>Ga0307410_10001041_pt1 | contig 12033 bp, 9 predicted proteins | sample 322Ometagenome_3_FD_203707 | JGI IMG/M metagenome (GOLD analysis project Ga0307410, IMG submission 203707) | Maize rhizosphere microbial communities from greenhouse at UC Davis, California, United States - 322HYB-O-3 | ecosystem: Host-associated > Plants > Roots > Rhizosphere > Soil | place...
CGAAGAAGGTGAGGAACGCGATGGTCACGAGCACGTCGTGCAGCGTGGCCGCGATGGCGCCGATGGCGAACGACGGCCGGAAGCGCATCGCGATGTAGATCGTGATGCCCAGGATCGACGCGAGCGTCGCGTAGATGCCCTTGCGCTGGAGGTCGGCACCGATCACCGGGCCGACGATCTCGGTGCTGATCACCTCGAACTTCGGCAGGCCCGCCTTCTGCAGCGCGTCGACGATCTGGCGCGAGCCCTGCTCGAGGCTGGTGCCCTGCTCGGCCGTCTGCGCCTGCGGCAGCTTGATCAGGACCTCGCGATCCGAGGGATTGCCGAACCGCTGAATCGCCTTCTCACCCGGGATCGCGTCGAGCGCCTTCCGCACCTGGTCTTCGCTGACCTGCTGCGCGAACTGCACCACGACGTTCGTGCCGCCCGCGAAGTCGATGCCGAGCGGGAGCCCCCGCGTCACCATCATCACGACGCCGGCGCCAATGACGAGCGCCGAGAGTGCGATGGCGTGCCAGCGCCAGCGGATGAAGTTGTAGTTCGGGTTGGTGAAAATCTTCATGATGCCTAGATGCTGAGGGCCGCGGCGCGGCGTTTCGAGAGGACCAGCTCAAATACGGTGCGCGACACGAACACCGCGGTGAACACGTTCGCGAGCAGGCCGATAGTGAGCGTCGTGGCGAACCCGCGAATCGGCCCGGTCCCGAACTGGAACAGGAACGCCGCGGCGATGAGCGACGCGACGTGGGTATCGACGATCGTCCACCACACGCGATCGAAGCCGGCGTTGACCGCGGCGCGCACACCCTTGGCTGTGGCCAGTTCCTCCTTGATGCGCTCGAAGATCAGCACATTGGAGTCGACGCCCATGCCGATCGTCAGGATGAACCCGGCAATGCCCGGCAGCGTCATCGTGGCGCCGAGATAGGCCATCATGCCGAGCAGGATGACCAGGTTCACCACGATGGAGATCAGCGCGTTCAGCCCGGTGAGCTTGTAGTAGAACATCATGAACAGCACGACGAGGAGCAGTCCGCCGACCGCCGACGAGATGCCGGCGCGAATGGAATCGCGGCCGAGTGACGGCCCGACGGTGCGCTCTTCGAGGTAGGTCAGCGACGCCGGCAGCGCGCCGGACCGCAGCACCAGCGACAGGTCCTGCGCCTCCTGCGTCGTAAAGCTGCCCGTGATCTGCCCCTGATCGGTGATGCGGCTCTCGATCCGCGGCGCCGAGAAGACGCGGTTGTCGAGAATGATCGCCAGCTGCTTGCCGATGTTCCCGGCGGTGACATCGCCGAACTTCCGCGCCCCGTCGTTGGTCAGCGTGAAACTCACCGCCGGCGCGTTGTTCTGGTCGAGGGTCGGCCGCGCGCTGCGCAGGTCGCGGCCCGACACCGCCGCCACCTTGCGGACGATGTAGTAGTTGGTGGTGGGCGTGCCGCCCGCCTCCGCCACGTCGCCGGACCCGGCGACGATCTCCATGTTCGGCGGCAGCGCGTTGTTCACCGCCTGCAGCGCCGCCTCGCGCGTCGAGAAAGGCCCCTGCTCGACGAGCTTCAGCTCGAGGAGCGCCGTCGAGCGGATGATCTCCTTCGCCCGGGTCACGTCGGTTACGCCCGGCAGCTGCACCAGAATCTGGTCGCCGGCGCCCGCCTTCGCGACAATCGGCTCGGCAACACCCAGCTCGTTCACGCGGCGCTCGATCGTCTGCAGCGCCTGCGTCACGGCCTCGTCGCGAAGCTGGTTCGCGATGTTCGGCTTCATCGTGTAGCTGTAGCTGCCGGCGCCGGACGAGCGGTTGTAGATCGTCTCGGCGACGTCGGCGGCAACCGGCCGGAAGCCCTGGTCGTTGGTGACGCCGCTCACCGTGAACGAGGTGGAGCTCGTGGCGGCGAGATTGCCGACGGTCACGTTCGCAGTGGCGAGCCGCTCGCGCAGCCGTTCCACCGTGGTCTCGGTTTCGAGCCGCAGCGCATCGTCGGTGTGGACGCGCAGCACGAGGTGGACGCCGCCCTTCAGGTCGAGGCCGAGATTGACCTTCTTGTCCGGCGGATAGAACGCCCACACGGAGAGGCCGATGACGCCGAGGATGATGAGGATCTTGGTTCGAAGGCTCATGACTTTCTATGGGTTGTCCGCGACCGGCGGCTGACCCTGGTAGCCGACGATGGCATTCCGGGCGACGTCGATGCGAACGTTGTTGGCGATCTGGAGCTGGAGGGTGTGTTCGTCGACTTTGGTGATCGTTCCGTAGATGCCGCCGGAGGTGATGATTTTGTCACCGGCCTTGAGACCGGTCTGGAAGGACTGCACCTTCTGCTGGCGCTTGCGCATCGGCATCACGACGAGGAAAAAGAAAATCCCCATCACGAGCGCGATCGGCAGCAGCTGCACGAGCGGGCTGGGCGCACCGGGGGCCTGCGCCATGGCCAGGAGAAAGGGTTCGTTCGCGGTCATGAATCACGACGACAGGCGGGATGCCGAGCGAAGGAACTCCTGCCTGAACTTTTCGAAGGCTGTAAACGATATAGCCTCCCTGATCCGACGCATGGTGTCAAGGTAAAAGCTGAGATTATGCAACGTGTTAAGGGCGCCCGCGGTCATCTCGCCGGCCATGAACAGATGGCGCAGGTATGCACGCGAATGCGTGCGGCAGGTATAGCAGGCGCACGCCTCGTCGAGCGGCCGATCGTCCTCGGCGTAGCGTGCGTTCTTGATGTTGATCCGCCCGTGGCTCGTGAACAGCTGACCGTTCCGGGCGTTGCGGGTCGGCATCACGCAGTCGAACATGTCGATGCCGCGGGCCACGCACTCCACGAGGTCCTCGGGCGTGCCCGTCCCCATTAGATAGCGTGGCTGTCCCGCGGGGAGACGGCGGGCCGTGTCCGCGACGACGGTGTACATGACGTCGGTCGGCTCGCCCACGCTCAGGCCGCCGATAGCGTAGCCCTCGAACCCGATCTCGATCGTGGCCGCGGCGCTCCGATCGCGCAGGTCCTGGAACACACCGCCCTGCACGATCCCGAACTGCGCCTGCCCCGGGTTGGTCACCGTCACGCGATCCACCGGGCCGGCACGCAATTGGCGGATACGGTCGCGGCAGCGGCGCGCCCAGCGGACCGATCGCTCCATGGAGGCGGCGACCGCGTCGCGCTCCGCCGGATACGCGAGACATTCGTCGAACACCATGGCGATGTCGGCGCCGAGCTGCGCCTGGATGTCCGAGGCGCGCTCCGGGGTGAGCATGTGCAGGCTGCCATCGAGATGCGACCGGAACTGCGCGCCTTCTTCGCTGATCACGCGCCGCTCGGCGAGGCTGAACACCTGGAAGCCGCCGCTGTCGGTGAGCATCGGGCGCGACCAGCCGATAAACCGGTGCAGGCCGCCGCGGCGCGCGATCAAGTCGTCGCCGGGACGGAGAAACAGGTGGTAGGTGTTGCCGAGGATGATCTCCGCGCCGAGCGCCTCGAGATCGGCGTGGCGCATCGCCTTCACCGAGCCCTGCGTGCCGACCGGCATGAACGCCGGCGTCTCGACCACGCCGTGCGGCGTGCGAAACTCGCCCCGGCGGGCGGCGCCGTCGGTGTGCGAGACGGAAAAGCTGAACGGCGAAGACAACGTTTATATTAGTACCTGAAGCCCGTGAAGAAACTTCGAGTCGGCGTCATCTATGGCGGGCGCTCGGGCGAGCACGAAGTATCTGTCGCCTCGGCCGCCTCCATCATCAAGCACCTGGATCGATCCCGCTATGAGCCGGTGCCCATCCGCATCGAGAAAGACGGGCGCTGGACCCTTGCCGACAAGCCGCCGAGCGTGTTGAAGGCGGCGGAGGTGATCGAGAGCGCGCGCCTGCAGGCGGCGCGGCCCACCCGCCCCGGCCGCGAAGCGCACATCGTTGCCCATCCCGGCGAAGACACCATGCTCACGATCGAGCGGCGCGGCGACAGGAACGTCGCCGAGCAGGGCACGTCTGCGGTCGTCACCGGGTTGGGGCTCGACGTGATCTTCCCGGTTCTGCACGGGCCGTACGGCGAGGACGGGACTGTCCAAGGGCTGCTGGAGCTCGCCAACGTGCCCTACGTCGGCGCCGGGGTGCTCGGCTCCGCCGTGGGGATGGACAAGGCGGTCATGAAGCAGCTCTTTGCCGCGCACGGCCTTCCCGTCGGCAAGTACATCGTCACGCTGCGGCGCGAGTGGGAGCGCGACGCGGCGAACGTGCGCTCGCGAGTGGGGTCGGAGCTCGGCTATCCGGTGTTCGTCAAGCCGGCCAATCTCGGGTCGAGCGTCGGCATCTCGAAGGCGAAGAACGATGCGCAGCTCGATGAAGCGGTTCGGGTCGCGGCGGAGTTCGATCGCAAGATCGTGATCGAGGCGGCCGTGCCGAACACGCGCGAGATCGAATGCGCCGTGCTCGGCAACGACGAACCGGAGGCCTCGATCGCCGGCGAAATCGTGCCCTCGCGCGAGTTCTACGATTACGAATCCAAGTACCTCGACGAAGGGTCGCAGCCGCTCATTCCGGCGCCGATCACCGAGGCGCAGATGGCGGAGGTGCGGCGGATGGCGATTGCCGCGTACCGCGCGCTCGACGGCGCGGGGATGGCCCGCGTCGACTTCCTGATGGACGGATCGACCGGCGACATCTACCTGAACGAGGTCAACACGATTCCCGGGTTCACCACCATCAGCATGTATCCCAAGATGTGGGAAGCCTCGGGCCTCCCCTATCCCGAGCTGATCGATCGTCTCATCGCGCTCGCCATCGAGCGACACGCCGAGAAGCAGCAGCTGCGCACGAGCGTCACGTGAGGCTGGTGGCCATCGCCGTCGCGGTGCTGGCCGGTGCGGCGCAAGGTGTCCCGCTCCGCGGCCTGACCGGTGCGGGGCAGCTCGCGCGCGTCTACGACACGATCTTCGACGCCAGGTTCGAGCAGGTCGCTGAGGAGCTGCGCAAGGCCTGTCCCCCCGCTCCCGACGAAGTGTGCCGCGTGCTCGAAGCGGTGTCGCTCTGGTGGCAGATCCAGCTCGATCCCAACAACCTGTCTCTCGACCCCGTGTTTCACGAAGCGGTGGACACCGCGATCGAGGATGCCGAGGCGTGGGCGGCGCGGGAGCCGCAGCGCGCCGAGGCATGGTTCTACCTGGGCGGCGCCTACGGCGCGCGCGTGCAGTGGCGCGTGCTGCGCGGGGAGCGGCTTGCGGCTGCGCGCGACGGCAAGCGCATCAAGGACGCCCTCGAGCGCGCGCTGGCCATCGATCCGGAGATGCACGACGCCTGGTTCGGCATCGGCCTGTATCACTACTACGCCGACGTCGCCCCGTCCGCGGCGAAGGTGCTGCGCTGGCTGCTGTTCCTGCCCGGCGGCGACCGCGTCAAGGGACTCGAGGAGATGCTCCGCGCGCGCGACGAAGGCACGCTGATGCGCAGCGAAGCGGACTACCAGCTCCACGTGATCTACCTCTGGTACGAGCAGAAGCCGGAGCGGGCGCTGGAACTTCTCGACGCGCTGCGGTTGCGCCATGCGGAGAACCCGCACTTCCGGCAGCGCATCGCGGAAGTGCAGGACGTCTACATGCACGATCCGACCGCGAGCCTGCGCTCGTGGCGCGCGCTGTTCGACGCCGCGCGCCAGCACAAGGTCTCGCGGCCCGAGTTCGCGGAAGCGCAGGCGCGGCTCGGCATGGCACTGCAGCTCGATCGGCTGTTCGAGACCGACGGTGCCATCGATCACCTCCGTGCCGTCGTCGGCGCCGACCCGGTGGCGCCGTGGGGCGCGGTCGCGCAGGCGCAGTTTCAGCTCGGGGCCGCACTCGACCGCATGGGACGGCGCGAGGAAGCGATTGCCGCCTACCAGGCCGCCATTGCCGGCACCCCGCCAGACGATCCGCTCGACCTCCGCGACCGCGCGCGCGCGGCGCTGCGGCGTGGACCTGACGCCACGACGGCGACCGCCTATCGCTTGTCCATCGAGGGCTGGCGCGCGCTCGAGAAGGGCGACCTCGACGAGGCGCAGGCCGCGATCGAGGAGTCGCTCGCGCTGCGACCGCGCGACCCGGTGACGCGCTACCGCCAGGCGCGCCTCCTGCAGGCGCAGAAAGACGACGAGGGAGCGTTGAAGGTACTCGAGGCGATTGTCGGCGCGCGCGACGTCACGCCGGCGACGATCTACGCGTTCGCGTGCGTCGACGCGGCACGGCTCCTCGAGCAGCGCGGCTTCCGCGCGCGCGCCATCGATCTCTATCGCACCGCGCGCGACGTCTTCGGCGCCGACCAGCGCACGAAGGACGCTGCCTCGCGCGCGCTGACACGTCTCGTTCCCCTCACCCGCCAGCGTTGACGCGCGCGCTCACACACGGTGCATGAGCGATCGCCGCACGTGCGCATCGAGCGCTCGTTGAAGTTCTCCGCACGTTCATCCGACAGTCTCTTCGAGTGCGTGCACACCCGACGCGCGCGAAGGTGATTTTTTGACAACAGTCAAGCTTTTATGCTTGACATAAAAAAAATCTCACCCATAATCTACATCTGGTATGAGGGTGGATGGCTCAGCCCACCCGTAGTGACGACCCGCGTGGGCGTCCGAGGCTGAGTCACAACAACCTGAGGAGAAAACAATGGCGAAGAAGGCTGCCAAGGGCGCGAAGAAGAAGGCCGCGAAGAAGCGGTAGTTCTTCGGAAACACCTTACGGGGTGCTCAGATTGGAGCACCCCAATTTTTTTGCTCCATCCGCTGCTCTCCCGTACCGGGAGTCAAGCCGAAACGCGAGGTCCCGACATCCAGCCCGACGTGCCAGGCGGCAGAGTGTGTTGCGATGCTGCGGCGCGACGCTCGCGTAATCCAAACCGAGAAGGGGGGGATTCACATGGCGAAGAAGGCAGCCAAGGGCGCGAAGAAGAAGGCGTCGAAGAAGAAGTAACGACGCGATACAAAAGGGGCCGCTCACGCGGCCCTTTTTTAGTGGTGATTAGTGATTGGTGATGCCTCTATCAAGAATCACCAATCAAGAATCACCAATCAAAAATCAAAAATCAAGAATCAAAAATTCGAGATCCCGTCCCACACCCGCACGCGCCGGATCACATCGCGCGGCTCGATCCGATCCACCACCTCCATCCCGTTCACCACGTAGCCGAACACCGTGTAGCGGCCATCGAGATGCGGCTGCGGCGAGTGGGTGATGAAGAACTGTGAACCGCCGGTGTCGCGCCAGTCGAGCGCCATGCCCACCGTGCCGCGCAGGTACGGACGCTGGTTGATCTCGTCGCGAAGGGTGTAGCCGGGCCCGCCCTCGCCGTCGCCGCGCGGATCGCCGTCCTGCACGACGAAGTCGGGAACCACGCGGTGAATCGACAGCCCGTTGAAGAAGCCGCGCCGCGCCAGGTCGACGAACGCGGCAACGGTCACCGGCGCGTCGAGGACCGCCAGCTCGATCTCGATGATGCCGCGATCGGTCTCCACATACGCGTGCGGCGAGAAGCGCGGCGCCAGCACCAGCCTCAGATCCGCTTGCGTGATGCCGCGCTCCGCCGGCGCCGGCCGCAGCGCATCCGGGTTCACCCCGGCGCTTCCTGCTCGCAGCAGGTCGGCGGCGCGAACGCGCACCGCCCAGTCCCGATCTTTCAGCGCCTCCTCGAGGAGCGCCCGCGACCCCTGCGCATCGAGCTTTGCGAGTGCGGCGAGGACCGCCGCGCGCGCCACGTAGGTGTTGTCCTTCTGCGACAGCCGATACGCCTCGGCCAGGGCAGGAACCGCCGCCGTCGCGCCGATCTCGGCCAGGCCGTTGGCCGCCGCGGCGCGGACGACGAAGTCGTCGGCCGTGAGATGCGAGATGAATACGGATTCGATGCCCGGAGGCTTCACGGTGGCGAGCGCCGCGATCACGGCTGCGACCACCCGCTGATCCTGGTCGCGGATGGCAGCCATGAGCCGCGGCTGCGCCTGCTCCGCCGGCAGCAGCGCGAGCGCGCCCGCTACGGCCGCGCGCACCGTCCAGTCGCGATCCGGGTCGAGGCCCGACAGCGCCGTCACGAACGTGTCCGCGTCGGTCGACGCCAGCGCACGCATCGCCGCGCCGCGAAGCGGCGGCCACGGGTCCGACATGAGGTCGAGCAGCAGATCGATACTCGCGCTGCGGAGCGCGCCGAGCGCCGTTGCCGCTTCGAGTCGGAGCACGCGATCCACCTTCGGCTCGCGGAGCACGCGTACGAGTGCTTCCGTCGCGCCTGTGTCTCCGATCAACGCGAGCGCACGAATCGCCTGAATGACGACGGCCGGATCGCGGCGACGCGCCTGCACGATGTCGCGCAGAGCTCCCGATGCAGCGACCGCCTTCATCGCGCCGAGTCCCTTCGCCGCAAAGGACGCCGTGAAGCGCCCGTCGGTCGAGAGCAGCGCCTGCAGCGCGGAGGCGCCACGTGGATCGCCGAGCCGCTGAAGGGCAAACGCCACCGGCCACCATGGCGACACCGGCTGGCCGCTCGCGTCGAGCACCGCGGCCGCCAGCGGCTCGTAGGCTCCGAGCTGCACGAGGGCGTAGATCCCGAGCCGCACGGCCTCGGCAGGCGCCGCCAGCGGGTAGCTCAAGTCGTCAGGCGCGATGCCCTGCAGCGCGCCGCCGCTCACGTGCACCCTCACCATCGCGCTCACCGCGTCGGCGGTTCCCTCGGTGCGATCGCCCATCAAGCCAAGCGCCTGTGCCGCGCGACCCTGCACGACCGCGTTGGGATCCTTCAACGCCGCGATCAACGCCGGGCGGGCGGCAGGATCTCCAATCAAGCCGAGGGCGAACGCGGCCATCTGCCGCACCTCGAAATCCTCGTCGCCGGCAAGGACGGCCGACAGCGGCTCGATCGCTTCAGGCAGTCCGACACGCCCGGCCGCCAGCGCGGCGCGCCTGCGGACGCGCGCTTCAGGATCGCGGAGCAGCCGCACGAGGTCTGATGGCGGCGGCGGCGCGACGATCGCCGGACGACGTCCGGTCGCCGGGGCGAGCACGATCGGCGGCGCCGGATTCGGATCGCGGAGAATCCGCTGATCCTCGAGGCGAATCATCCATTCGAGCTTCTCTTCCCAGGTGATGACCGGCGGCGCCGGCGGCGGAGACGTGGCGCAGGACAGGGCCGACAACGCCAACGCGAGCAGCCACCAGGCAACAGGACGTCCCATGTCAGGCGTGCGCAGGGTCCAGCGACGTGCGGCGCAGCGTTGCCGTGTCGATTCGCGACTGTACCGGCGTGATGCCGATTCCGGGGCCATCCGGGACCGCGATCGTGCCGCGAGGCGAGACCTCGATGGGCGGATCGATCAGGTCGGGGTCGAAGTAGCGCTTGCTGGCGGCGACGTCGCCGGGCAGCGAGAAGTTCTCGAGCGTGGACAGGTGAATGTTATGCGCCCGCCCGAGCCCGGATTCGAGCATGCCGCCGTGCCACACGGGAATGCCGTGCGCCTTGCACAGGTCGTGGAGCCGGATCGACTCGCGGTGGCCGCCGACGCGCCCCGGCTTGATGTTGATGATCCGGCACGCCTTCGCCCGGATCGCGTCCTCGGCCAGGCGCACGCTGTGAATCGACTCGTCCAGACAGATCGGCGTCCTGAGCTGCTCCTGCAGCCGCGCGTGATCCGACACGTCGTCGTAATCGAGCGGCTGCTCGATCATCATCAGGTCAAACGCGTCGAGCCGCGCGAGGTGCGGGGCGTCGGCAAGCGTGTAGGCGGCGTTGGCGTCGGCCATGAGCGCGATGTCAGGGAATCGCGCGCGCACGCGCTCGACCGCTGCCACGTCCCACCCCGGCTTGATCTTGATCTTGATCCGCTGGTAGCCGGCCGAGAGCTCCCGATCGACCTTCTCGACGAGCTGATCGAGGGAGTCCTGGATTCCGATCGATACCCCCGACGCGATCTCGGAGCGGACGCCGCCGAGCACGCGCGAGAGCGGCACGCCCTGGAGGCGCGCGTAGAGATCCCAGGCGGCCATTTCGACCGCCGCCTTGGCCATGTTGTGGCCGCGTACCGCCTTGAACGCGGGGAAGACGTCACGGGGGTGCGCGAACGACATGCCGAGCACACGCGGCGCCAGGAACTCGGTGATGATGTGCCAGCAGGTCTCGTTCGTCTCGGAGCTGTAATAGGGATCGCTCTCGGCCACGCACTCGCCGTAGCCGACGTGGCCCTCGCCCTCGAGCGTCACCAGCAGGAAGTGCTTGTCGTAGATGCGCCCGAAGCTCGTTTCGAAGAAGTGGACGAGGGGAAGACGCAGCAGCCGGAGCTCGAGGCGATCGATCCGCACGGCCCGGAATGATAGCATTCTGCGAAATCCGGCATGTTCAGCTACATCGCCATCGAGGGGCCGATCGGCGTCGGCAAGACGTCGCTCGCCGAGCGGCTCGCGACGCGCCTCGACGCCACCGTGGTCCTCGAGGAGTCGGAGAACCCGTTTCTCGCCGACTTTCACAGCGGCCGCCCCGGCGCCGCGCTGCAGGCGCAGCTGTTCTACCTCCTGAACCGGCACCGCCAGCTCGTGGCGCTCCGCCAGGCGGATCTCTTCTCGCAGACCACCGTCTGCGACTACCTGTTCGACAAGGACAAGATCTTCGCGTTCCTCAATCTCGACGACAACGAGCTGTTCATCTACCAGCGCCTGTACGAGCTGCTCTCACGCGACGTGCCGCCGCCGGATCTCGTGGTCTACCTCCAGGCGCCCACCGACGTGCTCGTGCGGCGGATGCGCGATCGCGAGAAAGAGGCGGAGAGCGGCGTCCCGTCCCCGGATCCCGGCTACATCCGCGAGGTCAACGAGGCCTACCAGCACTTCTTCTTTCACTACACCGCCACGCCCCTTCTCGTCGTCGAAACCTCGCAGGTCGATCTGCATGCGCGCGACGAGGCGGTGGACGACCTCATTCGCCAGATAAAAGGTATGCATCGGGGCACGCAGTACTACGTGCCACGGACGTAATGCAGTGTGCACTTCGCATTTTTGCCTTTTGCATTTTGCATTTTGAATTGCTGTAATCTCCTTTGATGGCCTGGTTCAAGAAAGCCCGAAAGCCAATCGCGCCGGCGGCCGACAAGCCGCAGAGCCGTGTGCCGGAGGGGCTGTGGGTCAAGTGTCCGGGCTGCACGCAAATCATCTACAACAAGGACCTGGCAACCAACCAGAGCGTCTGCCCGAAATGCGCGCACCACTTCCGGATCAGCGCCGCCGACCGGCTGCGGACCCTCTTCGACGGTGAGGTGTGGACCGAGCACCACTCGAACCTCACGTCCACCGACCCGCTGCAGTTCACCGACACCAAGCCGTACCGTGAACGCCTCCGCTCCACCATCAAGGCGAGCGGCATGAAGGACGCCTGCATCGTCGCCACCGGCAAGCTTGACGGCCTCGATGTCGTGATCGCCGCGATGGAGTACTCGTTCATCGGCGGCAGCATGGGGGTCGTGGTCGGCGAGAAGATCACCCGTGCGATCGAGATGGCGCTCGAACGGCGGCAGCCGGTGATCGTGATCTCCTGCTCCGGCGGCGCGCGCATGATGGAAGGCGCGCTGTCGCTGATGCAGATGGCGAAGGTGTCCGCAGCGCTCGCGCGCCTCGACCGCGGCCGCCTTCCGTTCATCTCGATCCTCACCGACCCGACCACCGGCGGCGTGACGGCGAGCTTCGCCATGCTCGGCGACCTGAACATCGCCGAGCCGAAGGCGCTCATCGGCTTCGCCGGCCCCCGTGTCATCGAGCAGACGATCCGGCAGAAGCTGCCCGAGGGGTTCCAGCGGAGCGAGTTCCTGCTCGATCACGGCTTCATCGACCTCGTCGTCGACCGCCGCGAAATGAAGGCGACCCTCGCCCGCGCGCTGCGCTTCATGGGTGCCAAGGAGACGACCGCGGCGCCGCAGCCGTTCGCGGTGGCCGGCGCGCCCGCCGAATAACAGGGGTCGGGATGCTCCCCCGCCTCTTCGCGCTCGAGCAGTTCGGCATCAAGCTCGGACTCGCGAACATCACGCGGCTCTGCGAAGCGCTGGGCCACCCGGAGCGCTC
>Ga0307410_10001042_pt1 | contig 12030 bp, 10 predicted proteins | sample 322Ometagenome_3_FD_203707 | JGI IMG/M metagenome (GOLD analysis project Ga0307410, IMG submission 203707) | Maize rhizosphere microbial communities from greenhouse at UC Davis, California, United States - 322HYB-O-3 | ecosystem: Host-associated > Plants > Roots > Rhizosphere > Soil | place...
TTCCCGTCGATGTTGCCGCCGCAAAGAACGGCGCAGACCACATCGTCGGCCGATAGCTTGATCTTACGGGCCAAAATGGCCGCCACGCCGGCCGCCCCGGCGCCTTCGGTCACGAGGTGTGCGTTCTGGACGCAGTGGAAGATCGCCCTCGCGATCTCTTCTTCAGTCACCTCGACGACCTCGTCGACAAATTCGCGGATTATCGGCAAGGTCAGCTCGCCGGGCCGTTTTACCGCGATCCCGTCGGCGATGGTCGGTTGGTAATCGGCCTCGAGTGGCTGGCCGGCGGCCAGCGAAATATTGACCGAAGCGACGTTGGCGGCCTGGACGCCAATCACGCGGGCCTTCGGCAGAAGATTCTTGACCGCGATCGCCGTCCCGCCGCAGACGCCGCCGCCGCCGATAGGGACGACCACGACCGTGGTCTCGGGGTGCGACTCGGCGATCTCGAGCCCGATCGTGCCCTGACCGGCGATCACGCGCTCGTCGTCGAACGCGTGGACGTATGTAAACCCTTGTTCCCGTTCGAGTTGCCGCGAGTAAGCGACCGCTTCGTCGAATGATTTTCCGTGCAGGATCGCCTCTGCGCCGTAGGCGCGGGTCGCTACGACTTTTGTCAGCGGCGCGAATTCGGGGAGGACGATCGTCGCCTTTATGCCGTGCAGGCGAGACGCCAAAGCGACCGCCTGAGCATGATTTCCAGCCGAACCGGTCACCACGCCGCGGCTTTTTTCCTCGTCCGAAAGCTGCGAGATGCAGTTGAACGCCCCGCGAACCTTGAACGAACCCGCCCGCTGCAGGCATTCAGCCTTTAGATAGCTCCGGGCTCCGATCTCGGCCGTAAGTTTTTCGTCGAAAAGATTTGGGGTCTGGTTAATGATGCCTGTAAGGCGTTCGCGGGCGCTTTGAATGTCGGCGAGGCTGACCGTCATAACTCGTTGAATTATATGGCAGCTAACCGGCGAGGGCAAAAAAAGAAAGGAATTTCGGGGCTTCGGACCGCTTTGAGGCTTTAGGACGGTAAAATGTAGGTATGCTGAAAGAGTTTAAGTGCGGATAAAGATTAGCAAACTGAACCTCTCAGCGATCATCGGCCCCGAATATCAAAAAGCTTTACTTCCATAACTTAGATCACCCGTCGGACCGGGTTATTCCATCTAGTCACGCGAAGTCAAACGAAAAAAAGTGTCACGCGGTTCAAAATATTCCGCGCCATTGTTTAATACGCGGACCGGCGCCGAAACCGGCCAACCGTCGCGTTTTCAGGTTAAATGGTTTATATTTGCACTGCTTCGGAACCCTTTGGAGGAAACGAAATGGACGCACTTATCGGCGGATTGGGAATTGTTTTCCTGCTGTTTCTCGGCATCGCGCTTCTCGTGATCGCCCTCAAGACCGTAAAGATCGTGCCGCAGTCGACGGTGCTGCTGATAGAGCGGCTGGGCCGATTTAACCGCGTCGCGGCCAGCGGCCTCAACATCATTGTACCGTTCTTCGAATCGCCGCGAGCCGTCTATTGGTCGGGCACCCGGCCGGGGACGACGTCGATCGATCTTCGGGAACAGTTCATCGATATGCCGCCGCAGCCCGTTATCACGCGGGACAACGTCACGATAAACGTCGATTCGGTCGTTTATTGGCAGATCACCGAGCCGACAAAGGCTGTTTACGAGGTGGCGGACCTCGTCGGGGCGATCGTTCAGCTCACGATAACCGGGATGCGGGCGGTCATGGGCGAAATGGACCTCGATCATACGCTTTCGTCCCGCGACCAGATAAATTCGAAGCTTCGGATCATCCTGGATGAGGCCACCGACAAATGGGGAGTAAAGGTCACCCGCGTCGACGTCAAGAACATCAACCCGCCGGAGGACGTCCGGATCACAATGGAAAAGCAGATGACCGCCGAGCGAAACCGCAGGGCCCTGATACTGCAGGCCGAAGGCGACAAGCAGGCCGCCATCACGCGTGCCGAGGGCGAGAAACAGGCCGCCGTGACGCGGTCCGAAGGAAACAAGCAGTCCGCCATTCTCGACGCCGAGGGTGCCGCCCAGGCACGCCTCATTGCTGCCGGTGCGGAATCGCAGGCGATCAATCAGATCGCCCAGATCCTTGGCGGGTCCGAAAGTACGACCCAATACCTGATCACGTCTCGCTACATCGATTCTCTGAGGGACATGACCCGCACGCAGAATTCGAAGGTGATCTTTATGCCGACGGAAACTTCGGCGATGCTCTCCAGTATCGGTGCGATCAAGGAAGTTCTGAGCGAGACGGGCGAAAAAAAGGAACAATTGCCGCAGCCGCCGCGTTCCCCTCGCGAATTGAATAAATGAGAAAGGTCTTGGCCGTCTTAGGGATCTTGGTCGTTGTCGGTGCCGGCGCCGCGGGCGCGGCGTTGTATCACTACGGGATGGTCCTGAATCCGTCTCCGACGGCCGCCCCAAAGGAAAAGTCTATGTACGAATTTACGATGAAGGACATCGACGGCCGCGACGTTCGCCTCGACGCGTATCGCGGAAAAGTGGCGATGGTCGTCAACGTCGCGAGCAAATGCGGGCTGACGCCGCAATACGAAGGTTTGCAGGCACTTTACGACAAATACAAGGACCGCGGATTCGTGATACTCGGCTTCCCGGCCAACAATTTCCTGGGCCAGGAGCCGGGCACCGAAAAAGAGATCAAGGAATTCTGTACGCTCAAATACAACGTCGATTTCCCGATGTTCGCCAAGATCTCGGTCAAAGGCGCCGACCAGCACCCTTTTTACACGTACCTCACCAATCCGGAGACCGATCCGAAATTTGCCGGCGACATCACCTGGAATTTTGAAAAGTTTCTCACCGACCGCGAGGGCAACATCATCGCCCGATTTTCGCCGAAAACGCCGCCCGATGACCCGGAGCTTGTGAAGACGATCGAATCGGCCTTGGGTTCCCGTTCGGCAGACTAAACAGCCATAAGTGGAAAAGCAGCGAGCTTTGAATAAATCGACCCGGTCGGTCGAAGCTCACTTTTGTACACAACGACCTCGTTTACGACGAACGCCACCGGCCCGAATTTGCTAGCCGCGTGTTTCTCCGCCAATTCTCTGGATCTGTGAGGCTCGCGGACGCGGCCGATGGTCAGGTGCGGGCTGAAAGGCCGATTTTCCTTTGGGAACCCGATCGTTTCGCACTCAGTTTCCATTCTATTGGCAAGTTCCTTTAAAGCGTCGCCGGATTCCCGCAGTCCGAGCCACAAAATGCGCGGACTCCTGGCGCTTGGGAAGACACCCGTGCCCGCCAATTGTAACGTTAGTACATTTCCCGAAGCTGCCGCCGATCCAACCGCTCGTTTCACCCTTTCCAGTTGATCGTCATCCGTTTTTCCCAGGAATTTCAGCGTAAGGTGTAGCTTTTCCGGTTTTTCCCAACCCACGCGCACCTCCGCGAACGCCCGCCGCAGGGCCTCCTCGTATTGCTCCGCCGCGGCCCGCGCTTCTTCCGAGATATCGATCGCGATAAATACTCTCTGCATCAAAGTTTTGCGTCAGATTTTACTCGTTGCTAAACTTTCCCTCAACGATGAAGCCCATTAGGATCTTATTGGCGGTCGCGGCACTTGTTTTGTTCGTTTTTTGCTGCGTCGGCTATTGGCTGTACACCTCGCTCAACACCCCGATCCAGCATTCAAAAACCGAAACCTTTGTCACGATCGAAAAGGGCTTGACTCCGAAACAGATCGTCGCAAGACTCGCCGATGAAGGGATTATCTCCAGCGCCTGGGCCGCATCGCTGTATTTGCGTACATTCGGCGACACGAGCAAACTGCAGGCCGGCGAGTATCAGTTCAGATCACCGATAACAACGCTCGAGGCGCTAAAGGAGCTGGAAAAAGGCCAGTCGCAGACCATCAAACTCGTCATTCCGGAAGGATTTACTCGGTTCGACATCGCGAAGCGGATCGTCGAGAAATTTCCCAAAGAGCCGGCCGTGAACGAAAATGACGTGCTCGCGTTGATGGACGACACTTCGCTAATATCCGACATCGCCCCGACCGCGAAAAACCTCGAAGGCTATATGTACCCGAGCACTTACAGCCTCCCGCGGGATGCTCAGCCGGCTGATATTGTCAAAGCGATGGTCCAGCAATTTAGAAAAATCTGGAAGCCCGAATGGACCGAAAAGGCCCGTAAGATGGGCCGTACGCCGCACGAGATCGTGACGATCGCCTCGCTAATCGAGACGGAATCCGGCGTCGAAGCGGAACGGCCCGTGGTCGCCTCCGTTATATACAACCGGCTCGGGCGCGGCGTCGCCCTCGGCATCGACCAGACCGCCGTTTACATCGCCAAGATGGAAAACCGCTGGGACGGCACCATCAACCGCAGCGACCTGGATTCCTCATCACCGTACAACACCCGAAAATTCGCCGGTCTGCCGCCTGGCCCCATCTCCTCCGTCTCCGAAAGCGCCATCGCCGCCGCGCTAGATCCGGTTACCACAGGTTATCTATATTACGTCCGGAATGTGGACGTAAACGACGGTTCCCATTGGTTTTACTCGTCGGCGGCGGAATTTGAAAAGGGCAAGATGAAGTATCAGCAGTGGTTGGAAAGAGAAAGACAGGAAATTCGACTTAATAATGCGAACTCGAATTAACCTATGAACCTCACGAACAGAATACGAGTCGCACTCATTACATTCGCCATATTCGCTACGATCTTATCTCTCGTGAGTCTCGCAACTTACTTCGTCAAGTCTGAAAACGAGGCCGTCAAATGTTTACAAGAGCAAAATGAATTGAAGTTAAAACACCTCGTAACCTTTTCCCATTTTTGCGACGCCGACACCCATCCTCGCTTCCTGTTAACAGTTTCGGCGTTAAATCTCCTATATTTCATTTGCTTACTTATCACTAGGAAGTCAATTTATCACACATTGGCGCTTGTCTCCGTTCTGCTGCTGTTTCCTTACTGGTATTGGTGGACTCAGCGAGCTATCGCATACACCGAAAGCGTGAACCTAAAGGGGTTGGATTTGTATCTATACAGAGCAACTCGGATCGACTTGATGGTTTTCGGCCTGCTATTTATCGCTGGAGTAATGCAGGTGTTCGTATCGATGAGACGATTTGATAGCCGCCTGAGACTCGGTCGGTTGTCCTAGTTCGAGAAAAGTACGATTGTTCTACCTCGATGATCAAACTCCTCGCCCTAGATCTCGACGGCACAACGTTAAACTCCCGGGGCGAGATCGCGCCCGAAACCCGCCAGGCGATCCGTCAAGCCGAAGAAAAGGGCGTTTTGGTGACGATCGCGACGGGTCGGCGATTCCGCGATGCACTGCCGGTAGGGTTGGATCTTGGGTTGAACGCTCCGCTGATCACGCACAACGGCGGGCTGTTGAAATTCGCCCAAACGCTCGAGACCGTCGCCTATTCCCTTTTATCGCCGGAAACGAGCTGTCAGATCGTAACTGCTGGGAAGGCGTTGGGCGGTGACGCTCTGGTAAGCACGGACCCGCACGGCAAAGGTACTCTGCTTTACGACCGTGTCTCGGCGGACAACACCCCTCTGCAAAAATATATTCAATGGGCAATCCGGCTGCACGGGGTCGAGGCGGAGAATTCGGTAATTCACGTCCCATCGCTCGAAGAAGTCATTGCCGGGCACGAGGTCGTCCACATTTCGTTTTCCGGCACCCTTGATGCGATGGCCGCTCTGGAGATCGACCTGCGTGGCGAGCTCGCCGACCGGGTTAATCTGCTCACCACCGTCTACCCGGCGATGGACTTCACGCTGATCGACATACTTCCGCCCGACGCGTCGAAAGGCTTCGGGCTGGAGAAGCTCGCGGCGATAGAGAACCTTGAGGTCGATAATGTCATGGCCATCGGCGACAATTTCAACGATCTGGAGATGCTCGAATACGCGGGAACGGCCGTCGTAATGGGAAACGCCGACCCTAGTTTGCTTGAGCGCGGGGAATTTTATACAACATTAAGTAACGATGAGGGCGGCGTGGCTGCCGCTATCGAACGATTCATTCTGAACGAGGAGATCTCATAAGTGCCTAATAGAACTGCGGTTATCGAAACGAACAAAGGGACGATCAAATTCGAGCTTTTGGAGGAGGACGCGCCGAAAACTACCGAGAATTTTCGCCTGCTCGCCGAGAAAGGCTATTACGATGGGGTGATCTTCCACCGCGTTATTCGAAATTTCATGGTGCAGGGCGGTGACCCCCTCGGCGAAGGGTACGGCGGCGAATCGGCGTGGGGCGGAAAGTTCGACGACGAGATCGATCGTGATTCCGATCTTTATTCGGGCGTTTACGAAAAAGGCACCGTCGCGATGGCGAACGCCGGCCCTAACACCAACGGCTCGCAGTTTTTCATCATGCACGTCGATTATCCGTTGCCGTCGAGCTATACGAAATTCGGTAAGCTGATCGAGGGCCAGGCGGTGGTCGACGCGATCGCGGAGGTCGAAACAAATCATAAAGATAAACCCGTCGAGCCGGTCGTAATGAATCGGGTTTATATCGAAGAGTGAGGGCGGTGGTTCAGCGCGTAAAGCGCGCCAGGGTCACCGTCGGCGAAGAAGTTACCGGCGAGATCGGCCGCGGATTGCTTGTTCTGCTCGGTGTTAGAGGGTCTGATACCGAAAAAGACGCTGTCTGGCTCGCGGAAAAGATCCTTAACCTTCGCATCTTCGATGACGGCGATGGCAAAATGAATTTGTCGCTCGCAGACACGGCCGGCGGGCTTCTTATCGTTTCGCAATTTACGCTGTACGCCGACGCCAGCCGCGGGCGCCGTCCGTCGTACATCGAGGCTGCACGGCCGGAAAAAGCGAACGAGCTATACGAATTTTTCGTCGGCGAATGCCGTAAGCTTGCAGCGGAGGTAGAGACGGGACGATTTCAAGCGATTATGGACGTGGAGCTCGTCAACGACGGCCCCGTCACGATAATTCTCGAAACCCCTAATAAATAAATTAGAATATGAAGATCAGGTCGATAACTTTGGCCCTTTTTGCCGCTATTCTCATCGCCGGCTGCGGCGGCGCCTCGAACAAGGCTTCAAATTCGCGGACCGCTTCGCCTGAGGTAAAGAAAGGCGTGCAGCCGGCTGCGGATAACGAGATCGCGGTTATCGAGTTGGAAAACTCAGCCGCTTTCGGGACGATCAAGATCGAATTGTATTCGAATATCGCTCCGAAAATGGTCGAGCGGTTCAAGGAATTGGCACGCGAGGGGTTTTATAACGGCACTACCTTTCATCGGATCAACGCTTCGGTCATCCAGGGCGGCGATCCGCTCTCCAAGGACGCCGACCCGACCAATGACGGCACCGGCGGCTCGCAGAAGCCTAATGTGCCGGCAGAGTTTTCCGATATTCTCTATGACACCGGCATCGTCGGGGCGGCGCGATCGATGGACGTGAATTCGGCCAATTCTCAGTTTTTCATCACCTTGAAACGCGAGCCCGGATTCGACAACAAATATACGATCTTCGGAAAAGTGATCGAGGGGATGAATAACGTCCGCACGATCGCGGGAGTTCAGCCGAAAGACGGCGAGCGGCCCGTGGAAGCCGTCCGTATCAAGAGCGTCACCATTCAAACGAAAAACCAATGAGCCGTGGTATCATAGTTTTTCCGCTCGCGTAGCTCAGTGGATAGAGCGCTTGCCTCCGGAGCAAGAGGCCGCAGGTTCGACTCCTGCCGCGAGTACCAAATGCAAAAAAGGCGTTCCGGTCAGGAACGCCTTTTCATTATTTGCCCGTTTGGAGGGTCTACCTTACTTTCAACATCGGATCGCCGATCAACGCCCACGAGAAACGCACCGAGCTTCCGCCCGGCACGACCGACTTGGCATCTTTGATAAGGTCTCCCAGCCGCTGGATATTGCCGGCGCCCACCTGATTGTAGAACCGGTTACCCATCAACAATTGCTGGCTGCTTGCAGTCAGTCCGCTTGATGCCCACGCCGCGACCGCACCGCCATTCTGGGCCTTTGTGAGGGCCTCGGCAAAGCTCTCGTTCGTGATGTTATGAAAGTACCCGTTGAGGCACGTAAGCATCGTGTAGATCGACGGACTGCTCGCGTTGGTCAGGCTGGGGACCGAGAATATATTGAAAAACACCGGACTGCCGCCCCAGGTTCCGGTCGTACCGTGCCCGGAATAGTTAACTATGAGTTTTCCGGTATTCATCTGCGTTATCAGCGACGTAGCAGCGTTCGGGTCTCCCCGAAAAACGCTCGTCGTCGGCGCCGTCACCGGCAGTTGCCCTCTTAATTGGGTCGTCATGGCGGCGAAGTCGTTTTGACTGTCGTTAAAGTCGTACGCGAACAAAGCTCCGCGGTCGAGCTGGTTTCCGGGCAGCGCCTCGAAGGTCACGACCTTGTTAAATACCGTCGAGATCCCTGTCGAATTGCGTGACGCGATGCGTCCGATCGCCAACTGCGAGAGACCGTCCCCGTCGAAATCACCGAGCCACTCATCACTCGCGGTCGTCGAAAACACCGAGTCGACCAATCGTGTCGGTACCTGGTTCCAATACCCCGTGCCCTCGTAGTTGCGCGAGTCGTAACAAGCCTCACCGAGGATCAGGACGTAACGGGGCGGCGTCTGCCAATTCAGAACCGAATACTGCAAAAAGCTGCGTATCGACGCGGAGCTCAACGACCCGTAATTAAACTCGTCATAGATCTCGGTGACCTCGACGACCTTGACCGTGATACCCTGCCCGCGACGGTAATTCGCCCAGGTTTCGGCCTGTGCGAGATAGTCTTTATAGGCGATTATCACGAGGTCCGCCTGCGTCCCCGGCACCCTCAACAACGCCGGATCGTTCGGTGTCACGGCTTCGGCCTGCAGCAGACCACCGCCGGAAACCGCGTAATAAACGCGTCCGCGGGCGGCCGGCAGGAAAACTCCAAAGGTCGACCCGTTCGGCTCCACCGTGTAATTCGTGGCCTGGACCGGGTTGTTTACGTCCGTAATGTCGAAGATGCGAACGTCGGCCGTCGTGAAGCCTTCAAGCTGCGCGGCTTTTAAATTCTGCGTAAAAAACCCGACACGGTTTTGTTCAGCAAGATACCGGCGGTTGTAGCTGACCGACAGCGAATCGAACAGATTGAAATCGCCGGAAGGACCGGCAGAACGCATCTGCAGACTGTTCGCACCCTCGGTCAACATCGAGATCGGTATCGTGTAAAGTTTGGAGTACGGAAATACCTGTTCCCCGGTGGTCGGCGCCAGCGCCTGTCCGTTAAGGAACAGCTCGATCGAGTGCGAGGTGTTTGAATAGCCCTGAAAATTGACCCGCAGGGTCGCGGTAGGGCTGCTCGTATCGATCCCGGTCAAGGTGAAATTGTATGTGGTCGGCAACCCCGCCCCGATAGCGCGCCCCCAGTAATTCTCGGCATCGCCGTTCAAAAGCTCATCGATGTAATTCGTACGCTCTTTTCGCACCGCCGTCTGATCGTAACCCCGCGAAATGACGGTCGATTGGCCGGGACGCAGCGTTTTTTGCGTGACGCGTCGGCCCGCGGCCGAGCCGACGATAAGATAATAGACCTTAAGATCGGTTTCGACCGTGTCAGCGCCTTTGCCGTAAAATTCTATGTAATCGGCGTTTGGGCCGACGCTGATCGCCTGCTGGACACCCTCGACGTATAGCTGCCAGTTGCCTGGGTTCGAATTCACGTCGAAACCGCCGGCCTGTAGTTCTGCCCGCGTGACGCGATACCAACCTTCACGCTTAATTGAGATCCGTACACCGGGCTGCGAAATAACGAACTCGTGCGTTGCGTCGTCGGCGTCGGCGGCGTACGATGCCACCTCGGCAGCTAGCTCTTTATCGAGCTGCTTCGCGGCGGACTCGATCGAAGGCATCTTACGCGTGCTTGGGGCGGTGTTCAGAGCGTCGCCCGCGACCGCGCGGAGGTCGTAGACGTACTGCGGCAACACATAGCCCGAGCTAACGACCTGGCCGTCGGCCAGCACGCTTTGCACCAGGTAACTGGCACGGTAATTCCCGGAAAGGTCGACGAACGAGTATTCCGTGCCGTAATCCGGCTCCGAGCCTTGTCGAATTTTAGAACCCGGCACGATGCGGTCGGGGGCCAGAAGCTCGAACCCGGTTCCACGGGCCCTGCGATAAACGTAGAACCCAATGTTGTTTTGTTCCACCGACATCTGCCAGCGAACGAACACCGACCGACCGTCCGAAAACGCTTCGACGCCCGCGAAAACCGCCTGCGGAGTCGTCATTGTTTTAGCGGCGGCTCTGGAGGACCGCTGACCCATGATGGACGTCGTCGCCGCCGACAACACGAGCAACGCAACCGAAAACAATAATGCCTTTCTCATTTAACGCAGACCTCTACAAATTTCACGAAGCCAATAGGGTTGATGTGAATACCTGTACTTTACAGGTTTCCCATCTGATCTCCAATACTTTTTTACGCGACTCCGGCCGCCCGCTCGTCGAGCAATTGACGGAGAACATACGGCAGGATGCCTCCGCCACGGTAATACTCGACCTCTATCGGTGTGTCGATGCGAAGCGTTAGGGCGACCTCTTCGGTGGCACCGTCCGCCCGATGAATGCGCAGCGTGGCGTCCTGCATAGGCCGGACGTCGCCGGCGACCCCCTCGAGGTCGAACGACTCTGTGCCGTCGAGTTTTAAGGTTTCGGCCGATCGCCCTTCCTTGAACTGCAGCGGCAAAACGCCCATACCGACAAGGTTCGACCGGTGAATTCGTTCAAAGGACTGTGCCACCACGGCCTTCACGCCCATCAGGCGGGTGCCCTTCGCCGCCCAATCCCGCGAGCTGCCGGTGCCATATTCCTGCCCCGCGAAAATTATCAACGGCGTTCCTTCTTCGTTGTACTTCATCGCGGCATCGTAGATGGACATTTCTTCGCCGCTCGGCTGATGCTTGGTGACGCCGCCTTCGACCGGGGCGACCATCAGGTTTTTGATACGCACATTGGCAAAGGTTCCGCGAAGCATCACCCGGTCGTTGCCGCGTCTGGATCCGTACGAATTGAAATCTCTCGGCTCCACTCCCTTTTCCTGCAAATAAAGACCGGCCGGTGAATTTCCCTTGATCGCGCCGGCGGGCGAGATGTGGTCGGTGGTCACCGAATCACCAAAGATCGCCAGGGCCTTCGCTCCTGAAAAGTTCGAAAACGACCCGGTTTCCATCGAAAAATCGTCAAAATACGGCGGTTCCTGAATGTAGGTCGATTCGCGGTCCCACTCGTAAACCTTTCCGGTTGAAGAGCTTATGTCGTTCCAAAGCGGATTTTTCTCAGAGAATTCGCTATACAGCCTCCGGTATGTGTCGGGATCATAGGCCGTCTGCAGCACGCCCCGAACTTCCTCCAGCGTCGGCCAGAGTTCCTTTAGGAAAACGTCGCCGCCTTCCCGGTCCTGCCCGATCGGGTGTAAATAGACATCTTTGATCACCGTGCCGGCCAAGGCATAAGCGACCACCAGCGGCGGCGACATCAGGAAATTGGCCTTTATGTTCTGATGAACGCGGGCCTCGAAATTGCGGTTGCCCGACAAAACGGAGGCGGCAATTATGTCGTTCTCCACGATCTCTTCCTCGATCCCTGCGTCGAGCGGCCCGGAATTGCCGATGCACGTCGTGCAGCCGTAACCGACGAGGTTGAAACCGAGATCGTCCAGGTATGGCTGGAGACCGGTTTTTTCGAGATACTCGGTCACGACTCTGGACCCGGGGGCGAGAGACGTTTTTACATACTCGGGCACCTTCATTCCGCGTTCGACCGCCTTCTTGGCCAAAAGTCCGGCGGCTATCATTACGGAGGGGTTTGAGGTATTCGTGCAGGATGTGATCGCCGCGATCAGCACGTCGCCGTTGCCGATCGACGTCGATACGGGCGCACGCTCGCTCTTGTCAGGCTCCACGCGGTCGGGTGTCGGCCGGTTGTTCATCATTTCGATCTCGGTCGTCACGTTGGTGTTCTTTTCGCTGACCATCTGCCCGGCGATCGGGAGT
>Ga0307410_10001045_pt1 | contig 12018 bp, 11 predicted proteins | sample 322Ometagenome_3_FD_203707 | JGI IMG/M metagenome (GOLD analysis project Ga0307410, IMG submission 203707) | Maize rhizosphere microbial communities from greenhouse at UC Davis, California, United States - 322HYB-O-3 | ecosystem: Host-associated > Plants > Roots > Rhizosphere > Soil | place...
GCCAAACCGGTCCGCCGCCACGAGCTGCTGCTCGGGAAATACCTGGGGCTCGTCGGCACGCTGTTCGTCAACCTGTCGGTGATGGCGCTCGCGTACTACGTGGTGCTGGCATATATCGGTGCCACGCTCTCGCCGGCGGCGCTCAAGGCCGCGGCCGCGCCGCCGACCGATCCCCGCCTGATGCTGGCCGTCCTGATGATTGCTCTCGAGCTTTCCCTCGTGACGGCCGTGGCGCTCTTCTGGTCGACCTTTTCTTCCAGTGCCCTGCTGTCCGCCGGGTTCACTGTGGCGCTGTACATCGCGGGCCAGTTCGGCGCCGACCTCAAGAACTTCGAGCAGGTCGTCGAATCCCCGGCTGCCGGGATGGTTGGGCGGGCCCTGTACTACGTGCTTCCGAACTTCGCTGCCTTCGATATCAAGACCGAGGTCGTCCATGCGCTGCCGCTGCCGGACGGATACCTCGTGATGACGACGCTGTATGCCGTCGTGTACATCGCGGCGTTGCTCGTTGCGTCGGTGATGATTTTTGCGAGGAGGGACTTCAAGTAAGTGGACGGCGCAAAGGGCATTGCCGCCGGCGTCGCCGCCATCGCCGTGCTGCTGACGACGGTCGTGGCGCTGCAGATGGATCGCGAGCGGCGGTTTCCGCAGGCCGAGCCGGCACAGCAGATTCTCTACGTCAACTCGCCGGCGGTCCTGACGCGGGTCGCTCTGTCGTACGACGCGCTGGTCGCGGATCTCTACTGGATTCGTGCGATTCAGTACTACGGCGGGACCCGCCTGTCCGAGGAGGGCGACAAGTCGTATCCGCTGCTGTACCCGCTGCTCGATCTGACGACCTCGCTCGACCCGGACTTCAACATTGCCTACGAATTCGGCGCGTTCTTCCTGTCCGAGAAGAAGCCGGGCGGGCCGGGTCAGTCGGACCTGGCGATCAAGCTGCTGGAAAAGGGCCTGGTGGCGCGCCCGGATCGCTGGCAATACCCGTACGACATCGGGTTCGTTCACTATCGCGACGGCAACTACAAGGTCGCAGCCGACTGGTTCCTCCGCGCCGCGAAAACGTCCGGGGCGAAGAAGGAAGGCGAGCGCGCCGACATGTGGCTGGAACCGTTGGCCGCCAACACGCTCGCAACCGGCGGTGATACCCGGTCGTCCCGGGTCATGTATGAACATCTGCTGACGTCGGAAGCAGCGTGGCTCCGCGAGGACGCGGCGCGCCGCCTGAAAAAGCTCGACGCCATCGATCGGATCGCCGAACTCGAGCGGCTGACCCGCGAATACGAGCGGCGGTTCGGCGATCCGCCCCCGACGTGGGAGCACCTGATTCAGGTGGGACTTCTGTCTGGTATTCCGCTCGACCCCGAGGGGCATCCCTACGTGCTCAATCCGTGGTGGGGTGATGTCACCGTGAGCGGCGACTCTCCGGTCTGGCCGCTGCCGACGGAGAACCCGGCGTGAACGGCTGGCTGGTCGTACTACTCGGCCTGCTCGGCCTCATTGTCGGCAGTTTTCTGAACGTTTGCATCTACAGGCTGCCGCGGCGCGAGTCGGTCAACTGGCCGGGTTCGCACTGCACCGCCTGCAACCGGCTGCTGTCCTGGTACGAGAACGTTCCGGTCATCAGTTGGCTCGTCCTCCGTGGCCGCTGCCGTACGTGCGGCGAGCGCATCTCGGTCGTCTACCCGCTGGTCGAGCTGATCGCCAGCGGGCTGTTCGTTGCCGGATATGCGATCTACGGCTGGACCCCGATGCTCGCCGTGCGTCTGGCGTTTGCCTGCGCCATGGTCGTGCTCTTCGCCATCGACCTGCGGCATCACTTGTTGCCGAATGTCATCACCGTGCCGGGCATTGTCATCGGGTTCCTCCTGAGTCTGTTCCTGCCGCCCGGGTGGAAGGCGTCGCTGATCGGCCTGATTGCCGGTGGCGGCGTGCTGTTCGCGATCGCTGAAGGCTATTACCGGCTGCGCGGCGTCGAAGGCCTGGGCATGGGTGACGTCAAGATGCTGTCGATGATCGGCGCCTTCCTCGGCTGGAAGCTGATGCTCGTCACGCTGATCCTGGGCTCGTTCGCTGGCTCGGTGGTCGGAGTTGGCGTGATCGCGCTTGGCCGTGGCGGGATGAAGGCGGCGCTTCCCTTCGGCACCTTCCTCGCCGTCGGAGCGCTGACGGCCGCAGTTGTCGGCGACCCGCTCGTCGAGTGGTACACGGGCTTCTATCGATGACGCAGGCCGGCTACGCATTCCTCGGGCTCACCGCCATCGTTGCCGCTCTCGCCGCGGTGCTGGTATTCGCGATGCTGCGATTCGCAGCAAACGCGCGCGCTGCCGGCCGCAGCCTGAAGGACAGCGGCGAGACGCCGCTGCTGGCGGCGGCCCTGCAGGAAGCGGTGGCCAAGCTCAAGGCCCAGGAACAGGCGATGACCGCGCGGGCGGCTGCTTCGGAGCAATTGAGTGGAGACATCGTCGAAAGCCTCACCGCCGGGCTGCTGGTGGTCGATGGCAGCGGCCGCGTCGAGATCTTCAACGGAGCGGGCCGCGCGATGATCGGCGTGAAAAGCGACCCGGTTGGCTCGGATTACCACAAGGTTCTCGCGGCGTTTCCTCCGCTCGTCGAGCTGATTGGCGAGTGTCTGTCGACAGCGCGTCCCATCGTGCGGCGAACGGTGCAGGTCGAAAGTGCCGGGACAATGTATCTCGGTGTCACCGTGTCGCCGCTGGGCAAGCCTTTACCGCACGGAGTCATTTGCCTCTTCTCGGATCTGACCTCCGTCGTCGAGCTCGAGGAGCAGCTGCGGCTGAAGGAGACGCTCGCGAGGCTTGGAGAGCTGACGGCCGGTCTCGCGCACGAATTCCGCAACGGCCTGGCGACCATTCACGGATACAGCCGGTTGATCGACGTGGATGTGTTGACGCCGAAGTACCGGTCCTACGTCGAGGGGATCAGGCAGGAGGCGGATTCTCTCGGCAAGGTGGTGACCAACTTCCTCAGCTTTGCGCGACCGTCGAACATCGCCCTGTCGCCAGTGGATCTCGAGGCCGTGGTCCGACGCGCCACCGACGACTTGCGCTATGAGCTGCCTGCAGAGACGACGCTGACCGTGGACGGCACGTTTGCCGACGTGCTCGGCGACGAGGTGCTGCTGCGACAGGTGTTCGGCAACCTCGTTCGCAACGCCGTCGACGCGTGCGAGGGTGCCGGTGTGACGCCGGATATCCGCATTCGCGGCTGGGTGGATGAAGCGCACCACAGCTGCCGCGTATCGGTCGAGGACAACGGGCCGGGAATCCCGGAGGCGTCTCGCGAGCGGATCTTCCAGCCGTTCTTCACCACCCGGTCACAGGGCACCGGCCTCGGCCTGGCAATCGTTCAGAAAATCGTTGTCCTGCACAACGGGCGCGTCGTCGTCGCCGACGCGCGGGGCGGAGGCGCCAGCATTCAGATCTCCATTCCGACCGCCGGAGCGTGATTCCACGGCTGTTACTTCAGGTAACAAAATCGCGGTTATCAGATTTTCACCAGCAGTTCACCTGGCCTTTCTCTCACGACGTAACTCTTTGGCGACAAATTACTTAGTTCACATCTGAGGCGACCTTTGGGCGCGTGGCAAAGCCGTTGCTCAACTGGACGACGTGGCAAGACGTTCTGGCAGTGTGCGATCGGCGGCAGGCTTCACCCTGGTGGACATGCTCTGCGTCGTCGCGGTGTTGGCGATCCTGGCCGGCGTCTCGGTGCCCGCGTTCCAGAACGTCACCGAGGGCTACAAGCACGGCCAAGCGGTTCGCGACGTGGAGCGTGAGCTGCAGACGGCGCGTTTGAAGTCGGTCACGGCGAACAGACCGTTGCGTGTCCGCTTCGACTGTCCGGCGGCCGGGCAGTTTCGGATCACGGAGCTGATTGGAACGCCGTCAGTTCCCGCGTCCGCAGACACTGCGGCAAACCGGTGTCAGGAGTCGGTGTATCCGACACCCGCCGGCGACAACAACCCTCTGACACGTCCGAATCACGATGGTCCGATGCGCCGGCTCCCCACCGGCATCACCTTCGGGACGGCAGCCACGCTGGAGTTCTGGCCGGACGGGACAGTTCACCAGCAGTCAGGGAGCACCCTACCGTGGCCCGTTGTCGGCGTAGCCGGCACCTCGATCACGCTCGTGAAGGGCAGTGTGACCAAAAGGATTGACGTCAATGGGGTTGGCAAAATCACGCTCGTCCGATAGCGCGGCGGGCTTCTCGCTGGTCGAAGTGCTGATCGCGACGATGCTGCTCGCGACGGCGCTGGTCATGCTTGCCCAGCTGTTCGTCCTCTCGACGCAGTCGAACATCGGAGCGCGTAACACGACCTTTACCGCCGTACTCGCGCAGCAGAAGCTCGAAGAGCTTCGGGCGTTGACGTGGGGCTTCGACACGCAGGGCCTGCCGATCAGCGATACCAGTACCAATACCACCGTTTCGCCGGAAACGCCGGCCGGCGGGACCGGCCTTGCACCGTCGCCGGCGGGCTCGCTCGGCGCGAACACCGACGGCTACGTCGACTACATCGGCCAGTTCGGCGACAAGCTCGGTGGCGGCGCGGCTCCTCCTGCAAACACCGTCTTCGTGCGCCGCTGGTCGGTCGAGCCGCTGCCGTCGAACCCGAACAACACCCTGATCCTGCAGGTGCTGGTCTTCCGCAACAGGGAGCGCGGCGCGGCCAACAACGGAGCCGGCACGCTGCTGCCCGAGGAGGCGCGGCTGGTCACGGTGAAAACGAGGAAATCGCAATGAGATCGCGCGTGCAGTCGGAAGCGGGCTTCTCGGTCGCGGAAATGCTGATCGCGTCGGCCATCATGGTCACCGTCGTCGGGACGGTGTTCTCGGTGATGAACCCGTCGCAGGGCATGTACCGGACGCAGCCAGAGGTGTCGGACCTCCAGCAGCGGCTGCGGATTGCCGCCGACTCGATGTCGAAGGATCTCGTCATGGCCGGCAGCGGCGCCTACGCCGGCGGCATGACTGGCGCACTCTCCAACTATTTCGCGCCGGTGATGCCGTACCGGTTCGGCGACCCGGCGGCCGGCATCTACTTCCGGCTCGCCTCCGGCGCCGTCGACGCGTCCGATGCGATCAGCCTCTTCTCGGTGCCGTCGACAGCCGCGCAGACGACCATCCGCGAGGACATGCCGCAGCCGTCGTCCGAGTTGAAGGTCGAGGCGCAGGCAAATTGTCCGCCGGCGAAGACCGCACAGCTGTGCGGCTTTTCCAATGACATGCGGGCCATCATTTTCGACGAGACCGGCTCCTGGGATCCGATGGTCATCACGAACGTCCAGGATGCCGCGCTGCACATGCAGCACAAGGACCCGCTGTCCAAGTCCTATAAGAAGGGCGCGGTCATCACGATGGCCGCGCTGCACACCTACTACCTGCTCGTTGACGACGCGACAAAGACCTATCAGCTGCGCCACTCGGACGGCGTCACCGATCTGCCGCTCGTCGAGAACGTGGTCAAGCTCGAGATCGAGTACTACGGCGATCCGCGCGCGCCGATCCTGCTGCCCAACAAGCCGCTCTCGGACCCGGTGGGACCGTGGACAACCTACGGACCCAAGCCTCCCGCGCTCGGCGTGGACAACACCAACGACACGTGGGGCGCTGGCGAGAACTGCCTGTACGCCGTAATCAGCGGCGTGCACACGCCACGCCTGCCGAATCTCGCCGGCGGCTTCGGCCACGTCAAGCTGACGCAGGCGATGCTCACCGACGGCCCGTGGTGTCCCGACGGCGCGAACGTGATGCGCTACGACGCCGACCTGCTGCGCCTTCGCCGGGTTCGCATCAAGTTCCGCGTCCAGGCGCCGACCGAACTGCGGGGCCCGGCGGGGACGCTGTTCAAGCGCGCGGGCACCTCCAGCGCCGGTCAGCACTACGTGCCCGATCAGGAGATCTCGTTCGACATCACGCCGCGCAATCTGAATCTCGGCCGATGAGAAAGACGCTGCACACTCCGCCCGCCATGCCACTGGGAGCCCGTCTCGCCGACGAGCAGGGCATCGCCCTGGTGATCGCGCTCATGGCGATGATGCTGATGATGGCGCTCGGCACGGCGCTGATGATGACGACGATGACCGAGACGAAGATCGCCGGCAACTACCGCGGCGGTTACGAGACGCTGTACGCCGCCGACGGTGCGGTCGAACGCGTGATGCAGGACATCCTGACGGTGCCCAACTGGGACGACATCCTCAGCGGAGCGGTTACATCTGCGTTCATCGACGGCGCACCATCCGGTTCGCGCACGCTGCCCAACGGAATGACCATCGATCTGACGCAGGCGACCAACATGGCGCGCTGCGGCAAGCTCACCTGCAGCGCCGCTGACCTGACCGAGATCACCGACGCGCGCCCATGGGGTGCCAACAATCCAGTGTGGCAGCTCTACGCGTATGGCCCGCTGGAGGACATGATTCCGACGGGAACGATCCGCTCCCGGCAGTACGTGCTGGTCTGGATCGCCGACGACATTTCCGAGAACGACAACGACCCGCTCAAGGACGGGCAGCCGCCGGCAGGGTGCGCGAGTCCCTGCGCGACGTCCAATCTCGGCCGCGGTGTCATCTCGATGATGGCTCAGGCGTTCGGACCCGACGGAACCACGCGGACCATCGAGGTGACGCTGGCGCGGACCGACACGACCGAGCTCGAACGTGGCTACACGGGACAGCGCGGTCAGGACGAGCAGAACCGCCGGTCGCGGAAGGCGCCGGTGCAGACGCCCGGCAAGGCACTCACGCGCTCGACGTGGGCGCTGTGATCGCAGGCACAAATCCAATGACGACGAAACAGATTCGATTCGTGGTGGCTGGCGCGGTGGCGCTTGCCGCGCTGTGCGCGCCCGGCGAGGCGGCGGCGCAGCTCGATCCGCTGCTGTTCCTGAAGAACGCCAGGCCGAACGTCATCCTCGCCATCGACACCTCCGCGAGGATGCGTCTCGACGCCGATGGGACCTATTACGACCCGGCTGAATACACGGTCCTCGGCACGGCGTGGGAGCCGGTCATTGGCGTTCCCAGTGGGGCGGCGACATATCGGCGGAAGTTTTTGGGCTGGACGCGCACCACTGTCGTACCGCCGGTGCTGACCTACAACACGACCACGATCAGCGTCGTCGCGAACACCGATGCGAAGTACGCGCATTACGCCGCGAAGACGCGGCTGGCGCTGGTGCGCGCCGCGGTCACCCAAGCGATTAACGAGAACACCAGCGTGGCGCGATTCGGCCTGGTGAAGACGCGCCAGGCGTCGCCGGCTGTTCCGCTCGTCTCCAATGCCGTCGTGACGAACCTGAATGGCGCGCAGGTGCCGGCCGAGAACGTCCTCGGCCCGTTGTGGAATTCGCGCGTCGCCACCGTGACGACGGACAACGGCCTGCAGCTCGCCCAGCTTCCCGTGGTGCTGACGGATGCAGCGGGCGCGAATAGCTCGGTCGTCTCGATCCTGTCGAAGAGCATGACCGATGCGGGCGCGCTGATCCCCGCCGGTCACGATACGGCCACGAAAGTCGATTCGCCGATCGACCACCTGCTGGTTGACGCGAAGACCGAGAGCGCGCGCCTGATTGCCGCCGACCCCAACTGCGCCAACACGCTCGTTGTTCTGATCGCCGGCGGAGGAGAGGGATCGGGGACGTCCGCCACCAACGATCCGACCATCACGGCGTCTCAGTTCCTGAGCGTCGGTGGTCGTCGGGTGCCGGTCTACGTCGTGGCCATCGCGCCGGCGGCGGGCGAGATCGCGCAGCTCAAATCGATTGCCTCGAACTCCGGCGGCCAGTATTTCGAGATCACCAAGGAGATGATCGATTCCGCGTACAACTCCTGGGCGGCCGGTGTGCCGGCTGGATACCTGGCGGGGCAGCCGTCGGGCACAATCGTCGTGCCGGAGATCGTCAAGGCGCTGAACACGGCAGTTCAGCACGCGTTCCAGGAATTCGCCACCTTCAACACGGCGCCGTCGCCGTCGCTGCCGTTCGGTCCGTACTCCGAGTTCCAGGTGACCAGCCCCGTCGTCGGGTCCTTCGACATCACGAACATGAAGGACATCAACGGCACGGCGCTGCCGCTCACCGTCATCACCGATGCGAATGGCACCACCCTTCCGCAGCGGTCGAATCTGATGATTACGGCGGGATTTTCGCTGCCCGGCTTCGATGCAAAGTTGCGGGCCTTCCGGGTCTACAAGCCGGTCGTCGACTCCAGCGCCTGGTCGGGCTACCGATTCGAGGCGGACGGAACGCCGCTCTGGATCGCATCGGCGCCGGACGCAGCGTCGCGGAACCTCTACACGGTGCTGCCGGACGGGACGCCCGTCGCGTTCACGACGGCGAATGCCGGCGCTCTGGCGACGCATATGAATCTCAGCGCGACCGATGCGGCGGCGGTGATTACGCTCGTTCGCTCGCTGCCGATCGGCGCGCCGGTCAGCTCGACGCCGGCCATCTTCAATCCGCCGTCGCTGGATCCGCCGCCGGACGCGGACTATGCCAAGTTCGCGAACGACAACAAGAACCGCCGCAGTCTCGTCTTCATCGGGACCAATCGCGGCATCCTCGAGGCGATCGACGCACGGCTGGGCGTCGAAGTATGGGGCTTCATTCCCTACAACCTGCTGTCCAAGCTGAAGACACTGCGCGACGGCCAGTCTGTTGGCAACTTCGACTACTTCGTGGACAGCTCGCCCAAGATCGCGGACGTCAAGGTCGGCGGTGACTGGAAGACTTATCTGTTCTTTGGCGAAGGGCCCGGCGGGACGTTCTATCAGGCGATGGACGTGACGCTGCCGGATATTGCCAGCACCGTCTCCTCATCCTCCGACAGTCTGGCCGCGGTGCTGAGTTACTTCTCCGCTCCGAACCGCATCGTGTTGAAGTGGTCGTTTCCCACGTATGGAAGTTTCGATCCGACGATCAGCACGACGCTGATGCCCTACGGAGACCTGAAATCGTCCGCAACGGCGGTTGAACTGACCGTTGGCCAGACCTGGTCGGATCCGGCCATCGGCCAGGTGATTGGTGCGGTCAGTCCCTATGTCGCGCTCGTCGGCTCCGGCTTCCTGCCGGCGTCGGTGCAGAACCAGGCCAACCGCGGCGGCAAGGCGGCCGGGACGACGTTCTACCTGCTCAACGTGAGCGACGGCTCCGTGCTCGCCTCGAAGGACGTCGGCAACGACAACAAGAACGAGAACGTGGACAACTGCGCGACCGCCGGCGACTGTTCGAAAATCAAGAACGCGTTGCAATCCGACCCCCTCGCCGCAGGTCCGCAGGGGTCGCGGTTCATCAGCGACGCGTACATCGGCGACCTGGACGGCCGCATCTGGCGCTTCGACCTGATGCTCGCGACCGGCGACATTCCCGCGTTCAGTGGCGCCGCGGTGAAGCTGTACGACGATGCCCTGTCGCAGCCGATTTTCAACTCGATGGCGGAAATCGACGTCGGCACGACGCTGCGCTACCTCTTCGTTGGCACAGGCAGCGACCTGCTCTCGTCCGCTGGAGTGTCCCAACAGTACAAGTTGCTTGGCCTGCTCGACCAGGGCGGTTCGGGCTCGGTGACGTTCACCAGGCTGCTGGCCAAGGTCGACGGCATCGGCGACGACGAGAAGGTCACGGCGTTTCCGGCGGTCGCTGGCGACGTGGTGTTTTTCACGACGACGACGTTCAGACCGGCGGCGCTGTGCAGCCTGCCGGACGCAAACCTCTACGCGCTGACGTTCATCGGCGGGGCCGCCTACGACAGCACAGGCGATGACAAGGTCACCAGCTCCGACAGTCCCAAGGTGACGACCATCGCCGGCGTGCGCGCGACCGCACCATTTGTCGTCGACCAGCATCTGGTGTTCGGCACCGGAAAGAGTCTGCAAATGTTTGGCGATCCAAAGGACTTCAACAACGGCGTCGGCCAGGCGGGGGTGCGAATCCTCTCCTGGCGCGAGGTGAGGTAGCGACGTGGCCGCAGCGATCAAATGCGCCGCGTGCGGGACGAAGACCTACGCACGCCGGACGCACTGCCCGCGCTGCCGCGCGCCGCTCGCCGCCGCGGCGCCGATGGCGCACGCAAAACCGGCGGCTCAAACGCGACGCCGCACCGCCATCCCGATTGCCATCGTGTGCGTTGTCGCTCTCGTGCTGACGGCGGGTGTGGCCGTACGGCACGGAACGTCGAGCGCGTCGGCCGCTCCATCGACGCCGGCGTCGCCGGCGGCCGCCGTACGGGCGCAGACGGGTCCCAACCCGCAGATTGAAAGTGCCTCCACCGGCGCCAGTTCCATGGACCTGTCGCGTAGCGGTGTCGCCGCGTACGCCAAAGGCGATGTCGCCGGATCGATCGCGCAGTTCATGGCTGCCGTTGAGGCCGACCCGAAGAATGCCCAGGCACTGAACAACCTCGGGCAGGCGCTCGTTCGTGCCGGGCGGGCGCGCGAGGCGATTGCCTACTTCGACCAGGCAATTGCCGTGACCGGCAACGTCTGGACCTATCATTTCAACCGGGCGAAGGCACATGGTGAGCTGCAGGACTGGTCACGCGCCGTGGCAGGCTACCGCGAGGCGGCGGGCCTGTTCCCGCAGGACTACGCGACCGCGTTCAACCTCGCACGCGCGCTGCAGGCGAGCGGCGATGTGACCGGCGCCATCGACGAATTCCAGCGGGCGATCAATCTCGCTCCGGGTGAGCCGGATTTTCCGCTGGCGCTGGCGTCCGCCCTTGAATCCGCTCGCCGGCCGGGTGACGCCGTCAGCGCTTATCGCCGGTATCTCGAGCTGCAGGACTCCGGCCCGACGGCCGAAAAGGTCAGACAGCGGATCGAAGAGCTAGAATCAAATCGATGAGAAGCGAAACCGCCAAATCCTCCGTGCGGGTGCTTTTCGGCGTGGCGCTGGCGGCGGCACTGGCCGCCACTGCGTCGGCGCAGTCTCTCGGCGAGCTGGCGAAGAAGGAAGCCGAACGCCGGAAGGCCATCAAGTCGTCCGGCAAGGTTCTGACCGGCGACTCCGTCCGTTCTGTTCCAGGACCATCGCCGGCGAGCGTTCCGTCACCCGCGCCGGCAGTCGCCGGTGCGGCTCCTGGTTCCGCCGCCGCCGAGAAGCCCAAGCCCGAGGCCGACAGGAAAGCGCAGGAGCTCGCCTGGCGGCAGAGAATTCAGGGGGCGCGCGACTCGCTCCAGCGGTCGCAGATGTTCGCCGAGGCGCTGCAGAGCCGCATCAACGGCCTGACCGCCGACTTCACCGCCCGCGACGATCCGGCACAGCGCGCCGTGGTCGCCAACGATCGGCAGAAGGCGCTTGCCGAGCTCGATCGGGTGAAGAACGACATCGTGCAGCAGACCAAGGCGATCGCCGACATCCAGGAGGAAGCGCGCCGCGCTGGCGTTCCACCCGGCTGGCTGCGCTAACCCCCGGTACGCACTTTCTGCGAAGACTGACCGCCGCATCCATCGCCGTTTCTGCCACGTCGTCTCGTTTGTCAGAACACGTCCGCTGATTTCCCGAGGCATTTCGCATCACTCGCACCGGGCAGATCGATTGCTCTGATCCCCTGCGTGCGCGACGCCACAGCCGACCGCGGATTCTCACTCCTCGAAAGCCTGTTCGCCTGCGCGCTGCTCGGCACGGCGCTGCTGTCGATCGGCCACGTCTCGAGCGGTGCCCTCGTGCTGATGGCTGACGCCCGCAATCGGACGTTGGCGACGACGCTCGCCGTGGCCAAGCTGGAGGAATTGCGGTCGTCGATCGCTCCGGTGGACGGAGCGGATACGGTCGACGGCCGCGGCGAGCCGGCCGTGGCCGGAACATCTCGCCGGTTCGACCGGCGCTGGTCGGTTGTGGCGGTCGCCCCTGGCGCGGCGATTCTGACCGTCCGCGTAACTCCGTTTCCGAAAGGGATTGCCAGCCGTGAGGTCCGGATGATCGGCGGATGGACGCCGGTGCGGCGATGACGTTGCCGGAGCTGATGGTTGCCGCGTGTATCACGACCCTCGTTG
>Ga0307410_10001047_pt1 | contig 12017 bp, 10 predicted proteins | sample 322Ometagenome_3_FD_203707 | JGI IMG/M metagenome (GOLD analysis project Ga0307410, IMG submission 203707) | Maize rhizosphere microbial communities from greenhouse at UC Davis, California, United States - 322HYB-O-3 | ecosystem: Host-associated > Plants > Roots > Rhizosphere > Soil | place...
GGACGGTCGGGGCGACGGCGATGGCTCGGGGTTGCCCTCGTCGTCGCCGCCGGAGGCCGCCGCCCCACCCCAGTCGCTGCTGAACAGCAGCGCGCTGACCCGGCGGTAGAGGTCGTCTGCGGCGGGCAGGAACGTGATCTCCGACAGCGCCTGCTGCTGGCCCGCGGACTCGAACCGGAAGGTGCCGTACCCGAGCACCTGCCCGAGCAGGGTCTCCTTCCACGTCAGGTCGGTGATCCGCCGCAGGGGCAGCAGGGTCACCGTCCGCACGATGATCCCGGAGGTGAGCAGCACCCGCCGGGTGCTGACGATGAAGTGCCGCATCCACCACTCACCGGCCCGCAGCGCGTAGTAGCCGAGCGTGACCAGGAGCACCAGAAGGCCGGCAGATCGGCTGACCCGGTTCTCGGGGTCGTAGAGCAGGAGCCAGCCCCCCGCGACCACGAAGGGGAGAACCTTCAGCGTCGGCTCGATGAGCACCGCCCAGTGGCGGCGGGTGGCAACCACGGCGCGTTCCTCGGGCAGGAGGTACTTCGCGACGTCCTTGCTGGCCCGGGGAGGGAGCTCCAGGGGCGTGGGCCCGGTCACGCGGTCGGGCGGGCTAGACGAGCGAGCCGACGAACTGGCCGAGCGAGGCCGCCGCGTCCCCCAGCGCATGGCCGGCGGAGCGGACCAGCGCCGCGGACTGCTCCGGGGCCTGGATGACGTAGAAGATGATGAATGCCACGACCAACCAGGTGACGACCTTCTTGAGGTTCACCGCCACCTCCACGGGTGCTCTCGTGCGGGCCGGCTCAGGTGTGTGCGAGCCCGCGGATCCAGGGTCCGCCGCAGTGGGGCGGACGGCTTCGTCCCATGGGTAACACAGGTCCCAGGCACCACATCCCCGACGCGCCGATCATGAAAGGGGCCGGTCGAGTTCCGTTCATCTCCCCGGGAGCAGGTGCTCGCTCGGTGGGCCCAGCGGCAGGTCCGGGTAGATGCGATCCCGCAGGTCGAGCAACTCCAACTGCTCGGCGAGCAGCCAGGCGGCGTTCATCGGCCACATGACCAGCCACAACCAGACGCCGTAGGACTCACCCACGAAGGCGGCGCGGTCGTCGGAGGTGGGCACCGCCCACAGCGGGGCGTGCTGACCGGCCGCCTTCACGTCGACCGACGAGGGCCCCTCGATGATGTCGCCGGGGTCGGGGCCCGGGAGCCCGGCGTAACCGCAGCCCACGCCCATCCCGGGCTCCTCGGCCACCAGGACCAGTTCGGCGGAGCCGCCGAGCGGCGCGGGACCGGCGCAGTCGACGACGATCGCCCGGGCCCCCGGCTCACCGCCCCAGGCGAGTCCGGTGACCGACCAGCCGGAGGGCATGGGGTCCGGCACCCAGGCCGGGACGTGGGCGTCGGCGGTGACCGCCGCGATCGCGTCGTGGGCGACGACGACGGTGTGGTGCAGCGGCGTGACTGCGCCGTGCACGTGGCACCAGGCCTGCGCGGTCGAGCCGGGGCGGACCACCAGCGGCTCGCCGCAGCGGGGGCAGACCGGCGAGACGCTCATCGGGCAACACCGTCCTGGGACGGCCGGGAATCGTCAAGCGGGAGCGACGGGGCGCCCGGCCGGGACGCGCTGCGTAGCGTGCCGTCCATGGTTCCCGCCGGATCCCCGGACGCCGAGTCACCGGTTGTGGCATGCGTGGGCGCCGTGGTGCACGACGCCGCCGGCCGCCTCCTGCTGATCCGGCGCCGCCACGACCCGCATGCCGGGCTCTGGTCCCTCCCCGGGGGCCGGGTCGAGGAGGGCGAGACGCTCGGGCAGGCGGTTCGCCGAGAGGTGCTCGAGGAGACCGGCCTCCGCGTGCAGTCCGGCGCCCTCGTGGGGCGGGTGCGCATCCCGGGCGCCGGCGTCGTGTACGACGTCACCGACCTGCGGTGCACCCTCGACCCGCCCGACCAGCAGGCGGTGGCCGGGGACGACGCGACCGACGTCGTGCTCGCCGACGCCGCCACCCTGGCCGGGCTCGCCTGCACCCCGCGCCTGGTGGAGACCCTCCGTGGGTGGGGCGTCCTGCCGGGCTGACCCGATCCGGACGGCATCGGACCGACCGGTCAGCGCGAGAGGGGCTCTGGACGCCCGGGCTGCTCGCCGCCACGGGCCTCGCCGTAGGAGCGCTTCGGCACCATGACCTTGCGGCGGAAGATGCAGACGGTCGTGCCGTCCTGCTTGTAGCCGATGGTCTCGACGTGGACGATGCCCCGGTCGTCCTTGGACTTGGACTCGGTCTTGTCGAGGACCGTGGTCTCGCCGTAGATCGTGTCGCCGTGGAAGGTCGGGGCGACGTGGCGCAGCGACTCGATCTCCAGGTTGGCGATGGCCTTCCCGGACACGTCGGGAACGCTCATCCCGAGCAGCAGCGAGTAGATGTAGTTGCCGACGACGACGTTCTTGCCGAAATCGGTGGTCTTCTCCGCGTAGTTCACGTCCATGTGCAGCGGGTGGTGGTTCATCGTGAGCAGGCAGAACAGGTGGTCGTCGTACTCGGTGACGGTCTTCCCGGGCCAGTGCTTGTAGACCGCGCCGACCTCGAACTCCTCGTAGTACCGACCGAACTGCATCTGCTCGCTCCCGACCTCGACGACTCGGCCGGACGCCCGGCGCCGGGGCGGCCGGTCCGGCACGTGGCCGGGCCGACTGCCCATCACGAGGCACCGGTGACCCGCCTGGACGGACGTTGATCTTACGGACGGCCCTACGGCCTCCCTCTCGGGTCGCGAAGCCCGTCGACGGCGGCCCGCGGATGGGCCGGAACGCCGCGTCCACGGTCCGCCGGACGGCGACCGGTCAGATCATCGCGCCGATCCGGGCGGCCATGTCCGCCTCGTGCTGCTGGTAGGAGGAGGCCACGCTGGTGAGGAGCGTCCCCATGCCGGTCAGCGCGTCGCTGACGCCCTGGGCGGACATCCGCCACTGCTCGTAGAGCTCGCTGAACTGCACCGCGGCCTGGCTGTCGGTCCACCCGTCGAGCACCGACGTGTTGATGCTGCTCGACAGGGTGGCATGCCGGCCGGCCGTGTCGGCGGCCTCGGAGCGGCACTGTCCGGCCATGGACTGCAGGGTGGCGATGTCGACCTTCACGGTTCCTCCTCGGTCCGGGTGCGTCCCGGTCCCGGCGAACGCTAGGACCTGGAGCGCCGACGCAGCCTGCACTGTCCACAGGCCTCCCGTAGTCCACAGCTCACGGGTGCGCGCCCCCAGAAGTCGTCCGCACCGGACAAGATCGCGGCCGTGACCGACTCCTCCATCGGCGACGCCCCGGCCGCGACTGCCACCCGATGCTGGACGCTGTCCGGCGACGCGGGGACGTTCGACGTGGAGATCACGACCGCCTCCCGGCACCGGGTCGCCGACGTGCTGCCCGCAATCAGCCGCGTAGTCGGCCGACCGGTCGAGGGCCTCTGGGCCGATTCGGCCCGGCTGGCGAACGACCTACCTCTGACCATGTCGGCTCTCGACCATGGCGCGGTCCTCGGGCTCGGCCGACCGGCTCGGCGGGAGCATCCCGCGCGTGCGTCCAGCGCACTCGAGCTGCACGTCGTGGGTGGTCCCGACGCGGGGCGGTCGCTCCCGCTGGCCCAGGGCCGGCACGTCATCGGCCGCGGCAGCGGCGTCCCCATCCGGCTGCACGATCCGGACGTCTCCCGTACGCACGCCGCGGTCCAGGTCGGCGGAGGAGCGGTCACGGTCGCCGACCTCGGGTCGAGCAACGGAAGCCGACTCGACGGCGCCGAGCTCGACGACCGACCGCGCGACTGGCCGACCGGGGCGGTCCTGAGGATGGGCTCCAGTGCCGTGACGCTCGCCGGACCGGCAGCGCCGGCTGCGCCCCTCGAAGGGAGATCGGACGGTCGCCGGCGCCTGCGACCGGTCCCGCGCATGAGCGCCCCCCTGGCGGAGGTCGAAGTCCGGTTCCCCCGCCCCCCGGCGCCGCCTCCGCGCCGACGACTGGCGTGGGTCGCGGTTGCGCTGCCGGCGGTCGGCGGCATCGCCATGGCATGGCTTCTGCACACCCCCACATTCCTGTTCTTCGCGCTGCTCAGCCCCGTGGTCGCGCTGGGCACCTGGCTGTCCGAGCGATGGTCCGGACGGCGCAGCGGTCGGCGGGAGGCGGCGGCGCACGCGCTCGACCTGGAGGTGGCGGAGATCCGGCTGGCCGAGGCGGTGCGCTCGGACGTCCGGGCCACGGAGGCGGCGCACCCCGACCTCGCCGCCCTGACCACGGCCGCGCGCCGGCGTACCTCGCTGCTCTGGAACCGGACGCACGGCGACGACCAGGCACTGAGCGTCCGCCTCGGCAGCGGCCCCGGACCCACGCGGGTGACCCGCATCGATGGCGAGGGGGCCCGGCTCCGCGAGACGGCTCCCCACGTCCCCGTCGTCGTCGACCTCCGCGGCACGGGAGGACTTGCGGTCGTCGGCCCCCGGGAGCGCACCCTCGGCTGCCTCACCTCGGTGGTGGCCCAGCTCTGCTCCTTGCACGCCCCCGGGGAGATCGAGCTGCAGCTGCTCGTCGCCGCCGATCGACTGACCGACTGGGCCTGGGCCCGGTGGTTGCCGCACCTGGATGCCCGGGCGGTGGACGTCCGGGTCCGCGGTCGGGCAGCCGTGACCACGGACGACGACCTGAACGCCCGGCTCGCGGGCCTGACCGCCCGGCGGCGGGCCCCGACGGCGGGGCGGTCCGGGGCCGGCTCGGCGCCCGGCTGGCTGGTGGTCGTCATCGACAGCCCGCTGGACCCGCGTGCCTCGGCGGCACTGCGCGCGGCCCGGGACGTCGGAATCGTCACCGTCACCGTGGGCGACAGCACCGAGGACGTACCCGTCGACGTCGACGCGGTCCTGCGCCTCTCCGGGGAGACCGGTGACATCGGTGTGCTGAGCCAGCAAGGGCTCCCCGACCGCGAGGCGGTGACCGTCGACCGGCTCCCGCCGGCGCTCGCCGCCGAGCTGGCCCGCGACCTCGCGGCGCTCACCCCGGTGACCGCCGGGAGCGGTCTTCCCCATCAGGTGCGGCTGCTCGACCTGGCCGGCGAAGGGCTCCGGATCGACGAAGCCGGGGACGTCGCCGGCTCCTGGTCCCGTGCTCGGGACCGCCTGACAGTGACGCTGGGACGGACGGCCACCGGGCCTCTGCAGATCGACCTGTGCCGCCAGGGACCGCACGCGCTGATCGCAGGCACGACGGGGTCGGGCAAGTCCGAGCTGCTGCAGACCCTCATCGCCGGTCTCGCCCTCAACCATCCGCCCGACCGCTGTTCGTTCCTCCTGGTCGACTACAAGGGGGGCGCGGCGTTCGCGGAGGCCGCGGCACTACCCCACACCGTCGGCCTCGTCACCGATCTCGACGGTCAGACCACCGCGCGGGCCTTGCGCTCGCTGGCGGCCGAACTGACCCGCCGCGAGGCGATCCTGGCCGAGCACCGGGTGGTCGACATCGCGGCCCTCCCCGAGCCCGTCGCTCTTGCCCGACTCGTCATCGTCGTCGACGAGTTCGCCGGCCTGTCCGAAGAGCTGCCGGAGTTCGTACCGGGCCTGGTCGCCATCGCCCAGCGTGGCCGGTCCCTGGGTGTGCACCTGGTGCTGGCGACCCAGCGGCCCAGCGGGGTCGTGTCACCGGAGATCCGGGCCAACTGCAGCCTGCGCATCTGTCTGCGGACCACTGACGAGGCCGAGTCCCGTGACGTGCTCGGAACCGCGCAGGCGGCTCATCTCCCGCTGGACGCGCCGGGTCGTGCATGGCTTCTGGCCGGCAGCGGGCCACCGACGGCGCTCCAGGTGGCCCGGGTCGCCGGACCGCCCCCGCATCGGGCGGGAGCCGGACCCGAGGCCCGCCGGTGGACGTGGCCTTCTCCGCCGTGCCGGCCGCGACCCGACCGCCCATCGGCCACCGGTGACAGCGACCTCGCCCGGCTGTGCCGTGCGGTCGGCCGGCACGCCGACGCGACCGGTACGCCGGCGCCGCACCGACCGTGGCGGCCGGCACTCCCGGACCGGCTCCCCCCGGGCGCGCTCGACGCGGACGGCTCCGCCTCGGGTCGGGACAGGACTCTGCTGTCGGTCGGGCTCGTCGATCGCCCGGACCTCCAGGCGCAGGAGCCGCTGCGGCTGGATCTCGCGGAGGGTGGCACCTGGCTGGCCGTGGGTGGTCCGCGCAGCGGCCGGACCACCTTGCTCCGGACGGTCCTCGGTGAGGCGGTGTACCGATTGGGTCCCGACGAACTGCACGTACACGTCCTGGAATCCGGCGGCGGGGTCCTGACCGCGACGGCCGTGCCGCTGCCGCACACGGGGACCGCCGTGTGCGGCGAGGATGCGCTGCGCACCGTCCGGCTGGTCGACCGGCTCGCCCAGGAGATCGCAGTGCGGCGAGCGGGCCCGGGCCTCGACCGGGGCCCGTCGATCCTGCTGCTCGTCGACGGGGTCGAGGCCGTCAGCACGCTCCTCGACGAGAGCGACCCGGGCCGGGGCTCGGCCAACCTGCTCCGCGTGATGAGGGACGGCGCGGCCGTCGGCCTCACCTGCGTCGCCACCGCCGATCGCGCCGTCCCCGGGGGGCGGCTCGCGGCAGTCGCCCGCCAGCGCCTGGTGCTCCCCCTCCCGGACCGAGCCGACTACGCGGTCGCCGGTGTTCCAGCCCGAAGCGTCCCCGGGCATCGACCGCCCGGCCGGGCCCTCGTGGGCGAGGAGGCCCGGGAGTGCCAGATCGTGCTTCCCCGCCCGGCGAGGCCCTGGCCGACGGGTCGGCAGCGGCTGCCCGAGCCGTTGCACATCGTGGAACTGCCCCCCGATCCGCGGCTCGTCCTCCCCGCGCCCCGTCCGGACTCGGCGCCATGGCCCGGGGGCGGACTGCTCCTCCCGATCGGACCGGGTGGCGACGAGGGCCGGCCATTGACGGTGGATCTACTGCGCACCGGGGGCCTGCTGGTCACCGGGCCGCCCGGCAGCGGTCGCTCGTCCGCGCTGACCGCCTTCGCCCAGCACGTGCGGGCACTCGGCGCGGCGGTGCTGCACATCGGGCGTCCACCACCGGGCGAGCACCCGACGGAGGAGTCTTCCCGGGCCTGGCTGGACGGAGCAGACGAGGCAGGCCTGGCGGAATGGCTGAGTGGGCTCGGGGTCCGCCCCGGTGTCGTACTCGCCGATGACGTGGGTGCGGCTGCCGACACCCCGGCGCTCGCCCGGATCCAGCCGCGGGCCGCCCACGGAGGGGTGGCGCTCATCGCCGCCGCGCACGCGGGACAGCTGTCGGCGCACTACCAGGGGCCGGTGGCGGCGCTGCGTCGTGCACGGACGGGTCTGCTGCTGTGCCCCGGTCCCGGTGACGCGGACCTGCTGGGCATCCGATTGCCGCGGACCCCGCTCCCCCATCGGCCTGGCAGCGGCTGGCTGGTCAGTGGGGCTGCCATGCACCGCGTCCAGGTGGCCCGCCGGGTCCTCCCGCCGGATCCGGACGCGCAGGAAACGGAGGCTCAGAGCAGGTCGAGTGCGGCACCCATCTCCTGGCTGGCGTACCAGGCCAGCTCATGACCCTCGGCCTGGTCGACGACGAACTGCGCATCCTCGCTGCCCAAGTCGGCCTCGATCACCACGTTCACGGCGGCCCGGACGTCGTCCTCGGCGGCGGCGCCGTCGATGTGCGCGCTGGCCACGGCGCGCATCTCGATGTCGGCGTCGACCCGGGCCGCGCCCCGGTCGGTGTCCGGGTCGTCGATCGGCTGAACCGCGGCATCGGGCACGTCGACCGCCAGGACCACGCGTCGCCGGGCCGCAGTGGGGTCGTTGTCGATCAGCCGCAGGCTTGCGCGGGCCGCGGCCAGCAACGCGGCGTACTCGAGCTCTTCCTCGTCGGCCTCGGCATCACTGAGCTCGTAGAACTCCCGCAGCTGCGGTGTCACCGCGAACGCCGTGTGGCGTCCGGGCAGGACACCCTCGTCCACCAGCGTCCGCAGGCTCGTGGTGGTAGCAGGCAGGTAGACGCGCACGTGCTCGCACCCTTCGTCGAAAGAGCGACCGTATCCCGGGCCGGCGATCAGCCCGCCCTCTCCACCAGCTCGCTCACTTCCTGCTCGATCAGGTCGGCCAGCACGTCGACGTCGCCGACGCCCTCCCGATCGGCATTCAGCCCGAAGAAGACCCGCCCGTCGTAGCTGGTCATCCCGATCGAGAGGCCCTGACCGCGCACCAGCGGCACGACCGGGAACACCTCGAGCATCCGGCTGCCGGCCGCATACAGCGGCAGCTGAGGTCCGGGCACGTTGGTGACCACCAGGTTGAACAGCCGCCGGGACAGACCACGCGCCGCGCGGGCGCCGAGCGCGTGCAGCGTGGGTGGCGCGAACCCAGTCAGCGCGATGAGGCTGTCCGCGCCCACCGACTGGCCGTGGAGCGCAATCCCCCGCATCGCGTAGCTGAGCCGGGTCAGCCGCACGCGGGGGTTCGGTTCGCCGACCGGGAGGTCCACCAGGTACGAGGAGACCCGGTTTCCCGCAGCGGCGTCCTCGTCCCGCATCGACACCGGCACGAGGGCCCGCACCGACGTGCCGACCACGACCGGCTCCCCGCGGGACAGCAGCCACTCCCGCAGGGCACCGGTGACGACTGTCAGGAGGACGTCGTTGACCGTCCCGCCGTGCGCCTTGCGGATCTTCTTGAGATCGCCCAGGTCGGCACGCGCCACGGCGACGCGGCGCTGTCGCCCCAACGACGCGTTCAGCGGGCTGTTCGGTGCCGGCATGATCGTCTTCCGGGCCGTCCGCAGCAGTCCACCGACGACCCCGGTCAGGCGGGCGGCGGTGGACCGGACGTCCGTGACCGCGTCCCGGGCGGTGTCCACGAGTGCCGAGGGCCGGCGGGCGTACTCGTCGAGCGCCGCCCAGACCAGCTGTACCCCGCTGGGTGGGCGCCGCGGGAGCCACTCCCCCGCCGCCGGCGTCGGCGCTTCCGGGTCCACATCCAGCAGCACCTGACCGATGTCCAGGGCGCTGAGACCGTCGACCAGCGCCGGATGCGTCTTCGTCACGACCGCCAACCGGTTCCCCGACAGGCCCTCGACCAGGTACGCCTCCCACAGCGGACGCGTCCGGTCCAGCGGTCGGGAGGTCAGGCGGGAGACAAGGTCCAGGAGCTGCGCCTCGGTGCCCGGCCGCGGCAGGCCGGATCGGCGGACGTGATAGGCGATGTCGAACTCGGTGTCGTCGACCCAGACCGGGTTGGCGAGATGCCCGGGGACCTCCGCCACCCGCTGCCGATACCGCGGAACCAGAGGCAACCGGGCGGCCACCAGTGCGGCCAGAGCGTCGACTCCGCCGGCAGGCCGTTCCAGGATCAGCACCCCGCCGACGTGCATCGGCGTGTCCGGCTCCTCCAGGTACAGAAAGGAAGCGTCCAGTCTGGTCAGCCGCTCGACCATCGATCTCCTCTGGGTCGGTGGCTCACGCTACGGCGCGCTCGGGATCCCACACATGTCAACGGTCATCCGGGCACGGGGTCACGGCGCCTGCCCCGCCGCCGTCCCGTGGGCAGGGTGACATCGGCCACCGCCGCGGCAAGAGCCCGGAGCTCCACCCGCAGTGCCGAGCCACCTGCCACCTCCGCGAGCGTCCGGCCCGCCGCCAGTGCCGCGTCCGTCGCCCGCCGGTCGGCCGGCAGGAAGAACCGCACCTCGCGGCCGGCAAAGCGTTCGAGTGCGTCGGCGATCTCCCGTCGCGGGTCCCCGGGCACCGGCCCGCGGCGGACCTGGTTGACCACGAGGACCGGGTCGACGTCGGGCAGCACTTCCCGCAGCTCGCCGAGCGCCCGGATGCTGCGCTGCAGCGAGACCGGGTCGGCCCCGCTCACGCACAGCACCGTGTCGGCTCCCTCAAGGACCGCGAGGGTGGCCCCGTTGCGCCGCGGTGCCGCCGTGTCGAAGGACAGCTCCTCGTCGTCCTCGAGGCTGAACGCGCAGTCGACCACCGTCACCGCGGCGAGCCGGCGCGCCTCCTCCAAGACCGCCGTCACGGCGCGCGGCCGCAGCTCCGGCCACCGGTCGGCCCGCGCGAGCCCGGTCAGCACCCGCAGGTGCGGCCGGACCGCCCAGGCCAGCCGCACCAGGCCGGCCGCGTCCAGGTTTCCGGCGGCCGCGAGCCGGGCCGCGCCGGCCAGGCCCGGCGACTCGTCGAGCAGGCCGAGGAGCTGGGCGACGACCCCGCCGTACACGTCGGCGTCCACCAGCAGCGTCGACACCCCGAGCCGGGACAGCTCGTCAGCCACGCCCACGGCGACGGTGGTCCGCCCCGGCGCACCGGTCGGCCCCCAGACCGCGACCACCCGGCCGCGACCCGCCGGCCGCTCCTCCGGGTCCTCCGGCGCGCCCAGCACGGGAAGCGCAGCCCGCGGGTCGGCGACGTCGCGACCGGCCGAGGGCACCCCGGCGACCGCTTCGCGCAGCGCCTGCGCGATGGCATCGGCATCGGCGTCGGCCGGCAGGACCCGACGTACCCCGAGCTGCCGCAGCCGGTCGGCGGCCCGGTCATCTCCCGGTTCCACCAGGCCGACGACCGCCACTCCGGCCGCCTCCAGCGGGGCGACGGCATCCCCGTCGAGTCGACGCAGCTCGGCCGAGAGGAGCGCCGCCTGCCCCGTCCCGGTCGCCGCCACCGCGAGCAGCTCGGAGACATCCACGCACCGGCGCACGACGGTCACGCCGTGATCGGCACGGTCGAGCGCCCCCACCAGCTCCGACTCCCAGGCGGCGCCGGTGACCGCGGTGAAGACCTGCAGTGCCATCAGCCGGCCGGTCCCGTCGGCATCGACGTCGTGCCCGCCGTCCCGGCACCGACACCGGCGTCCACCGACTCGTGGACCACGACGACCAGCGGGCGTCCGGCGATGGCCGACAGCACGGCCGCCGCGTCGTCGGCCGTCACCGCGACCACGACCTGGACCGCGGTCGTCGGCGTGGACAGGACACCCTCCGAGCGACCCGAGATCGCCTGGACGGGGGCCTTCCGGACCACCAGCGAGACGCTGCCGTCGGCCACCGAGCTGGCCCCCGCGGCGGGATCGGCCACGGCGTAGACGTCGACCAGCTGACCACGCCCCAGCCCCGGGGGCACGTACCCCGACTGCACGGGCAGCGCGAGCTGCACGAGCTCGTCGGCCTCCTCCAGCACCGTTCGGGGCAGCAGCTCACCCTCGCGCACGGCACGCGCCAGGGTGCGGCCCTCCGGACGGGTGGCGGTGGACAGATAGACGTCGGCGGCGTCGTCCAGTCGGACGTCGACGGCCACCAGGTCCTCGACGGTCAGCTCGGTGCCGGCGGCGAGGTCCCCCGCGACCGCCCACACGGGCACGGTGGCATCGGCCGCGCTCACGATCCGGGCACCGACCAGGACGGAGGCCAGGACGAGGAGCACGCCGAGCACGAGACGCAGGTCCAGCCAGCGGGGTGGCCGCACCCGCCGCGGTGTGGCGCCGGGGTGCGCCTCCACGCCCCCGGGTGGGGCTGCGGGCGGTCGGACAGCGGTCACTGCACGCTCACCTCTTCCCGCACCTACCGGCGCACAGACGCCGGCGACAGGGCGTGTCGCTCACCGAGGTACCGGTATGACGGCGTTCGAGTGCAGATGATGCGTCATGCGTGCGTTCGCGCGCACTCGCCATCCACACGTTCGGGTGTGGACGACTGTCATCGGTTCCCGAACGGGCTGACAGACTGATCGGGAACGGACGGAGACGACCCGATGCCCACCCCCCGCTTCCTGACCCTCGACGACGTCGCAGAGATCCTCAACGTGTCGTGGTCCCAGGCGTACGCGCTCGTGCGCCGCAAGGAGCTGATCGCCATCCAGATCGGTGGCCGTGGCCAGTGGCGGGTCGAGGTGGACGAGCTCGAACGCTTCATCCAGCAGAAGTACGCCGAGGCCCGGGCCGGCACGGTGCCCGCCGAGGAGCCGACCACGGACGCCGAGGTGCCCAGCGGCGGCTCAGC
>Ga0307410_10001049_pt1 | contig 12008 bp, 12 predicted proteins | sample 322Ometagenome_3_FD_203707 | JGI IMG/M metagenome (GOLD analysis project Ga0307410, IMG submission 203707) | Maize rhizosphere microbial communities from greenhouse at UC Davis, California, United States - 322HYB-O-3 | ecosystem: Host-associated > Plants > Roots > Rhizosphere > Soil | place...
AGCCGTGTCTCTCATCGCACCCCGTCAAAAAAACAGTTTCAAGAACTAAAAGCGTGCGTCTTTCATCACAACCGTCAAGACGGACGGTTTCAAAGACATTCGAGGGCGCAATGGCCGCCAGACCGAAAGGGTGCGGAGAAAAGCGATTGTCTCAGGACTTGCGGCGGCGCCAATCGGCCACAGCTCGCTCAACGTTGACGAGCCCGATCACGATCGGCGGCCCGTCAACCCGGATCCGATGCGATGAGGCGATCCGATGGTTCAGATCTTTGACGATCTCGCGTACGGATTCCTCATCAGTGACATCAGCCAGCGTCTCCTGAAGTTCCTTGACCTCCTTGCGGAGTGCCAGTGATGCCGGCAACGGAAGGGGCAACTGCTCCCGCTCCAGGTAGGACTTGACCCACCAATTCTCATCGTCGCGACCATTGAGGCCCTTGATCGGCTTACCTTGCCCGGGCAAGTTGTCGAACTCGCCGCGCTCGATCGCCTCGCGGACCTGGCGCTCAACCCAGCTTTCGTACCGCATATAGACATGATTTTCTCAGAGCTGCTCGCGCATTGGTATGGCAATCTGAACAGATGGATGCGTGGAGCATCGGCCTGATCGTGCTGATCATTGCGGGACTCGGGGCGATCATCTTCGGCGCTCTGTGGGACCGCAGGCGAAACAAGCGGCGGGCCGCCGAGATGCTTGCCCCGCCGGCCCGGAGCATCCCGCAATTCCATCCAGACTCTCCAGCGCCGCACTACCTGTCCGATCTGCAGGCTCGGCGCCGTCCCGATGACGCGGCTCCGACTGATCTCACCGACATGGAACGGCAGTCCATCACCCAACAGCTGGCCGATCCCCATACGATCACCGTCAAGGCCGGTTACGCCTCGCGGGATTTCGTCACCGATTCCAGCTCCGGGTGGGCAATATTGGACCAGCCAGCCGTCCTGGTGTGCGGTGACGCTATCGGGAGCTTCCGCGAGATGATCAGCACCCTGGAAAAGTTGATCTTGAGCAGGACACCGCTCGTGGTAGTGGCGCCCAGCATTGCTCGTGATGTGCTGGCAACGTTGGAGGTGAACGCGATCAGGCAGACCATGCGGTTGCTTGCTGTCATCTGCGATGAGCCCAACCTCCGTACCATCGCAACCGCCTCTCAGGCGATGATCATGGACCGATCTGACCGGCAATCTGGGTACTTGAGCCGGCACTATCTCGGTCACTGTGAACGCTGGATCAGTACCGCTACCACCAGCCATCTGATCATTACCGCGGAGATCACGAGAGAATCCGCGTGACGACCGAGAGCGGGTGGACGACAGCAGCGATAACAGACCGACACACCGGTGGGTGGGGATACGCGGCCGCACTGACTCCGATCATCTTTGGCACCACGTACGTGCTGACCACTGAATTCCTGCCACCTGGCCGCCCGCTGCTGGCTGCCCTGATGCGCTCGCTGCCCACCGGCCTGGTATTGATCATGGGCAGCCCCATCCCGCCGCGTCGTTGGATGGCGCGCTTCTTCGTGCTCTCGGTGCTTTACGCGTCAGGCCTTTTTCCGCTGCTCTTCATCGCCGCCTACCGGTTGCCAGGAGGCGTAGCGGCTGTGATCAACTCGTTCAGCCCCCTGCTTGTCGTAGTGATCTCGGTGCCGTTGCTCGGTAGCCGGATCCATCCGGTTCAGATCATCGCCGGCATCGTGGGAACGTCGGGCGTTGCGTTGCTGGTGCTCCGATCGGACGCCCGGCTGGATGTGGTCGGCCTGGTGGCCATGGCCGCCGCCGCGATCATGTTCAGCGTGGCTACGGTGCTGACCAAGCGGTGGGGCCTCCCCGAGGGAATGACCTCCATTGGCGTAACCGGCTGGACTTTCCTGCTCGCTGGGCTCACCTTGCTTCCTGCCGCGTTGCTCATCGAAGGACTGCCCAACCACCTCACGGCGCGCAATATCGGTGGGCTCATCTACCTCGTTCTGATCAGCGGGATTCTGGCGTACGCCCTGTGGTTTTGGGGCCTGCAGCGACTGTCTGCAAGCGCGGTGACTTTCCTCACCCTGCTCAACCCCGTGGTCGCCGCTCTCCTGGGCTGGGTGGTGCTCGACCAGCGCTTCAACATGTGGCAGGCATTCGGGGCGGTGCTCGTTCTGGTTTCGGTAGTGCTGGGTCAACCGGGAGCGCTCAACCGGCGACGAAGACGATCGGCACTAGCATCGCCAGTGTGACCGCGCCGCCGCAGCACCGCGATCGTCGCTGGCCGCGCCGCGTGTACGCGGCAGGCTCAGAGCCCGACCCACGATTCACCTTCGCCAACGAACGCACCTTCCTGGCCTGGATCCGAACTGGCCTGGGATTCCTTGCGGCTGGCGTAGCGATCGCCGCCGTCGCACAGCTGGCCGATCAACTCGGGCTGGGGGTGCGGCTGGCTGCTGCCATTCTCGTTCTCTGCGGGCTGGCCTGCGGCATCGGTGCCTTTGGCAGGTGGATGGGTAACGAGCGTGCCATGCGACTCGGTGAGCCGCTGCCGTCCTCGCCGCTGCTACTGGTACTCTCCGCCATCGTTGCCACTGTTGCCATTGTGGCGCTGATCATCGTGAGCTTTGGATGAGGACACTCGGACCCTGGGACCCCGGACTACAGAACGAGCGGACCGGCTTGGCCTGGCAGCGCACCATGCTGGCCGGTCTCACCTGCAGCCTGCTGGTCGCCCGTCTGCTGGCGTCGATCTCGATCTTCTTGTCGGTGATCCTCGGGTTGGGGGCGCTGCTGTGCACCGCTGGCCTGGGATGGGTGGCGATCCGGCGCTTCCGCTTGAATACCCTCGCCATTCATCGGGAAGAGGCCCTCGGCGACGGCAAGGCGAATGCCCTGCTCAGTATGCTGGTCATGATCACCGCCGTCGGGGCCTTGCTCTACGTCTCAGTCGCCTGACTCCTTTACGCCGACTTGTCAGTGTCGATGGTTGCCTGGACGACCACAGACGCTGACAAGTCGGCTCAGTCGTAGCCGAGTTCGTGCAGCCGATCATCGTCGATTCCGAAGTGATGGGCGATCTCGTGTACCACGGTGATCCTGATTTCCTCGATCACCTGCTCATGGGTCTCGCAGATCGCCAAGATCGGATACCTGAAGATCAGGATGCGATCTGGCAGGTCCGCGTAGAACTGACCGCGTTCGGTGAGTGGAATGCCGGAGTAGAGCCCCAGCGTGTCCGGCAGGTCCGGCGGCGGGTAGTCCTCGACCAAGATCACACAATTGTCGATCAGAGCAGCCAACTCTTCTGGAATCTCATCCAGAGCCTCCGCCACATGCATTTCAAACTCTTCGGCGGACATCGCCATCCCGGCACTCATCGGGTGTTCACGCACCGCAGCCTAGACGGTCGATTTGGATAAGTTTCTTCTCTCGATCTAGCGAATTACATCGATGAAGTTCTGCACGGCTTCTCTTCGTGTCGACTTGCCAAGGCGTCCAATCGTCAGCTCAGGGCCTTGCCGTTACCACTGTGACGAGATTAGAGTTCTGCGCAGTCTGAGTTTTCTGTGGTTTATGTGACTCAAGTGATTCCAAACGCCGCTCGGGTTGGAGGCGACCATGCGCAGAACCGTGATCAAGGTGCGAGCCGCCGCTGCTCTACTTGTGCTCGGGGTGATCTTGGGTTTGATGTGGCCGCAGACGGCCAGCGCGGCGACGACGCAGATGACAGCGACCGTTGGCCTCAACATCCGGTCCGGCCCCAGCACCAACTCCGCAATTCTCGGCGGCCTCTATCGCGGTCAGACGATCAGCGCGATCAGCAGCTCCCAAGGTTGGACCAAGATCACCTTCGCTGGCTCGACTGCCTATGTGGCAAGCAGATACCTCACCAAGGGGAAAGACCTGCCGCCACCCAGCAGAATCGGTGCAGGAACGGTCAAGGTCACCACCACAGCGCTCAACCTTCGTAGCGGCCCAGGCCTCTCCTATCGGGTGATCAAGGTCCTCAAAGAGGGCACCAGGGTGACCATGACCGGCAAGACCGCACGGGGTTGGGCACAGTTGGTCAACGGCAAGTCCACCGGGTGGTCGAGCATGCAGTATCTCGCCAGCTCGATGAACGGACGCCCGGCGGTCATCGGCAAGCGTGTCGCGACAGCAGATCTTGACATCCGTACCACCAGCGGCGCCAATGCCCGAACTGTCGCGGAGGTCAAGAAAGGCACAGCGCTCTCGGTCACCGGCGCGATTCAGAACGGCCGGGCGCAGATCATCTACAAGGGCGCCGTCCGCTGGGTGACAGCGAAGTATCTCAAGAACCTGACCAGCAACCTGCCGTCCCCGCCCAAGCTACCCAAGATCACCGGGACGCGGTATGCCACGGCCACGCTGGACATCCGCTCCACGTACGCGGACAAGTACCGGTTGATCACCGAAGTGCCCCGGGGCACCAAGTTGAGCATCACAGGCGTCGTTAAGAACGGCCGGATGCAGATCATCTACGACAAGGCCGCTCGCTGGGTAACTGCCAAGTACCTCGCCAAGTCTGCCCAGGGCGCAGTGCCATCGAGCTGGCGAGCGGTCGAGAGGGGCCTCAAGCCGAATGCGATCAAAGTTCATCGGGCCATGCGGGCAAGATTTCCCCAGATCACCGTCTATGGCGGCGTGCGGCCATCTGTGATTCCGGACCATGAGCAGGGACGCGCTCTGGACTGCATGATCCCGAACTACCGGTCGGCCTCTGGAAAGGCGCTTGGTGACAAGGCTGCGGCCTGGGCCAGGGCCAATGCCAGATCGCTGGGGATCAACTACGTGATCTGGAACCAGCGCATCTGGAACATTCAACGTGACAGCGAGGGTTGGCGCTACATGGCTGACCGCGGCAGCGACTCGGCCAACCACAAAAACCACCTGCACATCACCGTCTTCGCAGATGGCCTGGACCCCCGCTAGAGATAGCCCAACGAGAAGTTGTCCTTGAAGTTGGCCCTAGAAATTGGCAAGGCCTTTGCCGATCATGGAGACGCCAATGACCAGAAGCAGCACGGCCATGATCACGGCATTGTTGTCGACCAGCCATTCCCGCAACTTCTCGAGCGGACCGGCAAGTCGGGCCGCGGCGATGAGGTAACCGACTACGGGTATGAGCACCGTGCTAGCGGCTAACAGCACAAAGATGATGATCACTACGGCTATCTGACCGACCGCAAGGTCAGCGCCGCCAACGATCAGGCCTGCAGAGATCGCCATGAGGAGGTTCTTCGGGTTCACCGCCGACAACAGCAATCCCAGCCCAAGAGCCTTGCCCGCAGTCATCGAGTCGATCGCCGACATCCATTTCGGCATATTGGCATGTTCTCCCTCGGCTGGACGCGTCCGCCACTGTTTGATCGCCAAGAACAACAGCAGCGCGCCGAGGATGATCTTGATGACACCGGCAACCGGCGATGAATCCCCGGTTTCCTGCGGAATGATCGATGAGAGCAGGGTGAACAAGACAATGGCAACGACGATGCCGACCAGCCACCCGATCAGGAACCCGAGACTGGTGCCCTTCGCCCGAGGCGACAGCAGCATCAAGATTGCGGCGATGATCGGTATTGGGCTGATGGCGATGCCGACGGCCAAAGGCAGAATCTCGCCAATCACTTCGTTGATGAGATACCCCGCGCACGGATCACCGCCTTTTTAGACACCGTTCTTTCGCATCAGGAGAACCCGACGTCCTGGCCTATCCTCACAGCCGCAACCGGAGCAGGCCGCAATTGCCGCGGGACGGCGACCCCGATAGCACTCCTCTGTTTAGATGAGGCGCCATGCTGAGGTGACCAGTGCATCCCGCCGAGTATTCGCGCTATGCGAGCCGGAAGGCGAGAGCGGTCCGGCGTCGGTACGCAGGGCCGTACCGCTTGTCGACCAGTCACTGAAAGACCGGCGACACCTGTTGATTGAACATTGTGCGCTGTCTCCCGATCAAACCGTCCGCCATCCAAACCAGCCCGGTTCCCGCGAGAGCGAATGAGTTCCAGTTGCGGAGTTCGCGGCGCGACAACGCGGACCAGTCCCGGGGCGTGAGAGCCCGCATCACTCTGGGCATCACCTCGGTTTCTTCATGATCCAGGTGAGGCAACAGCACGCCGCTGAGATCTGCGAGTGCCTGTTGCAGCCGGCGACCGCCGGCTGTTGAATCGGTCGTCATCGCATACTGACGCGCAGCCGCTCGGGTCGAAGCGATCGCGCCGGCGACACAGGCGTGCTCGGCCTCCATGGTGTCCAGTTGGCTGCCGAGATCGGGGGCGCGGCGTCGCACCAGCGGCCAGAGCCCCGTATCCTCCGCGGTGTGGTGATGGTGGAGCAGGTCGAGGACCAGGCCAACATGCTCGGCAAGCGCCGCCCGTCGCTCCGGCCGCGCGTGATCGTTAGCGCCGGTGAACACGTTGATCATGCGTGTCAGGTCCCGACGCAGCGCGGCATGGAATATCCGATTCATGAACTCCATATCAGCAGCCATGGTGACCTCCCAACCAATCGACTGTTCACGCTATTGGCCGGGTGTCACGTTCGAACCGGTGAAATCGCCAGGTAAGAAAGGGATGGCGCGGGCGGTCATCACCTCACCATCATGGGGCTTGACGATCATGAGGCTTGACAATCAGGCGCAGTGCCGGAGCAACCGGTGGCGCATGCATAGTCGAGGTTGCTGATTTGATGCTCTATGGAAGGGACGCCGAACGATCTGCGATCACCGAACTACTCGACAGCGCACGCGGCGCTACCGGTGGCGTACTGGTTCTGCGCGGCCCGCCCGGCGCCGGCAAGTCGGCACTGCTCAATGACGCGAGCGCGCACGCCACCGGAATGCTTGTCCTCCACACCACAGGCGTCGAGTCGGAGTTCGAGTTGCCCTTCGCCGCGGTGCACCAACTGCTCCGACCGGCACTAGGCCGCCTCGGTCGACTTCCAGAGCCGCAGGCTGAGGCACTCGCTGCGGCGTTCGGTCAGAGAGCGAGCAGCCAAGACAATCGCTTCCTCGTGTCAGTCGCCGTCCTGGGAATGCTCGCCGAGTTGGCCACCGGATCACCGTGCTCTGCATCATCGACGATGCTCACTGGCTCGATGACGCCTCGGCCAGCGCGCTTGGGTTTGTGGCCCGACGCGTCGAGGCGGACCGGATCGCTCTGCTCTTCGCCGCCCGTGACGGCGACGTTCAGCCGTTCTACGCACCAGGACTGCCCGAGCTACACCTTGACGGGCTAGACGCGCAAGCCGGTGGAGAGCTGCTCGCTGAGCTCGTTGACGTCCCCATTCCACCCGAGGTGGCTTCCCGCCTGATCGAGTCGACCGGTGCAACCCGCTTGCGCTGGTCGAGCTTCCCTCCCTGATCACTCCAGGCCAGCTCGCCGGCCGAGAACCGTTGCCATGGCCGTTGCCGACGGGCCATGCGGTGCAGCGCAGTTTCAGCGAGCGGGTCCGCCGCCTTCCTGAATACACCCAACGCCTCTTACTGGCAGCGGCCGCCCACGAGACGTCCCGTTTGGCTACCGTGCTGGCGGCGGCAATCGAGCTGGGTCTTCCCGCCGACGCGCTCGACCCAGCCGAGAGGGCCGAGCTGATCCTGATCGAATCCGGGCAGCTTGAGTTCCCTCATCCGTTGCTGCGATCAGCGATCTATCAGGCGGGCACCGATGCTGAGCGTCGTGAGGCGCATCGGGCACTCGGCAACGTGTTGGTCGGCCAGGACGATTCCGACAGGAGAGCTTGGCACCTGGCGTTGGCAGCCGTCGGACCTGACGAGTCTGTCGTACAGCAGCTGGAACAGACTGCGGGACGCGCCCAAGGTCGTAGCGGCTTCGAAGCGGCGTGCCGGGCGCTCCAACGAGCCGCCGAGTTGACCGCTGAGCCCGCGCTTCGTGCGAGCCGGCTGGCCCGTGCTGGCCAATACGCCTGGCTCGCCGTCCAGCCGGTTCGCGCCGCCGGGCTGCTGCAGGAAGCGCGGCTGCTTACTACCGATCCGATCATGAACGCGCATGTGGATATGCTCCGGGCTTGGATCGAGCTCAGCATTGGATCGACCATGATGGCCCGGCGCCTACTGGTCGATGCCGCGAAGGCCATCGTGGGCATCGATCCACCTCACGCTGGTCTACGCGGGCGGCCTCGCGCTTGCAATCGGGGCTCTCAGGCTCGGTGTCGGTCTGCTCACCGCCGGATAGACAATAAGCTGACCTGCCAGTCGACGGGAGGCCAGCATGATCATGATCCGAACTCCAGACCAGCGGCTCCGCATCTTCGTCAGCTCGACGATGAAAGAACTGGCCAACGAGCGGGCAGCCGCGCGTACCGCCATCGAACGACTCCGGTTGACCCCAGTGCTGTTCGAGCTCGGCGCCCGACCGTATCCTCCGCGGGATCTCTACCTTGCCTATCTGCGGCAAAGTGACATCTTCATCGGCATCTATGGGCAACAGTACGGATGGATTGCGCCTGACCAGAAGATTTCCGGACTAGAGGACGAGTACCTCAACGCCGGCAAGATGCCGAAGCTGGTCTACGTACAATCGCCCGCCCCCGACCGGGATCCGCGGCTCAGCGAAATGCTTGGCCGCATCCAGTCGGACGGGTTGTCTTATCGCGGCTTCGCCACCAGCGACGAACTCGGCACGTTGATCGCAGATGACCTAGCAGTGCTGCTGAGCGAGCGGTTCGATCTCGGGAGCGAGCTACCAAAGAGTGGACGGCGCAGCCGCCCGCTCCCGGTCCAGGCTTCCCGGTTCATAGGCCGGGAACGCGAGAAGGCGATCGTCCGCGATCTGTTGATCAGCGCGGATGCGCGGCTGGTCACCTTGGTGGGACTCGGTGGGATCGGCAAGACACGCTTGGCGCTCGAGGTCGGCTCGGACCTGAAAGGCAAGTTCGATGGTGTGGTCATGGTCGCGTTGGACGCGGTGTCCTCTGCAGATCTTGTCGTGTCGTCGATCGCCTCGGCTCTGGGTGTTCCCGAGTCACCGGGGCAGTCCCTGTTAGATCTGGTGATCAACTACCTCCGCCCACGAAAGATGCTGTTGATCGTCGACAATTTCGAGCACGTCATGGCCGGCGCCGGAGTGCTTAGCCAGCTCATCACCGAGACGGGCCAGCTGACGCTGCTTGTCACCAGCCGGGAGCGGCTCCGTCTCTCCGGTGAACGCGTGGTTGAGGTTCCGCCGCTGCAAGTCCCAGAAGTCGTCGGCGACACCGATGTATTGCGGCGTTCCGACGCTGTCGAACTCTTCATTGACCGCGCCATCGCAGCCGGGAGCGACCTAGATCTTGATCATGACGAGTTGGAAACCATCGCCGCAATCTGTCGCCAGCTCGACGGAATTCCGCTGGCTATCGAGCTTGCCGCGTCACGGACCAAGGTAGTCGGACCATCCGAACTCCTCCGCCGCCTCGACCGCCGCCTGAGCTTCCTGACCGGCGGGCCGCGGGATCTACCCCTGCGACAGCAGACCTTACGCTCCACCATCGCCTGGAGCCACGATCTCCTCGAGGACTCCGAACGTCGGCTGTTCGCCCGGCTTGGTGTATTTGCTGCAGGTTTTTCCTTGGGTGCAGCTGAGGCGGTGTGCACTGACAACGGACTGGCAGTCCTGGACGGTATCGCGTCGCTGGTGGATAAGAGCCTCCTTCGCACCGAGGACCCCCTGCACGGGCAGCCCCGCTTCACCATGCTGCAGGTCGTCCGCGACTACGCGCTGGAGCAGCTGGATGCCTCAGGGGACACGGAGCAACTCAGGCGGGCTCACGCCGACTACTACGAGGGGGTCATCATCGGGGCCGAGCCGGACCTACGGCGCGATCCGCGTCCAGTGATCGAGCAATACCATGCGGACCTGGGGAATATCCGCGCTGTATTGCGCTGGTCCCTCGAGGTGAAGGAGAGCGGGCGCGTCGCCCGCATGGCGATTGCCATGTGGCCGTTTCTGTGGATCGCTGGGCTTTTGAGCGAGAGCGTTGAAGTAGTACAACAGGCGCTCGTCGACGAGCCCTCGCTCAGCGCTGCCGAGCGTGCGCACGCGCGTCTCGCGCTCGGGCTGCTTTCCTTTGGTCAGGGCGATTACGGACGAGCCGCACCTGCTTTGGAGACCGCAATCGACCTCTACAGCCAGCTTGGCGATGTACGACACGTGGCAACGGCCTTGGTCCCCCTTGGTCTGATCCACGCCCTCAGGGACCCGAAGGGAGGCGAAGACCAGCTCGCTCAGGCGGCTGATACTTTCCGCGAGCTGGACGATGAATGGGGCCTCGCCTTTGCGTCCATGAATCTTGGGGGTGCGTTGTTGCTACACCACCGATACCGCGAAGCAATCCCGCACCTGGAGGAGAGCATCCCGCACGCCCGCGCGGTGAAGGCCGAAGTATTCCTGAGCAACGCGCTGATAAATCTGGGGTTGGCCCACTTTCACCTGGGCGATCTCGAATCAGCCCGCGAACGACTACGCGAGTCGGTCCAGCACGCTGCTGTGCCTGACAACCGGGAAAGTCTCGCCCGCGCACTCGACGCGCTGGCCGCCGTCGCGGCGAGTGCAGGTAACCCGGAGCTGGGCGCGACAATGCTGGGCGCGGGCCAGGCAGTCCGCAGCTCGATCGGAGTCGGAGTCTGGATGACCGACCGAGTGAGCCATGCCGAGACCGCGGCTCGGCTTCGGGCGCGGCTCGGCGACTCCGCGTACGCGGCGGCAATTGACCGCGGCCGCAGCCTCACCCTTGATGAGGTACTGGAGCTGGCCTCGGGTGACCTCACGCGCGCTGGGCCAAGATATGGAGCAGCAGCGCCGCCGACCAACTGAAGTTGCTGGTGCCGTGCCCTGATCCGGTTCGGGGATTGAAGTACTCCCGAAAACCGGCACCTGACACCAGGGCGACCATGTCATCACACAGCCGCTGCGCCAGCGCTTCCTCGTCATGAACTCGGAGTCCTTCGACCAGCAGCCAGGTCGTATTAAGCCAGGTCGGACCTCGCCAGTAACGCCTGGGATTGTAACGCCGATCGGTGAGATCAAAGCTCGGCACACCTAGCACTCCGGGCCGGCCTGCGCCGAACGCTGGTCCGGTGAGCGTGGCACAGAGAGCGTTGCGCACATCGGCGGGCAGCCCCGGCAACACCAGCGGGATCAGTCCGGCGACCGTACGCTCCCCAAGCAACCCGCCGGACCGCTCATCTCGGGCGAGAAAGATCTCAGCGCCGGTGCTCCACAGCTGATCAACGAGCGCCCTTGTGATCCGTTCGGCTTCGCGTCGATGTGCATCGGATTCGCGGCCCAGCGCCCCCGCGATCTCGGCCAGAGCTAGCTCAGACCAGGCCCACAAGGCGTTGAAGCCCGGATCGACGACGACGAATTCGCCACGGCTCCGCACCCAATCGTCGTCATATCCATGATCGCGATAGGCCAGCGCCAGCCGGATGTAGCGCGCATAGTCCTCATCGGTTGGGCGCTCGCTGGATCTCGCATGATCAATATCGCGGCGGGTGTAAGAGTCGAAGAGCGAGAGATCGGCTGGCACCGCGCTCAATGGCTGGTCCCACGCTGGGGAATTGTCCAGCCCGGTCTCCCATGGATGCACGACTGCGGCAAGCCCGTTCACGCTGCGCTGGTCGCGGATGTAGGAGTTCTGCGCCACCAGCGCCGGATAAGCGCGAGAGGCAAAGTCCAGTCCAGGGGCGCCCAGGCGATCCATTACCGCACGTGCCGCAATGGCGTGGACCGGCGGCTGGATGATCCCCGACGTGTCGATGGGTGGATGACCAGGCAGCGCCGAAGATCGCCAGAATGACGGGCCCGGAAAGTAGGCATCATCGGCGACAGCCGGATTGAAGGCGATGTGCGGGATCCGGCCGTCGGCCCACTGGGCTCCGAAGAGACTCAATAATTCCATCGCAGCCCGCTGCGGCGCCACATGCAGCTGGCCGAGCGCGATGAAGGCCGAGTCCCAGCTCCATTGATGGGGATACAGGCGGCGGGAAGGGACGGTGGCATGACCGTGCCAGTTCTGGA
>Ga0307410_10001050_pt1 | contig 12007 bp, 10 predicted proteins | sample 322Ometagenome_3_FD_203707 | JGI IMG/M metagenome (GOLD analysis project Ga0307410, IMG submission 203707) | Maize rhizosphere microbial communities from greenhouse at UC Davis, California, United States - 322HYB-O-3 | ecosystem: Host-associated > Plants > Roots > Rhizosphere > Soil | place...
CCGGTGGTCCGCGCGCACTGGCAGGGGACGGGCTCCTCGTACAGCCTCACCAGGTACTTCCAGATCAGGGCGGACGCGAGCGGCCGGTCAGCGACGGTGGACGGCATGCGTCTGCCCGTCACCGAGCGATGTTGACAGCAGCTCTCGGCTCTCGGCTGGGGCGGTGAGTCGGGCTGGGGACTCGGGCGGTGTCATCCCGAGCGCTCCCCCGTTGTCATCCCGAGCGCAGCGCGGGATCTGCAGTTCGCGCGAGTGCGGGAAACTGCAGATCCCTCGCTGCGCTCGGGATGACAGTATGCAGCACCGCCTCCCGCAGCCCGCCGTAGCCGAGGGCCGAGAGCCGAGAGCCGCCGTTAAGCGCGCCGCCGTCCTGCGGTGTGAGAATGAATTGGGGTGGGCTCCGTGACACGCCGAGAGCGACGGAGATTCCGGTCCCACGGTGATCGCCGTGCTCAGTACTGCTCGGGCGGACGCGAGCGCGAATCGCGCTGCGTGCCCGGGCTCCGCGAGCTCACCCATCAGGAGGTCACCCGTGCGCCGTCCCTTTGCATTCCCCTTCGCCGCGGCCGCAGGACTCGCTGCGCTCGCTGCCTGCTCAGAAGCACCACTGCCGCTGCAACCGGAGGTGGCCGGCGCCAGCGCGGCCCGCGCGCCGGCCAAGCCCGATCTCACGATCCAACTCGTGAGCCATACCCCCGCCCACCCCAGCCTCGGCGATACGATCACGGTGACTGCCACAGTCGCGAACGTCGGCGGGGCGAGCGCGAAGCGCTTCGGCGTGATGTTCGACTTCGGGGGAGCAGGTTCGCCGCAGGTCGTCAGCGTGCCCGGGCTCGCCGCCGGAGCGACGCTGCAGATCTCTACCACCTTCGAGCCGACCGCGGCCGGCACGTGGGGCGCGATCGTGACGGCCGACAACGGCGACATGATCAAGGAACCGGACGAGACCAACAACACCCGGACCGACCTCTTTGGCGTAGCCGGCCGGGGCTTCTTCGACTTCGAGACGGACACCGCGGGCAACCCGATCTGCGCGACGGGGTGCGACCTCACGGCCGAGTACTGGAGCCGGGGCGTGCAGTTCCTGTTCGCACCTACTGGCGACGCGAACGGCAACCCGTCCACGACGAAGACCAACGCCTCGATCTGCGACGGCAGCCTGATCGATCCGCCGGAGCTGGTCGCGGCGGGCAACCACGTCGTGACCGGCGCCACGGCCGGCTATCCGTGCGGCGGAAGCTACGCCGGCTTCCTCCGGATGATGTTCGCCGGCGAGCCCACCACGGTGCAGTTTCTCCTTCGCGCGCCCGAGGGCTGTAACCCGACGCCGATCGGGGTGGCCGTGCCCGGGGGCTCCATGCCTGACGTGTCGGACATCACGACGAGGACGTATCCCGCCAATGGGGGGGCGTACGTGGGCGTCGAGCGTCTCGTGACGGTGACGAACGCGACCGGCATCGCCGAGATCATCGTGGACCAGGCAGTCTGCAACCAGTACGTGGACGACCTGCACGTCAACATGCCGATCTGATTACGGCGGCTCTCGGCTCTCAGCGCTCGGCTCCTGCGGAGGTGCGGAGGACGCGGCATTGTCATCCCGCAGGAGCCCTGCCGGAGGCGGGGCGAGTGTCGGGATCGGGCGGCAGCACGCGATGCCGGCACCGCGGCCGGGACAGCGATCCCGACACTCGCGGGCTGCGCCCGCTCCTGCGGGATAACAGTGACACTCCCCACACTACCGCCGAGAGCCGAGAGCTCACAGCCGAGAGCCGGTGTGTCTTGACCTTGTTCAGCAAGGCATAGTACCTTGGCGAGCAAGGTACAGCATGGACTACGACCGCGAGTTCCTCACCGGCACCGTCGGCGTCCTGATCCTGTCGCTGCTGAGCGAGCGCGCCATGTACGGCTACGAGATCCTGCAGGAAGCCGAACGGCGCAGCGCCCGCCAGTTCCAGATGAAGGAGGGGACGCTCTATCCCGCGCTCCATCAGATGGAGCGCGCCGGCCTGCTCGACGCCGAGTGGCGGGAGAGCGAGCGCGGGCGCGCGCGGAAGTACTACACCCTGACGGCCAAGGGCCGGCGGCAGGCGGAGTCGAAGCGGCGCCAGTGGGAGGCGATCTCCGCGGCGGTGCGCGCGATCCTCGGTGGCGCCCATGGATGAACGCCAGGCTGTCGCCGCGCTGATCGACCGCCTCGTGCGCGAGTCGCGCGTCGGCAGTCGCCGCGCCCGAGCGGAGCTCCGGCGCGAGCTGGAGAGCCACTTCGACGAGGCGGGCAGCTCGCCCGAGGCGCTCCGTGCGGCGATGGAGCGCTTCGGCAGCGCGGACGCGGTGAGCGACGGGTTCCGCCGCGCCTACCGCCGCGGGCGCGTCGCGCTGTACGTCGCGAAAGTGGTGGCCTCGATCGTCGCGTCCGCGGCGGTCGCGCTCGCCTTGCAGGCGGCCGTCAACGTGCGGATCGGCCTCGGCGCGGACGCGCTGCGGCTCGCGCCCGGCTACGGAATCGGAGCGCGCACGTCGATGGGCATCGTCCTCCTCATTGTCGCCGCGTGGGAGCTCGGCATCGAGCCGCTGTGCGCACGCCTCGAGCGTCGCCCCGTCCGCTTGCTGACGACGCTCGCCGCGTTCTTCGCCGTCATCTGTGTCACCCACCTCGCCACCGACAGCGCGATCGCACCGGCCCACGCGCTCGTCGCCAGCGCCGTGCTGACCGCGGTCTGGACGTCCACGATCGCCATCCTCTCGCGGCTGGATGTGGCGTTCCTGAATCGCCTCGGGGGCTGACGAAGGGTCTGAGGGTCTGGGGTCTGAGGTCTGGGGTCTAGGCGTGAGGAGGAGCCCTCCAGACCCGAGACCCGCAGTCAGCCGAGAGCCGAGCGCCGAGCGCCGAACTTCGAGAGGCACTTTCATGACCTGGATCCAGCACACGACCCGCGACCTGCGCCATGCGTGGCGCACCATCGTCAGGATGCCGGGGCTGGCGGCGGTCGTGGTCGCGTCGCTCGGCGTCGGCATCGGCGTGAACACGGCGATCTTCTCCTGGATCCAGGCCGTCGTTTTCCGGCCCATCCCCGGCGTGCGCGACGCGTCCAGCTTCCATTCCATCGAGGCGCGCGCCGAGGCGGGCTCGTTTCCGGGCGTGTCGTGGCTCGAGTACCGCGACCTTCGCGAGCGCCTGCGCTCCTTCCCCGACCTCCTCGCCTTCCGCATGGTGCCCCTCAATGTGGGCGAGCCGGAGCGGATCGAGCGGACGTACGGGCTCCTCGTCTCGGGCAACTACTTCTCCGCGCTCGGCGTTCGGCCGGCGCTCGGGCGCTTCCTGCGGCCGGAGGAGGTCGCGCAGGCAGGCGGGGAGCCCGTGGCGGTGATCTCGCACGGCTTCTGGCAGACGCGCCTCGGCGGCGCGGCGAGCCCCCTGGGGCGGACGGTCCGCGTCAACGGCAGCGACCTCACGATCGTTGGCGTCGCGCCGCCGGGGTTCCAGGGGACGGTGCCCGGCCTGATGTTCGAGCTGTGGGTGCCGGCGACGCTCGCGCCGGTGCTGCTCGGCGGGTCGCGCGAGCTGGAGGATCGCAGCGTGCGCGGCTACTCCGTGATGGGGCGGCTCGGGCCGCCAGCGACGCGCGCGCAGGCGCAGGCCGACGTGGACGCCGCGATGCGGCAACTGGCGCAGCTCTACCCGGCGACCAACGCGACGATGCAGGCCGAGGTGCGCCCGTACTGGCAGGCACCGCGCGGGCCCCGGCGGTTCCTGGTACGCGGGCTCGCGGTCCTGCAAGGCGTCATGCTGCTCCTGCTGCTCGCGGTGTGCGCCAACACGGCGACGCTCGTGCTGGCTCGAGCCACCGCGCGGCAGCGGGAGATCGGCGTACGCCGTGCGCTCGGCGCGGGGCGGTGGCGCATCGTCAGCCTGTTGCTGACGGAGAACCTGGTGCTGGCGCTGCTCGGTGCGGCTCTCGGGGCGGTGATCGCCGTGTGGGGCACGAACGCCTTGCGCGCGGTGCCGTTCCCCGGTGGGATTCCGATCCGATTCCAGACCAGCGTCGGCGGGGCCGGCCTGGCGTTCGCGACGCTGCTGGGCGTCGCCTGCGGCCTGGCTTTCGGGGTGGCGCCCGCGTGGCAGCTCGCCCGCGTGGATCCGCAGCTCGCGCTGCGGTCGGCCAGCCGGTGGGCGGGGCGCAACCGGCTGCGGAGCGTGCTCGTGGCGACGGAGGTTGCGCTCGCGGTGGTCGTGCTGGTCGTGGCGGCGCTCTTCTTCCGCAGCTTCCGCGAGACCCGCGACACGGATCCCGGCTTCCGTCGTGAAGGCGTGCTGCTCGCGGCCTACGATCGTAGCGGGCAGGGCCGCGACGCCGCCTCCCACCGGGCCTTCGCCGGCCGGCTGCTGGAGCGGCTCCGGGCGCTACCCGGGGTGGAGGCGGCGGCGGTGGCGTCGTCGGTGCCGCTCGACATTCATGGCCTGCCACTGCGCCCGTTCGCGCTCGAGGGGCGCGCGCGGAGCACGGCGGGCCCCGACCAGGCGCTCAGCAACGTCGTCACGCCCGGCTACTTCCAGACGATGGGCATCCCGCTGCGCGCGGGAGCTGATTTCGTGGCGCTCACCGACACGGTCGCGGCGCCTCAGGCGGTCGTGAACGAGGAGTTCGTTCGCCGCTACCTGGAGGGCGCCGAGCCGATCGGCCGGCGCCTGGAAGCGAACGGCCGCAGCTATCTCGTCACGGCGGTGGTGAGGAACTCGCTGTACGACTCGTTCGGCGAGCCGGCGACGCCGATCGTCTACTTCTCCTACCGCGACCGGCCCGCGTCGCAGGGCCAGATTCACGTACGCACGCGCGTCGGCGCCGAGATGACACTCGCGTCGGAGGTGCGGCGCGTGGTGCGCGAGCTCGACCCGTCGCTCCCCGTGTACGACGTGCGCACGCTGTCGGATCACGTGGAGCGGAACCTCGTCTTCCGCCGGGTGCCCGCGCGCATGTTCGTCGTCCTCGGCCCGCTGCTGCTCCTGCTCGCGGCGATCGGGATCTACGCGGTCGTCGCCTACGGCGTGGCTCGCCGGACGGCGGAGATCGGCCTTCGCCTCGCGCTCGGCGCGACCGCCCGGCACGTGGTCGCCCAGATCGTCCGCGAGACCCTGCGCGTCGTCGGCTGGGGCGTGCTGGCCGGCTCCCTGATCGCCTTCGTCATCGAGATCCACGTCGCGCGCGGCCGGCCGCTCGACGTTCCCATCCTGCTCGGCGTGCCCGCCCTCCTGCTGCTCGTCGCCGCCGTCGCCTGCTGGCTGCCTGCGCGACGGGCGGCGAGGGTCGCTCCGATAGTGGCGCTGCGGCAGGAGTGAGCAGCGGCACGACGTGCATTGCGCGTCCGCCTACGCCCCGAGCCGCTAGCGGGTGGCCGTCTACGCACGTTAGCCGCGCTGGTGGTGGGCGAGTGCGTCGAGGCAGGCCCGAATCTTTTCGCGGCGACCTCCTGTGTCCTATGACGTAAGCTCTCGGTCGGGATGAAGGACGGCGCGCCGGCGCTCTCTTGCGAACCCCGGGGCGGTGCGCTCCTCGCGTTCGCGCCGCGGCGAGGGTAGGGTGTGGCCACGGCACCGCGCCTCCTCGAGATCGATACGAAGAGAGGGACAGCCAGCCACGGCGAACGGCAACGTGCGTGCTGCTCGCCGGAAGTCCTTTAGAATCTCACAACCGGAAACACTGAGCAGCAGCCCAGGTTGCGGTCGAGGGAGGAGGCACTGGCGGTCACGAAAGCGGAGAGGCGTACTCGGAGCCGGCCTGCCTCAGAAGATGGCGCGCAGCAGGAGATGCGTGGGGACGTAGATGAGGAGCGGGAAGGCCAGCATCAGCGCGAGCACGTGCACCCGCGGCGGCAGCTGCCGCCGCGGCGGGTGCCCGAGCCCGAACACCCAGTTGACGTTCTTCGCGGGGTCCGTGGCCACGTAGGTGATGGGGAGCACGACCCACGCGAGGACCGTCTGGACGACGAGCGCCCACGAGTCGTAGCCGAGCCGCGCGAGCATCCACAGGAGGGCGGCCGGCATGACGACGTGCAGGAGGAGCGAGAGCCCGCGCATGAAGCGCGACTTCTGTGGGTCGAACATGTAGTCCGCGAGCGATGTGACGCGCGCGCCCGTGAGCAGCCGCCCGAAGTAGCTCACGTTCCATACGAGCTCCGGGAGCAGCACGCCAAGCGCCATTGCGCTCGCCAGGAGCCGGCTTTCGAGCCAGAGGGCCGCGCCGGTCACGAGGAGCGCGATGTCGGAGAACCAGAGGAAGTTGAGGGGACCGTACTTGATCGAGTACGCCGGGACAATTACGGCAAGGAAGGTCGTGTAGGCGACCTTCATCCAGAGCGGGATCTCGCCGGCCATCGAGCAACGCGGTCAGGTCTCGCGATCAGGCTGCTTCGGGCGCTTCGCGCCATCGCACCCGGCGAGACACAGGTGGCTGCGGCTGCGCGGCATCCCGGACCAGAGCGCGCTCGCGACGGTCAGCAGCGCGGCGTGGGGGGTGTGCTGCACCGGTCGTGCCGGGGGCACTCCTCGGGACGTCGGCCCGGACGACCTCGTACGCCACCGGCACGCCGCCGCGCGGCAGCCCGAGAACAAGCACGTCCGGGCGATTGGCGTACTCCTGAAGCTTGGCCGCCAGTCGGCGGCCGGCGTCGGTACGGTTTCGGCAGCGGGCTGCCATCGGTCGTGTCGGTCAATGCGCATGGGTGGCAGGATGGCCGCGCGCGGCAGCATGATCGCCTCCACGCCGCGTGCGGCCGGTGGTGGCCGGGCCTCACCCGGCGACCGCCCGGGTCGGCTCAGCGGGTCAGCTCGTCAGGTTCTTCTCGTGCCGGTGTCGGTGGTCTTGCGCGCGGCCGTCCCCGCCGTCCCCGCCGTCCCCGCGGTCCCCGCGGTCCCGCCGGCTTGCGTCCCCCGGCGCGTGGCGGTCGTCTCGGTCCCCTCGCGCACCTCCGTGCGCGTCACCTCGCGCTCGTCCACTTTCTCTCCGGTGAGGCCCGCTACCAGGCCGTGCCGGACCTTGAGCTCGTTGTGGACGTCCTCCACGCCGAGCACGTCCTCGGCGATGTCCTCGGTCAGGCGCTTCGCCCTGCGGTCCTCCACAACGCCGGACAACGTCACGACCCCGGTCTCGACGCGCACTTCGACGTCGCTCGCATCGATGTCAGGGTTCCACGTCAGGCGGTCGTTTATGTCCGCGCGGATCCGCTCATCGCTTCTCCGGTAGCCGCGCGGTCCGCGGCCGAAGTAGCGCTCGCGACCGGTCTCCCGACCGATGCCGCTGAAGCCGCCGGACGTGCCGCCGTAGTAGTCGCGGTCATACGCGCCCCCGTAGAAGGGCTCCCGGCTGTAGTAGCCGCCGTAGGCCGGCTCGCGGCCGTAGTATGCCCCCCCGTATCCTGGCTCGCGGTAGCCGGAACTCGCGCCGTAGCCTACGCCCGGGTAGCGGCCGCCGTAGGGACCGCTCTCCCACTCGCCGCCGCGCCACCGCTCTCGCCGCCCTGGCCACCCCTCGCGGCCGTAGCCCTCGCGCCGGTACTCCGGGTTCCAGTTCTCCTCGCGGGTCGTCCCGCCGCCATAGTAGCCGCCGGAGTACCAGCCGCGGCCGTACGGCTCGCCGTAGTCCCAGGACCGCCCGCCACGTCCGAAGTTTCTGTCCGCCATACTGCCTCCACCCTGTGAAGTCCTCCGTCACCCTCCGTAGTGGCCACGCGCCAATTTCCGAGGGCCGGTGTCAACTTCGAGTCCCGGTTCTCTTGCTGCTTCTTCCCGCTCAGGCGGTGGCGGCCTGGCGAAGCGAGCAGGAATACCGCGGCCGGCACCGCGTTCGGCAGATGTGGTGATTGCGCCGGCGCCGAGATCTCTCCCGGTCGGCGCGTACGAAACTGGATCGTCAGCGCGGCGCGCCCGACTCACCCGACTCACCCGACTCATCCGACTCATCCGAATTCAACGCTGCCGCTTTCGCCGGCCGCCTTCGTCGGCACTCCATCACCCGTGGTCGACTTCCCGCTCCTCGAGGCTTGTGTGCGTCCAGGCGGGTTCGGCGGCTCGCGCCCTTCGAGCAGCCAGTCCAACTCGCGCCGGATGACGCGTAGCACTCGCACGCGGCAGCCTCGAGCCCCGCCGGTCACGGACGGCAACCCGGCCGTAGGTGTTCGCGATGAGGTTCATGCGTTCGAACTCGCCGGCGATCTCCGTCACAGTGGTACGGCGCACGCCGAGCATCTGAGAGAGAAACTGATGCGTAAACGGAAACGCGTCGCGGCCGATGTGGGATCAATCCCGCAGTGCTCGACGACGAGATCCTCCAGGATCTCTCCTATCCGGGTGACCCCAGCGTTCGTGCGGTCTGACCGCATGAGAACCCTCAGCGCACGACCACGATCTCAATGGATTCGCCGGTCGATCCCACGGGCGATAAGGTCGTTCCGAGCGGATCGTACCTCCTGCGTCTCCATGACGCCGCTCTGCGACCCCCTTCACAGCGTGGCTTGCCATTTGACGCAAATTGTCAGCCACAGGACAATGTTAGCGGTCAGTTTCTCGACAGTCTTGGGTGGCTTGGCAAGCTGCAGAGTAGGGAGGGACAGAGCGATGCGGCGCGGCTCCGGAGGAGGCAGAGGGCCGTGGGTGCATTGAGGGATGCGGCTGCCGCCGAGGCGGCCATGGCGGGCGCAGGTGCGTTGACTGCGGCGGGGCTTCGGGGGCGCGTGGACGAGTGCGTCGTGAGGTCTGGCGGTGAGGACCGTGAGGCTGACTTAGTAAGGCTTCGGCGCGGCTGTGCCTGGCGACACTGATGGTAAGGCGTCGAGCCTAACGACAAGACCCGGCAGCGCCATGAACGCGTTCTCGGAGGACCGCTATGCTATGGTCATCGTGCGGAAGAATGACGGTCTCACACGGCTTGCGCTCGCGGCGGCCAAGCGGCGGGCGCCGTGGCCGGGCGCGTGGCCGGGCGCGTGGCTGGTCGCGAGTACACCAGCGCCGAGCTCGTCGGCCTCCTGAACCCCTACAACGACGCCGAGGTCGAGGCCGGCCAGATGGCACTGAAGGCGACCGATCGGCAGGTGTGCCAGTTCACTCAGCGCATCGTCGGGGAGCACCAGGCGCTCAAGCCCGAGGTGACCAACACCGCGCAGCGGCTCAATCTCGCGCCGGTGATGCCAAAGGCCGACGAGAGATGCACAAGAAGGTGCTCGACGAGGTCCAGGACGCGCTCGGCCGGAATCCGCCGCGTCACGCGCAGCAGGAGAGCTTCGCGACATCCTTCGTGAACGTCTGCGCCGCCAGCTTGAGTCCCTCGCCCCACGTGAGGTAGGGGTGCAGGGTGGAGACGAGATCGCGAGCGGTGAGGCCGAACCGGATCGCGAGCGCCGCCTCGCCGATGACGTCACCGGCGTTCGGCGCCACCACGTGCGCGCCGAGCAGGCGGTCCGTGCCGACCTCGGACACCAGCTTGATGACGCCCCGGTCCCGGTGCGACACGGCGGCCCGCGGCAGGTGTCTGACGGGTAGGGAGGTCACCTGCGGCGTGATCCCCGCCTCGCGCGCCTCGGCCTCGGTCATGCCGACCGCGGCGACCTGCGGGTCGGTGAACGTCACGCGCGGCACCGTCGCGAGGTCGATCGGGGTTGCCTTCTCGTTCGTCGACTCCGCCAGCGCGGCCTGCGCGGCGATGCCGCCCTGCAGGGCGGCGACGTACACGTAGCCGGGCGCGCCGGTCACATCCCCCGCCGCGAAGACGTCCGGGTTCGAGGTGCGCATGAACTCGTCCACTTCGATGAAGCCGCGCCGGTCCATCCGGACACCGGCGGCGTCGAGCCCGAGTTCCTCGGTGTTAGGACGCCTCCCGGTGGCGACCAGCACCTGCTCTGCCTCGAGCCGGCCGCGTGAGCTGCCGTCCTCGATTGCCACAGTGTACCCGCGCCCCGTCCGCTGGATTCCCGTCACGCGCCCGCCGGTGTGGATCTCGATCCCCTGCGCCCGGAGTGCTGCGGCGAGTGCCGCCGATACGTCAGAATCCTCGGTCGGGAGGATGCGGTCCATCGCCTCGACGACGATCACCCGTACTCCGAACCGGGCGAACGCCTGACCCAGCTCGAGTCCGATCGAGCCGCCGCCGATCACGATCATCGACTCCGGCAGTCGCTCCAGCTCCATCGCCGTCGTGCTGTCGAGCGCGCCCGCCTCGGCGAGGCCCGGGACGGGCGGCATCGCGGGGCGGGTGCCCGTCGCGATGACGATCTTCCGCGCCCGGAGTTCGGCGTCGCCGACGCGAACGCGTCCGCTGCCCAGGAGCTCGGCGCGCCCGCGCTGCAGCGTCACCCCTTCGTACGCGTCGAGCACGTCGAGGTACTTCTCCTTCCGGAGACTCTCGACGACCTCCCGCTTCTGGCGCAGCACGTCGTTCCACTCGAGCCGCGGCTCGCAGGCGGCGATCCCCGGGAAGCCTGTGCGCGCGGCGTGGTAGTGGTGCGCTGCCTCGATCAGGTTCTTCGACGGGATGCAGCCCACGTTGACGCAGGTGCCGCCGACGACCTCCGCCCCCTCCACGATCGCCGCCGTCGCCCCGAGCTCCGAGGCCCGGATCGCCGCCGCCATGCCGGCACCCCCGCTCCCGATGATTAGGAGGTCGTAGTGGGCGCCCCCCATCCGGCCGGCGCGAATGACGGCCGGCTGAGGGGCTCGCTCGCGCGGCGCGGACCGCTCCGCACTCACCCGGGCGCCGCCATCCTCCACCACCTCGGCCCGATAGCCGGTCCGCTCCACCACTCGAAAGAGGTCGTCGACAGCCACGTCGTCGCCCGCGGTAACGGACGCGCGCTTCGCGCCGTAGCTGACCGATGCGCTCTCGACACCCGGCACGGCTCGGAGCGCCTGTTCGAGAGAGCGTGCGCAGTCGAGGCACGTCATGCCCTCGAGCTTCAACTCGACCCTCATCGCTGACTCCTCGGCGCCACTAGCCGGCGAGCACGGTCGCTGTGTAGCCGAGCTTCTTCACGGCGGCGATCATCTGCTCGACGGTGACTCTTTCCGGGTCGTACGTCACGACGGCGCGCTGCTTCTCGTAGCTCACTTCGGCCTTCGTCACACCGTCCAGTCGCTCGAGCACCTTGCGCGCGGCGATCGCGCACCCGCCGCAGGTCATGCCCTCGACTCTGAGCGTGACGGTCCTCGGTTCGAGGGCAGAAGCCCGAACCGGAGCGGCGGCTGCGACGCCTCCGATGCCGGCGAGGAGCGTCTTACGCACGGGTCGCCTCCTCCGTCCCCTCGAGCGCGTGCAGGATCGGACAGTCGTCGGTCCGCCGCTGGGCTTCGCAGGCCGCGGCGAGGCGCGTGAGGCTCCGCTCCATCGCCTGGAGCTCGCGGATCTTCTGCCGCACGAGCGCGACTTTCTCGCGCGTCCTCCGGCCGACGGCCTCGCACGCGCCCTCGTGGCGCACGCGGAGCGTGAGCAGCTCCTCGACCTCGTGCAGCGTGAAGCCGAGGCCCTGCGCGCGCTTGATGAAGCGGAGGCGTGCCACCGCGTCGGGCTCGTAGCGGCGGTAGCCGGAGTCCGTCCGCTCCGGGTCCGGCAGCAGGCCCCGCCGCTCGTAGTAGCGCACCGTCTCGATGTGCACGCCCGCCCGCCGGGCGAGCTGACCGACCGTCATCGCTCCTGCCCTCCGCATCTCGTCATCGTAGCCTAAACCCTGGACCAAAGTACGGGGTCAAGGGGTGCGGCTGGGGGGGGACGCGCGAGCTGACTCCGGAGATTGACCCCGTACCTCCTACGGGCTGTATGTTGGGAAGGCAATCATCACCAGGAGGATCCGATGCTCACCCCGACGAACGGCGAGACGTGCTGCTGCGGCTGTCCGGCGTGCACCTGCGGCTGCGAGGAGCCCGGGCCCTGCTGCGGCAACTGCTGCGGCAGCTGAACCGCGACAGGCGACGGAAGACAGAGGTGCGAGCGGGCCGCCCATGGGCGGCCCGTTTCGTTTCCCCGGGGCC
>Ga0307410_10001051_pt1 | contig 12004 bp, 10 predicted proteins | sample 322Ometagenome_3_FD_203707 | JGI IMG/M metagenome (GOLD analysis project Ga0307410, IMG submission 203707) | Maize rhizosphere microbial communities from greenhouse at UC Davis, California, United States - 322HYB-O-3 | ecosystem: Host-associated > Plants > Roots > Rhizosphere > Soil | place...
GTGCGGCGTCGTCAGGCGGTGTTGCACGCCACGAGCACGCTGACGGTGATCGAGGACTACGCGCATCATCCGGCGGAAATCCGAGCCTTGCTCGCCAGTCTGCGCAGTCGCGATGACGGACGTCTCGTGGTGGTTTTTCAACCGCACCGTTTCAGCCGCACCGCGCAATTCAAGGCGGGGTTTGCCGCCGCGCTCGCGCTCGGTGACGCGGTTTATCTGCTCGATGTGTATGGGGCGGGCGAAGCTCCCATCGACGGCGGAACCACCGCCGATTTGCGGGCCGAGTTGCAGCGCACCGCGCCGTCGCTACCGGTGAGCTATCATCCCGGAGATCACGCGGGGTTGCTCGCGTCACTCGTCAGGGAGATCAAGCCGAACGACCTCGTCGCGTTTGTCGGCGCGGGGGACATTGACATGATGGCGCGCGTCTGGATCGAGTCCGTTACCGCGATGCGTTGGGATGGCCTCGCTGACAAATTGCGCGCCGTCGTTTCGGCGGACACGAAAGTGAAACGCGAGGAGTCGCTCGCGCGGAAAACCACCATCGGTCTCGGCGGTGCCGCCCGTATTTACGCGGAGCCTGCGAATGTCGCCGACCTGCAAGCGCTGGTGATCGCGGCCAAGGCGCAGGCGTTGCCCGTGGTGATGCTCGGGCGTGGCTCCAATCTCGTCGTGCCGGACGAAGGCGTGGACGGGCTCGTCATCAGCCTGCGCCAGCCGGCGTGGGAAACCTTTGAACCGCGCCCCGAAGGCCGCGTGTGGGCGGGAGCGGGCCTGCGTTTGAAAAATCTGTGCGGTCTGGCGGCGAAGGCCGGTTTCGTGGGCTTTGAGTTTTTGGAAGGCATTCCTGGAAATGTCGGAGGTGCGCTGCGCATGAACGCCGGCGCGATGGGCGGCTGGATGTTCGACGTGGTGGAGGAGGTCGCGATCATGACCTTCGACGGTGATGTGCGCACGTTGAAGAAGTCCGAGATGCACGTGGACTACCGGCATTGCGAGGAGTTGCACGATGCGATCGCGTTGGGGGCGTTGCTCAAGCCCGCTTCGCAATCCGAGGCCGCCGACATCGCGCGGCAGATCGACGCTTACAAGGACAAGCGGCAGAAATCCCAACCGCGCGAGCCGAGCGCGGGCTGCATTTTCAAAAACCCGCCGAATGATTCCGCCGGTCGCCTGATCGACCTGAGCGGACTCAAAGGCGAACGGGTGGGAGACGCCGAGGTGTCGGCGGTGCATGCCAACTTCATCGTCAATCGCGGCAACGCCACGGCGGGAGATGTCATCGAGTTGGTGCGACGCGTGCGCGCCCGCGTAGAGCAGGCGCAAGGCGTGAAGCTCGAACCCGAGGTGCTGCTCTACGGCAAACAATGGAAAGACGTCCTATGACCCCATCCCCCTTATCCGAACCCGTGATTGCGCTCTTCTGCGGCGGCACGTCCTCCGAGCGTGAAGTTTCGCTCGGCTCGGGCGCGGCTTCGGCGCTCGCGCTGTCGGCGAGTTTCCCGACGCGGGTCTTTAAGATCGATGCGGACGCGTTGCCAGCCGGGCTCGATCCGAAACGGCACGTGGTGTTTTCGACGTTGCATGGCACGTTCGGCGAGGACGGCGGCATGCAACGCCTGCTCGACGCGGCCGGGGTGACTTACGCCGGTTGCGATGCCGCCGCCAGCGCGCTGACGATGGACAAGGCCGCCACCAAGGTCGCCGCCGCCGCGCGCGGAATCACCGTGGCGAAAGACCTGGCGTTTTCCGCCCGCCAAAAACCCACTGCCGACGCGATCATCGCGGCGTTGGGCGACCAAGTCGTGGTGAAGCCGAACGACCAAGGAAGCAGCGTCGGGCTGACGGTCGCGACGAATCGTGAGATTCTCGCGAAGGCGCTCGCCGACATCACGGATGGCAACTGGCTCATCGAGCAACGCCTGGTCGGTCGCGAGTTGTCGGTCGGGGTTTTGCAGGGCAAGGCGATGGGCGTGGTCGAGATCCGGCCGAAGTCGGGCGTCTATGATTTCGCGAGCAAATACACCAAGGGCGCGACCGAGTATTTCGCGCCGGCACCGCTCACCGAAGCCCTCACCAAGGCCGCCCAAAAGGCTGCCGAAACCGCCTTTGCGGCCTGTGGCTGCCGGGACTATGCGCGCGTGGATTTCATCCTCTGTGAGCAAAATGTGAATAACCCGCTTTATTTACTCGAAATCAACACGCTACCGGGCATGAAGGAGACCAGTCTGTTGCCCATGAGCGCGCGTTGTGTCGGGCTGGATTTTGCCGCGTTGGTTCGTGAATTGGTGAGTCCGGCTATTCAACGTTTTCGCAGGACGGGCTAAGACCACGTATTTTTCATGAGTCAGACCAGTTCCAATCCTCCCACGACCCGTTCCTGGCGCGATATTCCGCAGCCGGTTGTGCCACGTCGCATACTCGGGCGCGAGGGGAAGAAGCGGATGGCGATGGCGGTTGGAAATATCGTCGGCCTCGTGTTGCTGCTCATCGCGGGAGGCTGGGGGCTTTTCGAGATCATCAATCTGTGGGAAACCAATCCCACGCGCATCACCGCACCGACCAAGGGCGCGCCGATCCGTGATTTTGCGGTGCGCACCGATGGCGTGCTCAACAAGGCCTGGGTTCAGCAGACGCTCGCTCTGCCGAAATCCGCGAGCCTGATGGAACTCGACCTGGTCGGACTCAAGCGCCTGCTCGAAGAGAGCGGTCAGGTGAGCAAGGCCGTCATCGAGCGCCGTTTCCCGGATGTGCTGGTGGTCACGCTTCAGGAGCGCACGCCGGTCGCGCGCGTGATGGCTCGCATGGGCGATGCCTCGCCGGTGGCCTTCATGGTTTCGCGCGACGGCACCGTGTATTCTGGAGCCGGATACGACGCGGGCATGACGGAGGCGTTGCCCTTCATCGACGGCGTGCGGCTCGTTCGCGAGGGCTTCGGTTTTGCGCGCATCGAGGGCATGGACGCCGTCGCCGATCTGCTGGGGACGGCGCAGGCCTCGGCTCCCTCCCTTTATCGTTCGTTCAAGGTCGTGTCGCTCGCCCGGTTCAACCTCGACCGCACGCTCACCGTCAAATCCACCGAAGTCGAGGTCATCACGTTTGGCGCGTCGCAGGACAGTTTCTACCGGCAGCTGGCGCGTCTTGATTATATTTTGGAGGAGGCCCGCAACCAAGCCTCCATCGGCCAGCTCAAGTCCGTCAACCTCGCGATCGGCGACAAGCAGGTGCCGGTTTCATTCGACTCGGCGAGCGCCGAACGGGAGCAGTCCCGGGCTCCCGTGACCTCTCTCATCAGGCCCGCTCCGCCCTCGGGAACCGCGCTTTTCTCACCGCCTTCTCGCAACTCTTCTCCCACGAAACGTGATTTCTAGAACCAAGTTCATCGGTGCCGTTGAAATCGGCACCTCCAAGGTCAGCGTCCTCATCGGCGAACTCACCCAAGGTCGCACGCTTCACATCATCGGCGTCGGCGAATGCCAGTCGCGCGGCGTCATCAAGGGCGCGGTGGCCGACTTCAAGGCCGCCAGCGAGGCCACGCACAGCGCGCTCATGGCAGCCGAGCAGAGCGCGGGCACGCGCATCGACGAGGTCTATCTCGCTCAGACCGGCGGGCACCTCGAGGGCTTTTATAACGAGGCCTCGGTGAATGTCTCCGCGGCCGACAACATGGTCGGCGCGCCCGATATCGACACGGTCTGCCGTCTCGCCAAGGCGAAGAATCTTCCCGAGGGCCGCATGGTGGTTCACCACCTGCGCCGGCCTTTCCGCCTCGATGGTCGCAACGTCCCCGATCCCGAGCATCTCGTCGGCCAGCGCCTTGAGGCCGGCTACTGGACTGTGCACGGCATGGAGAACAAGATCGCCGACAACATCCATGTGATCCGCGGCTTTAACGTCCGCGTCGCCGAACTCATCCTCTCCAGTCTCGCCTCCGGCACCATCCTTGCCAGTGCCGAAGACAAACAGAACGGCGTGCTTGTGATCGACGTGGGCGCAGGCACGACCGATTTCGTGCTCTACCGTGATGGTTGCGCGCAGCTCACCGGCGTTGTCCCGGTTGGAGGCGGACATCTCACCAACGATCTCAGCCTCGGTCTTCGCGTGACCGAAGGGCAGGCCGAGAAGCTTAAGCTTCGCTTTGGCCGCGGCACCGTGGCCACGAAAGATCGTGCCGAGAAGGTCTGGCTGAATGGCGATTTCGCCATCGGCGACCGTCAGTTCCCTCGCCACACCATCGAGCAAATCACGGCAGCCCGCGCCACCGAGATTTTCGAGGTCGTGCGCAAAAAGCTCGGCGCCGCTTTTTCTGCCGAGAAGACCGCGGCCGGTATCATTCTCACGGGTGGCACGGCCAAGTTGCCCGGCATTGACGAAGCCGCCTCGCGCGTTTTCGGCGTGCAGGCCCGCATCGGCGAGGCTCCGGGTTGGGTGGCGGAAAATCTCCGTGATCCCGGCTTCAGCAGCGTGCTCGGTCTCCTGCAATACGGCCTGAGTTCCCGCACCGATCTTGCCGCTCCCAAGCGCCGCGCCCGTGCGCCGGGCTGGGTGGGTAAACTGTTCGCCACCGCCTGAACGCACCCAACGAGGATCACGCCATGATTTCCAACGAACTCCCGCTCTCCCACGAAATCCTCACCGACCGCACGATCGCGATTAAGATCATCGGCGTGGGAGGCGCCGGCTCCAACGCGGTCGATCGTCTCAAGATGGAGAATCTCGATCGCTTGCAGATGGCGGTGATCAACACCGACCACCAGGCGCTCGGCAACTCGCCGGTGCAGGACAAAATTTTCATCGGTTCCAGCGTGACGCGCGGACTTGGCGCGGGCGGGGACCCCGACCTCGGCCACGATGCTGCCGAAGCCGATCGCGAAAAAATCTCCACGGTCGTCAAAGACTGCGACCTCGTGTTCCTTGTCGCCGGCATGGGCGGTGGCACGGGCAGTGGCGCCGCTCCGTTGGTCGCTGAGATCGCCGTCGAGTCGGGCGCGCTGGTCATCGCGTTCGTCACGATGCCGTTCACCTTCGAGGGCGGACGCCGCGCCAAGCAGGCGGAGGAAGGGCTCGCCGCGCTTCGCAAAGTGTGCGACGCGGTCATTCCGTTGCCCAACGACATTCTCCTCCAGCAGGCCGAGGAGGGTGAAACCGCGCTCGATTCGTTTGCACGCGCCGACGAGTGGATCGGTCGCGGTGTGAAATCGATCTGGTCGATGCTCTTCCGCACCGGTCTGATTAATTTGGATTTCGCGACGCTCCGTCAGGCGTTTCACACGCGCGGCGGCAAGACGCTCTTCGGACTCGGCTCCGGTTCCGGAGAAAACGCCGTGGCCGAGGCCATCGAGGGCGTGAAGCTGTGCCCGCTGCTCGCCACCCCGGAATTTGCCCGCAAGGCCGATCGTCTTCTGGTCAATATCGTGGGCGGCACGGATCTCACCTTGCCGAAGGTGAACGAAATCATGACCGCCGTGACCGAGCAATTCGGTCGCGATTCGCACGTCATCATGGGTGCGGTGATCGACGAAGACATGCAGGGCAAAGTCGAAGTGGTCGTGCTCGGCACGAGTGACATCGGCGGCCGCTCCGGCGGCGTGCGCCGTCCTGCGAACCTGGCGCGGCCAACGCGTGCGATCACGCCTCAATCCGTCCGGGCCGCCGATGAGCTGGCGATCGAGACCGAGGACAAAGCTCCGGAGTCGACACCAGCCGAGAAGGCGACGCCGGTCGCGGCCAAAGCCAAGGCCACCCACGAGCCGCTCAAGCCGGTGGCTCAAGACGAGTTTGCCTTCAACGAAGTCGAAAGCCGCGGCCACTTCGACAAGACCGATCGCAATCTCTTCGAGGGCCAGGACCTCGATGTGCCCACGTATTTGCGCAAAGGTATCCGGCTGGCGTTGTGAAGTGCCCTGTTGGCATAATCGCAATACGATGATCAAGACGCGTTCGGTCTATTTGGCTTTGATAGGCGCCTTGATTTTGGGTGCGCCGGCGGCTTTCGCATTAACCCCGCCGCCTGGTTACAAAGAGCCTTCTAGCATGGAGGAAGTCTGGGGAGGCGCGGAGGTCATCGCTTATGGCCGGATTACGGCACTTCAACTTGCCCCCGCGGCCGACCGAAAGAATGCCTACCTGGCCGTTCTCCGGGTCGAGCGATGCTGGAAGGGGCAGATCAAGGAAGAGATCGTGATTCAGGAAACCATGCCTGATGGGGCGGGCATGGGATGCCTTTTGGAATTCAATCAGACTTACATTCTCCAACTGGCCAAGAGCGCGACCGGCAAAACCTACACTCAACACGGGGTGCAAAAGGTGTCGCTGCCCATTAACAAAAATCCTCAGCCCCCCGCGCTTTCCTCTGCTTTTGGTAATATCCCCAGTGAAATCCCGTTCGTGACTTGGGTTGAGTTTTTGGAGCGCAAGGTCGGGAATCTTGAGGAGGCTAATCGTATCCGGCAGTTGCGCGGACAAGAGTCGCTCGATCGCGAGACAAGGGAATCCAAGGGCAAAATTTTCGCGGACAAGGCGGTCGCCGATTATAGATCCGCCATGAAGGAAATGGGGATAGCCGAGCGCAAGGCACTGCTGGAGGCGCTCCTGACGCGCATCGAGTATAACACGGAGGAGGAGATGGTGGCCCTCGCCGCCAAAATCAAAGCGGAGATAAGTCTCGCCTCCACGTTTCAAGCCAACGGCATCAATACGTTTCCTTGAGAGGGTTTTTCGGATTATCCAGATCTCCCGATTCGCGATCTCTGCCCGGAGGCCGATTTACGGCTCTTTGTAAAGGCACCCCTTGGCAAGCGCTCCGCTTTGTGCACCATCCGTTCTCATGTTTGTCGACGAGTGTGTAATCAAAGTTCAAGCCGGTGACGGTGGTCGTGGAGCCGTGAGCTTCCGCCGCGAAAAATACGAGCCGTGGGGCGGCCCCAACGGCGGCGATGGCGGTCGCGGTGGCGATGTCATCCTGCTGGGCGATGACGACACCAACAATCTCATCGACTACAAATACAAGCCGCACTGGAACGCCCAGCCTGGCGACTACGGCCGCGGTTCCGACCAGTTCGGCAAGGAGGGCGAGCATTGCATCCTTCGCCTCCCCCTCGGCACCGTCGTGATCGACGAGGAGACCGGCAAGGCCGTGGCCGAACTCATCGAGGACGGCCAGCAGATCGTTCTCTGCAAGGGCGGCAACGGCGGCTGGGGGAATACACATTTTAAAACCGCCACCAATCGCGCCCCGAAGCGCGCCAACGCCGGCCAGCCCGGCGAGGGCGGCAAGTTCCGCCTCGTCCTGAAGAGCATCGCCGACATCGGTCTCGTGGGTTTTCCCAATGCCGGCAAGTCGTCGCTCACCACACGCATCACCAAGGCCCGTCCGAAGACCGCCGCGTATCCGTTCACCACGTTGCATCCACAGATCGGCGTGATCGAGTATCCCGACTCGTTTGACCGCCTGCTCATCGCGGACGTGCCCGGACTGATCGAGGGTGCCAGCGAGAATCGTGGCCTCGGCCACCGTTTCCTTCGCCACATCGAGCGTTGCACGCTGCTCATGTTCCTCATCGACATGGCCGGCACCGACGACCGTGATCCGCGTGATGATTACGCCACGCTCGTCAGCGAGCTGAAGCTTTACGACAAGTCGCTGCTGAAAAAACCGCGCGTCGTCGTTGCCAACAAGATGGACGTGCCCGCCGCCGCCGCGAACCTCAAGAAGTTCAAAACGCGTCACAAGGTCGATATCCTCAAGATCTCCTGCGCCACCGGCGAAGGTCTCGAAGAACTCAAGCTCGCCTTGCGCAAGCGCGTGATCAAGCACGGTGGCAAGCCGCGGATGATCAAGAAAACCGCCTGATTTTTCACCGCTTAATATATGAGCCTCAGCCAAGAACACCGCTCGCTGCTGATGCGCGCCAATCGTCTGCTCGGCGCCAATTTGGTCGAGGCCAACCTCGTCAAAATCGACAACCTCGAAAGCGCCAACGAGCGCCTGCTTGAATTGATTTCCACCGGCGACTATCGCAAGGGCTCGGTGCTCTCGATTCTGGCCTTTGAACTGCAGGTCGTGAAGGAAGGGGATGTTCTCCAGCATGTGATGGATGAGCATGGAGTGGGGTTGGTCGACCTCCGTTCGTATGACGTGCCCGACGATTTGCGCATGACTTTGGATGTGGGGGCCTGCTGGGCCACGTGGTCGATGCCGTTCGATCGCGAGGAGGACGTGTATTTCGTCGCCACCGCTTACTACCTGAGCCCGGCGGTTCGCGCCTATTGGGAAAAAAACCTCGGCGGCCCGGTCGTATGGTTTGGCACGACCCAGGAGATGCTCGCCGACTACTTTGAAAAACTGGAGGCCCAGCGCGCAGCAGGTGGCGCGCCCGCCGCAACCTCGAAATAAGCCGTCATGCCTCTAGGAAAAATTCAGACGCAGATCGTCAGCCGGCTGTTGGAAATGGGCCGGCTCACCGAAGAGCAGCGCGATGCGCTCATTCACCATCCGGACGATCTCAACGGCGACGCGTTGGACAAGCTGCTCATCGAGGACTACAAGCTTACTCAGTTTCAAATCTTTGTGGCTCGTGCGCGCGCCGTCGGCATGGCCCCGTTCAACGTCTCTCGCTGGCGGGTAAACCCGCAGACGTTTGAGCGCATCCCGCAGGAGTTCTGCCAGGAGCACTTGGTGCTGCCCGTGGGACAGGTAGGTGAGACACTGTTGGTTGCCTTTTCCAATCCCTTCGAGGTCTCCGTCCCGGCAAAGATCCAGGAGATGACCGGAATGAAGGTGGCCCGACTGTTGGGCCGCGAGAAGGACATCAAGGATAAGTTCGCCAAGGAGAATCAGCCGACCGCGGGCTTTGAGGATGTCGTCAAACAGATCGGTGCGGAGTTCGGCGGGCTCGCCGATGCCGTCGAGGAAGAGGGCGTCACCGAGGATTCAGGCCCGATCATCCAGCTCTCCAACCGCATCATTGAGGATGCGTATTTTGCCGGCACGTCCGACATTCACGTGGAGCCCGGAGAGAAGGAGATGATCGTTCGCTACCGCATCGACGGTATCTGTCAGGAAAAGCTCCGCCTGCCGGCGAAAGTGGGACCCTCGCTTGTCGCGCGTCTCAAGATCATGTGCAACCTCGACATCTCCGAGCGCCGGTTGCCCCAGGACGGACGCATTGTTTTCAAGCAATACACGAAGAAGGGCATCGATATCGACCTTCGTGTGTCCACCGCGCCGCTCAATCACGGCGAAGGCGTGGTCATGCGTATTCTCGACAAGCAGAAGTCCACGCTGCCGATGACCGCGCTCGGTTTCTCGCCGGAGAATTTGGAGAAATACCGCGAGGTCATCCGCCAGCCCTACGGCATGATCCTGCACTGCGGTCCGACCGGCTCCGGCAAGTCGATGACGCTTTACTCCGCGCTCAACGAAATCAACTCGCCCGAACTGGTCATCCGCACGGCCGAGGACCCTATCGAATACACCCTTCCCGGCATCAACCAGATGCAGATGCACCGGCAGATCGGCCTGACGTTTGCGAGCGCCCTGCGCGCCTTCCTTCGTCAAGATCCCGACATCATTCTGGTGGGCGAAATCCGCGACAAGGAAACCGCCAACATCGCCGTCGAGGCGGCGCTTACGGGGCACTTGCTGATCTCGACGCTGCACACCAATGACGCGCCCAGCACGATCGCCCGTCTTACCGACATGGGCATCGAGCCGTTCATGATTTCCTCGTCGCTCCTGTGCGTGTGCGCCCAGCGTCTGATGCGCCGCGTGTGCAAGACCTGCAAAGTGCAGACCGAGCCGAGCGCCCGTGAAAAGGAACTGCTGGAAAAAGCTCTCGGTTGGAGTGGTCCCATTTATAAGGCGGCGCCCAAGGGCTGCCCGAAGTGCGGAGGCAATGGTTACAAAGGCCGTGTCGGTATCCATGAACTCATGATCACCACCGAGGAACTTATCGAGGGTATCAACAAGGGCATGGAGACCGCCGAGCTGAAGAAAATCTGCATGCGCAACGGCATGAAAACCCTGCACCAAGATTCCATGCTCAAGGTCAAGGATGGCCTGACCACGATCGAGGAAGCTATCTCCAACGTCCCACCTGACCTGTGATTTATATTCCCATCATGAAGCGTTTTTTCATCGTCCACGCCTGTGTTGCCGCCTTGTTTTTGACCGGCTGTTCACGGGAGCCGAAGGAAGTGACTCCCGCCGCCAAAGCCGAGGCGGCGTCCCTGATCAGCGAGGCGCAATTCGCGATGCAGATACGCGAGTTTTCCCGCGCCGAGGAGCTGATCGACCGTGCGCTCAAGCTGCGTGACGATATGCCGGAGTATTGGGTGTCGCTGGGGATGGCGCGTCGTCGCCAGGACAACAAATCCGGCGCGCGCAAAGCCTACGAGCATGCGCTCGAGCTGCACACCGAACGCTATAAAAAGGACAAAACGCCCGAGGAATTGGTGCAGCAGTCTTTCGTGCTCGCATTGCTGGGCAAGCAGGATGATGCGCTCAAGCTTTTGGAAAAAGGAATCAAAGATCATCCCGATAGCGCGATGCTCAAGAAGATGGCCGATCCCCGGGGTCTTCCGCGCACATTCCAAAGCACTGATTTCAAGGCTCTGGCGCTCTAGGCTGCGTAGCCGGCGAAGTTACAAGTAAACGCCTCCGCCGAGCAGGCGTTCGCCTTCGTAGAGGGCGAGGATTTGTCCACTGGCAAGGCCGCGTTGCGGCTCGATGAAACGCACGAGCGCGGTGCCGCCGCCTTCCGGGATGAACTCGATGGGCGTGCGTGGATCTCGGTAGCGCACGCGGCCTTCCAGCTTGCGCGGTTCGGTGATGACGGGGGCGTTCCACTGGAGTGAATGCACGCGCACTTCGGTTTGGAACAAGCCGGGCGCGTCGGCGGCGTCGAAGGCGACGAGGAGCGCGTTGTCCTCGGCGCGTTTGCCCACGACGACGTAGGCTCGGTTATCCGTGTTCGAGGGGACGCCGATGCCCTTGCGCTGACCGAGGGTGAAGTAGTGCAGCCCCGGGTGGGCGCCGAGGTGTTTGCCATCGGTGGCGCGCACGATGGGGCCGGGCTGGTCGGGCACGTATTGGCGGAGAAAATCCTGCATCTTCACTTCACCGATAAAGCAGATTCCTTGGCTGTCTTTCTTCGCGGCGGTGGGCAGGCCGGCCTCGGCGGCGAGACGGCGAAGTTCGGGCTTGGGCAGGTGACCGATGGGGAAACGCGCGTCGGCGAGCTGCTCTTGGGAGAGCAGCGAGAGAAAATAGGACTGGTCTTTGTTTTTATCGACGCCCTCCAACAGCGCAAAACGCCTCCCGCCCCCCGGCATCGAGTAACCTATTGGGTTACTCGATGCCGGGGTTTCCCTTGGGCTATTCGGGCAATCCGGGTAACCCAATAGGTTACCCGGATCGGGTGAACGTTCTTGCGCGGGCGGAAGTTCGACCCGGCGCGCGTAGTGGCCGGTGGCGACCGCGCCGAAGCCGTGGTCGCGCGCCCATTGGCGGAAGACCCCGAACTTGATCTCGCGGTTGCACATGATGTCGGGGTTGGGCGTGAGACCGCGTTTGTAGCCATCCAGCAAATACGAGACGACGCGGTCGCGGTAGTCCTGCATGAGATTGACCACGCGGAACTCGATGCCGAGGCGGTCGCAGACGGCGCGGGCGTCCTCGATGTCCTGCATCCACGGACAGTGGCCGATGATGTTGTCCTCGTTGATCCAGTTCTTCATGTAGGCGCCCACGAGGTCGCGGCCCTGCCGCTTGAGCAGGAGCGCAGCGACGGAGCTGTCGACTCCGCCGGACATGGCGACGAGGATTTTGTCGGAATCGGGCACGATGCATGACGACGTGAACGGGTCGTGCGGTTTGTCAATCGCGCGCACCGCGGGGTTGGAAGCTTTCGCTCTTGTGCGGCGATTGGCATGAAGAATGATGGGAGCCACCGACCATGTCTTCCCGTGTCAAAAAAATCGCCCGCGCCTGGTTGGAATCGCC
>Ga0307410_10001052_pt1 | contig 12001 bp, 12 predicted proteins | sample 322Ometagenome_3_FD_203707 | JGI IMG/M metagenome (GOLD analysis project Ga0307410, IMG submission 203707) | Maize rhizosphere microbial communities from greenhouse at UC Davis, California, United States - 322HYB-O-3 | ecosystem: Host-associated > Plants > Roots > Rhizosphere > Soil | place...
ATCTTCCGCGTGCGCGAGATGATCCCGGTGGCGCGCGCGGGACGCATGACGCTGCTCTTCCCGAAGTGGGTGCCGGGCAATCACGCACCGACGGCACGGATCGAGCGGCTGGCCGGTCTCATCGTCAGCGCCGGCGGACGGCGCCTGCACTGGACGCGCGACGGCATCGACATGCACGCGTTCCACGTCGACGTGCCGAGCGACGCGCGCTCGCTCGACGTGCAGTTCGAGTACCTCTCGGCGACGAGCAGCGGCGAGGGGCGTGTCGTGATGACGCCCGAGATGCTGAACCTGCAATGGTTCTCCCTCGTGCTGTATCCGGCGGGTCACTTCGCGCGACAGATCTCCATCGCGCCGAGCGTGACGATCCCCGCCGGCTGGCAGCTCACGACGCAGATGGACGTCGTGTCGCGCGACACGGCGTCACGCACCGGGACGATGGTGCGGTTCACGCCGGTGGATCTGGAGGTGCTGCTCGACTCGCCGATCTTCGCCGGACGCCACTTCGAGCGCTTCGACCTGGGAAGCCACGGCGGCGCCCCGGCGTTCCTCGACGTCGTGGCGGATTCGGCGCGATTCCTCGCTGCGTCGCCCGCGGCCATCGACGCGCACCGCCGGCTCGTCGCGCAGGCCGTCGCGCTGTTCGGACCGCTGCCGGCGAAGCGCTACACGTTCATGCTCGCGCTCACGCGCGAGCTGGGCGGCATCGGCACGGAGCATCTCGCGTCGAGCGAGAACACGCGGCCGCCCGAGTACCTCGTCGATTGGCAGTGGAGTCCCCTGCTCGCGCACGAGCTCGCGCACGCGTGGAACGGCAAGGCGCGGCGGCCGCGCGAGCTGTGGTCGCCCGACTTCAACCTCCCGATGCGGAACTCGCTGCTCTGGCTCTACGAGGGGCAGACGCAGTTCTGGGGATTCGTGCTCTCGGCGCGGTCCGGGCTGATGTCGCGCGACCAGGTGCTCGACGTCTTCGCGCGGCTCGCGGCGAAGCACGCCGCGCAGCCGGGCCGGCGATGGCGGCCGCTGGGCGACACCGGCAACGACGCGATCATGACGCGCGAGCTGATCGACGAGCCATGGCCGAGCTGGCATCGGTCGACGAACGACAGCTACACCGAGGCGGACCTGATCTGGCTCGAAGCCGACGGGGTGATCCGCGAGCTGTCTGACGATCGGCGCGGCCTCGACGACTTCGCGCGCAGCTTCTTCACCGGTGGCGGCGAGCGTGCGTCACTGTACGACTTGGGCGACGTCGTCGCGGCGCTCGGCAGGGTGCAGCCATACGATTGGTCGGCGTTTCTCGCCGCGCGGCTGGACAGCGTGGGAGCCGCGGCGCCTTCCGACTGGCTGCGGCGATCGGGTCATCGCCTCGTCTTCACCGACACGCCGACGGCGGCGTACGTGGCGCATCATCGGCGGACGAACCGGCTCGATCTCGTCCATTCGCTCGGGCTCGTGCTGCGCGGCGGGCCCTCGGGCGAGGTGAGCGAAGTCGTGTGGGGAAGTCCCGCCTTCGAGGCGGGGCTCGTCGGGGGCGCGACGATCGTATCGGTCGGCGGCGGCGCGTACACCCCGGAGCGCCTGCTCGCTGCGATCGCGAAGAATCGCGGTGGCGCGAGCCCAATCGCGCTACGCCTGCGCAGTCGCGGTCGCGAGCGCGATGTGACGATCGACTATCGCGGCGGGCTGCGCTTTCCGCGCCTCGAGCGCGTCGCCGGCGTGCCGGACCGACTGGCCGCCCTGCTCGAGGCGCGCGCCGCGCGTTGATCTAGCGGCTCACGCGATCGAAATGCACGACCGCGTCGAACGCATCCGCCAGCGGCACCGTGAGATGTCCGACCTCGAAGCGCATCGGCCGCTCGGCGTGCAGCCACGACTTCAATGCTCCGCCGGCCGAGGCGTCGCGCAGTGGAAGCAGATACGAGGATGGCGAGACGCCGGCGAGCGCGGCGTCCACCGAGCCGGCACGAGGCGCACTCGCGCTGTCGAGCGACGGCCCGCCGTACGAGGTGCCGATGGCGAAGTAGGCCTCGCCGAGCTCCCTGGCGAGTCGCTGCCCCATGCTGGGGAACTCGCCGGGTGGAACGGGTCCACCCTCGATCGCGACGCGCTGCACGTGCGCGTTGTGCGCCCACAGGACGGCGCGCTCTCCGCTCGGCAGACGATCGACGATCCACCGTGTGTTCGCCGTCATCGCCGCGTCGCGCGGATTCTCGGCCGAGAACGGTCCGTTGCGCAGCATGACCTCGTCCTGCTGTACGATGAGCGCGAAGCGCTCGGCCCACGCGCGCTGCTCGGCCGTGCCCGCGCGCCACGCGCGTGACGCGGAGACGAGATCGGTTGTGAGCGTCGTGAGCCGCGCCTTCTCGCCCGCCGTGAGCGCGCCGTAGTTGCGGATCGCGGCGTTCCACCATTGCCCCGCGACGCGCGTGGCGAGCGGGCGCAGCGAGTCGAGCACGGCGGCGACGCGCGGATCCGTTCCGGCGATGGCGTGAAGACCATCCATCGCCGGGAGCATGCTTCGCCCGTCGCCGATGGAGATGTCCGCACCGTACACCGACACCGGGTGCGCCTTCCCCTCGCCGAGGTTCCAGGCGCGCAGCCACGCCATGGCGCGTCGCACGATCGGCCCGTTGTAGCCGCTGCCGAGGTGCGCGGCGAAGTCCACCGTATCGCGACGTCCGCGCACGTACTCGTCCACCGCGACCGCCTCGGGAAGCCCCGACTCGAGGACGAGGGCCGTCGCGCGACGATTGCGCACGAGGTGCTGGAGCAGGTCGAAGCGCAGCTCCATGAACCGGGGCACGTCGTGGACGCTCTCGCCGACCGCGATCAGCCGCGCGTCCGCCGCGGCAGAGTCGAGCGCTCGGACGGCGCGAGCCGGCGACGCCAGCGGGACCGCGCGCGTGCCGGCCCATGCGGCGAAGCCGGAGTCGGATTGTGCGCCGAGCGGTCCACTCGGGAGAAGGAGGAAGCCGAGCGTCAGGATGCGGCGGTGCATGAGCGGAGAGCGAACGAGAAGAGGCAGCGGGTCCGGGACGTGGAGCGGTCAGGAGCCTGCAACGTTCACTCGCGCGAGCGAGCGTTCTTGGACGATGCGGCGGCGGGCTGCAGCCGGGCCTCCTCGTTCGTCACCGACGGCGTTCGCTGTTCACGATAGAGGCGCGCACTTCCGTATCGCGCTCGTGATGCGGCGCAGAGCGGCCCCACGATCGGGCGTGCCGCATTCCGCCGCGCACAGATTACTCATGTGCGAGCGAATGGCGTAAGCGCATGCTTCACGAATGCCTCCCCCGTGGGTGTGCCGAGATACCAGCCGGCACCGAGCATCACGATACCCATCAGGAAGAGCCAAGTCCGGACGAACGGCTCGCGTAACATTGCCGGCAGCTCGGTCGGCATCGGCTGACCGGTGGCGCGCGCGCCAAACCGCAACCAAGGATCGATGAATCGTGTGCGCACGGCTCGATACAGCACAGTCGCACCAAGAAGGGCGATGACGCCATTGGCGATGAAAATCCATCGCGCCACCGTTGAAACCTGGTCAGCCATAGTCGACACAATAAGGGACGTGGCGTGGGCCCTAATGCCCGAGTTCAGCTGCGGAGGCGCGGGATCTAGGCTTTGAATGCTGAGAGGAGGCGCGCCCTGCGTCAGACTGCAGCGATTCCCCTGGCGGCAGCATGCCGGAATCTCAGCAACGAGCGTAACGGTGCGGGTTCACGGAGGCCTCTCCTCGACGGCGGAGAGGTCGCCGAACCGCGCGACGTAGTGCCAGACCTTCTTCAGGTCCTGCGGATTATGCCGCCCCGCCCGCGCGGCCGCGCCGATGATCGCGGGCGTGAGCTCTCCATCACGCGCGAGAGCGACGCCGAGGTCGACGTACTCGGGCCCCCGGTACTCCGGGTAGCGCCGCAGCTCCTCTATCGACAGCCGGAACCCGGGATGCCACTCGATGGGACACGGCAGCGCACGTGCCGAGACCTCGGTGTCCGAGTCCCGGTAGCAGGGGTCGAGCACCAGCGCCTCCACGTCGAGCGCCAACCGTACGGGGCCGTGCACGTGTGCCTCGATGCTCCAGTCGAGTTGGTCGCGTCGGCCGTCGTGCTCCGCGAGTGGGATGAGTGCCATTCGATCTGCGACGCCGAAATCCTCCGGCCCGTACGCGCTATCCGGATAGCAGAACGTGGTGCGCAGGAGCACCTCGCGCCTGAGGCGGAAGTATGCGGAGCCGAACCGCGGCGCGCCTCCGGTCGCGCGCCGGCGGAAGTTCAGCGAGCCATACTTCGGACGCTCGGCCGGCGGTGCATCGTCGTACGCAGCGCCGAAGATGCGGCTCTCCCAGTGCCAGCGGTCGCCACCGGGGTGCGCGGTGAGCCCGCCGTTGCTCGTGCCCGTCTCGAACTGCGAGCGGTACACGCCGGCGGATGCCAGGGACCGAAGAATCGGCGTGCCGCCGTGTAGGCGGTCAGGGTGGAACTGCAGTGTGACGCGCAGCGACGGATCGACCGGCGGGCCGGCGCTCCGCGCAGCCACATGCGCCAGTGCCAGCGCCTGTGGGGAGCCGGGCGCCGGCGTCCACATGTCCGGTGGCAAGATCGGAATCAACGCGGGTGCCGGAGATTTCGGTTGACAGCTAACGGCCAAGTTGCTGAAAGCGATCGGCCCAACATGCGGCTCACCAGCCTGCGTGCACCAGCATCTCCATCGGCGGAAACCGCAATGACTCCTTGGATCTCGCGCTCGACAGCGGCAGCGGCACGTCAGGACGCAGCTTGGCGCGCCAGAGCTCCGCCGCTAGTCCCAACCGCCCAGCGCCTGACCGATCAGGGCCCACAAGCCGAAGAAGACGGCGATCACCACGATCCCCACGCCGATCGAGCCCGGGCCGCTGGGCACTCGTGCCTCCAGATGGGCAATCTCTGCGAGAGGAAGCCGCACCGAGGTCGCGGCGTGCTCGGGACGACCGACGAGGGTGTCTCCTGCGACGATGCGGGCGTCCTCCAACATGTAATGCACCGAGTCGCGCGTGGTGAGCTGCACCCAGCGCGGCAGCGCACGCGCCGATATGCCCCCGTTGGGAATCGTCTGCCATCGCACGCAGCCGGTGCCGAGAAGTAAGGCTGTGCAGACCGCCACTCGGGGATAGAGCTTGCGCGAACCACGAAACGGTCCGTTTTGCTGCCGCATGGCCTTCACCGATTGCCTTGGCGGATCTCTGCGGACTGTGACGCTCCACGTCTCCGGGCGGTGCGGCCTGGTGCTGAAGCTCAGCTGCGACATACAGACCGGGAAAGATGCTGCTGGCACGCGGTACCGACCAGACGGGCGGCTGCCACCAGTTCCATTGAGTCCGCGCCCTTCAGCTGTAGCGTTTCGTTGGCCAACGGCACGGTCTCAGCCTGCTGCAATTATGTCATTGCTGACATCTACTACGTCGTTTGGCGCCAGCCGACAAGCCGGTCGTGTGGCTGAGTGGGGAGATCAAGACCCCGCCCTTCTCGACTGCTGCGCGCCTTGCTCAGCGACGCGGAATCGGACGATGTCGGCGACCAGCTCGAGCGGCAGTGGCTCGGTGTGCGGAAATTGGACGGACCCCTTGGCACTCTTGTAGCGCGCGAGCGCCTTCTGGAACGCCGCGACGCCGGACGCACCTGGGTAGAACCCGACGTGCCGCGCGAACGCAGCGAAGTGCACGAGGTTCCCGCCCAAGTAGAAGGTCGGGATCCGGTAGCTGATTCGCTCCTCCGCCTCCGGGGCATGCTTCCGGATCGTCGCGCGCATCGCCGAAAGCCGCGCCTGAATCTCCGGAGCGTGGCCGGCGATGTAGTCGTCGATGGTCGCAGCGATCTTGTCGGATCGTTTCATGTAGTGACTCGGTGCCATCCAACGCCAGAGTTCAGCTGCGGAGCCGCAGGGTTGAAATCTTCGATGCGGCTGGAGCCCGGCGCGGCTGCGTCAGCTGCAACGATCCGTTCGGCAGCGGGCGCCGTGCCGCTGGGGCCCGATCACCCCGACTGCGGACGACACCTAGACCTCCATCAGGTCCTTCGCGACCACGACGCGACCACCGAAGTGGGTACGCGCCGCGGCCGCCCACATCTCCTCGGTAATCGCGGGATCCTCGGCCGGGATCAGGTGCGAGAGGACCAATGTCCCCACGCGCGCGGCCGCGGCCACGCGGCCTGCCTGCTCCGCCGTCGTATGATGCGACAGGATGCTACGACGTAGGTCGGGCGCGTTCGGGACGTTCGCGATGAGCCGATCGACGGCGGCTGCGTCGTACAGCGCTTCGTGCACGAGGACGTCGGCGTCCCGCGCTAGCGTCACGAGGCTCTCGACCGGCGTGGTGTCGCCGGAGATGACGACCGAGCGGTCCGCGGCATCGAACCGGTACGCGAACGCGGGCACCATCGGCGGGTGGTGGACGAGCGCCGCGGTCACGCGGACGTTCCGGTCCTCCATCACCAGGCCGCCCGCGCGCACCTCATGGGCGTGCACCAGCGGTCGCAGCGGCGTCCGCCCCTCGTCGGCCGCGCGGGCGTCGATGTCGGCCGCGTGCATCTCGAAGAATTGGTCCGTCATGCGCGCGAGCGGCGGCGGGCCCCACGTGTCCACGCGCGTGCGCAGACCCGCGACCCAGGCGAGGAGCAGGAGGGCGCCATAGTCGGCGTTGTGGTCGGAGTGGTGGTGCGTGAGGAAGACGTGTCGCACGCCCCGCAGCGGCACGCCCGCGAGCGCCAGCTGTCGGGCGACGCCGTCGCCGCAGTCCACGACGTACACGCTGTCCTCGATGACGATCGCCTGCGCCGGCGACGACCGCGTCCTCCAGGACCGGGGGCCGCCGGCCGTGCCGAGCATCAGGAGCCGCGTCGGTCCCCGCGGCCTCGGCCCGTAGAGCCGAAGGCGCGGCACGCCCACACACATGCCCGCCGTCCGCACGAACTGACGACGATTCATACGCCTCTCGACGAAAGCGGTGGTCCGCCGAGCTCCAAAGCTCAGCTGCGGGCGACATCTCGACTGGGAAGATCCGGCTGGTTCACGTGTGGAGCCAGAGCGGCGGCTACCACTACTTCCTTCCAGCGGTCGCCCGTCAGTCGCAGCGACACGTTAGATCGCAGAGGGTACGACCTCAGCTCGACAAGGTGCTCGGGTGAGGCCGACGACACCTAGCGACTCCTGGACGGTCTCACTGCCAAACCATACCACGCCATCAAGGCTATCGCGAGCGGTACCACGCGGGGCCAACTCAAGCGAGAGACCGCCAACCACCCAGCTGTAAACCAACACCGCCTCTGCGCTGTCCTTGCTCAGCCGCCAATAGGCAGTCGTCTGTGAGTCGGGCGGGATGCCGAGTCTCGCGCGGTGAATGTCGGGACGTTCTGAGGTGAAGCTGCCTGCCAACAACTCGATCTCGCGAAACACGGTGTCAGCACCGTACTTGGCCGACAAGCCTGCATGACCGGTCATCTTCCAGCACCCGAGCAATCGAGCATCGGATAGCTTTGGGGCAGGCGCGTCTCCGCACGCGAGCGTAAGTATAGACGAGACTAGAACAGCGGCCGAGCGGGCAGGATATCCGTATCGCGTCATAGATACCCGGGATACTACGCCCGCTGGGTTACGCGGCCGTATCGGAATCATGACGCTTCGATGAGGTTTGGCTGCGATCCAACGCCCAAGCTCAGCTGCAAGCGATCGGCTCAATATGCGGCTCGCCAGCTCGGATGCACTCGCATCTCCATAGGCGGAAACCGCAACGACTTCCGTAGAACTCGCGCTTGTCAGTTCAGCGTTTCGTTAGGCGGTGCGGCGCTTCGCTCTCGACTTGATGACTTGGCGGAGCGCCTTGTTGACCGCGCTTGCGGTCGGGAACTCGGCCGCTACGTCCGGTGCCAGGAGCACGAGATTCGTGCCTTGGGCAAAGCGCCCCGCGTACTTGCCCCGCACGCCACCCGAAAAATCGTACTCGGGGCGCAGCTCATCACGGACGCGTTTTGACCTGGGTGCTCGCGTGGTCTTACTCGCCTTCTTCATACCGGTCCCGTTCCCGACGGCTGGCGGGTCGAGCGCTGATGATTCGAATGGTATCGCCGCGCTCCACATGGGCGACCACCACGAGATGGTCGCTTCGCGCGCGACCGATCAGGATGAACCGTTCCTCCGCTGCCGAGTGGTCTGGGTCGGGAATCGTGATTGAGAGCGGATCCCCAAACGCCGTCGCGGCCTCGGCGAAACTGCCCGTGCTTGCGGACGTTGGCGGCTGCCTTGCGACCGTCCCATGTGAAGCGCAGGGGCATGGGTCAATCTATCCTCACCGCCAAGCTCGTGCATCCGCCTAACGCCCAAGCTCAGCTGCGGTCGACATGCTGACAGGGAAGATTCTGCTGTCCCACGGTACGACGTAGAAGGGCGGCTACCATTACTTCCACACGCCAATCGCCCGTCAGTTGCAGCGACTCGTTAGGCGGTGGGCGCGTTGATTCTGCCATCGGATGCGATGCCCGCAGCCGCGTCCTCGACACACTCGATGAGATACCGGGCTTCATCATCGGCGCGGGACACGTTCGCATCGATGCCCGCTGTCAGCAACAAGACCACGCCCAAGATACCGACCACCCACCACCACTCGGAGCCGCCGCTCTTCGCCATCCACATCGCCGATCCACCCAGGAACAGGATCGTGGTGATCAAGCCCGCTACCTTCTGGCCAGTGGACGCGCGAATCATGGCCCCACCCGTGGGCGTAGATTCGACAGTGCCACGGACCACGAGGGAATCATACTCTGGGCCAAACCAGGCGCGCTTGTAGAAAAGCCGAAACCTCCGCCCGCGGACCTTGGCCACAACTGAACGGGCAGAGCCGCGCGTCCATCGCTCAAGCGGCGCCGGCACGCCGCGCCCATCCAGCTCACGCAGGGCGGCGAGCACCTGCGGCGCAGAGGCTTGCGTTGCCAGCTGAAGTTCAATAGCCATTTGTGGCTGTATCCGCCTAACGCCTAAGCTCAGCTGCGAGCGATCGGCTCAATATGCGGCTCACCAGTATGCAGGTCTGAGCGCTGTCCAGCCACTCAACCGCAATGCCTCCGCAGCAGTCCGCGCTTGTCAGCTGCAGCGATCCGTTAGGCGGTCGGCGACACAGAGCTTCACCTGCCCATGCTCACCACGGGCTGAAGACAGTAGGGCGCGCGCCGGAGCTGTGCTTCAACAATGACAGAATCGTTCTCGGTGATTACAACGGCTCGCGTCGTAGGGACGAACGTGATGCCAGAGAGCCTGACGTTGTAGGTGCCTGGGCGTAGCCCGATACTCGCAGAGCGATTCGGCGAGATGTCGTGCCGAGTGGCGCTCTGACCGGCGTTCGCGGACGACACAAGCGAGACCACTTGGTCCTGATCGCTGGCGACCCTGGCGCTCGACGTATCGGGTAAGAGACGCACTTCGAGGCGCGCGCCCACGTCGGTTGGGCCGAGCGCACGAAGATGCCGCTCGACCCATACCTCGCTCCCTCGCCCGGGAAAGCACGTTCGGGTTGTCACACGGTGACATCCGCTGAGCAGTAGCCCGGCGATGCAGAATACGTGCGGGGAGCACTGTCTCCTCATTCCGTCAAGTCGCTCGGTCGGGAATCGTGCATGAGTGCCCCTCAGCCTCAGATCAGATCGCGCGACAGCACTGATCGCCGCCTAACGCCTAAGCTCAGCTGCGGGCGGTCGACCCAATATGCGACTCACCAGCAGACCTGGGTGCAACTCGCCAGGCGCTCAACCCAACGACTCCACCCCGCGCCCGTCAGTTCCAGCGTTCCGTTAGGCGCCACGGTCGCGAGACATCATCTGCCGCCTAAACAGCGCGCCGCAGAATGCGCCCACGACCGCACCAAGAGCAGCGGAGACGCCTGCCACCTCCGCACCAGGAAACGGGTGATCCGGCCTAGGAAGACAGACGAGGACCACGAATCCGACGGATCCGATAATCGCGCCCACGCTGGCAGCCCCTACCCCACGACCAAGTACCGGACGCGAAAGCCCAATTAGCACGCCGGCCACGGCTGCGAACAGGAGATAGGCTACGAGGATTGCAACGACAAATCGTATGGCCGCTGTTCCGCTGAGGGTCGCGACTAGCAAGGCAGGCACGAAGGCGATGCCCGTCGTGACGAGCGTCGCTTGCACGCCCCATCGTATGTCGGCTCCCACATCTCGAGTCGGCTGCTTCGGCGTTCTGCTCTCAGTCAATCGTCTGCACGTCCTCGAGGTCTGGGTGCCGCCTAACGCCCAAGCTCAGCTGCGGGCGGTCGACTCAATATGCGGCTCACCAGTTCGAATGCACTAGCAACTCGATAGGCGATCAACCGCAATGACTTCCTTAGATTTCGCGCCCGTCAGCTGCAGCGACACGTTAGGTGTCATGGTCGCGATGTGGGATCGCCCCAAACGGGAATTGGAGCCCCCGCGCCTAGGACCAGTCGACCCACAAGTGCCCCACCGGCGGAGTCGCGCGGAACCAGGTCGATCGCCCAGACGACCTCTTTAGGGTCTTGGTCGAGACGCGCGGCCAGCTGGCCGGCGCGTACCGAGTCGATGACGGGGCCCGAGGCAGCCCCTGACGCGGTTGCGAGGAACATCTGCAGCGGGCGACCCGCTTGCGGTGCCGCCACCTGTTGGATGGCGCCCACTGTCTGATCGGCCCGGCGCACAGCGGAACCGCGCGGCGCGGGTCCGCATCCATTGCAACGCGTGCCCGGCGAGGACCTCGCGATCGCCTCACCAATCGCCTTGCCGGTCGTGACAACGCTCAGGAAGAAGCCGACCGCGCTCAGAAGCCCGACTCCGAGGATAACGGCGATCAATGCGCGCCAGCCGCGCGCTATCGCGCGTTGCTGAATCGCGGCTTCACCCTCCGGAGCGATGTGCATGGATGACACCTAACGCCAATTAGACTGCGAGGACCGCGCAAACCTTGCGGTCTTACGCTGCGCGAATGCTGCCAACCTTGCGAAGCCCTGCAGTCTTTCGCCGGCTCGCCGATGGAACCTGGCCAGCCAACCTACGAATGGACGCTCACTTACGCGAGCGTCGCTCGATACCGGTTGCAGAATGGACTGCGAGCCGACGCTGCGTAATCTCGGCGCATCGTCGCAATTCGGCCGAGTCGGCGTTCCACGGGAGCCCATCCGTGCCTCGGGCGATTCACAGCGCCGCGCGCAGCACCGTGCCCAACTCCTCGGCCGTGAGCACCACCGGATTCCCCTGCATGCTGCTGGCGCGTTGCGCCTGCGCCACGACGCTCGAGACGTCGGCTTCCCGCACGCCATAGTCGCCGAGTCGCGGCACCTTCAGATCTTCGACGAGTTGGTGCAGCGCTGCGACCCCCTCGAAGGCATCGGCGTTCGCGTGGTTGGTGAGCGCTCTCGCGACTTCCTCGTACCGCAGGGCCGTCGCCGCCCGTCCCCGGTGCCGCTCCCCGAGCGCCCGTACGTTCGCCTCCGCCACCGGCGCCAGCAGCCGTGCACACGCCACACCATGCGGAATCGGAAACATCCCGCCGAGCGGCGCCGCGAACCCGTGTACCGCGCCGAGCTTCGCGTTCGCGAGCGCGAGACCGCCACACAGGCTCGCCACCGCCATGTCCTCCCGCGCGGCGACATCGCGCCCGTCCGAGACGGCACGCCGTAGCGACCGCGCCGCACGCACGAGCCCTTCGCGCGCGATGCCGTCCGTCAACGGATTCCCGAACGGCGACACGAACGGCTCGAGACACTGCGTCAGCGCATCGAGCCCGGTCCAGGCGGTGATGTCCGGTGGCACGGAGTACGTCAGCTCCGGATCCACCAGCGCGACGGCCGGCAGCATCAGCGGGCTGCGCAGGCTCACCTTCACCCGCTCCTCCTCGGCGAGCATCACCGCGTTGCGCGTCACCTCCGCGCCGGTGCCCGCCGTCGTCGGGATCGCGATGAACGGCACCGGGCGCTCGCTCAACGGTTGCGCCTGGCCGA
>Ga0307410_10001053_pt1 | contig 11997 bp, 8 predicted proteins | sample 322Ometagenome_3_FD_203707 | JGI IMG/M metagenome (GOLD analysis project Ga0307410, IMG submission 203707) | Maize rhizosphere microbial communities from greenhouse at UC Davis, California, United States - 322HYB-O-3 | ecosystem: Host-associated > Plants > Roots > Rhizosphere > Soil | place...
CCTGTCCGCCGGGTCTGTACGGCCGGTATAGGCCAGGACGTGGTGGCCGGCTTCGGCGAGGAGCCGTGCAGTGTCCTCGGCAGCAGATACGGTCAAGGTATAGATGATGCCGCTGCCGGGAAGGTCGGCCAGATGCGTCAGGAGCCAGCCCAGGCGCTGCTTTGAGTCCGGCAATGACAGGACGCCCAGCCGCAGGGAATCACGCCCCAGGGCACCGCGGATGGTGAGGACCGCGTCGCCGAGCTGCTCCTCGATGTCATGCACCACCCGGGAGTTGGCTGTGGCCGTGGTGGCCAGCACCGGAACGGTATCCGGCAGTTGGGTGATCAAGTCCGCGATGCGGCGGTAATCAGGGCGGAAGTCGTGGCCCCAGTCGGAGATGCAGTGCGCTTCGTCGATCACCAGCAGGCCGGTCCGCCGGATCAGCTCCGGCAGTTGCGTTTCCCGGAAGGACGGGTTGGTGAGCCGCTCAGGGGAAACGAGCAGGACGTCCACCTGGTCCGCGGCGAGCTGTTCACGGACGGTGTCCCACTCCAGCTGGTTGGCGGAGTTGATGGCAACGGCACGGACCCCCGCACGGGCAGCGGCAGCCACCTGGTCCCGCATCAGTGCCAGGAGGGGCGAGACGATGAGCGTGGGCCCGGCACCCCGGCGGCGCAAGAGCAGCGACGCCACAAAATAGACGGCGGACTTGCCCCAGCCGGTGCGTTGGACCACCAAAGCCCGCCGGCCGCCGTCGACCAGTGCCTCAATGGCCTCGAACTGACCCTCGTGGAAGGCAGCCTCCGGATGCCCCACGAGTTCGCGGAGAACCTCCAGTGCTTCCCGGGACGTTGCGGTAGCGGAGACGGGACCGCTGGACCGCGGAGCACCCGGCGAGGGCGTGTCAAAGTCATGGGCAGGCTCAGAAGTTGCTGTGGCGTACTGGTTATCGACCATTGATTCAGTATCCCAGCCACCCCTGACACCCGCCCACACGAGCAGCTGCTATGTGGAAACGCACAGGGCTTGGGCGCCTCCTCCACCGGCATTTCGACGGTCCACGTAAGATAAAGCCCGTGACTAGCGAAAAGACAACGACTTTTGACCTCTCGGCTTCCTTCAAGGCGTATGACGTCCGTGGCATTGTGGGCGAGTCGATAACAGCCGAGATCGTCGAAGCCGTGGGTGCCGCGTTCGTGGATGTCCTGCAGCTCCAGGGCCAGACGATCCTGGTAGGCGGCGACATGCGCCCCTCCTCCCCCGAGTTCAGCAAAGCGTTCGCCAGCGGTGCAACGGCCCGCGGTGCCGACGTCGAACTCCTGGACCTGATTTCCACGGACGAGCTCTACTTCGCCTGCGGTTTCCTGAACCGCGCCGGTGCCACCTTTACCGCCAGCCACAACCCCGCCGGTTACAACGGCATCAAGATGTCCAAGGCCGGGGCCGTCCCCATCTCCTCGGAAACCGGCCTTAAAGATATTCAGGCCCTCGCCGAGCAGTACCTGAACACCGGCTCAATCCCGGCAGTGGACCAGCGCGGGCAGATCAGTGTCCGCGACGTGCTCCAGGACTACGCCGAGTACCTCCGCAAACTGGTGGACTTGTCCGGCTCACGCCCCTTGAAGGTGGTGGTCGATGCCGGCAACGGCATGGCCGGCCTCACTACCCCGGCGGTACTTGGCGACGCCCTGCTCCCCAAGCTGCCCCTGGACATCGTTCCCCTGTACTTCGAGCTGGACGGCTCGTTCCCCAACCACCCGGCCAACCCGCTTGAGCCTGAAAACCTCCGCGACCTGCAGGCCGCGGTGCTCCAGCACGGTGCGGACATCGGCCTTGCCTTCGACGGCGACGCCGACCGCTGCTTCGTCATTGACGAGAAGGGCGAGCCCGTCTCGCCGTCGGCAATCACCGGGATGGTGGCCCGCCGCGAAATTGCCCGCGCCAAGGCAATGGGCGAAGCAACGCCAACAATCATCCACAACCTCCTCACCTCGCGTGCCGTGCCCGAGCTGGTGGAGAACGACGGCGGCCGGGCCGTACGCACGCGCGTAGGCCACTCCTTCATCAAGGCAGTCATGGCGGACGAAGGAGCGGTGTTCGGCGGAGAGCACTCGGCCCACTTCTACTTCCGCGACTTCTGGAACGCGGACACGGGCATGCTGGCGGCGATGCACGTCCTGGCAGCCCTGGGCGAGCAGGACGGGCCGTTGTCGGAGTTGGGCCGCGAGTACGAACCGTACGTATCGTCCGGCGAAATCAATTCCGAGGTTGAGGATAAGGCAGCAGCCGTGGAGCGCGTGCGCGTCGCTTTTGCCGGTGAAGACCTGACCATCGACACGATGGACGGCAGTACCTTCACAGCCAATGACGGCAGCTACTGGTTCAACCTGCGCCCGTCAAACACCGAACCATTCCTCCGCCTCAACGTTGAAGCCACGGACCGCACGAGCATGGAGCGGGTCCGCGACAGCGTCCTGTCCCTCGTGCGGGCCTAGCCCACGCATGGCTGAGGACAACAGGCTGGACTCAGGATCAGCTGCCGGCGGGACGGGGTCCTGGCGGGATTCCGTCCCGGAAAGCACTGCTACCGATCTTGAGAACCTCCTGGGGACGGGTATCAGTGCCGCGCAGGAGCAGCTCCAGCGCAACGGCGGCTTCCTGCCCTTTGCCCTGACGGTGCAAAATGACGGCGAAGTCCGCCTGGTTGCCGTCACGCCGGCGGATGCGGAGGAAGGTTCGGACGGCGATTTCGACGCCGACGGCATGATCAGCGACCTCACCGCCCTGCTGCGGCAGAACCGGAATGACTTCCGGGCAGCCGCCGTGGTCTGCGACATCCTCCTTGTGGAGGAAGAGTCGGACGCCATCCATGTGGCTACGGAGCACCGCGAAGGCCAGGTCTTCGCGGCCGTGCTGCCCTACTCAGCGGACGCCGCGACCCGGGCGTGGGAGTTCGGCGAGCTTGCGGCTGATGCCAGCGAGCCCACCATCTGGGTGGACTAGACCGGCCGCCCATGAAAATCAACGCTTTTGCCGACGTGAGCCTCCGGGCGCTAATGGTGCTGGCCGCCGCCCCCGGCGGCACGCTGCTCACCACACAAAACATCGCCGATACCGTGGGGACGCCCTACAACCATGTCAGCAAGGCGATGGCAAAGCTGAGGAACCTCGGGCTGATCGAGGTGGAGCGCGGCCGGACCGGAGGTTCCCGGCTGAGCCATGCCGGCCGGTTTGCCACCGTGGGACACATCCTCCGACAACTTGATACCCGGGCAGACGCGGCAGAATGCATGGCTCCGGGCGGAAACTGCCCGCTCATCAATGAATGCAAGCTCCGCTCCGCCCTGTCACGGGCGCGCGAGGCTTTCTATCGCGAGCTCGACAGCGTGGTGATCGCGGACCTTCCGGTGTCCCGGCAAATGGAACCCGTCTTCGAAATGATCGGCCTCCGGCCCGGGCTGTAGCCTCTGGTCCTGCCGGCTCCTGTCCACAGATTTTCCCCTGTACAGAACCCACATGTCGCCGCGCCGCCACGCAATTTGATTGCAACTTCTACAGCGTGTAGAACTTTGGATATGAATACACGCATTTCTAATGCATGATTCACTAAGGCCGGACGAAGGCCCCGGCCGCTACCTCAGGAGTTCTTATGCTCTCGGACAAATCCCGCCCTGTCATCGAGGCCACGCTGCCGCTCGTTGGTTCCCGCATTGGCGCCATCACGCCCAAGTTCTACCAGCGGCTCTTCGCCGCGCACCCCGAACTCCTGGACGGTGTCTTCAGCCGCTCCAACCAGCGCTCAGGCAACCAGCAGCAGGCGCTGGCAGGCAGCATCGCAGCCTTCGCCACCCACCTCGTCAACAATCCGGGCACCCTCCCCGAGACGGTCCTGTCGCGCATCGCCCACCGCCACGCCTCGCTGGGTATCACGGAACCGCAGTACCAGGTAGTGTACGAGCACCTGTTCGCGGCCATCGCCGAAGACCTGGCGGAGGTCATCACGGCCGAGATCGCCGAAGCGTGGACTGAGGTGTACTGGCTCATGGCCGACGCCTTGATCAAGCTCGAGAAGGGCCTCTACGCAGGCCAGGCCAACGACAAGATGTGGATGCCGTGGCGCGTGGCCGCAAAGACCCCCGCCGGTGCCGGATCCATGACCTTCACCCTTGAGCCTGCGGACGGGACCCCGGTGACGCCCGCCCTCCCGGGGCAGTACATCAGCGTCAAGGTGGTCCTGCCGGAGGGCCTTCGCCAAGTGCGCCAGTACTCCCTGTCCGGGGAGGCCGGGACCAGCCGCAGCTTCACCACCAAACTGGACGACGGCGGCGAGGTGTCGCCTGTACTCCACAACAACGTGCAGGTGGGCGACATCCTGGAGATTTCCAACCCGTACGGTGAAATCACCCTCAAGGACGGCGACGGCCCGGTGGTGCTCGCCTCCGCCGGCATTGGATGCACTCCCACCGCCTCGATCCTGCGTGCATTGGCGGAGGCCGGTTCGGACCGGCAGGTACTGGTACTCCACGCGGAAAGCACCCTGGACAACTGGGCGCTGCGAAGCCAGATGACGGACGACGTCGAAAGCCTCGAAGGTGCCGAGTTGCAGCTCTGGCTGGAACAGCCGGAGGCGGGCGCGCGGGAAGGATTCATGTCGCTGCGCGAGGTGGACCTCCCGGCCAATGCGTCCCTGTACCTGTGCGGCCCGCTGCCGTTTATGAAAAACATCCGCAATGAGGCAATCAATGCCGGTATCCCGGCCACGCAGATCCACTACGAGGTATTCGGCCCGGACATCTGGCTCGCCAGCTGAGTCCCACCGCACTTGGAGTTTTTGTCCAGATACGCCGACCTGAAGGCCCCCGAAGCCTGCTTATCTGGACAAAAACTCCGGACATTACGACGGCGGCCCCGCACCTTTCGTTTGAAAGGTGCGGGACCGCCGTCGATCTTAGGACGCCGTTGTACTTAAGACATCCCGGCAGACGCTCAACCCAGCCGGGACTTCAGGGTGGCGAGCTCCGACTGGAGCGCGTCCGGCAGCGAGCCGCCGAAGTTCGCGAACCATTCCTCGATGGAGGCAAGTTCCGCAGCCCATTCGGTGGGGTCAACCTTGACGGCTTCCTCCACCTGGGCCGGGGTCATGTCCAGGCCTTCGAGGTCGATGGCGTCGCCGGTAGGGACGAAGCCGATGGGCGTCTCCACAGCATCAGCCTTGCCCTCGAGGCGCTCGATGGCCCACTTCAGGACGCGGGCGTTGTCGCCGAACCCGGGCCACGCGAAGCCGCCCTCGGAGTTCCGGCGGAACCAGTTGACCAGGAAGATCCTGGGCAGCCGCTCGGGGTTGGCCTTGGCGGACAGGTTGACCCAGTGGTTCAGGTAGTCGCCTGCGTCGTACCCGATAAAGGGCAGCATGGCCATGGGATCGCGGCGGACCACACCCACGGCACCCGCTGCGGCAGCAGTGGTTTCCGAGGACAGGGTGGCGCCCATAAAGATGCCGTTGGACCAGCTGCGGGCCTCGGTGACCAGCGGGATGGTGGTCTTGCGCCGGCCGCCGAACAGGATGGCGGACAGCTCAACGCCGTTGGGGCTGTGGTACTCCTCCGCCAGCATGTCGATCTGGTCGATCGGGGTGCAGAAGCGGGAGTTCGGGTGGGCTGCCGGCTTGTCCGAATCCGACGTCCAGGAGTTGCCCTGCCAGTCGGTCAGGTGCGCGGGCACTTCCTCCGTCATGCCCTCCCACCAGACACCGCCGTCGTCAGTCAATGCCACATTGGTGAAGATGCTGTTGCCCTTGGCGATGGCACGCATGGCGTTGGGGTTGGTGCCCCAACCCGTTCCGGGAGCAACGCCAAAGAGGCCGGCTTCGGGGTTGACCGCCCGGAGTTCGCCTTCCTTGCCGAACCGCATCCAGGTGATGTCGTCACCCAGCGTTTCGACCTTCCAGCCCTTGATGGTGGGGTCGAGCAGGGCAAGGTTGGTCTTGCCGCAGGCAGACGGGAACGCGGCGGAGACGTAGTACGTCTTCTGTTCCGGGGAGGTGAGCTTGAGGATGAGCATGTGCTCGGCCAGCCAGCCCTCATCGCGCGCCATCACGGACGCAATGCGCAGGGCGTAGCACTTCTTGCCCAGCAGCGCGTTGCCGCCGTAGCCCGAGCCGAAGGACCAGATGGACCGCTCTTCGGGGAAGTGGACAATCCACTTGTCCGGGTTGCAGGGCCAGGGGACGTCCGCCTGGCCGGCTTCCAGCGGCGCGCCCAGGGAGTGCAGGGCGGGGACGAAGAAGGCATTTGTTTCGGTGATGCGGTTCAGGACATCCGTGCCGATACGGGCCATGATGCGCATCGAGGCAACAACATAGGCGCTGTCCGTGATCTCGACGCCGAACTTCGGGTCCTCGGCGTCAAGGTGGCCCATGACGAAGGGAATGACGTACATTGTCCGGCCGCGCATGGAGCCGGCGAACAGGCCGCGGAGCTTCTCCTTCATCTCGGCCGGCGCCATCCAGTTGTTCGTGAAACCGGCGTCGTGCTTTTTCTCGGAGCAGATGAAGGTCTGCTCCTCCACCCGGGCTACATCCGCGGGATCGGAGAAGGCTGCAAAGGAGTTGGGGAAGAGGTCCTGGTTGAGCCGGGTCAGCGTTCCCGCGGCCACCAGTTCGTCCGTGAGTCGGGTGTTCTCCTCTTCGGAGCCGTCAACCCAGTAGATACGGTCCGGCTGCGTAAGCTCAGCAACCTCTTCGACCCATGCCAGCAGGGCGGCATGTGTGGTGGGTGCGTTATCAAGCAGCGGCTTCTGCGCCAGATCGCCCATTTCGGTTCCCTTCCTCGGGTTCATCGGTGTGTGCTAAATGCTATGGTCCGGACCACTGGAGTTTTTTGGACGTATGCTGACGTTTTAGGACCGCCGAAACGCACTTCCGCGCCAAATCAAGGAATTTCACTCCAATTATCCGCTGATAAGTGACGAAGGTCACCTATACCGGTCTAGTTGCAGAGATTACATGCCTCCCGATTTGGCATCACCCCCAACCCTCGCGTAAAGTAATTCGAGGTTCAGGGAGAGCGGTTCTTCCCCCGGAACACAAGATGCGCCCATAGCTCAGCTGGATAGAGCGTCTGTCTACGGAACAGAAGGTCAGGGGTTCGAATCCCTTTGGGCGCACAAACAAGGTCCGCACCGGTTCACCGGTGCGGACCTTTTCCGTTGTGCCGCCCCAGGCTGGGCCGATGCTTTTTCGCCGCTGGCCTGCCCGGCCCCACGTTTCCCGCGCCGCCCGCTTGTCCGTCTCGACTTCCCCTTAGCCTTGCCTGTCCGCACGTTTCCTGCCGCACGCCCGGCGTAGGCTTTCCCCATGATGCCCGAGGCAGTTTTGCGTGAATTCGATGTTGTGGTGATCGGCGCAGGCGCCGTAGGGGAAAACGTAGCGGACAGGGTGGTCCAGGGTGGCCTCACAGCGGTAGTGGTGGAAGCGGAACTGGTGGGGGGCGAATGCTCCTACTGGGCCTGCATGCCGTCAAAGGCCCTGCTCCGCCCGGGGACGGCCCTCCACGGGGCCCAGACGCTGCCAGGGGCCAAAGAGGCAGTAACCCGTACCCTCGATGCTGCAGCTGTCCTGAAGTTCCGGGACTATATGACGTCCAACTGGCAGGACGACGGCCAGGTGAAGTGGCTGGGCGATACGGGCATCGAGCTAATCCGCGGCCACGCCTGGCTCACGGCGCCGAAGTCAGTGGAGGTGGCCGGACTGGACGGCGTCTCCTATCAGCTCCAGGCCCGTCATGCAGTGGTGCTGGCCACCGGTTCGGCGCCCAACACTCCCCCTATTGAGGGACTCCAGGACGTACAGGTGTGGGGTACCCGTGAGGCCACCTCCGCCAAGGAGGTTCCGGCCCGCCTGGTGGTGCTCGGCGGCGGCGTCGCCGGGACGGAACTGGCACAGGCCTTTGCCCGGCTGGGTTCCACCGTGACGCTTGTGGCGCGCAGCGGGCTGCTGCGAAGCTTCCCGGCGGAGGCTGCCGGGCTCGTCACAGCCGGCCTGCGGGCGGACGGCGTGGAGCTCCGGCTCCACACGGCCACGGAAAGCATCAGCGAGAACGACGACGGCACCTTCAGCCTGCAGCTTGGTGACGGTTCCAGCGTGGCAGCGGAGAAAGTCCTGGTCGCCACAGGCCGGCATCCGGCACTGGAAGGACTCGGGCTGGAGAGCGTGGGCTTTGAGCCGGACGAGGCAGGGCACCTGAAACTCACCGCGGATAATTCGGGCCTCGTTAAAGGGGTCCCCGGAGCGGAACCCTGGCTCTATGCCGTGGGCGATGCTGCCGGCAAGAACCTGTACACACACCAGGGAAAGTACGAGGCACGGGCCACCGGCGACGCTATCGCCGCCCGCGCCAAGGGGGAGCTGGCCGGCGTCGCGCAGGATTGGAGCCGTTTCGCCCAGACCGCCAACGAGCACGCCGTGCCGGGTGTTGTCTTCACCGACCCCGAACTCGCCGCGGTGGGCCGCACGCTGGAGACTGCGCAAAGGGACGGCTACAACGCCTCCTCCGTGGAACTTCCCATCCAGGTAGCAGGATCCTCACTTCATTCCGAGAACTACGAGGGGTGGGCGCAGCTGGTTATTGATGAGGACCGCAAGGTCCTGCTGGGAGCCACCTTCGCCGGGCCGGATGTAGCAGAACTCCTGCATGCAGCGACGATCGCAGTGGTGGGCGAAGTGCCGCTCGACCGGCTGTGGCATGCCGTTCCTTCGTACCCCACCATCAGTGAAGTCTGGCTCCGCCTCCTCGAGAAGTATGGATTGTAGAGTTATTTGAACTGACTGGTCAGTTTAGATACACTTGCTGGAGCAATCTTCCGCGAAAGGCCCTTCTTGCTCTCAGCTCAGCAGCTCCATGTCCGCGGCCGCCGCGACCCCCTGCTTCCGGGCACTTCACTCCAGGTAAGCCGGGGTGAACTGATACTCGTAGCCGGGGAACGGCAGGAGCACCGCACGGCCCTGGCACTGGTACTCAGCGGCAGGATGAGGACCACCAGCGGATCAGTCAGCTGGGACGGCAACCGCGGGATCAGGCGGGTGCGGACGGCCAGTGCCCTCGTGGATGCTCCCGGCGTCAATGAACCCGAGCGGCACCTCAGCGTCCGCGATCTGGTGACAGAGGACTTGGCCCTGATTCCCCGCCGTTACCGTGGCGCCCTGCTCAGCAACCCGTGGCTTAAGGTCAACAGCTTTGAGGACATCGCGGACCAATGGATCGAGCAGCTGGAACCCTTACGCCGGCTGGAGCTACTGACGGCCCTGGCACTGGCCAACCCGCACACGGACCTGCTGGTGGTGGACTCGCCCGACCGGCACAGCGCCGACGCCGCCAATTGGCTGCCCCGCCTCGAGCGGCTTGCGTCCGACGCCGGGAGGCCGCTCGCCGTCGTGGCCGCCGTGGGTGCCCTGCCGCCGTCGTGGTCCGGTTCCACTGCGCAGGTCGGCAACGCAGAAACCTATAACGAAGTCCATGCAGGGCCGGAGAGCCCCGTGGATGCCCAGGAATTTGAACTCGAGACCGAGGATGCCAAGTGACTGTACTGCGGCTGGCCCGCTCAGAACTCAAGCGGATGACCGGCGGGCTGCTGCCCAAGCTGACCATCCTCGCACTCACCATGGTCCCCCTGTTGTACGGCGCGGTGTACCTCTACGCCAACTGGGATCCCTACGGCAACCTGGACCAGATCGACGCTGCCCTGGTGGTTGATGACGCCGGGGCCACCGCCAGCGACGGCTCCGGACTGCAGGCCGGTTCGAAGGTTGCCGACAGCCTGGTGGAAGGCAACGTCTTCCACTGGATCCCGGTAGCCAGCGGGCAGGAGGCCGATGAGGGGGTCAGCAGCGGCAAGTATGCCTTCGCACTGAAGATCCCCGAGGACTTTTCCGCCCACCTCGTCTCCCCCGGCAGCTTTGACTCGGCCAGCCAGGCCATGCTCAACGTGACCACCAACGACGCAAACAACTACCTGCTGAGCACCATCGTGGACAAGCTGACCACTTCCGTGCACAGCACCGTAGCCGCGGACGTGGGCGAAGAGACCGCCAACCAGCTGCTCACCGGCTTTGGCACCATCCACACGCAGATGGTCAAAGCGGCCGACGGCGCCGGCAAGGTTGCCGAGGGTGTGGCCGCGCTCAGGGACGGGACGGCCACCCTGCATGACGGAACCACCAGCCTGGCCGGCGGAGCTGACGAGCTCTACGCGGGCCAGCTCAAGCTCCGGGACGGCGCCAACCAGCTGACCGGCGGCGCGGGCCAGCTGAGCAGCGGGCTGTCCGTCCTGAAGGACAAGACCGCCACCTTGCCCAGTGATTCGCAGACCCTCGCGGCAGGCGCCGCGCAGGTGGCTGCCGGCAATGCGCAGTTGAACACCAAAGTCCAGGATGTGGCTGCCCAACTGGAGGCAGCCGACCAGGGACTCCGTACCCGCGTGGTGGAGTCAAACACCAGGCTCATCGCCAACGGCGTCCTCACCCAGGCACAGGCGGACAGCATCCTGGCCGACTTCGACGCAGTGGCTGCCTCAAGCCCCGTAGCAGCCGCCAAAACGAAGATCCAGACCGACGCGGCCCAGATCCAGCAGCTGGCGGACGGTTCCGAAGCCGTCAGCGTGGGCGCGGCCCAACTTGCCGCCGGCACCCCGGCATTGAAGGAAGCCATCGGGCAGGCCTCCGGGGGCGCCGACCAGCTCCATACCGGCGCGGCAACGCTGGCCACCGGTGAACAGGCAGCAGTGGACGGCGCGGCCGCCCTGGCCCAGGGTGCAGACAAGGTGGACGACGGCACGGCCCAGCTCGAACAGGGTGCGGGCACGGCCGCCGAGGGTTCACGGACCCTGGCGGACGAGATCGGCAAGGGCGCCGGGCAGGTTCCCAACCCGGACGACGCCCAGAAGAGCAACCTCTCCCGGGTGATCGCCGATCCGGTCGCGGTCAGCAACGTTTCGCAGGCGAAAGCCGGCTCCTACGGCGCCGGGTTGGCGCCGTTCTTCCTCACCCTCGCCCTGTGGATCGGTGTCTTTATGCTGGTCCAGGCCATGCGTCCCCTCACCCAGCGGGCTCTGGCCTCCAATGCCCGGTCCTGGAAGATCGCCCTCGGAGGCTGGCTGCCCTTCTTCGCGGTCTCGGTTGTACAGGCGACCCTCCTCACCCTGGTGGTCAACCTCGCGTTAGGCCTGGATGCCGCCCATCCGGTCCTGATGTGGCTCTTTATGCTGGCCGCGGCCATGGCCTTCAGCGCCATCATCCAGGGAATCGTGGCGCTGCTGGGCTCCCCCGGCAAGCTGGTGGTGCTGATCCTGCTGGTGCTCCAGCTGGTTTCCTCCGGCGGCACGTTCCCCTGGCAGACCACCCCGCAGCCCTTGCACGTAGTTCACGAGATCCTGCCCATGGGCTATGTGGTCACCGGGATGCGGCATCTGATCTATGGCGCCGACCTGTCAATGATCGTCCCTACAGTGATCGGCCTCCTGGGTTACACGGCCCTCGGGCTGGCGATGTCCACCCTCGCGGTCCGCAAGGGGAAATTCTGGACACTGAAGACGCTCCAACCGGAGATCGCAGTATGACTTCCTCCCAGCCGGAACCAGCGGATCGGGAGCAGGCGAATCCGGAGCTGGCGAAAAAACTGCGCCCTGCCCGGACCACAGCCACCCGGCAGAAGCTCTTTGACGCCTCCATGGAGCTGATCGGTGAGCGGGGCGCGGCCGGCGTGACCGTTGATGAGATTGCAGCAGCTGCGGGCGTGTCCAAGGGGACTGTCTACTACAACTTCGGCAGCAAATCGGACCTCATCGCGCAGCTGCTGCGGCACGGCGTCGATATCCTCAAAGGCCGGCTGCTTGCGTCACCGGAAGAGGCGGGCACTGCAGCTCCTGCCACTGATCCCTTGCTGGCCATGGAAGGCATGATCGGGCAGGCCATGGACTTTATGGCGGAATACCCTTCTTTCGCCCGGCTATGGATGAGCGAGA
>Ga0307410_10001054_pt1 | contig 11983 bp, 12 predicted proteins | sample 322Ometagenome_3_FD_203707 | JGI IMG/M metagenome (GOLD analysis project Ga0307410, IMG submission 203707) | Maize rhizosphere microbial communities from greenhouse at UC Davis, California, United States - 322HYB-O-3 | ecosystem: Host-associated > Plants > Roots > Rhizosphere > Soil | place...
CCCCGTCTTCAGATAAGTCTGCAACTTCAGTTTGAGTTGCACTTCGCCGCCCTGTGCCGCGCCGAGTTCCACGCTATCGATAACGAAGAAAGTTTTCGCGCGCTCCACTGCGTTGACGAATCGCATTTCCTGCGCGTAGTCCCCGGTAACGGACATATCGATATCCACGCGTTGTAATCCGGCGACCGGTGCATCGTCCGACTTATACTGCGCGTTGTTGATGCGCACCTGGTTCTGGGCTGCCAGCTTTCCCAGGGTTTCAGAAATTGTCGAGTATCGCGTCGGCAGGCGGTCTTCGTAGAAAGTGTCGATCTGTTGCCTGGCAGAGATCAGCTTTTGCCCCATATCGCGGGAAGGCAAGGCTTCGCGACGCTTCTCCATCAGCCGAGCACGCACACTGTCATACTCAGTCTGCCGGCTGGAGCGCGAGCGTCCCCATGGAGACAACAATACGGCTGCCGCCGCAACGCATATCACCAGCAACACGACGATGGCAGCGAGCACGAATCGATATGCGTCGCGGATATTCATCGCGCACCTCGCTCAAGGCTGGCTGATTGTGTCGTCGCCGCTGGATTCGCGTTTTCCGGAACGTAAAACGCCCTGATTTCGAATTGCACCTCATTGGGGTGTTCCTGGTTGCTGGAGATCTGCGCTGTTTCGTTCAGGATTGCAGCGCTGCTGAAGTGGTCGGATTCTTCGAGCTTGCGCACAAGTTCGTTGGCGCGATCGCGAGATTGTCCCGCCACGGTCAAGCGAACCTCAAGCTGGCTCTGGTCGTTGACCTCAGGACGAATCGATATTACGTGAAGCCCGCGCGGAACAATGCGCTCCATGTCGCTGAAAACCTGCGTCCATGAGAATGACTTGCGCGCGATCAACTCGTTCAGGAACTGAGAACGCTCGGCGGTGTCGCGGTTTTCGGGGCGATTCAGCATCCCAATAGCGTCGGACTTTGCCTTATCCAGTCGCGTGATCTCGGATTGCAGTTCCGAGATCTGGCGGTTCACATCGCGCGACTGCAGGTATCCGGAAATGGCCAGATAGACGAGCAGCGCCGTGAGCAGTGCGACTAACCCGATCATTGGCACCCAGCGGGTCAGGAACCGCTTAACGTCCTGGTAGGGCTGGGTCGCGAGATTGACGTTCAGCCTCATTGAGAGATCAGCGCCCCCACAACGCCCGACAGCATTCCTCGCGGCAGGTGTGATCCGCTGCCTGCGACACTGGAACTGACAAGCTCGTCCACCCGCGCACCGGTTTGGGCCTCCAGAGGTCCGGCGATCGTTTGCACGGATGTAACACCGGCGACCAACACGCGCTCAACATTCACACCGTACGTGTCCTGGAAAAATACGAGCGACGGATACACGTCTTCCGAGAGGCGCTCGCCGCTGATGTCGGCATGGCCTACGTTTTCGAGGGTTCGAAAGAGCAGCAGTTGCTCGCGGTTCACGATCGCGACTGTAATAGTGCCTGCGTCAACCTTAAGAACCATTGTCGGGCGCGATGCGTCCACACTGCCGAGCGCAGCGAGTGAAGACGGCACGACAACACCGGGGGTGTAACCGGCGGCGCGGAATGCGCTCTCGTATTCCTGCAAGATCGACGAAACTGTAACGGCTGCAATCACTCGCAACCCCGCGCTGGTCTGCTGCGTGTCGTAAGAGATTGCGGCCTTGTCAACGTCGAACGGCAGCGACTTCTTCAGTCGAAAGCGCACAACCGATTCCGCCTCTTTCGGGCGCTCGGGCAATGTTTCAAAATCCAGTAGAACTACGCGCACTGCGGCGTCCGGAAGGATGGCAACCACGTCGTGGTTGCGTCCGGCAATGTCGATCAACGCATCGGAAATTGCCTGTTGCAATGCCTCTGGTCCAGCAATGTTGGCCGACGTCAGCCCCGGAGTGACCGTGCCGGCGGGCAGGGAAAAGCTGCGAAACGCTTCCAGTGAATCGTGCGACCGGGTAGCGCGCGCAGCAATCACGCGCTCCGACGAGATTTCGCATGCGACTATCGGCCGCCCATTATGATGTTCTGCCATCTGCCTCTTCGCCTAGCGGGTCATCTCGATGAACGTTACCTTATTGATCTCTTTTAGCGTGGTGATTCCGGCCCGCACTTTGGCCAGGGCCGACTCACGCAGGAACATCATGCCTTCCTCGCGCGCGGCTTTTCGAATCTCGGAACTCGGCTTCTTGGCGAGAATCATCTCGCGAATCCGGTCCGTCAAATCGAGCAATTCGTGGATCGCCGTACGTCCTCGGAACGTCGTGCCCGCGCACTCGATGCATCCCTTTCCTTCGTAGAAGGGAACGTCGCGCCATTCTTTGGGATCGAGACCGCTGGCGACCAGCGCGTCGTCGGGATAATACACCGGGTGCTTGCAATCGTGACAGATAACTCTTACGAGTCGTTGCGCCAGGATACAGTTCAGCGCCGACACGAAGTTGTAGGGCTCCACACCCATATTCAGGAAGCGGCCAATCACGTCCACCACGTTGTTCGCGTGGACGGTGGTGAAGACCAGGTGGCCGGTCAGGGCCGACTGAATCGCAATCTGCGCCGTTTCGTTGTCGCGGATTTCGCCGACCATGATCTTATCGGGATCGTGACGCAGGATGGAACGTAATCCGCGAGCGAAGGTCAACCCCTTCTTCTCGTTTACCGGAATTTGCGTGACGCCGCGAATCTGGTATTCAACCGGATCTTCAATGGTGATGATCTTGTCTTCGTCGGTCTTAATTTCATTCAATCCAGCGTAGAGCGTGGTTGTCTTGCCGGAACCAGTCGGACCAGTGACCAGGACCATTCCGTACGGCTCCTTGATATAACGCCGGAAGCGCCACAGATCTTCGTCGCTGAAGCCGACTACGTCGAGAACAAGTTTATGAAACTTCTCGCTCATCGACTCCTTGTCGAGCACGCGGAGCACGGCGTCTTCGCCGTGGATTGAGGGCATGATCGAAACGCGGAAGTCGATGGAACGGCCCTTGTACTTCACGCGGAAGCGGCCGTCCTGGGGCACGCGGCGCTCGGCGATGTCAAGTTCCGACATGACCTTGATACGAGAGATGATCGTCGAGTGGTGCTCGCGCGCGATTGGCTGCATCGCCTGTTGCAGAACGCCGTCGATACGGTATTTGATCACGACAGAGTCGTCGCGCGTTTCAATGTGAATATCACTGGCGCGCCGCTGGAGCGCGGTGAAGATGGTCGTATCGACCAGGCGGATGATCGGACTGATGTCCTTCTCACCGGTGAGCTTCTCGATGGATATGGTCTCTTCGAGGTTCTCGTCTTCACGGATGACGTCGAGCACGAAGCCTTCGCTAGCTTCGTCCAGTACGCGCTGTGACTGCTCCGTCTTTTGAAGAATGTCATTGATCTGCGAAAGCGTCGCAACCTTGCTGACGATGCGCTTATTGAGCAGCAGGCCGATTTCGTCGATCATCATCAACTGGCTCGGATCGGCGATCGCGATTGCTAAGCGGCCATCTTCTGTTTCTTCCAGTGGCACAAAGTTGTAGCGGAACATCATGTCCACCGGAACTTTGCGGAAGAGGTCGTGATGAATGCGGAAGTTCTTCAGGTCGACGAACTCGCAGCGGTAACGCTTTGCAAGATCGCGCCCGCGCAGTTCTTCGTCCTGGAACTGCTGCGGCGTGGGGGGAGCGCCGTTGCCGGGTTTTCCGTTAACGAATATCGATTTCTTTTCTGCCATGAAGCTAGCCCTTATCGCCCGGCGCCCATGCTGAAGATCGGCAAATACAGTGAGACCAGGACAAATCCAACTACCACGCCCATCACGATCAGGATGGCTGGTTCAATCAGCGACATCGCGGCCGTTAGGGCGTTTTGTACATCTTCTTCGTAAAATTCTGCAACGGAGGTGAGCATTCCCGGCAATGCACCGGTCGACTCGCCGACTTCCATCATTTCGATTGAGAGCTCCGGAAATACTCCGGTCTTTTCCATGCTCCGCGAGAGCGGCTGGCCTTCGCGCACTCGCACACTCGCGGCGCGCAGTCCATTGGCAATAAGCCGGCTCTGCATTGAAGCACCCGCGGTTTCCAGAGCAGGTACCAGAGGCAGGCCTCCTTGCAAGAGCGTGGACATCATGCGCGAGAAGACTGCCACTTGATACTTGAGCCAAACCTGGCCAAGCAGCGGCAACCGTAAACGCATGCGATCGATCTGTTCGGCGCCCCCGGCCGTGTTCTTCCAGCGCCACGCCAGAAAAACTGCAAGTGCCAGCCCCACGATAATGAGCAGCAAATACTTGGTTACGAAATGTCCGATGCCCAGCGTGAAAACCGTAATTGCAGGGAGCTGAACGTTGAGCTCCGTAAACAGTTCTCCGAACTGAGGCACAACCCACGTGACCAAAACGGTGAACATTACGATAACGCCAATGACGAGAATTGCCGGATAGATCAGTGATGAAATCAGCTTTTTGCGAAAGCTGAGGGCCATTCTCTGGAAACCGATGTACCGACCAAGTACCTCTTCCATGTTGCCGGACTTTTCACCGGCCATCAGAGTGGTGGTATAAACCTTTGGGAAAACGCCCTGCGCTTCAAAAGCGGAGGAGAGTAGCTCTCCACTCTTCACGCGGTCGCGAACGTTCTCGAGCAGCGAGCGGAGGTAAGTGTTCTGCTGCCTTCGCGAGAGCAGATCGAGTGCCTGGGCGATCGGCAATCCGGCGCGGATCAGGGTGACGAACTGCTGGTTGAAGATGACGAAATCCGCCAGCTTGACCTTGCGGCGTCGCGGGACCGTAATCTGCCCGACCGTCAGCAGGCCGCGCGGCTTTACGGAGTAAACCAGGTATCCCTGCTGCGAGAAGCGGTCACGAACTTCGGTCGCAGACACACCCGTTTCGGCGTGTTCCAAAATGTGCCCGCGCTCGTCCGCTGCTCGGACCAGGAATTCTGCCATGCCGTCTGCTAATTCCTCTGGATCGGTTTTATAAGTCTAACATCTTGCAGGGCAAGGCATTGTAGCTGCTCTTACCCTCAAAACTGCAAGTATTTAAGGGCTAAGTTCCGTTGCTGCCATCACTTCTACGCCCGCCGGAGGCTTGAAGCGAAACTGCCCCTCTGCCACTTCGACGTTCTCCCGCTGATTGCGAAAGCGAAACTCGGTCGTTGAACCGTCAAGCTCCTCGATCACGATCCGGCTGATGCTCCGCTCTGGCGTGATCTCCAGTAGTACCTGCGAAACGCGGTCCTCCATGCCCTTTGGAATGCCACGAAATACGAGTTCTCCGCCCGCCTGCGGCTTCACGTCAGGAGCGAGGGAAAGGCCGTCGAACTCCTTAGCCAACTTGGTCTTACCAAGCATGAACCGGAGCGGCGAACGCAGGTCGTCGAGCTTCTTGATAGGTGCGCGCCGTGCCTGTTTTTCGCCGGGAATGTAAAACCATGCAATCTTGCCGTCAGTTACGAAGAGCTTCTCGCGGGGCTGACGATATTCCCAGCGCATGCGCCCGGGCTTCTTGAGCCATAACGTACCGGATTCGAAACGCTTCATTCCGGCTCCCGAGTAAAACTCCTCGAACTCTGCCTGCATGGAGCGGAGCGAGTTGTAATGCTCGTCAACTGCGTCCGCAATCTTTTTGACGTCAACTGGGTGGTTCTGCGCATGGAGGAAAGCCGAAAAAGCGAAAAGCAGGACGGCGAGCGTCCTGCAAGCAGCTCGAGCTAGGACTTGGGTCATGATGGCTTCTTTACGTTAGATTCAGATTGCGTGCTGACCGATGCTCCTCCGTGCTTCACCAGGCCACGAGTAATGAACGGTAAAGCGTCGATATTTTGCACCAATACGCTGCCATCTTCGGCGAGTTCGTAAGGGTTACCGATCGGGTCGAGAGGCGTGGACTTGAGCCATCCTGCTTGGACAAGTTGTGCCCATGACCTTGGGGCGGCTCCGAACCGTTCTTTGTACTTCAGGACTACTAGTTCCAGTGTGTCGACCGAGTCATCCACGTCGAGTGCTGCAAGGCGTTTGACGGCGTTGCGCTTGACGTTCTGGTCTTCGGTGGATTCATACATGGCGCGCCACAACAGACGGGCGGTGTTGCGGTCGCCGCTCTCGCTAGCCATTGCGGCCGCCATGCTCTTCATCCACGGATGTGACCCTTGAACCTTGACGCCGCGTTGGAAAGCGTCGGCAGCGGCTGAGGGATCTTTTCTCTCCATCCAATGGATGAAGCCAAGGCTGTAATAAAGCCTCCAATACTCTGGATTGTGCTTAATGCCTTTCTCGACAAGTTGCACCGCACGATCGGGCTCGCCTGCTCCTTCGGGTGGTTTTTGCGCGAGGAACACGGAGCCGAATTCGTAGGTCGGGAGCAGGTGCGGATCGAGGTCCGCAGTGATCTCAAGTAACGGGCCGAGATAGTGATACTCGAGCTTGCGGTCATGATGGTTGCGCCCGAAATATTGAACGGCGCGCGTCCAGTAAATATCGGCCATCAAACCGGTATAGCCGAGACTCATTGCCTTCATCACTTTCGGCGATGGGACAAACAGCAATTCCTGCACCGCGCTTCCGCTGCGGATGTGGTCGAGCTTGCGCAGGGCGATCACCGACGTGCTCATGCAGCAGATAAGCAATGCTGCAAACATCATTGAGATGCGTCTGCGCGAGGTCATTTCAGGTTCCGGTTCTCAAAGATGATCACAGCGGCGCTGAGCGCGGTTGCCGCATAAACCAGCGCGTACAGCGTGTTGTAAACGATCAGGTCGGTCGCGACTGGCTGCCCGTGTGCGACCGACGAGATAACGTTCAACGAGGCGAAGTTCGGAACAATATACGCGAAGCCAGTCGCGAGATACTTCGTTGCTCCGCTGGTCATTGCCGCGAACTCACGCAGGTCCTGCGCGAAAGTGCCGATCACAAATAGCGCAAATGTGAATACCGCAGAAAGCAGCGGAGTGGAAAATGACGAGAACAGCAGCGCCAGCGCTATCAGGATTACGAATTGCAGGATGATGAAATAAAGGGCAGCCAACAGGGAAGCGTCGGCGCGTTCAAACTTGTGCGCGAGATAGAGCAGCGCGCCGAAGAATCCGATAGCCATAAAGAACGTGTTTACGACCAGCGTTCCCGCGAGACCGAAGAACTTGCCGACGATGAATTCCCAGCGGCGAACCGGTCGCGCGAGTACCGTGTAAAGCGTCCGCTTCTCGATTTCCTTCGAGACCAGTTGAATGCCGATGAAGATCGCGATTACCAGGCCGAATATCGAAACTGCGCTCAGGCCAAGGTTGATCAGGATGATCTTCTCGATGCCGATGGAGATCTGTCCGAAGAGCAGCGCTGAAGCTACGATCAAGACCGCAAATAAAATCAGGTTATAGAGAACGCGGTCGCGAACTGCTTCGCGGAATGTATTCGACGCGATTGCGCTGACCCTTTTCATCGGCCGGCCTCCGCGACTTCGAAGTTTTCTTGTGGTTGTAAAGCGTCGAGCTTTCCCAGGAAATAGTCTTCGAGTGTTGCGCGAACTGGCGTAATCGATAGCAGGCGTGCTTTGTGCCGGCGCAAGGTGTCGATCGCCGCATCCTGCATGGCTTCCGGCAACTGCGCGCGAACGCTTTCGCCCGTGGCGTGAACGGTTGCGCCAAGCGCACGGAGTGCATCAGCTGCCGCAGCGCCTTCGAACTGGAACTCGACGGTGCCCGTTAATTTGTCGGTGAGATCAGCAACAACGCCAACGCCTTTCAGTTCGCCTTTGTTCAGAACGGCAACACGGTCGCAGATCGTTTCAGCGTCGGAAAGAATGTGCGTGGAGAAGAAGATCGTCTTGCCTTGATCTTTCAACTCCTGCATCAGGTCGCGAACTTCTCGGCGGCCAATCGGGTCGAGCCCCGACATAGGCTCATCGAGAAAGATCAGCTTCGGGTCGTGGATGATCGCCTGGGCGATTCCGACGCGCTGCAACATGCCCTTGGAAAACTTGCGGAGCTGCACTTTATTGACGTCGTGAAGCTTCACGCGATCCAGCGCGACGTCGATACGACGCTTGCGTTCCTGTGCGGGAACTCCGGAGAGCCGCGCGTAATAGTCGAGCAGTTCATGCGCAGTCAGGTAATCGTAAAAGTACGGATGCTCGGGAAGGAAACCGATCTGCGCTTTCATGCGCGGGTCGCCGATCTCCATGCCGAGAATCTTTGCGGAACCTGACGTCGGAAAGACCAGGCCCATTAGGAGTTTCAGGGTTGTGGTCTTGCCGGCGCCGTTGGGCCCGAGGTATCCGAAGACTTCGCCTTCATTCACCTGCAATGTGAGAGGCCTGAGCGAGAGCTTGGGCCGCTTGCGCCAGAAGCCCACGTGATACGTTTTTTCGAGCGCGAGAGTCTCAATCGCAAACATGGCAGTTTCGCCATGATTATAGGTAGGAACGCCCGTTATTGCCCGGTAACTTAAGGACGTGCACCAGCGGCGGCACCAGTCGCTGGTTGCAGGTCACATGGCGATGGAATAAATGGGCGCACAATTCTACGGGAGGGTGTTGCTGCAGTTGGCGGTGGTGCCCAGCATGGGCGGATTGGCATTAGCATCGCCCCCGTACATGACCGTGCCACCATCGTCCACGCAGAAGGAACGAGTGCCGCTGTTCGGGCTGATGGGGACGGCAAAGATCTTATAGCCATCGGCAGTGACGTCGACAGCAGAGTATTCATAGCCCTGTTTCCGGTAAGGCGGGCGGGTAATGCTCTGGTCCTGTAAATGACCGGTCCCTGCCAGCTCTTCGAGGGTGGCGAACTTGCCCTTGGAATTGCGGTAACTGATCTCGGCGTTGCGAAGTGCGTTGAGGTTTTCGATTGCAGCGGTCTCGTTAGTTTGCCGAATGTGGTTCTTGTAGTTGGGGATAATGATGGAGACGAGAATAAGAATGATCGCGAGAACGATCAGCAACTCGACAAGAGAAAAGCCGGATTGAGGAAATCTCTTCTTTCGCATAATCACGCGCCGTTTCGGCTGGGGTGATTATAACGCGTTTAAATCAGATGCCGGCTACTAGCTACTAGCTGCTAGCTAAGCAAGCACCCCGCTGTGGAACGTCGGAAATAGCGACTCTTCGCTTCGCGAGGAATGACAACAACACAAAAAAAGGAGCCGCGGTTTATGCCGCGGCTCCCTTCGGCCTGTACCCTCCCCCAGGTACTTGCCAACGTCAAAGTTGTTTATTGAACGAAGTTGTTGCCCACAGCGCACCCGGCAACGCTGCCGGTCTTATCGAATCTCACGGCTTGGTTCTGATCCGAGCAGAATGCACGTTGTCCGGTTTTGCCAAGGTTCTGCGGAGCAGTGCCGACGGTGTATGTCGTGCGGGGCAAGACTGCCGGCGCAGCGAGATTGAAGGTGTAGCCATCCTTGATTCCAGTAGTGCTGAGTGGAGGCTCGAGTAGCCCCGCGGAATTCGGACCAGGAAGGGCCCCAAACCCAAGTGACGCCAGAGTTGGGGCAAAACCAAGATCCGGATATGTGGCGGCATACGTTGCCTGGGCGGTACTGATCGAGCGTATCGACTCAATGGCAGATGCTTCGTTTGCAGCCATCTGCGAACGCATGAGGTTGGGGACGGCGATTGCGACGATGATGAGAATCACCGCAATCACGACGAGCAGTTCGACGAGCGAGAATCCGGTTTGTTGCTTCATCCTAGTCTGCCTGTACTTTCAAAGGTTAAAGGGGAGCTGTGGATGGTTGTCCGCAACTCCCCGGCTTGTACCCTCCCCCAGGTACTTGCCAAACTTAGTTTCGCCAACTAGTTGAGCGGGTTATTTCCCGCAAGGCATGCTGCGCCAGTTCCAGGCGTAGGCGGATTCGACGTACCATCTTGCTTCACGATCGAATTCTGATCGGCACAGAATGCGCGTACGCCGCTATTACCAGGACTAGTTGGATCCGCAGTGATCTGGAACGCATCGAGGGCGATACCTGCGGACACAAACGTATAACCGCTCTTGACGCCGGTCACACCGAGAGCTGCATCAATGAGATTCGCAGTGTTCAGCTCCGCCAGGGTGCCATAGCTGCCAGAATTGATTTTGTATTGGGTCTCCATCGAAACGACTGTTCTTACCGACGACGCAGCCGAAGCTTCGTTCGCGGCGATGCGTGAGCGGAGCAAGTTCGGGATAGCGATGGCGGCGATGATAAGAATGATCGCCACGACGATGAGCAGTTCGATTAGCGAGAAGCCTTTTTGTTTCTGCATTGCTAAGATCCTTGAACTTAGTTCGCAACTGATGTCATCACTACTGATGCAACTCTCGTGCCAATCACAACGGAAGGCCGGTTCTATCTAACCCGCTGCATCCAGTGTGGTTAGCCGATGCTTGTCTCGTGAACGGCTCAGTTTGACCAGCCGCGGCCTCCCAAGTGACAAAAAGTGTCAAACCTGCTGCGGTTATTTGTCAGTAGCATGTTCGCAAAGAGTTGAAAAGGGGGGAGGACTCAAATGCAAAGGTTAAGGGGAGCCTTGACTTTCGTCTTGGCTCCCCGGCTTGTACCCTCCCCCAGGTACTTGCCTAACTGTTGTTAGTTCAGGGCGTTGTTGCCGGCGAGGCAAGCTGCGCCCGTGCCAGGAGTCGGCGGATTCGAAACGCCGTCAACCTTCACGATCGTGTTCTGGTCCGAGCAGAAGGCGCGAACGCCGCTGTTGCCCGGGCTGGTAGGATCGGCTGTTACCTGGAACGTGTCCGCGGTAACTGCTGCGCTGGCGAAAGTGTAGCCACTCTTCTGGCCAGTTACGCCGAGGGCGGCGTCGATCAGGTTCGCGGTGTTAAGTTCGGCAAGCGTTCCGTAGCTGCCGGTGTTGATCTTGTATTGGGTTTCCATCGAAACGACGGTACGTACTGACGATGCACCAGAAGCTTCGTTCGCGGCAATTCGCGAGCGGAGCAGGTTCGGGATGGCGATGGCGGCGATAATCAGGATGATCGCCACAACGATCAGCAGTTCGATCAGCGAAAAGCCCTTCTGTTTGCGCATTTCTTTTTTGATCCTCTTCTCTCGATTTCTGGACTTGAAGCCCGGCGTCGTGTGTTATCGCAAGCGCTTTGCCATTGGGGAATGGCGGCCAGAACCGTTGTGTAATTTCAGGAGGTAAGTTACTGAAACCGAGGGGAAAGTGTGAGATGTCACTGGGTCATTGGCCAGTAGATATCGCTGACGCAAGACCGCGAATAGTGACAAATATTGTCAAGAATTGCGACAGAAAATGGCAAAGAGAGCCTCTAGATGCTGGCTTCTAGCTGCTAGCTAAACAAGTTGTGAGCAACTGGCACATGGAAGACAGGGATTCCTCACTTCGTTCGGAATGACAAAAGCAAAGAGCAGGTCGCTCCTAAAGCGCAGTTAATTCGCTTCGGGAGATTTTCATGCCGTTGAGATTTCCCAGTACAGTCACAGCCACGGATCCCGACTTGAAGAACTCATTAGCAGTGCTTTGCAGTTCTTCGGGCTTCACCGCCTCGATGCGGTTGATGATCTCGTCGAGGTCGACGAAGCGGTCGTAGTACATCTCCTGGCGTGCAAGGTTGGACATGCGCGCGGTGGAGGACTCAAGGCTGAGCATCAGGCTGCCCTTGAGTTGGTCCTTGGCGCGACGCAATTCGTCGTCGGGAACCCGATTGTTCTTCATCTCACGAAACTCGTTGACGATCGAGCGTACGACTTTTGGCGCGGATTCACGCGAAGTGCCGGCATAGACGCTGAGGCATCCGGTATCGCGATAAGGATTCAGTTCGCTGAAGATCGAATATACCAAGCCCTGTTTTTCGCGGATGTTCTGAAAGAGGCGCGAACTCATGCCTCCTCCGAGGATCGTGTTCAGGATGTAGGATCCGAAGCGGTTCTGGTGAGAAATGTGGTAGGACGGCACGCCGACGCAAATCTGGACCTGCTCGAGAGATTTCTTATTGCGCATGGTAAGGCGCGAGTAGGTCTTTGGCGCAGCCTCATG
>Ga0307410_10001055_pt1 | contig 11983 bp, 7 predicted proteins | sample 322Ometagenome_3_FD_203707 | JGI IMG/M metagenome (GOLD analysis project Ga0307410, IMG submission 203707) | Maize rhizosphere microbial communities from greenhouse at UC Davis, California, United States - 322HYB-O-3 | ecosystem: Host-associated > Plants > Roots > Rhizosphere > Soil | place...
GGAGAAGGGGTTCGGGCCGGCACCTGCTGGACGGCCTCGAAGTCGACGAGCGCCAGGTCGTAGGCGAGGACCGCGGACAGCTCGTTCGTGCGCGCCTGCGCGAGGTCGCGCTGCGCCTGGATGACGAGGAAGCTGGTGGACATCCCCACCTCGAAGCGTTTGCGCTCGGCCTCGAGCCGCTGTTCGGCCAGCTCCCGCGCCGCGCGCGTGGTCTCAATCCGCCGCGCGTTCATCTCCACCTGAAAGCCGGCGTTCCTGACCTGCCGGATCGCTTCGCCTTCGGCGGTCTTCAGCCGCGCCTCCGCCTGCGATCGCTCGAGCCGCGCGCGGGCCAGCGTCGCGTCTTCCGCGCTCCCGCCGACGGGGTAGCTGACGCTCAGGCCCACGGTCCACGTCGGGAAGTCGCGCGCGAACAGCTGGTTCAGTACCTGGCCGAAATCGGTGATCTGCCCGGTGCCGACGATGGTCCCCGGGAACCCGCCGACCCGCTGCAGCAGCGTGCCGCCCAGTCCGCTCGCCTGATAGCTCGCCTGCAGGCGGACGTCCGGCATGCGCTGATTGCCGGCGAACCTGAGGTTCGTGTCCGACGTGCCGATCTCGAGCCGCGCACGCTGCAGATCGGAGCGCTCGCGCAGCGCGACCGCGACGGCGGCGTCGAGATCCGGTTGAGGCAGACCTTGCGGCGGGGCATCGATTGTCTCAATGGTCAGAGTCCACACCTCGGGCTTCGTCGGATCGAAGACGAGCAGCCGCAAGCGATCCTCCGCCTGCCGGGCCGCCGTCTCGGCGACGATCAGCGCCTCCTCGCGCGCCGCGACCTCCGCCTTCGCGGACACGGCGTCAATCGGCGGCGCCTGCCCGACATTCACCCGCGCCTCGTTGACCCGCGCGAGCTCGCGCGCGAGGTCGAGCGATTGCCGCTGCGCGCCGACGGTCGCACGCGCGGCGACGAGATCCCAGTAGGCGCGCTTCACGTCGGCGGTCGTCGCCACGAGCCGCTCGACATAGCGGGTTCCGGCGATGTCGCGATTCAGCTGGCTCACTTCGAGCTGCTGCCGCGACGGATCGATGAAGAGATCGCGCAGGAGCGGCTGCGAGATCGACACTCCCAGCCCCGACCGCACCGTCGGGTTGAAGTTGTTCAGGAAGCTCGTGCTGTCGACGTGCGAGCTGTCCCACGACACGCGGTACGAGGTGCCGAGCCATGGTAGCCGCTGGCTCATGCCGACGCTCGACGCGACGGTGTCCGTGTTCTGGCCGTTCGCGCTCACCAGAAAGCTGGACGGCGGATCGGTCTGGTTCGTCCGCTGCACGGTCGAGGAGAGCGAGGGCTTGAACGCCGCCGCGGCCTGCGCCACGCGCGTGTCGCTGATACGCGGATCGAGGCGGTCGGCGGCGAGCGCCGTGTTGTGCTCGACCGCCATCTTCACCGCATCGTCAGCGGTCAGGCGCACGACGGCGTGCTGTGCGTCGGCGCGACCGCCGAGCAGCGTCGCGAGCAGGACGAGGGACAGGGGCGTGACCGGCTGCGGCACCGGCAGCTTCGACCGCACCCATCCGAATCCGCGCGCGAACAGCCGCTGCCGGCGCACGTCGTCGAAGAGCGAATAGGCGACCGGCGTGACCACCAGGGTCAGCATCAGCACGAGCGTCTGTCCGCCGATGATGACGAAGCCGATGGCGCGGTTGGTGCCGGATCCAATGCCGCTCGAGACGACCAGCGGGATCATCCCCGCGACGAACGACAGCGTCGTCATCAAAATGGGCCGCAGCCGATCGCGCGAGGCTTGCACGATGGCATCGCGGGCGGTCATCCCGGCGTCGCGCAGCTGGTTGGCGTGATCGATCTGCAGGATCGCGTTCTTCTTCACCACCCCGAACAGCACGAGCAAGCCGAGCGCGGAGAAGATGTTGAGCGACTGCCGGAAGATGAGGATCGACAGCAGCGCGAAGGGGAGCGTCAGCGGCAGCGACAGCAGGATGGTCGCCGGGTGGAGCCAGGACTCGAACTGCGCGGCGAGGATCAGGTACATGAAGATCAACGACAGCACGAACGCGAGCACGAAGTTCCGGGCGGCGCGCCCGAGCTCGCGTGACCTGCCGGTGAATCCAGCGCGGTAGTCCGGGCCCATGCCGATCTCGGCGGCCGCCTGCAGCATCGCGTTTTGTACCGTCGCCTGCGACGTCCCGGGCAGCAGGTTGCACACCACCGTGACCTGCCGCTGCCGTGACAGGCGGTTGATGTCGGAGGGCGCGGCGCCGCGCTCGAAGCTGGCGACGTTCTCGAGCGCGACGCTGCCGAGCCGCGACGAAGGTACCGTCAAGCCGGCAATCGCCGCCTCGGACTCACGGTCCTGCGCCCGCGCGCGCAGGTGCACTTCGTACTGCTCCCCGCCCTCGTTGTAGTTGGTCACCTCGTCGCCGGCCACGAGCAGCCGCAGCGCCTCGGCGGCGTCGGCGATCTGCACGCCCATGTCGGCTGCCTTCGGCCGATCCACCCGCAGCGACACCTCCGGTTTCCCGGCATTGAGGGTCGTGTCCACGTCCACGACGCCGGGCATCGCTTTCACCTTTGCGACAATCTGCTCGCTGTAATGCTGCAGCTGCCGCAGGTCGGGACCCTGGAGCACGAGGGCGATCTCCGCCGCCTGTGCGCCGCTGCCGCCGATGGCGTTCACCGGCTGCACCGACGTGCGCAGGCCGTTCGCCGACAGCGCGGGCAGGATCCGGTTCCGAATCTCGCCCATCACCGCGAACTGGTTGCGCGAGCGTTCCCCGATCGGCTTCAGGCGGACGTACAGGTTGGCGCTGTTGCGCGTCCGCGCCGCGTCCCCGCCGACGGTCACCAGCGTATAGTCGACCTCGGCGAGCGTGCGGATCGCGGAACCCACGCGGTTCGCGATCATCTCGGTGGCCTCCAGACTGGTGCCCTCCGGCGCACGCACGTTGACCTCGAACTCGGACTGGTCGTCCTGCGGCATGAAGTTCTTGTTCACCGCGCCGAAGAGCGGCACGCTCGAGAGCAGCACGACCACGGCGAGCAGGGCCATCACGCCGCGATGCGCCATCGACCATGTGAGCAGGCGGGTGTAGAACCCGTCCACCGGCCCGAAAATCCTCGAGTGCTTCGAATCGTGGACGTGGTGCTGCTCGTCCTCCTCGCGCGGCTTCACCTTCAGCCAGCGCGCCGACATCATTGGGGTGAGGGTGAAGCTGACGACCAGTGACACCAGGATCGCGAAAGCCATCGTCAGGCCGAAGCTCTTCATGAAGCGTCCGACGATGCCGCCCATGAAGCCGACGGGAACGAAGATGGCGACGAGCGACAGCGTGGTCGCGAGCACCGCGAGCCCGATCTCCTTCGTCGCCTCGACCGCCGCCACCATCGGCGGCATGCCCTTCTCCTCGATGAAGCGGAAGATGTTCTCCAGCACCACGATCGCATCGTCGATGACGATGCCGACCGAGAGCGTGAGCGCGAGCATGGTCATGGAGTTGAGCGTGAACCCCATGAACCAGATCAGCCCGAAGGTGGCGATGATCGACGTCGGAATGGCAATCGCGGCGATCACCGTCGAACGAAGATTGCCCAGGAAGAAGAGCACCACGAGCGCCGCGAGCACCGACCCCGCGATCAGGTGCTCCTCGACGTTGTGAATCGACGCCTCGATGAACTCGGACTGATCGCGAACGATGCGGAGCCGGTATCCGGGCGGGAGCACGTGCGCCAGTTCCTCGAGACGCTCCTTGACGGCATGCACCACTTCGACGGTGTTGGTGCCCGACTGACGCCGGATCTGCAGCAGCACGGTGGAGTTGCCGTTCACGCTGGCGAGCGTCTCGGCCTCGGCCATCCCGTCCTCGACGCGCGCGACGTCGTGCACCTGCACCGGATGCCCGTTCAGCTCGCGCACGACGACGTCGCCGAACTGGTCGGGCCGCTCCACGCGGCCACGCGTGCGGAGCGTCAGTGAGGTGGCGCCCTGATCGACGCGACCCCCCGGGATCTCGACGTTCTGCGTCTGCACCGCGCGCGCGACGTCGTTGACCGTCAGGTTGTAGGCGCGCAGCCGCTCGGCGTCGAGCCAGATGTTGATCTGCCGCTGGCGCCCGCCGAGCACGAGCACCTGGCCGACGCCGCCGATGCTCTCGATCTGCCGGCGGAGGATCTTGTCGGCGTACTCGGTGATGTCGCGAACCGGCTTGTTCGCGGTCAGCGCGACGCTGAGGACGGGAGCGGCGTCGGGGTCCATCTTCTCGATCGTCGGCTGGTCCACCGTCCGCGGCAGCAGCGGCAGGACGCGATTGACCTTGTCACGCACCTCCTGCGCCGCCACGTCGACGTTCTTTTCCAGGACGAAGCTGACGGCGACGATCGACACACCCTCGGAGGAGTTCGAGCTGAGCGTGTCGATGCCGCTGATCGTGTTGACCGCTTCCTCGATCTTGTCGGTGATCTCGGTTTCCACCTGTTCCGGCGCGGCGCCGGGCTGCCGCGTCGTGATGAGAATCGTCGGCAGGTCCACCTTGGGAAAGCGGTCGACGCCGAGCTGCAGGAACGAGAACGCGCCGACCACGGTCAGCGAGAGGATGAGCACCGACGCGAAAACCGGGCGCCGGACGCACAGCGATGCGAGCCACTGCATGGGAACCTACCTGCGCGCGACCAGCGCGCCGTCGACCAGCTGACCGAGGCTGGTCGTGGCGATCGTCTCGCCCTTCTTCAACCCGCTGGTCACTTCGATGAGATCTCCGACCGTCTGGCCGGTGGTGATGATGCGCTCTTCGACGCGGTCGCCCTTCAGGACGAAGACGCGCGAGGTGCCGGAGACCACCTGGACGACCGCCGAGGGGACGAGCACGCCCGGCTTGTGCTGCGCCTGCTCGATCTGCGCCGTCGCGAAGAAGCCGGGCTTGAGCTCGCCGGCCGGGTTCGGCACGACGGCTTCGACCATGAGCGCCCGCGAATCGGCGCGAAGCGCCGGCGACACGTAGCGGACCTGTCCGGTGAAGGTGCGGTCGCGGTACGCGTCCACCTGCAGCAGCACGGGGCGGCCAGGCGCCACTTCCGACACGAACTGCTCGGGCACGGTCAGCTCGACGCGCAGCGGGTTGGCGCGAACCACGGTCGCGACCTTCGTACCGCGCGTGACGTAATCGCCAATCGACACGAGGCGCTGGCCGACGATGCCGTCGAAGGGAGCGCGGACTACCGTGTCTGCGAGCGCCTTGCGCGCGAGCGTCACGCGCGCTCGTGCCGCCTGCAGCGCCTGGAACTGCTGCTCGGCCGCGTTACGGGCGATCTCGTACTGCTGGCGTGCCGCGTCGGCCTGCGTGCGGCGCTGGTCGTACTCGGCCTGCGACACGACTTTCTGATCGAGCAGCGTGCGGATGCGGTCGAACTCGGTCTGCGCGAGATCGGCCGACGCCTTCGCATTCACGACTTCGGGAACGCGGTCCATGGTGAACGGGCTGCCGTCGCGGAGCCCGAGGCGCGCTTCGATTTGCGCGGCGTTGGCCTCGGCCTCCTTCAGCTGCGCCTCGGTCTCGGTGGCCGCCAGCCGCACGAGTTCCGCGCCTGCTGCGACGCGCGTTCCCAATTCCACCGGCGTCGCCACCACGCGCCCGCTGGTTTCGGCGGCGACCTCGGCATCCTCTTGCGCCGTCAATGTTCCGGTCACGCGAATGAACCGCGCGATCGGCTGCTCGATCGCATCCGTCACGTCGACGGTGACCGCCGCCGCCGCGGGCGCCGCTTCGCTGCGGGTCTTCGCGCTCGAACCGCAACCGGCGGCAACCCCCGCGACGAGCAGCGCGGAAACGCACGTGCGCGCCCGGGTGTCGAGGCTGAGGAGCGGCGCGGTCCAGGGCTGCCGAGAGCGGCAGCGCCAGACAGCGGTAGGGAGAAACAGGCGAACGGACATGTGGCTGATTCCTCGAAGTGTCAGGCGTGGTGAACCGTGGCCTCGCACGCCGGAGGACGCGCGTGCGTGGCCGCGCCGGCACGAAGGCCGGCAATCGTCGTGGCGATGGCGTCGCGAGCGAGGTCGTCCGCGTCCTCGCCCTCGCCGAGTCGTTTGGAGAGTTGCATCGCGGCAATCCCCAGCACCGGTGCGAGGAGCAGCCGCAGCGCGACGGTGGGGTGAAGTCCAGCCGGCAGGAGCCCCTGCTCCACGCAGGACCCGATCAGCCCGAGCAGCCGCTGCTTCATCTCGAGCATGAACGCAAACTGCTCGTATTCGCGGCTGATGCGCGGCACGCGCCGGTCGAGAAATACGAGCGCGAAGTACTGCGGGTGCTCGCGGCTGAATTCATGGAATCGCCAGATCGCCGCGCGGAGGTCGTCGAGCGCACTGCCGGTCGATCCGGCCGCGACCTGCCCCGGGTTCAGCAGCCGGAACCCTTCCTCGGCAAGGGCGAAAAAGATGTCGTCCTTCGACGGGAAGTAGCTGTAGATCGCGCCCGGGCTGTACTCCACCTTCGACGCGATGTTACGGATCGACACCTGCGAGTAGCCGTCGGCGACGAACAACTCGAGCGCCGCGTCGAGAATGGCGCGTCGCGTGGCTTCGCGCGCGCGCTGCTGACGTTCCTTGCTGCCCATGTGGTGGTGACGGCCGCGGATCCGCCGGCCGGCTGAACACGATTCCTGACTATAAACGATGTTCAATCAGAAATACAACGTTCAGAACAGCGGGAGTGCCGACGCGTGCACATGAGCACGCGCAGGCTCCGTTCGACGGCCGACGGCTGATGGGAGGGGCTGGGGGTGGGCGAGCGCGGTCAGCGCTGCGATCTGAGCACCAGCGCCGCGACGGCGTACACCGCGGCGCCGGAAAGAAGGGTGGCCGAGAAGCCCCAGTTCATCGCGATGAACACGGCGAGCGTCGCCCCGACGACGGAGAACGCGCCGTTCATGCCCCAGCCCCAGGGGATCAGCGCCGGCCCGCGGTGAGCCAGCAGGCGCATGCCGGCCGGGAGCGGGACCCCGAGCAGGGCGCCCGCGGGCACCATCATCGTCGCAGCGAGCACCAGCCGTGCGGCAAGCGGCCACGCGATCGCCGCGTCGATGATCCCCGGGAGCGCAACCACCGCTATGAGCGTCCCGATCACGATCGCCGCAATTGCCACCAATCCGGTGGGACGCACCCTCGTCGTCGTGACCTGCCGGCTGAAGAGGCTGCCGAGCCCGGTGCCAAGGAGGAGCGAGAAGAGGGTGACGGTGAGCGAGTAGACGGGATGCCCGAGCAGCAGGACGAAGCGCTGAAGCAGCGCCACCTCGAGCAGCATGAATCCAGCGCCCAGCGCGGCGAAGTACATCAGCCAGCCGGCCCAGCCCGGCGACGGCCGCTCGCCGCCAATCGCAAGCGGGGCGACGATGAAGAGCACCACGAAGACCGCCGAGATCGCCATGAGCGTCAGCAGGGCGCTGAGCCCGTTGCCGAAGAGCATCGCTCGTCCGAACGCGACGTGGAACTGGTTGACGAGCCGCGTCGTGTGAAAGAAGAACGGGCGATCGTCAGTGGTCGGCCGCACGTCGAGCGGATAGCTGTCGTAGAACGCTCGCCGGCTCGGGGCGGTGATGAGACGTCGATAATCCGCGGCGCTGGTGCCGCTTCGCTGCATCTCCAGTGGTTCGTCGAGCGCCAGCGGCGGCGGCAGTCCCGGCGCGTAGAGCACCGTGAACCCCATGTCCTTCGAGACGCGTTCGAGCGCGGCGATCTGCTCGACCGTGAAGGGCGTCGGCTTGAGCAGAAACGTTGCGAAGCGGTCGAAGCGAACGATCGCCAGGTGACGCGCCGCATCGAGCCCGCGCGCCTCGCACGCCTCCTGCGCGAGCGACACGAGTCGCAGCCCATCGAACACCCATCGCGTGATCGTCAGGAACCCGTCATCCGCGAGGTGGTCCAGGTACTCGCCGAAAGCTTCAGACGTGTAGAGGGAATTCTCCGTCAGGGTGTACGCGCCGGCCGCGGTTGCCGCCCACGTGTCCACGAGCGACGCCTGGATGACGTCGTACTCGTCCGAGCTGCGCCTCACGAAACTCCGCCCGTCGTCGACGTGTACCCGGATCCGGGAATTGGCGTAGATGCCGCCCGAGTACGCGCGAAAGCGTCCGAGCATGACGTCGCGGACGATGATCGGATTGATCTCGACCGCGTCCACCTGCCGCGCGCCGAACACCAGCGCCGATGCGAGATCGCGTCCGCCGCCCGGACCGATGACGAGCGCGTTGAACCCGCCCGGGCGCTCGACGAGGTGGTACGCCAGGGCGGTCAACTCGTACCTGAGATACGCGGCGTCGGCGGCGTTCCCCGTACCGCGGAGGATCGGCGTCGATGCCGCTGAATCGATGTCCATGAACAGCGACTCGCCGCGCGGGCCATGGTAGCGCGGGCTCAACGACCAGTCGCCGTGCGCGCGGTCGTACACGGCAACGCGCGAGAAGGAGTTCCACCGGCTGAAGAGCACGCGATCGCCTTCGTGGCCTTTCGTGTCCACCACGTCGAAAGGGGCGAACCCGAGCGCCTCGGCGCCGAGCGGGATGGCGAGGACGAGGGCAGCGAGGACCGCGATGCGCCGCCGGAACGGCGCGGGAGCGAAGAGCACGGCGGCGGCGCCGCCAAGCGCTGCGGCGGTGAGGACCACCCCGGGAGCGCCGAGCCAGTTCAGCAGCGGGATCAGGATGAGACAGCCGGCCGCTGCGCCGAGCAGGTCCGCGGCGTAGAGGACGTTGATGCGGTCGCTGAGCCTGGCAAACGCGAGCGACACGATGGCGCCGCCGGTGAAAAAGGGCAGAGCCGCGAGGACGTAGATCGCAATCATCAGCGCGAGGTTCGCCGGGGTGTAATTCAGGCCGACCCGAATGCGCACCAGACAGCCCAGCGCGACAACTGTGGCCAGCGCGTGCGTCAGCGCGCCGGCGGTGAGCAGTTCGCGTGTGGCCGCGCCGGCCAGCCGGTCGCGCATCACGTACACGGCGACGCCGCTCGCACTGAGTCCGAAGAGCGCCACGCTGATGGCAAGAAAGGCGAAGTGGTAATACATCGTGACCGAGAAGATCCGCGTGAGCGCGAGCTCGGTCATGAGGAGCGCGGCGGAGACGGCGGAAATTCCGGCCAGCGCGCCGCGATCCGACGTCCGCGTGGCCGGGCTGGTGCTCCCGGTCATGGCGCGAGAGTCTATCACTCAGCTGATCGGCACTGCGCTTGCACGACGTGGCGTCGGCGCGCAGCAAGCGCTCGACTCGGGAGGTGGGCTGTGAGGACGTCGTGCGTCGCCGTGGGAATTCTGTTGTTCGCGGTTGAGGCGAAGGCGCAGGCGTTGATCACCCCGACAGCCGACGTGCCGCCGCCGGCGACTGCGCCGGCGGATGTGCCGAAGCGAGACATCGTGTTCCGGGCCGCCGTGGATCTCGTCGCCTTGAACGTGGTCGTCACCGATCAGCAGCAGCGGTTCATCGGCGGCCTCACGGCAGACGACTTCTCGGTGTTCGAGGACGGCGTGCAGCAGGACGTCTCGTTCTTTGCGGCCACGCAGGTGCCGCTCGATCTCGCGCTGCTGCTCGATACCTCCGCCAGCATGCAGGACAAGATGACGACCATGCAGCAGGCGGCCAACGGGTTTCTCGATACGCTGCGCCGGGGGGACCGCGCGTCCGTCGTGGACATCAAGGACAGCGTGCGCATGGCGTTTCCCCTCGGCGAGAACCTCGCCGAGGCACACGCGGCCGTGCAGGGAACCGTCGCGCGCGGCGGCACCGCGCTCTTCAACGGCCTGTACCTCGCCCTCAAGGAGATGGTGAAGCAGCGCAAGGCGAACGGGGACGTGCGTCGACAGGCGATCGCCGTGCTGTCGGACGGCGAGGACACGGCCAGCCTCGTCGCCTATGACGACGTCTTGGAACTGGCGAAGCGATCCGGGATCGCGGTCTACACGATCACGCTGAAGTCGCCGTTGGCGGTGAAGCAGGCGAGCACGAGCGGCCGCCGCTATTTTTCCGAGTCGGAGTTTGCGATGAAGGCGCTGGCGCAGGAAACGGGCGCACGCGCGTTCTTCCCGACCGAGATTCGCGAGCTTGCGGGCGTGTACGACGCGATTGCCGCGGAGCTCGCCAACCAGTACGCGATCGGCTACTCGCCGAAGAACCCCCGCAGCGACGGCGCCTATCGCCGCGTGATCGTTCGGGTCGATGGCCGCCCTGAGGTCCGGACGCGCACTCGAAGCGGCTACCTCGCGTCGCGGAACGCCTCGACCTACTAGAATCAAGCGTGCTCCTCGCACGCGTGCTCCTCGCGCTTGCCACCGCGGGCTGGGTGGTCGCGATCGTCGCGGCACCGGCGGCCGCGCTCGGCGTGCCGGCATCGGGCATCGTCTACGCGGCTTCTTCGTACATCTGCCACCAGCGCCCGGAGCGCTCGTTTCATCTCGCCGGCGCGCAGCTTCCAGTCTGCGCGCGCTGCTTCGGGTTGTACCTCGGGGGGGCCGTCGGCGCGCTCGGCGCAGCTGCAATCGCAGCCCTGAAGGGCCGGGCCCCGGGAACGGGCGGTGCCAAAGGTAGTGGCGGCGCCACGGGTGAGGACTGCCGGGCGAGTGGCGACATGTGGCGCCGCGCTTCAGCGCTGCGCAACGCGCGCGCGGCAATCCTGCTTGCCGCGCTTCCGACGGCCATCACGTGGAGCGCTGAAACGGCGGGCCTGTGGTCGCCGTCCAACGTGACGCGCTTCGCGGCCGCGCTGCCGCTCGGGGCCATCGTCGCGCTTACGGTAAACTACGTCGAATGCGCGCGACGGCGGCCGAACACGTCCAGAGCCCCACGAACACCTATTTGATCTGCGCCGTGGCGTGGTTGATTCCCGGCGCGGGGCACCTGTGGCAGCGGCGGACGCAGAAGGGGATCGTCTTCCTCATCGCGCTGCCCTTGATGTTCGCGACCGGTCTCTGGCTGGAAGGACGCATCTTCCCGTTTCAGATCATCGAGCCGCTCGTCGCGCTGGCGGCAATCGCCGACCTCGGCATCGGGCTGCCGTACTTCGTCGCCCGGATGCTGGGCGCCGGTGCCGGCCGTGTCGTCGCCCTCACGTATGAATACGGCAACGCCTTCATCATCGTCGCCGGCTTGTTGAACATGCTCGTCGTGCTCGACGCCTTCGACATCGCGCAGGGGCGGAAATGAGCGACCACGTCGCGCTCATGGCCGTCTTCGCAGCGTTCGTGTCGGTGACCTTCGCCGCCCTGATGCGGGACGATCCGCGCGAGCAGCTGGCGTTCGGCGCCCGCCTGTTCGGCGGCTTCATCGGCGCCGGCCTGCTCCTCGGGTGGCTGTTGTACCCGTTGCCGCTGTGAAGGGAATCTTCCGGCTGAAGCCGGGAGCGCCGGGCGAAGCCGGATCCATTCGATGACACCTGTCGCTTCCGCCTCGAGGCGGAAGGCCTGGCTCTGGGCACCCGTCGCGCTCTACATGGGTGTCATCTTCTACTTCTCCTCGCAATCCGACGTCTCGATTCCTTCGGGTCTCACCGACAAGTCATCGCACTCGATGGCCTACACCGCGCTCGGCATACTCATCGTCCGCGCGCGCGCGGGCGGCCTGCCGGCGCGCATCAGCGCGCGCGCCGCCGTCGCGGCGGTGCTGCTGACGACCGCGTACGGCGTCACCGACGAGATCCACCAGATGTTCGTCCCCGGACGTTCCGCGGAGATGTACGACCTCGCCGCCGATGCGATCGGCGGCGCTGTCGGGGCGTTCTGCTGCTGGCTGTGGGGTATAATTTCGCCTTCATGGCCTTTGAAAACCTGACTCTGGAACGCGACGGCGCCGTCGCCCTCCTCACCGTCAACCGCCCCAAGGTTCTCAACGCCCTCAACACGCCGACAATGGACGACCTGCGGCGGGCCGTGCTCGAAGTCAAGCACGACGCCGCGCTGCGCGTGCTGATCATCACGGGCGCGGGGGATAAGTCGTTCGTCGCCGGCGCCGACA
>Ga0307410_10001056_pt1 | contig 11977 bp, 11 predicted proteins | sample 322Ometagenome_3_FD_203707 | JGI IMG/M metagenome (GOLD analysis project Ga0307410, IMG submission 203707) | Maize rhizosphere microbial communities from greenhouse at UC Davis, California, United States - 322HYB-O-3 | ecosystem: Host-associated > Plants > Roots > Rhizosphere > Soil | place...
CCTGCGCAGGCGTGGAAGCGCGTCCCGGCGGATAATGGCATCCACAGGCTAGGATCGGCGCGGTCAGGAGGGGCCGGAATGCACACTATTCCGCGGATCACGGTGGAGGTGCCGGTGCTCAGCATCGGATCCGGCCCCTCGGACTACGAGGGCCTTGGCAGCTATGTCCGAGCCCTGCGCAAGCCGCGCGGTCTGCATATGACGCTGCTGCACCTCGGTGTACTGGACGACTTCTCCCAGGACGTCTCCGAATGGACCAAAGGCATAACCAGCACTGATGACGCTGTCCGCAGCACAGTGACTTGGCTGGACGGCCTGCCGGCGCTGCACGGCTTTTCCGGCAGTGCTGGGCGGTTGATCACGCTGGGCGGCGGCAACGTGACCGGACTGGAAGTGGAAGTCCCGGAGCAGGTCCAGGCGTACCAGGTCCATCTCGTCCAGGCCCTCCACGAACTGCTGGACGGGCTGTTGGTGGACAACGTTGATGACTTCATCCTCAGCTCCCACGCCCTCGGCTTCAGGTCGCCGCACTGGTTACCGCACGTTGCCGTGGGCAGCCCCAGGACCAGGGGCGCCGGGGCTCGGGAGATTGAACCCCTCACCATAGAGTTCGGCGAATCGCGGATCAGGAACCGCCAGTTGCTCCCGGGCGCGGGGCAATAGCGCCGGAGCGCGCCTATTGCGTCTTTTCCGGAGCAGGCACGGCTTCTTCACTGGCGGTGGTGGCCGCCCAGCTGGCCAGCAGCTTCAGGCGTTCGTCGCTGGCGGAACCGGGTTCGGCGGTGTACGCGAACATGGTCCAGCCGGGATTGGCCGGCAGTTCCATCGCCTCGTAGGCGAGTTCAAGGTCACCCACCACCGGGTGGTGAAGCTTCTTCATCCCGGTCCGGTGGAAACGAACGTTATGGGCCGCCCACCGGGTGCGGAACTCCTCGCTGCGGGTGGCGAGTTCCCCTACCAGGTCGGTGAGGCCCTTGTCGTGCGGGCGCTGGCCGGCGTAGCTGCGCAGGATAGCGACCACGTCGTTGGCCACCTGTTCCCAATCCGGGTAAAAGGAGCGCGCCTCCGGATTGAAGAACACAAAGCGTGCACTGTTGGCGGGCCGCACCGGATCGGCGAGGATCGGCGCGTACAGCGCGCGGCCGAGCGCATTGGCGGCGACGAAATCCATGCGTTCATTGCGGATCCAGGTGGGGGCGCCTGTGACGGCGTCCAGGAACCGCTGCAGCCCGGGGCGCACCTGTTGCGGAGGTCCCGGCCGACGGCGGCGGGCGGGCCGCTGCTGCGCCGCGCGGGCCAAGGCAAAAAGGTGGGCTGTTTCGGCTTCGTCCAACCGCAGCGCGTGGGCGATCGCTTCAAGGACCTCGTCCGAAACACCGTTGAGGTTGCCGCGCTCCAGCCGGGCGTAGTAGTCCACACTGACCGAGGCCAAAGTGGCCACTTCCTCGCGGCGCAGCCCGGGTACGCGCCGGTTGGTGCCCACGATCAGGTTCACCTGCTCAGGGGTGACTTTGGCCCGGCGGGACCGGAGGAACTCACGTACGTCGCTTTGGCTGTCCATGGAATCAGGCTACGTCGGGTGACGCGGCCGCGGGAGGTTCTGCCAGTACACCGTTCGCGGATGAGGCTGCTGAAGGGTGGTCTGCCAGTCCATGGAACAGCAGGAACTCCCGCGCGGGTGCCGTAGGTGGTGAGGTTGATCAAACGGGCCTGGGCACAGCTGCCGCCCATCCCCTCCAAAGGACGGAGTCTCAATGATTGTTGGCAAACCGCACCGCGCCTCTGCCGTCGTCGCCGGCTTCGCGGCATGCGCCGCGCTCGCCGGGTGCACGTCCACACCGCCACCCGCAGCGCAGGTAACCGGCGCGCCACAATACACCGATGGCGAATACAGTGCCGACGGCGAGTACGGCAGCCTTCCCTCCAGCATCGGGGTGACCGTAACCCTCGTCGACGACGTCATCACTGACCTCACCGTCGCCCCGCACGCTACCGATCCGACGTCGCTGGATCTGCAAAGCCGGTTCGCCGACGCCGTGCAGGCGGTCGTCGTCGGCCGTGACATCGATGAGGTGCACGTCGACAAGCTGGCCGGCTCCAGCCGGACCCCCGACGGGTTTAGCGCAGCCCTGGAACAAATCAAAGCCGAAGCCGCCAAATAGAAAATCCCGCACAAAACGACAGCAGAATCATGGCTAAGCGCACCCTCGGCACCAACGGCCTGGAGGTTTCCGCCATCCGCCTGGGCTGCATGAGCATGACGGGCGGCTACAGCGACAGGCCGGACCTGAGGGAGTATTCGAGCTCAACCAGCCCCGAGTCGTAAGTCGTTGCGGCCAGCAGGCTCAGGAGGACGGGATCCTGGCCGGCAGGGAACACGCCCCGGCCCGCGCCAATCGCAACGGGCATGACCACCAGGCGGACGCGGTCAACCTCGCCCGCGGCAAAAAATACCCCGCTCAGGGTCAGGCTGCCCCAGAGCACGATGGTGCCTTCGATTTCGCCCTTGATGCGGCGGATCGCCTCAACCGCATCACCGGATTCGACGGTGCACTCGGGAAAGTCGCCCCACGGTGCGTTCTTCAGCTTCCGGGAAAATACAAAGCGGCGCAGCGCGTTGAGGGCCGGCGCGACGACCTCCCCCTCGGATGCCGGAGTCGGCCAGAATTCGGCGAACATCCGGTAGGTGGATGCCCCGAGGACCATGGCATCGACGGTATCGAGCCACGCCAACTGGCTGCGGTCGAATTCGGCGGTGCCCCCTTCGAGCATCTCGTAGGCCGTAAATTCGTTATTGGCGTCGGCGGCGAACCCGTCTGCGGTAACGAACTCCTGGACAATCAACTGCCCCATAACCGACACCTCACTTCCGTGGTCGGATGGACTCTACGCCGGGCCGGGGCACCCTTCAACCCGTTAGAACGAGGGAACCGTGAACCCCAGGCCCAGCAGGCCGCGGCCCGCCTGTTCGAGAATCGGGTCCAGGGTCAACGTCGGGTGGTTGAGCAGAACATCCACATCGCGCTGGATGCGCTGGAGCGGATGGGACAGGCGGTGTGCACTGCCGCCCGATCCTGCCATGATGTGACGAACCGCGTCGGCCGATGCCTTGCCGCTGAGAGCGAGCGCGAGCCGGAACTGTGCCCGCGCCTCGTCCGTCATTGTCATGGGCCTGCCCTGATACGAGGCGGTGACCACCCGGATCGCTTCGTCCCACTGCAGGCGTGCCGTCGCAACGAGCCCGTAAGCGTGCGAGAAGCGGGCCTGTGCGAGGGGGGAATCCGCCTGGCGGTCTTCCGCCGTGTTTTTGACTTTGCGTACCAGAATTCGTTCGCGGAACAATTCGACGGCGTGCTCGGCGGCTCCCAGCGCGGCGGCGGGTGCCACCAGATTGAGCAGGGTGGCCATGGGCGTGCGGATGATCGGCTCCTGATGGATCCGGCTGCCGGGATTGTCAGCAGCGCTCAGGAGGGCCCAGTCAAGCGTTCGATACTCAGGCACGAAAAGGTTCTCTGTCCGGACGTCGTTGCTGCCCGTTCCCCTCAAGCCGGCGGTATGCCAGACGTCCAGCAGCTCGACGTCGGACATCGGCACCAGGCATTGCAGGCGGACGTCCCCGTGCTGCACGGCGAGCAGTGCCCAGTCCGAGTGCATCACGCCCGAGGCAAAGGTCCAGCGGCCCGAAATGGAGTATCCTCCCGGGACTTTGACAGCCTGCCCCACGGGGGCGCCGGTGGCGGCGGCCAAGGGAGCCGGTCCGTTGGCAAAGACCTCGTCCTGTACGTCACGCGGCCAGCGGGCGAGCATCCAGACGTGCTCGATGAGGTGCCCGACAGTCCACGCTGTGGAGGGGCATCCCCGGCCGAGCCGGCGCACAACCTCGACGTATGTTTCCACTCCCATGCCGAAGCCCCCGACGGCCTTCGGCGAGAGCATACGGAAGACACCCGCGTCCCTGAGGTCCTCCATCGTGGCGTCCGGAAGGCGGCGGATTTGCTCGGTTTCTTCGGCGCGCTCCCGCAGTCGGGGTACGAGTGCGTCGACACGGGCCAGCATCTCATCGTGGCTTGGGACGACCGCCGGCGCGAGGTCGAGGGTATGTGCCGTGTGATCCCGCTTGGCGGCCAGGTAGCGGTGGTTGGCCGGCGAGAGGTGAACCCCGGTGGGGACCTGTTCGGTGATGCGGATGCCCAGGACGCCGAGCTGGGCTGCTTTGTCCGGGTTGTTGGTCAGCAGGCGGACGGTGGTGGCACCGATGGCCCCCAGCATCTGGGCTGCTGCGGTGTAGTCGCGCTCATCTTCGCCGTGCCCCAGGGCCAGATTCGCTTCGTAGGTGTCAAGACCGGTGTCCTGCAGAGCGTAGGCGTCCAGCTTCGAGTACAGGCCGATGCCGCGGCCTTCCTGCCGGAGGTAGAGGAGGAACCCTCCTGTGGCACTGATTTCCTCCACCGCTTCCCGCAGTTGCGGGCCGCAGTCACAGCGCTGGCTGCCGAACACGTCACCGGTCAGGCATTCGCTGTGCAGCCGGACCAGCGGCCCCGAAGCTGCCGAAGCCGGATCAAGCAGCGCCTGCTCCCAGGGGCCCAGGGCGAGGAGCAGGTGTTCCTTGCCGTCGGCCAGACCGTGAAACGTCAGCACCTCTGCCGTGGACATGAAACCGTCAGGGAAGCGCAACGGTACGGTGACCCTGCTGCGGATGGCAGCGGCGGATCCTGCCGCGGCAAGAGTCGAGAAGGGCTCGGACACAACGGTCATCTGGTGCCTCAGCATTCGATAAGGGAGCGCAAAATTACTTGAAGATTAAAGTTAACCGTACAGCCGGTTAGTTGAACCTGCAAGTGTTGCACTTTACCGAAGCCAGCGTGCCGCCCGCCCGACGGGCGACCTAGGAGTTCTTCAGCAGTGCCACGTCGGAAACGAGTTCGATGTGCTCAAGCATTGCCGCCGCCGCCCCGGCAGAATCCTGCGCCCGGATTGCGTCAGCAATCTTGCGGTGGGATGCGAGGGACTGCTCCGGACGGCCCGGCTGCCCGAGCGACTCGAGCCGGGTCTCCAGCACCATTCCGGCAATGAACGTCATAAGCTGCGCCAACACCGCGGAGTGCGCGGCCGCCGTCACGGCTTGGTGGAACAGCTCGTCACCGTGCGCACCCCGGCCGCCTGAGGCAACCTCCTCAGCCATCGCATCCAGGGCCTTGTCGATGGCCTTCATGTCCCCGTCGCCGCGCCTGGCCGCTGCCAGTTCGGCAAGCTTGACCTCGAGCGTGCTCCGCGCCTCAACGATTTCCGGCAGCCGGCTGCGGTGTTCGCGCAGCCCCTTGATCACGGACGGAACATTGGGCCGGTAGACCAGCACGGCACCGGTGCCGTGCTGGACATCGATCACGCCGAGCACTTCAAGTGCCACCAGCGCCTGCGCCAGCGTTGCGCGGGAAACCCCGAGCCGCTCGGCCAGCTCACGCTCCGCCGGCAGGGTGTCTCCGGGTCCCAGCTGGGCAGCCTCGATGAAGTCCATGAGCTGCTCCACGAGCTGCTCATAGAGCCGCGGCCGCGAAACCCTGGAGATCTGTTGCGTTGCTGTCTTCTTTGGCATTGCGCGTCCTTCCGGCGACGTCCTGCCCCAAGCCTACCGAAGAACTATTGACAAAGTCACCTAGTGTCTAGGAGGCTAGGCCAGTGAGCCAGTAATCCACGTCACACCAAACCCCCTGATCCGGAGGAACAACGATGTCCGCTCCCGTCCTTTCCATCATCATCCTGGCGGTGATGTTCCTGCTGGCCACGGTGCTGCCCCTCAACATGGGCGCCCTGGCTTTCGTAGGAGCATTCCTGCTGGGCTCGGTCGTCCTCGGCATGTCCACCAACGACATCCTCGCCAACTTCCCCGGCGGCCTGTTCCTGACCATCGTCGGCGTCACGTACCTCTTCGCCATCGCGCAGAACAACGGCACCATTGACCTCCTGGTACGCGGCGCCGTCCGGCTGGTAGGCAACAAAGTGGCGCTCATCCCCTGGGTCATGTTCGCCATCACCGCACTGATCACGGCCGTCGGCGCGCTTTCCCCCGCCGCCGTCGCCATCATCGCGCCGATCGCACTCAGCTTTGCCGCCAAGCACAAGATCAACCCACTCATGATGGGCATGATGGTCATCCACGGCGCCCAGGCCGGCGGCTTCTCCCCCATCGCCGTCTACGGCGTGACCGTCAACGGCATCATCGCCAAAACCGACCTGGAAGCCAGCCCCATGGCCATCTTCCTGGCCAGCTTCCTGTTCAACCTCGCCATCGCGGTGGTGCTCTCCCTGGTCCTTGGCGGCAACAGGTTCCGCTCCACCAAGGCCGGCAGGGTCGTGGAACAAGCCGCCGAAACGCGGATGTCCGTCAGCGTCGGCGCCCGGGCAGCCGGCGTCACCCTGCAGGGCTCCGGCTCGGACATCTCCCCGGCCGGCGTTTCGGCCAAGGGCACGTCGGGCGGCTCCGGTGCGCCTGCAGCGGATGAAGCAGGCGCCTCCGCGAACGGGGCCCGCGCCAACGTCCCCCAGCTCGTCACCATCCTGGGCCTGATCGCCCTCGCTGTCATCTCACTCGGTTTCAAGGTGGACGTCGGCTTCGTCTCCATCACGATCGCCATTGTCCTGGCCCTGGTGTCTCCGGCCGCCCAGAAGGGCGCTGTGAACAAGATCAGCTGGTCCACCGTCCTTCTCATCTGCGGCATGCTCACCTTCGTGGGCGTCCTCGAAGAAGCCGGCACCATCAAGTTCGTTTCCGACGGCGTGGCCCAGCTCGGCATGCCTCTGCTCGCTGCCCTGCTCATCTGCTACATCGGCGGAGTCGTTTCGGCCTTCGCCTCCTCTACAGCCATCCTCGCAGCCCTCATCCCGCTGGCTGTTCCCTTCCTGGCTACCGGCGAAATTGGCGCCGTGGGCGTCATCGCCGCCCTCGCCGTCGCCTCGACGATCGTTGACGTCTCGCCGTTCTCCACCAACGGCGCCCTGGTGCTGGCCAACGCGCCCGAAGACGTGGACAAGGACAGGTTCTACAAGCAGATCCTGGCGTACAGCGGCATCGTCGTCGTGGCCGGTCCCGCCATCGCATGGCTGGTCATGGTGGTACCGGGCTGGCTCTAGGACGCAAACAGCAGCAATCCAGGCAACTACACGCAAAAGAAGGAACCCCATGCAGAGCACTGAATCCACGCCCCGGACCGACGGTCCGCTCTCGGGCTACCTCGTTGTGGACCTGAGCCGCGCCCTGGCCGGCCCGCACGCGGGCATGATGCTGGCTGACCTCGGCGCCCGGGTCATCAAGGTGGAGAACCCCGGCACCGGGGACGACACCCGCGGCTGGGGACCGCCCTTCGTCGGGCCCGAGGATGATCCCCAGGCCACGTACTTCCTGTCCTGCAACCGCAACAAGGAATCCATCGCACTGGACCTGAAGAACGACGACGGGCGGACTGTCCTGCGCGAACTGCTGGAACGCGCCGACGTCGTCATCGAAAACTTCCGCCCCGGTGTCCTGGACCGGCTGGGCTTCTCCGCTGCGGAAATGCACGCGCTCAACCCCGCATTGGTGATCCTGTCGATCACCGGCTTCGGGCATGACGGCCCGGAGTCCCGGCGCAGCGGCTACGACCAGATCCTGCAGGGCGAAGCCGGGCTGATGTCGCTGACCGGCTCCGGACCGGACGACCCCCAGCGCGTGGGTGTTCCCATCGCCGATCTGCTGTCCGGCATGTACGGGGCGTTCGGCACCCTCGCGGCCCTGCTGCAGCGCGAGCGGACCGGGCAGGGACAGATCGTCCGCACCTCACTGCTCGCGGCGCTCATCGGCGTGCATGCCTTCCAAGGCACCAGGGCCACAGTGGCCGGAGAGGTCCCGAAAGCCCAGGGCAACCATCACCCTTCCATCGCTCCCTACGGGCTCTTCCACTGCCGGCAGGGGAAGGTACAGATCAGCGTGGGAAGCGAAAAGCTCTGGAACACCTTCGCCTCCACCTTTGGAATCGACAGCGGGCGGCCGGAATTCGCCAGCAACGCGGACCGGGTGCGCAACCGCGAGAAAGTCATCGAGGAAGTGGAGCTGGCGTTCTCCGAGTTCGAGGCCGAAGAACTGCTCACAAAGCTCAACGACGCCGGCATCCCGGCCGGCAAGGTCCGGACGCTGGACGAGGTCTACGCCTGGGAGCAGGTCCACTCCCAAGGGCTGGTGATCGACGTCGACCACAAACTCCTCGGCTCCGTAAGCCTGCCGGGTCCGCCGCTGCGGTTCTTCAGTGCAGCGGACACCGCCGAAACGACGCTCACGACTCACACGGCCCCGCCGCTGTTGGACCAGGACGGCGAGCAGATCCGTCAGTGGCTTGGACTGCTGCCCGGCAGTGCAAACGGCACCCCCTCCGGCCCGGAGAAGGAAGGGCGCTGAACATGCTGACAGAACAGAAGGTCCGGCACCTGGACGCTGCCGAACTCATCACCACCGTGCTCGACCCGGGCTCCTACTTGAGCTGGGACGCTCCGGTAGTCGACCCTGATGCCGGGCCTGAGTACCGGCAGGAACTGGCGGCTGCCCGCGCCAAGACCGGCGTGGACGAATCCGTCATCACCGGCGAAGGCCTCATCCGCGGCCGGCGCGTGGCTGTCATCGTCAGCGAGTTCCGCTTCCTGGCCGGTTCCATCGGGCTCGCCGCGGCGGAACGGATCGTCACGGCCGTCGAACGGGCAACCCGGGAGGGCCTGCCGCTCCTGGCCGGCCCGGCGTCGGGCGGCACCCGCATGCAGGAAGGCACCACCGCCTTCCTGTCCATGGTGAAAATCAGTGCGGCCGTCCGCGCCCACCGCCAAGCCGGGCACCCCTATCTCGTCTACCTCAGGCACCCCACAACCGGAGGGGTCATGGCGTCGTGGGGATCTCTCGGCCACATCACCGTGGCCGAGCCCGGTGCCTTGCTCGGGTTCCTCGGACCGCGCGTCTACGAGGCGCTGTACGGCACGCCGTTTCCGGAGAACGTCCAGGTCGCTGAAAACCTCTTCGACAAGGGCCTGATCGACGCGGTGGTCCCGCCAGCGCAACTGTCCGACGTCGTCGACCGCGCCCTGGGCATCCTGGTCAGCGGTCCGCACCCGCGGCTTGCGCCGCCGAAGACCCTCTCGGTCAAACCGTCCGACGCCGGCGCCTGGGAATCCATCGAAATCTCCCGACATCCCCGCCGGCCAGACCTGCGCCAGCTCCTGGCCCACGGGGCACGGGACGTCCTGCCGCTCAACGGCACAGGGCAGGGAGAAAAAGACCCCGGACTTCAGCTTGCCCTGGCGCGCTTCGGCCAGGAATCGTGCGTGGTCATCGGCCACACCCGGCCCAGGCCCTCACGGCAGACCGCCATGGGACCGGCGTCGCTCCGTGAAGCACGCCGCGGCATGCGGCTCGCCGAAGAGCTGGGGCTGCCGCTGCTGACAGTCATTGACACCGGCGGCGCGGCCCTGTCCAAGGAGGCCGAGGAAGGCGGGCTGGCCGGTGAGATCGCCCGGTCACTTCACGACCTGATCGGGCTGAACTCGCCTACCGTGTCGGTATTGCTGGGACAGGGTGCCGGGGGCGGGGCACTGGCCCTCCTGCCGGCGGACCGCACCATCGCCGCCCAGCATGCGTGGCTGTCCCCGCTCCCGCCCGAAGGCGCGTCTGCCATTGTCCACCGGAGCACTGCCTTTGCCCCGGCCATGTCGGAAGCCCAGGGCGTCAATGTTGCAGCCCTCTACGCCAACGGCCTGGTGGAGCACATCGTGGACGAACGCGGCGACGCAGACCGCACCGAGGCAGGACACGGCGACGCCTCGCTGGAAGCAAGAGCATTCTGCCTGCGCATGGGACGGGCCATCGAATATGAGCTCGCCACGTTGTCAGCCGCCGGGATCAGTGAACTGCTCCCCCGGAGGCTGGCAAAGTACCGGAACCTGGGGAGCATCATCGCCGGGTGATCCCCGGGCGGACAGCTTCCAAAGATGACCGGTGGAAATCCGTGCGCCACACATCGATATCCTGGCCGTTTCCGTCGGTAACGACGTATTCGGGCCAGCGGTCGAACGCGGAGCAGGGATGGGATATCCCGAAGTCCACCACATCCGTGACGTCCAGGCCGTCCACTCCGGTGAGGACGGTGTGATGGTCGAAGAGGCTGCGCACTGCAGCAGCCGCACCAACCTTCGAGGCACCGTCAGCGGTCTGGGCAGACAGGACCACCGGCAGTCCGGCGTCGTAGGGAAGGTCCCGCTTGCCGGCACCGACAACGGCGATCCCTGCTTCGGGGACTGAGAGCACGACGGCGCGGACAGTCAGCGCCGGGATCAGGCCGGGCACGGGACTGACGCCCGCGTAGGTGCCGTGATCGTGGGTGACATAGCAACCCGATCGGAGGATCCTCCGCGTTCCGGGCACCTCTCCGGCTTCCGGAAGGTATGCGGCCACGCGGTCCGGGAACGCGGAACCGCCCATGGAGTACACGGGCTCAGGCGTTTCAAAAAACGGCGCGGCTTCCAGGTACACGTCCCGCACCAGCCGGCAGTGCCGGTCAACGGCAGCAATTGTCTCGTCCGCCCTGCTGTTGGGCACCACACCTTCGTAACCGGCAACACCAACGAGCCTGAGGCCGGGTGCGTCGCGGACCAGACCGGCAAGGTGGACTGCTTCCTGGAGGCTGCGTACCCCCGTGCGCCCGCCGGGGGTTCCGACGTCGAGAAGCACCTCAAGGCCTGTGGTCGCTCCCCCTCTGAAAACCTGCGTCGCCGCGTCGATACCGGCCACGGAGTCCACAAAGCAGCGGATTTCCCGCCCCGGATCCTCCCCCAGCCACGTCCGGATGCGCGTCAAGCCGTACTGGTCCACCACCTCATTGGCGATGAGAACACGTTGGTGCCCCCAGCCCAGCGCCACAGCGACCTGGTCCACGGTGGCGACTGTTACGCCGACGGCGCCGGCAGCCAGCTGGCGCGTGATGATCGGGGCTGACATGGTGGTCTTCACGTGCGGCGCGAGATCCACGCGCTGCTCCTGGCACCAGGCCGCCATGACGCGGATGTTGTTGTCGAGGGCCCCGAGATTGAGCCGGAGCTGCGGATAGGGCATGGCTCCGGGGCTCAGCTCAGTTCCCAATGGAAGCACCCGTCAGCAGCCGAACAGGAGTGCCCCGGAGCCAGGCCTGCACGTCTGCGAACGCGCCGCCGTAGAATTCCCGGTAGCTTTGCTCCGTCACGTAGCCCAGATGTGGCGTCAGGACGGTCCGCGGCACGGACAGCAGGCGGTGGCCGGCGGGCAGCGGTTCCAGGTCGTAGACATCGAGAGCGGCTCCGCCGAGCCAGCCTTCGTTCAATCCCCGGACCAGGGCGTCCTCATCGACGAGGGGTCCGCGGGCGGTGTTGACCAGCACGCCCGCTGGCCCCAGGAGGCGGAGTTCCTCCTCCCCCACGACGCCGCGGGAGCGCTCCGAGAGGCGCACATGCACCGAAACAACATCTGATTCCCGGAAGAGCGCTTCCTTGCCGACCTTTCGGACGCCGGTACCGGCGGCTGCCTCATCACTAAGGTTGGGGCTCCACGCGATGACCTCCATGCCGAACGCCTGTCCGTAGGCGGCGACGCGCCGCCCGATTTTGCCCAGGCCCAGGACACCCAGCGTCTTGCCGGCGAGTTCAAAACCGACGGTGGACTGCCATTGCCCATCGCGCAGGCGCCGGTCTTCGAGCGGAATGCTGCGGGCAAGTGCAAGCAGCAGGCCCCAGGTCAGCTCCGGGGCGGCAGTCGGCGAGCCACCGGTCCCGCACACCGCCACGCCCAGCTCCTCGGCCGCTCTAAGGTCAATGGACTGGTTGGCCATGCCGGTGGTCACCAGGAGCTTCAGTCCCGGCAGCTGCGCCAGGACATCGCGCCCGAAGGCGGTCCGCTCCCGCATGGCGATGATGATATCGAAGCGACCCAAGCTGGCTA
>Ga0307410_10001058_pt1 | contig 11973 bp, 9 predicted proteins | sample 322Ometagenome_3_FD_203707 | JGI IMG/M metagenome (GOLD analysis project Ga0307410, IMG submission 203707) | Maize rhizosphere microbial communities from greenhouse at UC Davis, California, United States - 322HYB-O-3 | ecosystem: Host-associated > Plants > Roots > Rhizosphere > Soil | place...
TGAGAGCTGAGAGCTGAGCGCTTGGAGCTATGCTGCGACAGCTATTCCATTTACCCGGCGGGACACCGCGGCCCCAGAGCCCTGCCTCAGCTCTCAGCTCTCAGCTCACTCCAGATGATACGCCTTGATCTTCCGGTAGAGCGTCCGCTCCCCGATGCCGAGCACATCGGCGGCACGGCGGCGGTTGCCCTTGTACTCCCGCAAGGCTGCCTCGATGGTGGCGCGTTCCACCTCGGCCATGGTCATGCCCGGCCGGTAAAGCACCGGCTGTTGCCCATCCCCCTCGACGTCGGACATGACATCGGTGATCTGGGCGTGGTTTCCCAGGTCGATAACCTGCACCCGCTGCGGGTGCTCGTCCATCCGGCGGCGCATCTCCTCCACCTGGAGCCGGAGATCGACCAGACTCCGGAGAATGAACTCCAGCTCCTGGAGCGGGAGCCCGGCCCCGTCCCGGACCTGCTGCGGCAGCCGCATCGGGAGGAGGGTGCCGGCGCCCTCCAGCACATCGGCCGGGATATCGGTGGCCCGGATCTCGGCGCCGGGAGCGAGCACCACCATCGACTCGATCAGGTTGCGCAGCTGGCGCACGTTGCCGGGCCAGGGTGCGTTGACCAGCCGCTGCATGGCTTCGGGGGTGATGCCGCGAAACTGGCGATCGTGGGTCCGGGCAAACTCCCGGATGAACCGCCGGACCAGGAGCGGAATGTCTCCCCGGCGCTCGCGCAGCGGGGGGAGGTAGATGTTGAGGACGTTCAGCCGATAGTAGAGGTCGTCGCGAAACTCACCCAGGGCCACGGCCTCCCGCAGCGCCCGGTTGGTCGCGGCGATCACCCGCACGTTCACCTTGATCGCCTGAGTACCGCCCACCCGGAAGAAGTTCCGGCTCTCCAGGACCCGGAGCAGCTTGACCTGGGTGCTCAGCGGGATCTCCCCGATCTCATCCAGGAAGATGGTCCCCCCATCGGCCAGCTCGAAGCGACCCAGCCGGCGCTCGGCTGCGCCGGTGAACGCGCCCTTCTCGTGCCCGAACAGCTCGGATTCCAGCAGCGTCTCCGGCAGGGCGGCGCAGTTCACCGTGATGAACGCCTCGCCTCGCCGGGGAGAGAGGTCGTGCAGCGCCTTGGCCACCAGCTCCTTCCCCGTTCCGCTCTCGCCCTGGATCAGCACCGTGCTGGAGACCGGCGCCATCTGCTCGATCTTGACCAGCACCTCCTGGATCGGAGCGCTTTCGCCGACAATGCCGGTGCGCTCCTGCAGCTGGCGGCGCTCGATGAGCCGCCGGGCGGTTGCCACCGCATCGTCCGGCGACACCGGCTTGACCATGACCTCGGTGGCCCGGAGCCGCTCGACCCGCTCGGTGCGCTCCGAGTCGGTCGGCTCGAGCAGGGCCAGGGTCGAGATCTCCGCGTCGTGGGCCAGGCCGGCCAGCTGCTGCGCGTGGGGCTCGTGCACCGCGCCGGTCAGGATCACCAGATCGGGGTTTTCCCGGCGCACGGTGCCCCGGGCGTCGTCCAGGCTGGAGAACATGGTGGTGGAGAACTGGGCGGCCTCGAGCGCCGCGTTGAGCCGCACGGCGGTCTCGAGGTCGTCCATGGTGATGAGGATCTGCGAAGCCATGAGTAGAAACTAATGGGTGGTGCCGGAGTCAGGAGATGAGCGACCGCCCCTCGTGGGCCCGGTGCTCGCCGGTCGGAACCGGAAAGCTCTAGCGAGGGTGCGTCCCGTGTGGCGTCGAATCAGGAGTCTGCCAGACGGATTCGGCTTCCGGTGCGGGTGAAGCGTCTCCTATGGGCGATGAAGCGGCCCCTGTGGCGGTGAATCGCGAAGCTGCAAGACGGATTCGCTGTCCTGTAGGGATGAAGCGTCCTGTGGGGGAGTGAATCGCCCAGGTGTAAAAACGGAAACGCCTCCTGGGTGGAAGGAAGTGCCGGCTGGGGCAGTGAAATTGAGAAGGTGCAAAACGGATTCGGTCTTCTGGGGGAAGGAAGTGACGGCTGTGGCAGTGAATCGAGAAGGTGCAAAACCGATCCGGCGTCCTCTGGGGGATGAAGCGTCTCCTGCGCCGCGCAATCCTCTCGCTGCAAAGTGGATTCGATGCCGGGAGCGGCGTGCTGCTTCCCGGTTAGAGTGAATCGTGCTGTTTCATCGGCGAAATTGTCGCCATACCGACTGAAGCGTCAGCCTCAGAGCCTGGACTCCTGAGTTTCGGTTCCTAGTGCCCCGTCCTCTGGCCTCTGACCAGCTCCACGGCGTGTTCCACCAGATCCTTCAGCACGCCGAGCCCGTCGCGCACGCCGCCGGGACTGCCGGGCAAATTCACGATCAGCGTCTTACCTCGGATTCCCGCGGTGCCGCGGGAGAGCGCAGCCCGGGGGAACCGGGGGAATGCAGCCGTGCGGAGCGCCTCGGCAATACCTGATGCCTCCTTATCCAGCACCGCCCGGGTCGCCTCCGGAGTGACGTCCCGCTCGGTGAGCCCGGTACCGCCGGTGGTAAGGATCAGGTCCGCCCGGTCGGCGTCGCTCCACTCCGTGAGCGTTGCCGAGATCCGGTCGACCTCATCGGGAATCAGCGCGCGCTCGGCCAGCAGGTAACCGCGTTCCCGGGCCCAGCCCGCGATGAGGTCGCCGGAGGAGTCGCTCCGCTCTCCCCGGCTGCCGGCGTCGGAGATGGTCAGGATGGCCAGGCGGAGTGGCATGGCTGAAAATACCAGCGAAGTCCGCCTCCGGAGAGTGCCCTATCGGGACGGGGAATCCGCGGTATGTTCTGCCTGGTACCCTCCGTCATACATCGCCCGCCGCCATCGACGGACGTGGATCCAGAGTCGCCCGCTTTGGAGGAAAACGTCCATGCGCCACACGAGCCTGTCCCGGCTGGTGTCCAGCTGCATCATCCTCGCCGCCTGTTCCAGTGACGACAGCAGCAGTCTGACCGGTCCCGATACCGAGCCACCCACGGTGGATCTCGCGCTGAGCCCGGCCAGCCTGACCGAGGCGGGGGAGATCACGCTCACCGCCGACCCGCACGACGCGATCGGAGTGACCCGGGTGGAGTTCTACGGGCAGCGAGCCGGTGAGCCCGGCCCCACCAGGTTGGGCGAGGATCCGGCCGCACCCTATCGGCTGGCGTTTCCCGCCGTGACCGACCTGGCCAATGGAGAGTACCAATTCACCGCCAAGGCCTACGACGCCGCAGGGAACGTCGGCACCAGTGCGCCCCGGAGCGCCGTGATCAACCTGCCGCCGGCACCGGTGGTCTTCACCATCGAGGCGTCGCACGACCGAATCACCAACCCGGGGCGGGTCCTCTTCAGTCTGGTTTCGGCCGAGGTGGACCTCGTCCGCTTCGATCTGTATGAGGGAGCCACTCTGGTAGCCACCGGGGACCCGGCGATCCCGAGGGCGGAGCTGGACGTCAGCGGAATATCCAACGGCCGGCACGGGTACGCCGCGAGAGGATTCGATGGCGCCGGTCCGGTGGGCGTCAGCAACCCGGTGGAGGTGGTGGTAGACATTCGCTGGGAGCTGTCGGCCCCGACCACCGGCATCCAGCCGGACGGCGATTTCTCGCTGGCCGCGGATGGATCCGGCGCGCTATACCTGGTGGGGACCAGCCAGATCGGAGTCGAAGCAGCGGGGAGCGTCGACTACGATGCGTTCCTGGCCAAGTACGACGCCGACGGCCACCAGCTCTGGTCCCGGCCATTTGCTGACCCCGGTGTCCGCTCCTATGGGGAGAGCGTCGGAGTGGACCCTTCCGGGCGTCCCTTCATCAGCGGCATCGGATTCGATCCAAACAATGGGGAGGGAACCCAGTGCAACCTCGCGGTGTTCAGCGCCGCGGGCGATCCGGTCTGGTCGGTGAACCCGGGCATCATGCCCTGCGAGGCTGCCGTGGACGGGGCGGGAAATTTTTACGTCACCCGGAGCCCGCCCGAGGGGGTCATCGTCACGAAGTATGATCCCAACGGGCAGGAGCAGTGGAGTCGCCAGACCAGAAGCGCTCCGTCGAGGCCCAATGCCGACCTCGTCACCAGCATCGCCACCGACCCGCAGGGCGGGATCTATGTCGGCGGCTACACCTCGGGCAGCCTGGGAACGCCCAACCAGGGCGGGGGCCGGGACGCGTTCGTGGTGAAGTTCGATGCGGCCGGAAATCAGCAGTGGGCCCGGACCTTCGGCACCACGAGCCTCGATTTCTGCAACGGGCTCGCGCCCGACCCCGACGGGGGCGTGTACGTGGCCATCGGGATCGACAATGAGAATGTACGCTTCGCGCAGTACGGCGACGGCGCCATCGCCCGGCTGGGTGCCGATGGAACCCTGCTGTGGATGCATCAACTGGACGGTGGGAACTACGACGATGCCTGGGCGGTGGCGGCCGATCGGAATGCCGTGTATCTGGTCGGCGCCACCACCCGTCCGGTCCACCTTCCCCAGCAAATCACCGAGGCGCGGCAGGGACGCGCCGATGGCTACCTGGCCCAGTATACCCGCGACGGTGATCTGGTCTCGATCCGGCTGCTGGGAGGACCGGATTTCGATCGGGCGTCGGGGGTCGCGGTGGGGCAGAGCGGCGATGCCTACATGACCCTGGTCACCCGGGGCGGATTAGGGGGTGCTGCCGATCTGGCGCTGATGATCGCCCGGGACCGGAAGACCGCGCCCTGACCGGTAAGATCAACACCATCAAGCACGGCGACCACATGTGGGCCGAGGTGTGGCAGCTGGGCCTGGGTGTGACGATTCATTAGGAGCGCGGCTTCTCCGGCTGAAGCGAGCCACAGTCCGGCTGTGGCGGCACTCCCACGCGGCCCCATCTTCGCCTGAACTGTCCGCGGCAAAGCTGCGGGGCCAACAGCTTTGGCTCTGATCCGGCAAATCCTTCCCGAGGCATGAAGCTTGAGGATTGTGCGGTCCCCACCCACCTGAGTGTGCGTTCTGACACAGCCCCATGTATCGGCAGCGGACCCCCGGATCGTTCTGTTGGCTGAGGACGAGGATGTCGTCCGCCAGATGCTCGCCCGGCTCCTCAGCACTGCAGGATACCGCACGCTGGAAGCGCGAAACGGCACCGAAGCGCTGCGGATGGCCACGTTCGCCTATCCCTATCTGCATCTCGTCATCACCGACGTAGTCATGCCGGAGCTGGACGGGCGGGCCCTGGGCCAGCGGCTGCGCGAGCGTTTTCCCTCACTGCCGGTGCTCTATATCTCGGCTTATCCTGCGGACGATCTCTTCCATCGAGGCGCACCCAGCACCACGTCGCCGTATCTCCAGAAGCCGATCCTACCGGAGGAGCTCCTCCGGACGGTCCAGCAGCTCCTGACGGGGGCGCGGGAGCAGACGCTCCAGGCCTGAAGGCCATCACCAAAACAGACTTGACCCCCGCTTGACCTACCGGGGACACAGTACCGGAAGACCCAGCCCTGGAGACCCGGAATGAGATCGATTCGACCGGCGCTTGCTGCAGCACTGATCGCGTTCATGATTGGCTGCAACGAGCAGTCCCCGTCTCCCACTGACCCCGGTCCTCTGGCGACCTCACTCAGTGCAGCGTCCGCAGTCCTCTCGTTCAGCCAGATCAGCGCCGGCAAGTGGCACACCTGCGGCGTGACGACGGACAAACGGGCCTACTGCTGGGGTGACAACCTGAACGGTCAACTGGGCGACGGCACCACCACCGACCGGGCGCGCCCAACGCCGGTGGCCACCAGCCTTCAGTTCATCCTGGTGAGCGCGGGTGGGTCCTACAGCTGCGGCATCACCACCGAGAACCGAGCCTACTGCTGGGGTCAGAACACCAGCGGCCAGCTGGGCGACGGCACGATCACGAACCGCCAGCGGCCGGTGGCCGTGGACGGACCCCGGCGCTATCGCCAGGTGCGCGCTGGCCACTTCCACACCTGCGCGGTCAATTCATTCGACGCGGTGTTCTGCTGGGGCCAAAACAGCGACGGCCAGCTGGGCGACGGCACCAAGACGAATCGGCGGACGCCGGTGAAGGTTCTTGGCGGCCACTCGTTCCGCCGGGTGTTCACTGCGGGACGGCACTCCTGCGGCGCGACTACGAGCAACCGGGCGTATTGCTGGGGCAAGAACGAAGACGGCCAATTGGGGGACGGCACCGTTACTCTGAAGCTGAAGCCGGTTTTGGTCGCCGGCAGCCACAGCTTCAGCCAGGTATTTGTGGGTGCGGCCCAGGGAGGCGCCTGGAGCTCGGTCAGCTGCGGCCTGACCACCACCGAACAGGCCTACTGCTGGGGAGACAATGCCAGCGGTCAAGTCGGCGACGGGACGTCCGGGTTCGGTCTGATTCGGAAGACGCCAGTCGCGGTAAAGGGCGGGCTCCAGTTCAGCGGGCTGAGCACCGGAGGCGCCCATACCTGCGGTGTGACCACCACCTCTCGGGCCTACTGCTGGGGCAGCGACGGAAACTTCCAGCTGGGTGACGGTAACTTCTCGCAGGCATTGTACACCACGCCCAACGCGGTAACCGGTGGGCTCCTGTTCCGCGCCATCACCGCGGGCACCTTTCACACCTGCGCCATCACCATCACTGATCGGGCCTATTGCTGGGGCAACAACTTCCAGGGTCAGCTCGGCATCGGCGTCATCGACAGTGGCAGCGGTTTTACCCCCAGAAGTGCACCGATCGCCGTCGTCGGTCCGTGAGATCGCGATAGGACAGGGGACCGAAGTAGCGGCGGCTCGAGCCGCTTAGAGGCTCAGCTCCCAGTTCTGTCCTACGAGCGCCTTCCCGAAGTTGTGGTGGCGCTCGTTTTTTACCAGCCGGAACCCGGCTCGCTGGTAGAGCCGGCGGGCGTCGGCCAGCACATCGTTGGTCCACAACGTGAGCCTGCGGTAGCCGCCCCGGCGGGCGGCCTGGATGCAGGCATGAACCAGACGGGTGCCCAGTCCGTGGCCCCGTGCCCAGGGCTCGACCAGCAACAACCTGAGTCGCGCAACCTGGGCGGATGCCGGAACCAGAAAAATGCAGCCGGCTCGGCGACCCTCGACAGTGGCGATCCAGCAGCGCTGGCCCGGCTTGGGGTCGGACGCAAATTCACCCACGATCCCGGCCACCAGCTTCTCGAAGTCGCTGTTCCAGCCGTACTCCTCGGCGTACAGCTCGCCGTGCCGCTGCACCACCCAGCCCAGATCACCCGGCACCAGACCGCGCAATACTACCTTGGCGGGTGCGGGGCTTCCCGGCCGGTCTCCCAGCAGAGTCTCGACCGTGCCGAGGGAGGCGAGGAGATTTTCCTGCTCGCTGCTCGACAGGCTCCGCAGCATGGTGGCCACCTCCGAGGTCGCCCGGGCGTTCAGGCCCCTGAAGGCCTTCCTGCCCTTTGGGGTCAAGGCGAGAACATGCTGGCGCCGGTCGCCCGGGGCTGCCTGCGCGCGCAACAGCCCTCGTTCGCGCAGGCTCCGCAGCAAACGGCTGAGATAGCCGGGATCCAGGTCGAGGACCTCGGCGATGGTCGTGGCATTCGGTGCCGGGAGGTGAGCGACCTCGTAGAGCACCCGAACCTCGGCGAGGGAGAACGGGCTCCGAAGCAGCCCGGCTTTGAGCAGGCCGAGGCGGCGGGTGTAGAAGCGGTTGAAGCGGCGAACGTGGGTGGCAGCGGCAATGGAGGATGGCACCGAGGGCTCCGGAGTGGCGACTGCTTTGAGGATTTCGCCACTGGTTGCCTTTGTCAACTATTTCTTGGGCGAGGTCTCCGCCTTCCGGGCGCTTCCCTTCTTCCAGAATGGCCGGCTGACGACCTCGGCCGGCATCCGTTCCCCCCGGCATTCCACCTCGAACCTGGTTCCTACCTGGGCGGCGGCAGCCGGGAGATACGTGGTGCCGATGGCCGCGCCCAGTGAGGGACTCATCGTGCCGCTCCGCACTACGTCGACCTCTCTACCCTGGTAGTGCACGGGATAGCCGTGACGGGGGAAGCCCCGCCCCTGCAGCTGAAACCCGACGAGCTTCCGGGTAATGCCTCTGGCCTTCTGCGCCTTGAGCGCGGCATCGCCGGGAAAAGGGCAACCCTTGTCCAGCTTCACGATCCAGCCGAGGCCCGCCTCCAGCGGCGTAGTGGTATCGTCGATCTCGTTGCCATAGAGCGCGTAGCCCATCTCCAGCCGGAGAGAGTCCCGAGCCCCTAAACCGATCGGCTTGGCGCCCGCCTCGATCAAGGCCTCCCAGATCTGCGGTGTGTCCCGCTCCCGGCAGTACAGCTCGAAGCCGTCCTCGCCGGTGTAGCCGGTTCGGGAGATGAAGCACTCGGCGTTCGCTACCCGTCCCGAGACGAAGTGATAGTAGGCGATCTCCGGCAGGTTGGTGCGGGTGAGCGGCTGGAGCATGGCCTCGGCCTGCGGGCCCTGCACCGAGAGCAGGCCGACTTCGCTGGAAATGTCCTTCAGCCGTACGTTGGCGCCGCCCTTCTGCGCCACGATGTGCTCCCAGGCCTTTGCCGTGTTGGAGGCATTGACCACGATCATCAGCTTGTCGTCGAACCGGTAGACGGTGCAGTCGTCGACGAAGGTTCCTTGGGGAGTGAGAATGGCGGAATACTGCACCCCGCCCGGGCCCAGCGCGGCCACGTCGTTGCAGGTGACCCGATTGACGAACGCGTTCCGGTCCGGGCCGGTGATCTCGAACTCGCCCATGTGGGAGACGTCGAACACTCCGGCGGCCGTTCGCACCGCATGATGCTCCGCCAGGATTCCGGTGCGATACTGCACCGGCATTTCCCACCCGGCAAAGGGCACCATCTTGGCACCCAAGCTACGGTGCGCCTCGAACAAAGCGGTTCGTTTGAGGGTGGGGGTTGCGGTCATGTCTTGCGGGTCGCCTTCTTCGCCCGTTTAATGCCTAGCGTTGACGGTTCACCTTTTTTCCCCGCTCGTTCACGTTGTTCTCCCATCAGAAACGCCATGATGGCCTTCTGCACGTGCAGCCGGTTCTCCGCCTGGTCCCACACCCTGCTCTGCCTGCCCTCGATCACCTCTTCCGACACTTCCTCCCCGCGGTGCGCCGGAAGGCAGTGGAGAAAGATCGCGCCCCGGTCGGCCAGCCGCATCAGGTTCCGATCCACGATGTAGCCCTGGAAGGCACGGGCCCGCTGCTCCTGCTCTTCCTCCTGCCCCATCGAGGCCCACACGTCGGTGTTGACCACCTGGGCTCCGTGAACCGCCTCTTCCGGATCCGTAGTGAGCGTGATCCGGGCTTTCTTCCGGTTCCGCTCCAGAATCTCGACGTTCGGCTCGTACCCCTTGGGACACGCCAGCCGCAGCTCGAAGCCCAGGCTGCCCGCGGCGTCGATCCAGCTGTTGGCCATGTTGTTCCCGTCACCCACCCAGGCGATGGCCTTGCCGTCCCACCCGCCCAGCGTCTCCCGAATCGTCAGCAGGTCGGCCATGACCTGGCAGGGATGCAGCAGGTCGGTCAGGCCATTGATGATGGGAATACTGCCGAATCGGGCGAGCTTCTCGACGTCGGCATGATCGAAGGTGCGGATCATGATGCCATCGAGATAGCGCGACAGCACTCGGGCCGTGTCCCGGATCGGCTCGCCCCGGCCGAGCTGGATGTCGCGCGAGGAGAGGAAGAGGGCGTGGCCGCCGAGCTGGAAGGCGCCGACTTCGAAGGAGACCCGGGTCCGGGTCGAGCTCTTGGCGAAGATCATCCCCAGAGTCTTCCCCGCCAGCGGCGTCTCCCGGTAGTCGCCCTGTTTCATGCGGGCGGCCAGGTCGAACACGGAGAGCAGCTCGGACTTGGAGAAATCGGGGATGGCGAGGAAGTGCCGGACCGGGGTCATCGGCTGGGGATTGTACCCAGGATCGAAAGCAGACGCAATCAGGGCGTCGAAGCGAACCTGCTTACAGGATGTATCGCCGGAGGTCGTCGTCGCTGATGATGCGGGCCAGCCGCTCGCGCACATTCGATGCATCGAAGACGATCCGCTTCTCCGGATAGTCCGGCAGCTCGAAGAGGACATCTTCCATCAGCGCGGCCATGACCGTGTGCAGCCGGCGGGCGCCGATATTCTCCATCCGATCGTTGGCCATGAATGCCACCCGCGCCACCTCGGCAATTCCGTCGACCGTGAATTCCAGCTCGGCGCCCTCGGCCGCGACCAGCGCCTGATACTGCCGGGTGAGCGCGTTCTCCGGCTCCGTCATGATGCGGATGAAATCATGCTCGGTGAGCGGCTGCAGCTCCACCCGGATGGGGAAGCGGCCCTGCAGCTCGGGGATGAGGTCAGAGGGCTTGGAAACGTGAAAGGCGCCGGCCGCAATGAACAGGATGTGGTCGCTGCGCACGTAGCCGTAGCGGGTCTGGACGGTGGAGCCCTCAACGATGGGGAGCAGGTCGCGCTGCACGCCTTCACGCGAGACATCGGGCCCTCCCGCCTGACTGCGCTCGCCGGCAATCTTGTCGATCTCGTCGATGAAGATGATGCCGTGGTTCTCCACCCGGTCGAGCGACTCGTTGACCACGTCATCCATGTCCACCAGCTTCTTCAGCTCTTCGTCGATCAGCACCCTCCGGGCCTCGGGGACCTTGACCGTGCGCCGCTTCTTCCGCTTCGGCAGCATGTCCTGCAGCATCTCGGTAAAGTTGATGTCGGGGCCCTCGATGCCCTGAGGCGGCTGAATCAGCTCCATCATGGGATAGCCCTGCTGCTGCACCTCGACCTCGACCTCACGGTCGTCCAGCCGGCCCTCGGCCAGCATGGTCCGAAGCTTCTCCCGCGAGCGGTTGCGCCGCTCCTCATCCAGGGTGGGCGCCTTCTCGGATTTGGCCTGACCGCTGGAGGAGACCACAAATACGGAGCTGACTTCCGCCTTGTCCGCGCGTTCCACTTTTTCCGCCTTCTCCGCCGGTGGCGGCGCCGCAGGCAGCAGCAAGTCCAGCAGCCGCTCGTCGGCCCGCTGCTCGGCCTGAGGATAGACCTCGTCCTCCCGCTCGGTACGAACCAGGTTGATGGCGGAGTCGACCAGATCGCGCACCATGGACTCGGCGTCGCGACCTACATAGCCCACCTCCGTGAACTTGGAGGCCTCCACCTTGATGAACGGCGCACCCGACAGCCGGGCCAGGCGGCGGGCAACCTCGGTCTTTCCGACGCCGGTCGGGCCGATCATGATGATGTTGTAGGGAGTGATCTCGTCCCGGATCTCATCCGGGGTCTGGGCCCGGCGCCACCGGTTACGTACGGCGATCGCCACCGCCTTCTTCGCCGCCTCCTGGCCCACGATGTACCGGTCCAGTTCGGCCACGATCTGGCGGGGAGGCATCTCCTCCAGCCAGGGCATCGGCGTGCTGGGAGGGGTGGCCTCCTGGGGCAGGGTCAGTTCCTGGGCGGGTTCGGTCATGCCTTAAAGGTACAGCGTGAGCGGGGAACAAACAGCGAGAGCCGCTTACGTTTTTCGTTCTCCGCTCACGTTGTTCTTTCCGGGCAATTCGAGGATCGTCAGATTGCGATTGGTAAAGACGCAGATATCGGCGGCGATCTCCATGGCACGCTGAACGATATCCCGCGCCGAGTGGTTGGGCTCGGGCAGCAGGGCCCGCGCGGCCGCCAGCGCAAAGTTTCCGCCCGAGCCTATGGCCACGACGCCGTCGTCCGGCTCGATCAGCTCTCCGGCTCCACTCAGCAGAAAGCTGTGCTCCAGGTCGGCCACTACCAGGAGAGCTTCCAGGCGCCGCAGGACCCGGTCACTGCGCCAGTCTTTGGCCAGCTCGACCGCCGCCCGGGGCAGGTTCCCCGGATACCGGTCGAGCTTCTCCTCGAACTTCTCGTACAGCGTGAGCGCGTCCGCCACCGATCCGGCAAACCCGGCCAGCACTTTGCCGCCCTTGAGTGCGCGTACCTTGTTGGATTGCGACTTGACCACCGTCTCGCCAATGCTCACCTGGCCGTCACCGCCGAGCGCAACCCGGCCGTTTTTTCTGACGCCCAGGATGGTGGTT
>Ga0307410_10001060_pt1 | contig 11962 bp, 8 predicted proteins | sample 322Ometagenome_3_FD_203707 | JGI IMG/M metagenome (GOLD analysis project Ga0307410, IMG submission 203707) | Maize rhizosphere microbial communities from greenhouse at UC Davis, California, United States - 322HYB-O-3 | ecosystem: Host-associated > Plants > Roots > Rhizosphere > Soil | place...
GCTATGAGCTCTCGGCTCTCGGCTGGGGCGGTTGGAGGCAACGGCTCGGCGTGAGGCACGTCCACCTCATGCCGCGGGGTTCCTACCGCCGCCGTAGCCGAGAGCCGAGAGCCGAGCGCCGAGAGCCGAGCGCCGAGAGCTGCCCTTCAGACCGCCGTGGTCCACGCCCTACGGCTGCTCCTCCGGCGGGTGCCCGTCGCCCAGCCGCTCGAAGGCCGTCCCCGGCCCCTTGAACACGTGGAAGAGATACCAGAGCGAGGGGATGAGCACCACGGCGCCGCCGGCCAGGCCGATGAGCGTCAGGCGCAGCGTCACCGCCGGCGCGGCCGCGCCCTGGATGGTGTGCGTGGGCGGGATGATGAACGGGTACTGCGCCGCCGCCCACCCCCAGAGGATGCATGCCGCCTGCGCCGCCGCGGCGGCGCGCGCGAGCGGGTAGCGGCGCGTCCAGAGCGCCCAGATCGCCGTCACCGCGCTCACCCCCGTGGCGAGCTGCCCGGCGAGTGCCCACCCGCTCCCGGTGAGCCCGGCGCCGATGTCGGGCGCGTCGCGCCGCGCGACGAGGAGGGCGGCGAGCGCCGTGACGAACACCGCCGCCGCCGCCGCGAGCGCCCGCCGCCGGAAGTCGCCGCGCAGCGCCTCGTCGCGCGCCTCGAGGGTGAGGTAGGTGGCGGCGAGGAAGGCGAAGAGGGCGAGGGTGAGCAGCCCGACGGCGAAGGCGAAGGGAGTGAGCCATGGCGCGACGTACAGCGCCCACACCCCCGCCCCCGCCGGCGCGCGCCCCACCGCCCCCGACGCGACCGCCCCGACGCACACCCCCAGCAGCACCGGCGTGATGACGCTGGCGATGGCGAACGCGGTGCCCCACCGCCGCTGCACGGCGTCGCGCTGGCTGTCGTAGGTGCGGAAGGTGAACGCCGACCCGCGCATCACCACGCCCACGAGCATGAGCGTGAGCGGGATGTGGAGCACGACGGCGAGCCGCGCGAAGACGCCGGGGAAGCAGGTGAACAGCAGGACGACGACGAGGATGAGCCAGACGTGGTTGGCCTCCCAGATGGGCCCGATCGCGTCGGCGATGAGCGCGCGCTGCTCCCGCCGCCGCGGCCCCCCGGCCAGCAGGTCCCACACCCCGCCGCCGAAGTCCGCGCCGCCGAGGAGGACGTAGGCGGTGAGGGCCAGGAGCAGGCAGGCGGCGACGGAGAGAGAGAGCACGAAGGGCGAGGGAAGAGGAACGAGGGAAGAGGAACGAGGGAAAGTGGATTACGTCTGCCGGTCCTCCAGTCTGCGGTGCGGCGTCTCCCTCCCCTCCGCCACGGCCTCGACCCCGATCGGCGTGAGCCCCCACGGTCCGCGCCGCCCGCGGCGCCGCTCGGTGGCGCCGGGCGTCGAGAGGATCTGCCGGTAGAGCAGCCACACCACGATCACGCCGAGGAAGACGTAGAGCAGCGTGAAGGTCACGAACGGCACCACCAGCCCGGGCATCGGCGTCACCGCCTCGGCCGTGCGCATCACGCCGTAGATGATCCACGGCTGCCGCCCCACCTCCGTCACCGTCCACCCGGCCTCGATGGCGATGAACCCCATCGGCGCCGCGAGCACGAGCGCCCGCAGCAGCCACCGCTCGTCGGCCAGCTCGCGCTTCCGCCACGCCAGCCACGCCGCCCAGAGCGACACCGCGGCCATGTACGTCCCGAGCGCCACCATCACCTGGAAGGCCACGTGCACCACCGCCACCGGCGGCCAGTCCTCGCGCGGGAAGGCGTTCAACCCCTTCACCTCCGCGCTCGGGCTGCCGAACGCCAGCACCGAGAGCGCGTAGGGGACCTCGAGCGCCCACCGCGTCTCGCCGCGCGCCTCGTCCGGCCACCCGCCGATGCGCAGCGGCGCCCCGCGCTCGGTGGCGAACTGCCCCTCCATCGCCGCCAGCTTCACCGGCTGGTACTCGGCCACGAACTTCGCGCTGATGTCGCCGGAGATCGGCTGCAGCACCGCCGCCGGCGCCCCGACCCAGAGCGCCACGCCGAGGGCGATGCGGTGGAACCGGTCGAGCGGGTCGCGCAGGAGCAGGAGGGCGTGAATGCCGGCGACGGCGAGTCCCGTCGCCGCGTACGCCGCGAGCGTCATGTGGAGCGTCTGCGAGAACGCCGCCGGCGTCAGCATCGCGCGCAGCGGGTCGATGTTCACCGGGCGCCCGTCCACCACGTCGAACCCGACCGGCGCGTTCATCCACGCGTTGGCGATGACGACGAAGATCCCCGACACCGCGCCGCTCAGCGCCACCAGCACCCCCGCGGTGAGGTGCATGCGCTCGGAGATCCGGTCCCACCCGTAGAGGTAGATGCCGAGGAAGATCGCCTCGGTGAAGAACGCGAACCCCTCGAGCGAGAACGGCATGCCGATGATCGGGCCGGCGTACTCCATGAACCCCGGCCAGAGGAGCCCGAGCTCGAACGAGAGGACCGTGCCCGACACCGCGCCGACGGCGAACAGGATCGCCGTCCCCTTCGCCCACCGCTTCGCCAGGTCGAGCGCCACCGGGTCGCGCGTCCGCTGCCAGCGCCGCTCGGCGAGCACCATCAGCGCCGGCATCCCGATCCCCACCACCGCGAAGATGATGTGGAAGGCGAGCGACATCGCCATCTGCGATCGGGCGGCGAGGAGGTCGGGCATGAGGCGAGGAACGAGGGACTAGGGCGAGGCACGAGGTGACCGCTCCCCCGTCCCGAAGCGAAAAGTGACGAAGGGTCTACTCCAACTCGAGACGATCGCTCGCTGCGTTCAGCATGACGCTAGAAGCTCCGTGGGGTGACGGCCGCGGCGGTGGCAGCTCCCTCGTGCCTCCCACCTCGTGCCTCGCCCCTCGCTGTCTGGTCAACGCCCGGCCCACGCCGCATCTTCCAGTCCGATGCCTGACGAACCGCCCGCCGCACTGCTCGACGCCCTGCGCGCCGCGCTCGCCCCCCAGTACGAGGTCGTCCGCCAGCTCGGCGCCGGCGGCATGGGGAGCGTGTTCCTGGCGCGCGACACGACGCTCGACCGGCCGGTGGCGGTCAAGGTCATCTCTCCCGAGCTGAGCGCCAGCAAGACCTTCCGCGACCGCTTCCTCCTGGAGGTGCGCACCGTCGCCAAGCTGCGCCACCCGAATATCGTCGCCGTCTACGCGGCCGGCGAGAGCGCCGGGCTGCTCTACTTCGTCATGGAGTACGTGGAAGGGGAGAGCCTGCGCGACCTCCTCGACCGCGAGGGGCGCTGCGACCCCGAGCGGGCGCGCCGGATCCTCCGCGACCTCGCCGCCGCGCTCGCCTACGCCCACGAGGCCGGGATCGTCCACCGGGACATCAAGCCCGAGAACATCCTCCTGAACGCGCAGGGAAGCCCGCTGCTCACCGACTTCGGCGTCGCCCGCGCGTTCAGCGCCGCCGCGGCCCCCGGCGCTCCCGACGAGGGGCGGATGACGGGCACCGGCTTCGTCCTCGGCTCCCCGCGCTACATGAGCCCGGAGCAGGCCACCGGCGAGCGGCAGCTCGACGGCCGGAGCGACGTCTACGCGCTCGGACTCGTGGGCTACGAGATGCTCGCCGGCGAGCCCACCTTCGACGCCACCAGCGCCGGCTCGCTGATCGTGAAGCAGCTCACCGAGCGCCCCGCCCCGCTCACCGCGCGCGTTCCCGGCGTGCCGCCGGACCTCGCCGCCGTCGTCGAGCGGGCGCTCGAGAAGGACCCCGCCGACCGCTGGCCCGACGGCGCGACGATGGCGCGCGCCCTGGCCGGCGAGGCCACGCCGGGCGCACCGCTCCGGGCGCACGCGACCGTGCGGCGGCGGCGCGCCGTCCCGCTCGCCGCCCTCGGCCTCCTCGTCGCCCTCCCCGCCGCCTGGTTCGTGGTGCGCGGCCGCAGCGAGGTGCCCGCCGGCGTCGACCCGCGCAAGTCGTTCTTCGTCGCCCCCTTCGAGGTGCAGGCCGCCGACCCGCAGCTCCAGTGGCTGCGCGAGGGGAGCGTGAGCATGCTCTCGCTCAACCTCGCGCAGTGGGCGGACCTCTCCGTGGTGGACTACGAGCGCAGCCTCGACCTGTTGCGCGACGCCGAGCTCGAGGACGCGCGCCGCGTCTCGCTCGACGACGCGCGCGCGCTGGCGCGCGAGGCCGGAGCCTGGACGGTGGTGACGGGGCAGGTCATCGGCACCGGGGACTCGCTCACCGTCGTCGCGCGGCTCTACGACGTGGCCTCCGGCCGCAAGCTCGACGAGGCCCGGCGCGGCGCCGCCAGCGCCGCCGACCCGCGCCCACTGTACGACGCGCTCGCGCGCGACCTGCTCGACCTCGTCGGCGCGCCGCCGGTGACGCTCGAGCTGGCGAAGACCACCACCACGAGCGTGGACGCCTACCGCGCCTACCTCGAGGGCTCGCACGCGCTCAACAACTGGAAGCTCGGCCGGGCGGACTCGCTCTTCCGCCGGGCGGTCGCGGCCGACTCGACCTTCGCCCTCGCCTACTACCGCCACTCGCTCACCCTCGGCTGGCGGCGCGCCGGCGACCCGGAGCAGCTCGCCGCCGTGCGCCGGGCGAATCAGTTCGCCAGCCGCCTGCCGGCGCGCGAGCGGGACATGCTGGCCGCCTACACGGACTTCAGCAGCGCCCTGCACACCGCCTTCGGCAGCGACACCGCCCGGCGCAACGCCCTCTACGCCGCGGCGCAGAGCAAGTACGCGGCGGTGGTGCGGCGCGACACGTCCGACGTGGAGGCGTGGTTCGGGCTCGGCGACGCCTACTTCCACCACCAGCCCGACAACGGCCCGCGCTCGCTCGCCAACTCCAACCACGCGCTGCGCGCCTTCGACCGCGCGCTCGCGCTCGACTCCACCTTCTACCTCGCCTACGCGCACAAGCTCGACCTGTACCGCCGCGCCACCGGCGTGAACTCCTACGCCGTGCTCGACGGCGACTCGCTCATCCTCCTCCCCGGCGACTCCGCGCGGCGCGCCTTCGGGCTCGAGCGCGTGGCGCAGGCGCGTCAGGAGGCGCGGCGCCGCGCCGGGCGCGACGCGCGCGCCTGGCTCGCCGCCGACCCCGTGCCCCAGGCCGTGCAGGCGCTCACCGGCATCTACGCCGAGGCCGGGCACTTCGACTCGGCGGCCACGGTGCTGCGCGAGGCGCTCGCGAACCCGGCCACGAGCTCGCCCCGCTTCCCCTATCTGCTCGCCGCCGTGCAGACGCGCATCGACCCGGCCGCCGCCCTCGCCACGCTGCGCGAGGCGCTCCGCGAGGTGGACGCCGCCGAGATCCGCGCCGAGGGGAGCAACCCGTTCGAGGCCTACGAGATGGTGCTCCTGGCGGCGGACGCCGCCACGATGACCGGGCGCGTCGCGGAGCTCGACGCGCTGGAGGCGATGGTCACGGCGCTCGAGCCCGAGGTGCCCGGCGCCCCCAAGACGCCGCCCGGCCGCCGCACGCGCTGGACGACGGTGCGCCCGCGGCTGGCGCTCGGGCTGCCGGCCGCGCCCCATCGCGCGCTCGTGGACAGCGGCATCGCCTTCGTGGACCGGCTGCAGGGGCGCCCCGGCGAGCAGAGCCGGCAGCAGGGGGGAGGCGTCCCGTACATCGCCTACCTGGCGACGCGCGACCCGCGCTACGCGGCCGTGACGCGCCGGTGGACGGGGCAGCCCTACCCCGAGCTCGACGCGCTCGAGGCGCTGGCGCGCGGCGACACGGCCGCGGCGACCGCCGCCGCCCGCACCTTCCCGCGCCCCGACTCGGTGGCCCGCCTGGGCGGCACGATCAACGCGGCGCGGTGGGTGGCGCGCGCGGAGGCGCTGGAGGGGCTCGGCGACGCGCGCGGCGCGCTTGCCATGTACGAGCTGATCGAGCCCGCGCGCCTGACCCCCTCGCCTGCGGACGCGGGGCCGGCGCTCTACGCGCGCAGCCTGCTCGCGCGCGGCCGCCTGCTCGAGGAGCTCGGGGAGCGCGACCGGGCGGTGGCCGCCTACGAGCGCTTCCTCGGGCTCTGGAAGGAGGCCGACCCGGCGCTGCAGCCGCAGCTGCGCGAGGCGCGCGAGCGGCTGGCGCGGCTGCGCGACGCCGGGGCGGCGACGGAGGTGCGGTAGCGAGACCGGCTCTCGGCTCTGTCATCCCGCAGGAGCCGGCCGCCGGCCGGCGAGTGTCGGGATCTACTCTCCTTCTCGCGTGGCCGGCTCCGACCCGAGGAGAGTAGATCCCGACAGTCGCTCGCGGCGCTCCGCGCCGCTCCCTCCTGCGGGATGACACAGCCCCCGCCCCCCGCCGAGAGCCGAGCGCCGAGCGCCGCCCTTCAGAGCGCCGCAGTTCGCCGCGCTACTCGAAATCCAGCGCCAGGTCCAGCGCCCGCGCCGAGTGCGTGAGCGCCCCCACCGAGATCCAGTCCACGCCCGTCTCGGCGATCGCGCGCACGGTGTCGAGGCGCACGCCGCCGCTCGCCTCGGTGATGGCGCGCCCGCCCACCATGCGCACGCACTCCGCCATCACCGCCGGCGTCATGTTGTCGAGCATGATCACGTCGGCGCCGGCGTCGAGCGCGGCCTGCACCTGCGCCGGGCGGTCGCACTCCACCTCCACCTTGCTCCCGTCGGGCGCGAGGGCGCGCGCGTGGCCCACCGCGAAGCCCACGTCGTGGTCGAGGGCGGCCAGGTGGTTGTCCTTGATGAGCACCGCGCTCGAGAGGTCCATGCGGTGGTTGGTGCCGCCGCCGGCGCGCACGGCGTACTTCTCGAGCTTGCGCCACCCGGGCGTCGTCTTGCGCGTGTCGAGGATCTGCGCCTTGGTGCCGCGTACGGCGTCCACGTACTGGCGCGTGAGCGTGGCGATCCCCGAGAGGCGCTGCATGTAGTTGAGCGCCACGCGCTCGGCGGAGAGCATGGCGCGCGCGTGGCCGGTGATGAACAGCAGCGGCGCGCCGGCCTCCACGCGCACGCCGTCCTCGGCGTCCACGCGGATGGAGATCTTGGGGTCGAGCTGCCGGAAGGTCTCGATGGCGAGCGGCACGCCGCACGCCACCCCCGCCTCGCGGGCGACGAGCGCGCCGCGCGCGTGGCGGTGCGAGAGGACGCAGGCGATGGTCGTGATGTCGTTGTGCGCGCCGTCCTCGTCGAGCGCCGAGCGCACCAGGCCGCCGAGCCCCTTGTGGTCGTACGGGAAGTGGAGGCCGTCGGCGGACGCCACGCTGAACTCGCCGGTGAACGCCGTGATCGAGCGGGGCGTGCGCCGCCGCTCGGGCCCCCGGTACTCGGATTCGAGGTTCATTCGCCTGGGTCCGTCATGGGAGTGGGGTCCGGCGACAGCGCCGGGCCGCCCTTGCCGCCGATCGCGACCATCCGCTCGATCGCCAGCCGGGCGCGCGCCGCCACGGCCGGCGGCACGGTGATCGGGTGCTGCATCCGCTCGAGCGACGCCAGCACCTTGGGCAGCGTCGTCACCTTCATGTAGGCGCACTGCGCGCGGTCGCTCGCCGCGAAGAAGCGCTTGGTGGGGTTCTCGCGCCGCAGCCGGTGAAGGATCCCGATCTCGGTCGCGACGATGTACTCGTCGGCGTCGGAGAGCGCGGGGCGCTTGATCATCCCCTCGGTGGAGAGGATCTGCACCCCCGTCGGGTCGACGTCGCCGGCGCTCATCGCCTCCAGCACGCTCGTCGAGCAGCCGCACTCGGGGTGGATGAGGAACTCGGCGCCCGGGTGGGCCGCCCGCTGGCGGCTGATGTGCTCGGGGTCGATCCCCGCGTGCACGTGGCACTCCCCCATCCAGACGTGGATGTTCTGCCGCCCGGTGACGCGCCGCACGTGCGCGCCGAGGAACATGTCGGGGCAGAAGAGAATGTCGCGGTCGGCGGGGATGGCGTTGATCACCTCGACGGCGTTCCCCGACGTGCAGCAGTAGTCGGTCTCCGCCTTCACCTCGGCGGTGGTGTTGACGTAGCTCACGACCACCGCCCCCGGGTGCTCGGCCTTCCACTGCCGCAGCTGCTCGGCGTCGATCGTGCTCGCGAGCGAGCAGCCGGCGGCCATGTCGGGGAGGAGGACGGTCTTGTCGGGGGAGAGGATGGCCGCGGTCTCGGCCATGAAGTGCACGCCGCAGAAGACGATGACCTCGGCCTCCGTCCGGGCCGCCTCGCGCGAGAGCCCGAGCGAGTCGCCCACGAAGTCGGCGACGTCCTGCACCTCGGGGCGCTCGTAGTTGTGGGCGAGGATGACGGCGTTGCGCTCCCGGGCGAGGCGGCGGATCGCCTCGTGGAGCGCGGCGTCGGGGTGGGACTCGAGGACGGTCATGGGATATGTGAAATGGGGGCTTTCGGGCGGAATGTCTAGGGGCGCCGACGGATGAGCGAGGGACGGGGCACGAGGTGAGCGGGACGGGGTACCCGCCACGGCGGTGAAGGTACTCCTCCCTCTTCCCTCTTCCCTCGCCGTGCCTCGTGCCTCATCCCTCGTGCCCCGTCCCTCGCCCCTTCACCATTCGATGTGCCGGCCCTTCCACTTCCGCTTGGCCCGCGGGAAGTCGCTCCGGTAGTGGCCGCCGCGGGACTCCTTCCGCAGGAGCGCGGCCTCGGCGATCAGGCGGGCGGTGCCCACGAGGTTCTGCTCCTCCGTCGCGCCCTCGGGGAGGCGCGCCTCGATCTCGTCGATCGCCGCCAGGCAGCTGCGCAGCCCCTTGGCCGTCCGGTCGATCCCCGCGTACTCCCACATCACCCGCCGCACGTCGTCGGCCGCCACCTGCGCGGCGCCGCGGTCCACGAGCAGCGGCACCTGCCAGCTCCCCTTCCGCGGCAGCGGCTCCGCCAGCCGCGGCGTCCCCTCCAGGTCGCGCGCGACCCGCTCGGCGAACACCAGCCCCTCGAGCAGCGAGTTCGACGCGAGGCGGTTCGCGCCGTGCACCCCCGTGCGCGCCACCTCCCCGCAGGCGTAGAGCCCCGCGAGGCTCGAGCGCCCGACGAGGTCCGTCACGATGCCCCCCATCATGTAGTGCGCCGCCGGCGTCACCGGGATCAGCTCGCGCGACGGGTCGATGCCGCGCGCGCGGCAGAGCGCGAAGATCCCCGGGAAGCGCTTCTGGAACCCCTTCCCCAGCTTGCGCGCGTCGAGCGTCACCCGCCCCGTGCGCTGCCGCTCGCGGAAGATCTCGCGCGCCACCACGTCGCGCGGCGCCAGCTCGGCGAGCGCGTGCCGCTCGGGCATGAAGCGCCGCCCCTCGCCGTTCAGCAGGATCGCCCCCTCCCCGCGCACCGCCTCGCTGATGAGCGCGAGCGGGTTCTCGGGCGTGTCGAGCGCCGTCGGGTGGAACTGCACGAACTCCATGTCGGCGAGCGTCGCCCCGGCGCGGTGCGCGATCGCGAAGCCGTCGCCGGTGGCCACCTGCGGGTTCGTCGTGTAGCGGTACACCTGCCCGCACCCGCCCGTCGCCATCACCGTCGCGTCGGCGAGGATCTCCACCGCCTGGCCGGCGACGCTCGCCCGCACCCCCACGCAGCGCTTCGCGCGCACGATCAGGTCGAGCACGCGCGCCGTCTCCAGCACCTGCACGCGCTCGCTCTCGCGCACCCGCTCGATGAGCGTGCGCGCCACCTCGGCGCCCGTCTGGTCGCCGCCCGCGTGCACGATGCGGTGCCGCGAGTGCGCCGCCTCCTTGCCCAGCTTGAAGCGGCCGCTCGGCTCGAGGTCGAAGCTCGCCCCCGCCGCGTGCAGCTCGCGCACGCGCGCCGGCCCCTCCTCCACCAGCACCTCCACGGCCTCGCGGTCGCAGAGCGCCGCGCCCGCCGCGAGCGTGTCCTGCCGGTGCAGCTCCGGCGAGTCGCCGGCGCCGAGCGCCGCCGCGATCCCCCCCTGCGCGTACGCCGTGGACGAGTCGAAGAGCGTGCGCTTCGTGAGCACGTGCACGTCGCCGTGCTCGGACGCGCGCCACGCGGTGTGCAGCCCGGCGACGCCGCTGCCGACCACCAGGAAGCGGGTGCGGATGCGTGTGGTCATGACGGAGCGGGGGAAGAGGAACGAGCGCGGACGCAGCAGAAAGGAAACAGCGCGCTCCTCCCGCCGCCACACGGCGCCGCCGGCCGCTTGACGCCCGCCGGCACGCGCCCCACGGTGGACGCGTGTATTCCACCTGCCTGTTCTGCCACGCCGGGCTCGGCGCCAACGAGCTGGTCGAGCACTTCCCGGTCGGCCGGCGGCTCGCCTTCGACCCCGAGCGCGGGCGGCTGTGGGTGGTGTGCACGCGCTGCACGCGCTGGAACCTCACGCCGCTCGAGGAGCGGTGGGAGGCCATCGAGGAGTGCGAGCGGCTGTTCGGCGCCACGCCGCTGCGCGCGTCCACCGAGCAGATCGGCCTCGCGAAGCTGCGCGAGGGGCTGGAGCTGGTGCGCGTCGGGCGGCCGCGGCGGCCGGAGTTCGCGGCCTGGCGCTACGGCGCCCAGTTCGGGCGGCGCCGCCTGATCACCACCGCGCAGGTCGGGCTCGGCCTCGGCGCCCTCGGCGCGGTGGTCGTCGGCGGCGCCGCGGCGGGGGTGGGCGTCGGCGGCTTCGGCTACGTGACGTGGCAGCTGGCGCGCACGATCGTGCGGGGCTCGCCGAACAAGGTCATCGCCCGCCTCTCCGCCCCCGACGGGCGCCCGGTGACGGTGCGGCGCAAGCACCTCCCCCACGTCGCCCTCCTCTCGCGGGAGCGGCCGGGCGCCTGGCAGCTGCGCGTCCCTCACAAGCCCGCCACGGTGGGCTACGAGGGGGAGGCGGCCCTGCAGATCGCCGGCCGGCTCCTCCCCTCGCTCAACCGCTTCGGCGGCACGCGCGAGCAGGTGAGCGAGGCCGTGCGCCTCCTGGACGAGGAGCCCGACCCGCTGCGCTACTTCGGCCGCGCCGCCGCGCACGTCTCGCGCGGCTCCGGCGCGGCGTACGCGAAGATCGCCTCCCTCCCCGACGCCGTCCGCCTCGCGCTCGAGATGGCCAGCCACGAGGAGTCGGAGCGCCGCGCCTTCGAGGGCGAGCTCGCCGCCCTGGAGGACGCCTGGCGCGACGCGGAGGAGATCGCCGCCATCGCCGACGACATGTTCCTCCCGCAGTCGGTGCTCGACTTCATCCGCCGGCACCGGCCCGAGCGCTGAGCGGGCGGCCCGCTGCCGCCGGCCGCCCGCTCAGCGCTGCGTCGCGCCCAGGCTGTCCGCCGCCACGCCGCCGTCGGGCGACTTGGGGCGTCCCTGCCGCCGGTCCAGGTCGTCGCTCCGCGCCAGGATCGCCGCCACGTTCCGATCGAAGCGCGGCCGCTGCTCGGCGGTGAGGATCGCGCGGATCTCCGCCCGCATGCTGTCGCCGATGGCGCGCAGCGCCGCCCGGTCCGCGGCGGAGCGCGCCCACGCGGCGGCGCCGGCGGCGCTGTCGCCGCGCAGCCAGGCGCGCCGCGACTCGTAGAGCACCGGCATCACGCGCCGCTGCAGCGCGCGGATGCGGTTCACGTAGCGCTCCTGCATCAGCCGGATGCGCGTGCGCTGCACCGCCGAGAGCTCGACCCCCGCGAAGCTCTCCTCGCCCGGGCGCGTCCGGCGCGGCGCGTCGTCATCCGCGCACGCCGCCGGCGCGAGCGCGGCGAGCGGCACGAGCAGCAGCACGAGCAGGGCGCGCCGGCGGGCGCGGCCGGCGGCGAGGCGGGGGCGGCGGAGGCGCATCTGGCTCGAAGGGGGGCGGTGCCGGACGGAGGTGGCCCGAGTATACCGTCGAAGGCGGCGCGCGTGCCAACGGACGCGCGCCGCCGTGCGCGGTCGCTCGCGCACCGTCCCGCACGCCTTGCCGGCCGGCCTGTCGGTGACGAGCTTTCGGGCCGATGCGGAAGCTCCTGATCGTCCTCGGCGCGCTGTTGCTGGTGCACGTCGCGCTCCTGTTCGTGCGCCCTCGCGGAGCCGCCGAGGCGGCGGCCGCCACCGGCCCGCGCGTCGGCGTCGTCTTCGACGTCGGCGG
>Ga0307410_10001062_pt1 | contig 11936 bp, 3 predicted proteins | sample 322Ometagenome_3_FD_203707 | JGI IMG/M metagenome (GOLD analysis project Ga0307410, IMG submission 203707) | Maize rhizosphere microbial communities from greenhouse at UC Davis, California, United States - 322HYB-O-3 | ecosystem: Host-associated > Plants > Roots > Rhizosphere > Soil | place...
CGGCACGCAGACCGGCTACACCGCGTACGGCTTCAACGGCCAGGTGCGTGTGCTGATCGAAGGCATCAACACGACGGAAGGCACCGGCGGCGCCGGCTTCTACTTCGACTACGCCTCGCTCGAAGAAGTGTTCATCGGCACCTCGGGCCAGTCGGCGGAGATGCCGAACCCCGGCGTCCAGTCGCAGTTCATCGCCAAGTCGGGCGGCAACCGCTTCTCCGGCGAGTACTACCTCGATTGGTACAACAACTCGCTCCAGGGCACGAACATCCCCGACGCCTACACCGATCCGACGGCGTTCAACAACAGCCCGATCCGCGAGCACAGCAACGAGATCCAGAGCTACTACGACACGGCCATCAACGTCGGCGGTCCGATCAAGCGTGACAAGATCTGGTGGTTCTTCACCTATCGCGACCAGAAGAACAGCGTCGCGCAGCCGAACTTCCAGTTCAACCAGCCGTTCGACACGCGTCTCTGGAACCCGGTGACGAAGTTCACGTGGCAGGCGAACCAGAACAACAAGCTGATTGGCTACTACCAGTGGGGCCAGAAGCACCAGCCGAATCGCCTGCTTGGCTGCTGCAACACCTACAACTACACCGATCCCGGCCAGACGCTGGATCAGAACTCGGGCAGCTGGGTGTACAAGGCCGAATGGAATGGCACGCTGAGCGACAAGCTGTATCTCGAAGCGCGCTTCGGCGACTTCGGCTACTACTTCCCGCTGCTGGCCAACGGCGATGACGACTTCTTCTGGCGCGACACCGGCGCGCTGACCGTCCTCGGCGCCGAGCGCCGCTGGGAGCTCGATCGCAATCGGTATCAGACCACCGGCGCCGCCACCTACTTCCTCGACACCGGCGGCAAGGGCAGCCATACGTTCAAGATGGGCGCAGAGCTGCTGAACGAAAAGGGGTACGAGGGGTACGAACAGGGCTTCGGCGGCGGCATCGAGCATCGCTACGCCAACGGCCGCTCCGACCGCATCGTGATCCAGTTCCCGACCGCGAACGTCGTCGGCAAGCTGCACAACAACAGCAACCTGCTGAGCGTCGCCAAGCTCGATCAGTTCGGCGCGTTCCTCAACGACACGTGGGTGCTGGGGCGGGCGACGATCAATGCGGGCGTACGCTACGACCGCTATCAGGGCTCAATTCCCGAGCAGGAGCAGCTCGGCGGCACGATCGGGCCGCACACGATTGCGCCGCAGACGTTCCCCGGACAGACCTTCTTCACGTGGAACCAGGTGGCGCCGCGCCTCGGCATGACCTTCGACCTGGGCGGCGACGGCAAGACCGTGCTGAAGGCCAACTACGGCCTGTTCTGGCACAACCCGGGCGTGACGGTGCCGAGCGACGGCAACCCGAACCAGCCCGCGAAGACGGTCACCTATGCGTGGAACGACCTCAATGGCGACCGCCGGTGGCAGCCGGGCGAGCAGGGCGCGATTCTCGACAGCGCGCTTGCCGGCGCGATTACCGTCGATCCGAACCTGAAGGCCCCGTACACACACGAGGCCGCGGCGTGGCTCGAGCGGCAGCTCGCCGACACCCTCGGTGCGCGGATCGGGTTCGTCTACAAGACGGAGGACGATCTCATCCAGAACTATCAGCTCGAGCGGCCGGCCAGCGTGTTCACCGTGCCCTTCCCGTTCACTGATATCGGGCCGGATGGCCGCAACGGCACGGCGGACGACCAGGTGCTGACGCTCTTCGGGATTCCGGCGGCGCTGGCGCCGAGCCTCTCGACCAACCGCACCGTCACCAACGTCGATCGGTTCTCTCGCTACAGGACGGTGGAAGCGTCGCTCAACAAGCGCTACGGGAACAAGTGGTCGGCCTCGGTCGGCGGCGCGCACACGTGGACGCGCGACTTCCCCGAAACGGGTGCCACGCTCCAGCCACAGGCGCCGCAGGATCCGGGCGTCGAAGATCGGACGATCTGGAACTTCAAGGCCACTGCGTCGTACGACGCGCCCTTCGGCATCCGGATCTCGCCGGTGCTGCGCCACCAGTCGGGCACGAACTTCGCGCGCCGCATTGCCGTCCCGGCGAGCGCGGCCACCGCGTTCGGCGCCGTCTACACCTCGGCCAACGCGTTCGGCATCTACGCTGACGATGCAGCGAACAATCGCGAAGACAACATCACCGTGTTCGACACGCGCATCGAGAAGACGCTGAACCTCACCAGCAACGTGAAGCTGCGCGGGTTCTTCGACCTGTTCAACATCACCAACAGCCACGCGTCGGAAACGATCAACAGGTCGAGCGGGCTGACCTACTTGAAGCCGACCGCGATTCTCGCGCCGCGCACTGCGCGCGTCGGGTTCCGGTTCCTCTGGTAACAGTCATTTGTTGAGCTGCTCGTAACCCTGGGCCGCTCGCGCCGGAGATTCTCCCAACGGGATCTCCGGCGCTTTTTTTGGCGCGCTGCCTGCTGCCTGCTGTCGGTGTAACTTCCTGTCTCCGACTGTCACTGTTCCGCTATTGCGCCGGCCTTCACGGACTTCCTAGAATCTTCAGATTCTCTCAAGGTCGAAGCTCGCACAGGAGGCAAACAGAATGAATCGGTCGGGGATCACAGTAGTGGCCCTCGCGTTCGCGGCGCTGTGCAGTGCACCAGCCGCCTACGCGCAGGGTGGAGGCGCCAGTACGACCGGCGTCATCCAGGGCCGTGTGACGGATACGAGCGGCGGCGTGCTGCCCGGCGTCACGGTCACGGCCAACAGCCCCGCAATGATGGGGTCGCAGGTACAGGTCACGGGCGAGTCGGGTCAGTATCGGTTTCCGGCGGTTCCTCCGGGCACTTATACGCTCACGTTCGAGCTTCCGGGTTTCACCACGCTGAAGCGCGAAGGCATTGATATCGCGCTCGGGTTCACCGCGAACGTGAACATCGAGCTTCCCGTCGCGACGCTGCAGGAAACCGTGACGGTCACCGGCGACTCGCCGGTCATCGACACCACGGCGACCCGCGTGCAGCAGAACTACAAGCTCGAAGAGCTGCAGTCGATTCCGAGCGCGCGCGACATGTGGTCGCTCCTCGCCGTCACTCCGGCGGTGCGCATGACGAACACCGACGTCGGCGGCAACCGCGCCGGCACGCAGACCGGCTACACCGCGTACGGCTACAACGGCCAGGCGCGCGTGCTGGTCGAGGGGATCAACACCACCGAAGGCACCAACGGCGCCGGGTTCTACTTCGATTACGGCTCATTCGAAGAGGCGTTCATCGGCACCGCCGGCAACTCGGCGGAGATGCCGCACCCCGGCGTGCAGAGCCAGTTCCTCGGCAAGTCCGGCGGCAACAACTTCCAGGGCCAGGTCTATCTCGATTACGCGAACGCGTCGCTCGTCGGCACCAACATCGGCGACGATCTCATCGCCCGTGGCGTGCGTCCGCACAGCAACGAGATGGAGAACTACTACGACGCCAACATCAACCTGGGCGGCCCGATCAAGCGCGACACGATCTGGTGGTACTTCTCGTATCGCGACCAGAAGAACCAGGTTGCGGTGCCCTACTTCGCCTTCGACAAGCTGTTCGAGACGCGGCTCTGGAACCCCTCTGGCAAGGCGACCTACCAGATCAACCAGAATCACAAGTTGATCGGTTACTACCAGTGGGGACAGAAGATCCAGCCGAACCGCGCGTTCAGCACGAGCTACACCTTCACCGACGAGACCCAGACGCGGCTGCAGGATTCCGGCAGCTGGGTCTACAAGGGCGAGTGGAACGGCACCGTCAACAACAACCTGTACGTCGAGGCGCGCTACGGTGAATTCGGCTACCAGTTCCCGCTTCTCGGCTACAGCAACGACATCTGGCGCGAGGACGACGGCACGAGGCTGGTGGAAGGCGGCGACCAGCGGCAGCAGCTCGATCGCCAGCGGCGGCAGTTGACCGGCGCTGCCACCTACTTCAAGGACCAGTTCCTCGGCGGCAGCCATAGCCTGAAGATTGGCGGCGAGCTGAATCTCGAGACCGGCTGGGAAGGCTACGAGTACCTGCGTCCCGGCAACGTGCGCCACTACTTCACCAACGGCGCGGCGCGCCAGGTGGACATCGCGTTCCCGACGGCGACCGGCGAGATCGGCTGCCTGCGTTGCCGCGACAAGCTGACCTCGATCGCCAAGCTCGATCACATCAACGGCTTCGTGAGCGACACATACGCGCTCGGCAAGGTCACCGTGAACGCCGGCCTGCGCTGGGACTACTACAAGTCGCACGCCCCCGAGCAGCTGCAGGTGGCCGCCACCACGGCCGGCTTCAGCGTGCCGGAGATCAGCTACCCGGCGCAGACCTTCTTCACGTGGTTCTCGGTCGTGCCGCGCGTCGGCGTCGTGTACGACTTCGCCGGTGACGGCAAGACTGTGGTCAAGGCGAACTACGGCTTCTTCCGTCACAACCCCGGCATCCAGCCGGCGGCCGATGCGAACCCGAACCAGGCGAGCAAGTTCGTCCGCTACCAGTGGACCGACCTGAACGCCGACCGCACGTTCCAGTTCGGCGAGCAGGGGAACATCATCCAGGACAACCGCACGGGCGGGCAGATCATCGATCCGAACATCAAGCAGCCGTACACGCACGAGGTGAGCGTGTTCGTCGAGCGGCAGCTGTTTGCCGATCTCGGTGCGCGCATCGGCTACGTCTACAAGACGAACGACGACATGGCCGACCTGTACTTCATCAACCGTCCGCCGTCGGCGTACACGCAGCCGTTCACGTTCACCGACATCGGTGAGGACGCGGTGCGCGGCACGGCTGACGACCAGGTGCTGAACTTCGTCGGCATCCCGCAGGCAGCGCTGGGCGACGCCACGCGCCGCTACCAGAACACCGACATCTTCGGGCGTTACAAGACCATCGAGGCCTCGGTGAACAAGCGGATGAGCAACCGCTGGTCGCTCGGCTTCGGCACGGGCTACACGTGGACGGAGGAGACGGAGAACCAGTACCGCGGTCAGACCGTGGCGCCGGCCGACTTCACGACGTCGCCGAACGACACCAACCGGCACGAGTTCACCACGTTCGGGTTCAACATGTTCAGCAACATCGAAGGCCCGGTCGGCATCCGGTTCAGCCCGGTCGTGCGTTACAGCCAGGGCACGCCGTACGGCCGCACGTTGACGGTGAACAGCGCCAACCCGTTCTTCAGCGGCACGATCCTCGTCGAGCCGATCGGCACGCGCCGCATGGACGACATCGTCGTGTTCGACTTGAAGACCGAGAAGCAGATCAACTTCGGGAAGACGCGCCTGCGCGCCTTCGTCGATCTGTTCAACATCCTCAACTCGGATGCGGCCGACACGACGAGCTGGGGCACCGGCGCGGCGTTCGAGCGGCCGACGCAGATCGTCGGGCCGCGCACCGCTCGCGTGGGCTTCCGGTTCGAGTGGTAATCGGGAATTAGCGATTAGCGATGCAGTGATTGCCGGGCGCCTCGCGGCGCCCGGCTTTTTTGGCTATCTCGTCTCCGCTGCCGGCTTTCTCCACCGCATCGCGAGGCCTTCCATCCACGCCTTGAAGCGCTGGTTCATGACCGACTGCTCCAGCGCGTCGAACTGCACGTAGGCCACCGGCACCACCAGCAGCGTCAGGAAGAGGCACAGCGCCTGGCCGCCGATGATCGTCAGCGCAATTGCGGAGCGCTGGCTGCCGCCGATGCCCACGCCAAGCGCGGTCGGCACGAGGCCGGCGAGGATCGCGGTCGTCGTCATCAGGATCGGGCGGAGACGGGTCCGGCACGCCTCGCGAATCGCCTGGTCGCGCGGCACCCCCTGCGAACGCAGCACGTTCGCGTAGTCCACCTGCAGGATCGAGTTCTTCTTCACGATCCCGAGCAGCAGCAGGATCCCGAGCGAGCTCCACAGGTTCAGCGTCCGCCCGGTGACCCACAGCGTGAAGAGCGCGAACGGGATCGACATCGGCAGCACGAGCATGATGACCACGGGCTGGACGAAGCTCTCGAACTGGGCGGCGAGCACCATGTACATGAAGATGCTCGCCAGTCCCATCGCCATGATCATGTTCAGCGTTGTCTCGTCGAGAATCTGCGTCTGTCCGGCCAGTCGGAACGAGTAGCCGGGCGGCAGATCGAGATCGCGCACCATGCGACGCACTTCGGCAGACGCTTCGTCGAGGGCATGCCCCGGCGTGAGGTCGGTGTAGAGGCCGATCGAGTACTGACGGTTGTAGCGCTGCAGCGTGGTCGGGCCGAGGCCGCGTTCGAGACGCGCGATGTTGTCGATGCGGACGGGGCCGCGCGCCGACGGCACCGTGAGCTTGGCAATCGACGCGAGATCGCGCCGCTGCGCCTCGAGCACGCGCATCTTTACCGGATACTGCTCCTGGCCTTCGCGGTAGGTGGAGATCTCGTCCTGGCCCGCGACCATCAGGCGCAGCGCGCCGGCGACGGTGGCGATGCGGACGCCGAGATCCGCTGCGCGGTGGCGATCCACGGCAACCCGCACTTCGGGATTGCTCACGTTCACCGTGACCTTCGAGTCGGCAAAGGTGGGGCTCTTCTGCATCACGCGCAGGAGCCGCATCGAATAGTCCGCCAGCACGCGCATCTCGGGCCCGAGGATGCTTCCCTGGATCGGGAATGCGGATCCTTCGCCGCCGCCGAGCGCACTGCGCACGATGACCGTCGGCTTGTACGCGGGATAGTTCTTCATCATCTCGCGCAGGTTCTCCACCACCTGGTCCTGCGTGATCGAACGCTCCTCGTACGGCTCGAGCTGGATCAGGATGTGCGAGTGGTTGACGCGCTCGAAGATGGTCGGTTCGACGTGGGCGACGCCTTTCAGCTTGCCGACGTCCGCCGCCACCCTGAGGACGATGTCGGACATTCCTTCGAGTGACGTGCCTTCGGGGCCGTCGATCGTCATCTGGAAATCGCCCATGTCCTCGTTCGGGATGAACGAGCGGCCGACCAGCGCGTTCATCGGGAACGTCAGCAGGAACACGCCGACGGCGATGGCCATCACCGTCTTCGGACGTGCGAGCGCCCGCTCCAGCCACTTCGTGTAGCCGCGGTCCACCCGACGGAAGAACGGGCTGTCCTTCGTCTTGGCGTCGCGTTCGGCGTCGCCCAGCTTCAGGAAGCGCGACGCGAGCATCGGCGTCAGCGTGAAGCTCACCAGCATCGACACCAGGATGCTGAACGCCATCGTCCAGCCGAAGGGGTTGATGAACCGCCGCGCGTAGCCGGTCATGAACGCGATCGGCAGGAAGATGACGACGAGCGAGAGCGTCGTCGCCATCACGGCGAGCGCCACCTCGCGCGTGCCGCGAATGGCCGCCTCGAACGGCGTGCAGTGCTTCTCCTCGATGTAGCGGAAGATGTTCTCCAGCACGACGATCGCATCATCAATGACGATGCCGACGGCGAGTGTGAGGCCGAGGAGCGTCATGTTGTTCAGCGTGAAGTCCATCGCCCGCATCAACGTGAAGGTCGCGATGATCGACGCGGGGATGGCGAGCGAGGCGATGATGACCGCGCGGATGTTGCGGATGAAGAAAAACACCACGGCGCTGGCCAGGAGGCTCCCCCAGATCAGGTGCTCTTCGAGCGACGCGATCGAGGCGTAGATGAACTTCGAGTCGTCACGCGTCAGCACGACGGACACGTTCGTCGGCAGCCCCGCCTGGACGGTGCGCATGCGCTCCTTGACCGCTTCGATCACGCGGATCGTGTTCTGACCCGACTGACGCCGCAAATCCATCACGATCGCCGGCTTGCCGTCCATCCACGCCCCGGTGCGGACGTCCTCGGTCGTGTCTTCTGCGTAGCCGATGTCCCTGACGCGAATCGGCGTGCCGTCCACGGTGGCGACGACGATGTCGTTGAATTCTGCGGCGGCGTTGACGCGGCCGAGCGTGCGGAGGAGGATCTCGGACTTGCCCTGCTCCAGCGTGCCGCCGGGCACCTCGACGTTCTCCGCGCGGACCGCCTCGCGCACGTCGTTCACCGACACGCCATGCGCGTTCAGGCGATCGACGTCGAGCACGATATGAATTTCACGGGCGCGGCCGCCGGCAATCGACACCTCGCCGACCCCGTCCACCGCCTCGAGCGCGCGCTTGATCTGCTTGTCCGCGACTTCCGTCAGCGCGCGGAGGCTCAGCTCGTCGCTGCTGACCACGAGCGTCAGGATCGCTTCGGCGTCGGGGTCTACTTTCTGGACGACCGGCATCTCCATCTGCTCGGGAAGGTTGCGCATCGCGCGCGCCACCTTCTCGCGCACGTCCTGCGCCGCGTCGTCGATGTCGCGCTCGAGGACGAAGCGCAGCGTGACCTGCGCGCCACCCTCGGCGATCCGCTGTGACGACATCTCCTGCACGCCGGAGATGCTGCTGAGCGCCTCCTCGAGCGGCTGGACGACGGCGGTGGCCATCTCCTCGGGGCTGGCGCCAGGGAGCGTGGCGCTCACCGTCACCGTCGCGGGGTCCGCCTTCGGGAACAGATCCACCCCGAGATCGCGGAACGAGAAGATGCCCATCACCACGAGCGAGGCCACGAGCATCGTGGCGAACACCGGCCGGCGGACGCAGAGCTCCGACAACATGGCTACTTTCCCCGGGCGTGCACGCGCACGCCGTCGGTGAGTTTTTCGACCTCGGATACGACGATGACGTCGCCAGCCTTCACGCCTTCGGTCACTTCGACGCGATCGCCGAACCGCTCGCCGATGGTGATCTCGCGGCCGGCGACGCGGTCGCCATTCACCACGAAGACGCGATTCACGCCGTAGCGGTACTGCAGCGCGGTGGACGGGACCGTCACGATGCGGTCCACCCGGTCCGACGTGAGGCGGACGCGCGCGAACGTGCCTGGCTTGAGGCGGCCGTCGCGGTTCGGCACCCGCCCTTCGAGCGGGAACGCGCGGCTCTGCGTGTTCACGGCGGGGCTCACACGGGCGATGGTGCCGTGAAGCGTTTCTCCCGGATAGGCGTCGACGACGAACTCGAACTCCTGGCCGATCTTGACCCACGGCGCGAGCCGCTCCGGCACCTCCGCCGTCAGCTTCAGCGGGTCGACGGTCACGAGGCTGGCGACCGGTGTCTTGACCGCCACGTAGTCGCCGGGCGACACGAGCCGCCGCGACACGAAGCCGTCGAACGGCGCGCGGATGACCGCGTCGCGCAGCTCGCGTTCGGCGAGCCGCGCATTGGCTTGCGCGGAGTCGATGTCGGCGCGAAGGTTGCGCGCGTTCTGGCGTGCCGACTCGTATTCGGCGCGCTTGGCGCTCAGGGCCGCTTCCGCGTCGTCGCGCTGCTGCCGCGGCAGGAGGTTGCGGTTGCTCAGTTCTTCCGCGCGACGAAAGGCCTGTTCGGCCTGCTTCAACTCCGCGGCTGCCTTCCTCACGTCTGGCGTCTCGTCGATGTCCGGCTGCGCGGCGCCGCCATCCTGCACCCCGTAGCGCGCCCGGGCACGCGTCAACTCCGCGCGCTGTTGTTCGAGCCTGTAGCGGAGCTTCTCGGCATCCAGCTCCATCAGCACGCCGCCTGCCGGCACGCGGTCGCCAAGGTCGGCGACGATGCGCACGACGCGGCCTTCGACTTCGGCGGACACGGTGGCTTCTTCGGTTGCGGTGAGCGTGCCGACGATTTCTATCGGCCGGCGCGCGTTCTCAGGCGTGACGGTGAGCGTGGTGACGGCGAGTGGCTTCTGTGTGTCCGCGCCGCCGGCGAGCGCGGCGTCGCGCGAGCACGCAGCGGCGAGGGACAAGACGAGCACCGGAAAGAGCACGAGCGATCGGCACATGAAGGCGCCCCCGAGGACAGATTGTCGACCGCTCAGTATAGATAGCCGCGGCGCTCGAGGTGTCGCGGTGTGTCTCGGAGACGGAAATCCGTAAGCCGATTTACGGAGAAATTCAAAAGGACGGATTGCCACGCGTTCGGCGCCCGGGCCGCGGCTCGAAGTCATTGAATTATCGGTGATTGGAGTTCCACGATCGTGCGGAGCGAGGGCACAGCGATTGCTGTGCAGTTGTGGTCATCAAGTGAGGCGTCTGGAGTGCTGACTAGGCCTGGACGCCGATTGCGGGTCTGAGGGAGCCCGAGCCCTCAGGCCCGCTTTTTTGTACAATTTCGCTCCGCCCATGTCCCTCGCCAACCGGCTGATCTTGTTGGCGCTCCTGATGTTTGCGGCTACCGCTGCGCTTCGAGCCAGCCAGGCCGCGCCTCCGCCTGCCGCCGTCCTGCCGGTGCGTCAGGCTGATGTGTCGCGCGACTACGCGGGATCGAACGCGTGTGCTGCCTGCCACGAACCCGAGCACGGGCAGTGGGAGCGGTCGCTGCACATCCGCATGACGAAGCCGGCCGCGCAGGCTCTCTTCGTCGGCGACTTCGACAACGTCTCGTTTACCGCGAACGGCCGCGCCTACCGGATGGAGCAGCGCGACGGCCGGCGCTACATCTCGGTCTCGCACGGCGACCGTCCGTTCGAGACCTTCGAGGTCCAGTACACGCTCGGCGCGAAGCGGTTCCAGGGATACCTGACCACGCAGCCGGACGGCCGCATGTACGTGCTGCCGGCGTTCTGGAACGTCGCGCAGCGGCGGTGGGTGGACTGGAAGGAGATCACGCCGGTTCCCGACGGCGACCACGATCTGCGGCAGATCTGGAACGTCACCTGCTTCAATTGCCACGCCACGAACCTCGACGCCAACTTCGATCTCGCCACCAAGACTTACAAGACCAGGTGGACCGAGATGGGTCTCGGCTGCGAGGCGTGCCACGGTCCTGGCAAACCGCATATCGCGTTGATGGAAGCGTGGCAGAAGGATCCGTCGACGAAGCCGGCCTACGACCAGAGCTCGCACAACCGCGATCTCGGCGCGACGCTGAAGATCTTCTCGCCGCGGACGGCGGCGCCGCGCCAGGTGTTCGACACCTGCGCCTACTGCCACGGCAACAAGAACAACATGTTCCTCGGGTTTCTGCCGGGCAGCCGCATGGAGGACTTCGCGCTGCCGTTCCTGGTGAGCCAGCCGATGCCGTCCGACGATCCGCAGGGCGACTTCTGGCCCGATGGACGCCCGAGCCGCTTCAACCGGCCGCAGGCGCTCACGCTCTCCGGCTGCTTCATCAAGGGCAACGTCACCTGCACGAACTGCCACGTCGCGCACGGGTCGCGGCAGGAGCACTCGCTCAAGGTGCCGATGGAGCAGAGCAATCAGCTGTGCACGCAGTGCCACGAGTCGCTCTCGGCGGCGGCAAACGTGGAGAAGCACACGCATCATCGCGCCGCGTCGCAGGGCAGCCGCTGCGTCGAGTGCCACATGAGCGACGTCAACTGGCGGCTGCTCACGCGCCGCCGCGACCACACGTTCGCGGCGCCGGTGCCGGAGATGACGGCGACATTCGGGGTGCCGAACGCGTGCACGACGTGCCACGACAACCGCGCGCCGGAATGGGCAGTGCGGCAGATGGACGCATGGTACGGCGACGGGCAGCGCCGCGCCGGCGCGATGCGCGTCGCGGAGGCGTTCTACCAGGCAGGCGCGGGCGATCCCGCGTCGCTTCCGGCGCTCGCGTCCTTGACGGTGGATCGATCGAAGGGGATGCTCGTGCGCGCGAGCGCCGCGGAGTTCATCGGCCAGGTCTACGTGGCCGCGATGGGCAGCGGCGACCAGTTGAAGCGCACGGGACCAAGCCAGACGTCGGTCGAAGGCGGGGATCAGGCATCAGAGGTCAGGGATCAGCGATCAGGGCTCAGGGGTCAGGGAGCGCTGACGCCTGAACTCATCACACGCCTCGTCAACTCCCTGATCGGCGCCGTGAACGATCCCGAGCCGACCGTTCGTGCCGTCGCAATCCGGTCGCTCGGCGTCATCAACGACAAGCGCGGGCTCACACCTGTCATCTCACGGCTGCGCGACGACGTGCGCACGGTGCGCGCGGGTGCGGCGGAAGCGCTG
>Ga0307410_10001064_pt1 | contig 11932 bp, 11 predicted proteins | sample 322Ometagenome_3_FD_203707 | JGI IMG/M metagenome (GOLD analysis project Ga0307410, IMG submission 203707) | Maize rhizosphere microbial communities from greenhouse at UC Davis, California, United States - 322HYB-O-3 | ecosystem: Host-associated > Plants > Roots > Rhizosphere > Soil | place...
ATCAACCGCCTCGCCGCAAGTTCTCGCTGGGGATCCCGCCGGTCCAAATGGCTTAGCTCTTTGAAGAGTGCTGCCTCTTCGTACCTAGTCAACGGTTGGACGTTGGCAACTTCGCGGAGATACATCGCGACCGGGTCATCGGGGGTATCAATCGGCAAAGTCTTCTCTCCGTCTAGGTTGGCTGCATCAAGGATGCTTTGTTTCCGTCTCAGGATTCTGTCGGAACCACATCCCACCTGAATGGCAATCAGCCTCAGGGGGCTGAAGCCCGGAGACCTAAGCGCCTGCCGAACTGCGAACTCATATTCTGATTACGTACCAAGAAGGCCGCGCAGACCAATCTGCGTGCCCTTCGTCTTTTCCGGTTTTGCCGACGTTATAGCGAAATAGCGCGATGGTCTCGCGCCCGCAAGCTCTCATAAGCGGCGTCGAGAATCCGTTGGTTCCGCAGCCCGTCTGTTCCCGGCGCTGGAAACTCACCGCGGCCTTCAACCCAATCTGCAAACGAATCAACCTGCAACGAGTAGGCGTTCTGGTTGAATAGTTCTTCCGACTGGACGACCTCGCCGTCACGCAACAGCTCCAGTGTGACAGGACGATCTACCGTCAACCCATCTTGGATTCGCAGCGTGCCTTTTTCGCCGACGAATTCCAATGGCGTTCGATAGCTCGCGCGAAACGAAACTTGCACGATGCCCAGCGTCCCGGATGCAAACTTCAGGTTGAGACTAGCCGCGGCTTCAACTTCACCGGAATTTGCGTCGTTAAATCCAAACGTCTGCACAGCAGCAACCTCGTCCTGGAGAATGAAGCGCAACGCGTCGATGCAATGAATACCGACGTCGGCGATCGGCCCTCCACCAGCCAGCGACTTGTCGGTAAGCCATGTGCGGTGATGTTCCCAGCCGGGAAATGAAAACTCGGAACGCGCGAACACAATTCGCCCGATTTCGCCGGATGCGATCATCTCGCGCAACCGTCGTGTCGTGTGTTCAAACCGGAACACTTGCGCCACTCCGAGCTTCACGCCAGCGCGCTCCGCAGCATCGACCATCTTCGCCGCTTCCGCTGCTGAGAGGCCCATCGGTTTCTCGAGCAACACATGCTTGCGAGCGGCGGTCACAGCAAGCACATCGGGAAGATGCACAGCATTGGGAGATGTCACGAGCACGGCATCAACTTCGGGACACGTCGCGAGCGCCGACACGGAATCGAACGCGTGCGGAATCTGATACTCCGTCGCAGACTGGCGAGCTTTCTCCATATCGCGCCGCGACAGCGCAGTGACAACGCATCGTTGAGCGCCCTTAAAGCCAGGCATCAGTCTGCGCACAGCGTGCAAGCCAAATCCTGCGATTCCGAAACGAAGCATGTCTCCTCCGCGAGATAACAATGTAAATCACGCTGAGGAAATTCGTGCTGAAGCCTTTTTGGAGGAGTTGGTCCCGGTTCGCGTACAGGAGCATTCGGCTCGGTGACAGGTGGATCAGGAGGCTCCTCGACCGGAACCTCCGGTTGTTGATCCGGAGGAACGCTCGGTTCTTTCGGATCATCGTGCCTGCGCATCGCGAGTTCGTCACTCATGCTGCGCGCTTGCGGCGAATGCCGCTTACAAGCTCACGTCCTGCGCGAGAAATCTCCTGGCCAGCTTTGGCGATCATGCGTCCTGCGCGGCTAGGCAGCGACTTTTTGCGGCCAGCTTGCGATCTGCCTGACTTAGAACGTGACTGGGTGTTTTTGGAAGTTCGCGATTGCGCGTTGCCCTTGGAGCGCGATTGTGTACTCGTTCTGCCTGCGGCAGGCTTCGCATTGCGTCTCGCTGACGCGGCGCGCGACAAGCGTGACGATGCGCCTCGGTTGGTCGACCGACTTCCTGCACTCGCGTTCCGCGATCGGCTCGAGGCTCCGGAGCGCGAACGGCCCGAAGTGGAACGCGAGCTGGAAGATGCGCGTGCTGTGCGCTGACCGCCTGAAGAACGAGCCGTTCGCGACTGTTTGCTTCCCGACGAACCAGAACCTGACGAGCGTTTGGCAGTAGATTTCGCGCTGGAGCGAGATGTACGACGGGCCGCCGGACGCGATCCTCCGCTCACGCGAAGCGTTCCGCGTCGTGCTGAACCGCGTGCCGAACGGCCGCTGGTCTTCGCCTGTTGTTGGGCCTGCGCTGTTTCACGGGAAATCAGTTTATTGAAGTTGCTCTTTTGTCCTTTCGCAGTCCTCTGCTGGTAGAGCAGTGCGAGACCATTCTTGTCGAACGCCCGGAACCATTCGTCCCACGATATTTTTTCCAGCGAACCTTCGCCGCTGAATCCAGGGAAGTCGAGGCGAATCATGCCGACATCGCCGTCTCCGCCGGTTCGCCGCACGCACGCTGGCGAAGCTCCGCGCTCTTCTGCCCACTGCCGAATCTCGTCGTGATCGGTTGTTACATTTGACTGACTTCGAGCCATCACTTCTCCTCCAAATACTCAGTTGCTTCGCACACTTCTCCATGGTTCAGATGAATTCGGGTTTCATGGTGTCGCCCGAAATAGTCCTAAGAAGACGTATGACGCACCTCCGGAAGCTGGTTGTATTCACGCGCGGCTCGCCTTCCCAACGCCGTCAGCGGCGAGCGCGTGACCGCGGTCTCGCTTTCCCTCCCGGTGAACAGTTCTTTCTGTGAGGCTCCTGTCCCTGGCATCACTCGATTGCTCAGCCCGAGCACGTCCGACGTAATTCCAGGAGCGATGCCATGCGCGAGCACTGCCAACTTCGCTGGAAGACCCAACACGACTTCCGCTCGTCCTCTACGCACTGCGTTGACCACGGACCTCGCCGCGCGCCGCGCGCCAATGGCCGACAGCGGATTGGTTGCAGCAAGCGCGAACCATGAATACTCTTTTTCGTGCTCTCCCTTGAAATGCGCGTTCAAATGCGAGCCAGTTCGCATCAGCCCCGGAACGACCGTCGTGACGTTGATTCCATCCTTCTTGAGTTCCGCGTGAATGCCCTCGGAAAATCCCACAGCCGCGAACTTCGCAGCGCCGTAAGGTACCAGATGCGGAACGCTGATCTTGCCGCCAATCGAGGTGATGTTCGCAATGCGACCGTAACCACGTGCTTTCATCTGCGGCAACACCGCTAGAGTCGGATACACAACTCCCCAGAACATCACGTCCATTGCGTTACGGAAATCCTCGATGGTCTGCGACTCGATAGGTCCAACCTGGATGATTCCGGCGTTGTTCACCAGGATGTCGATCCTGCCGAAGTGCTGCGTAGCCTGCTCGACCATGCGATGAACCTCATCGTCGTTACTCACGTTGCAGGTGATCGCCAGCACGTCGGCGCCGCGCTGGCGCAGGTCCGCCTCGGCTGCGCGCAGCTCATCTGCGTCGCGTGCACAGATCACGATCCTGCATCCAACCGCGGCAAACTCGCGAGCCATCGCCAATCCCAATCCGCGCGAGCTTCCGGTAATCAGTACAACGTGATCTCGGATATCAGCCAACCGGAAACTATTCCACGCCTCCCGCGCGATGAGCGCTGCTCCCACGCCAACCGCCGCTCCCGCCAGAGTGAATCCCCCTGCACCAATCATTACCGCACTGCGACTTGGAAGAGGAATGTGCATATTGCCTCCGTAGTTAGCTCAGATGCTTGTTACCCAGATTGAGAGGGACGAGGCAAACCGCAACCGACGCCTGAGGACTCTAACCTCATTGGAGACGACGATGAAGAGAACACTCTTGACTTGTGCCGCAGTTCTGCTCACCTGCAGCTGGTCATTTGGCCAAATGGACAATCGCGATGGGCAGGGAGTTCGCGGCGAGGGAACAGTCAACGACATGAGCAACGATCCGCAGCAGAACCAACGGCTCACCGGAAACATGGGAACGACCACTGGCAGCACTTACAACGCCGGAGCTTCCGACCATTCCGCCGATTTGGGCGGACAGTCCGCATCGACCAGCACGAGCGCCAGCCAATCCGACAAAGTGCCTCCGCCGGGAACCGGAATGCAGGACAAAGGTCAGCCAATGACGGCGTCGCCGGGAGCAACGGCCGCAACGCCGCCAGCGGAACGAGTGCGCCAGCAGCGCAACCAGAAGAACATCCAAGACCTTCCTGAGCAGAAGGGAGCAACTTCGAACGAGCCACCGAGGAAGACGTCAAACTGAGGAATCCCGTTCGCGTGCACCTGTTTGCAATTTATTGCATGCTGCTGAAGCGCTTGCTACTATCGCGCCGAGATGCTTCTACTCAGGACTCTTCTCTCCTTCTTACTACTTGCTTTCGTGCCCTTGTTTTCATCGTGGGCGGACGCTCAAGCTGCTGGCGGCGTTCAGGCCGGCGAGCCCACCTTCCGCATAATTCGTTCTGTTTCTGGTTCGAAGGGATCTCCGCAAGGCGGCCGTTTCGTCATGGAAGATCCGCGTACTACGTTTTATCTTCCGGGCGACACAAAGGTTATCGTTTATTTCGATTGGGAAGGTCCGCTCGGCACCCACCACTTTGAGGGCTACTGGAAGAATCCGGAAGGTAAGGCAGTCGTCATCTCCGACTTCACATTTGAAGCAAAACAGAAACGTTTCGGGGGATACTGGGAATTGAGTCTCACGGACGGAACTACGCCGGGAATGTGGGCATTAGAAGCACATGTTGACGGCGAGATGACCGGCACGCATACGTTCCAGATCGTGGCTGCTCCCAAGCCTGCTATTGCGGGCGGCAATGAGCCGCAGGCACTCACGCCTGCGCAGATCTACCAGAAAGCGCTCGACTCGACGATCACAATCGTAAAGCTCGGTGCGAATGGCGAGAAGCTTGGCAAGTTTTCGGGATTCGTAATCAACAATGACCTTATTGCCACAACATTTGAAGCCATCGATGGTGCGGGATCGGTCCGCCTAACTCTGCCGAAGGGAGCACAACAGCAGGTCTCGAGCGTGATGGCGTGGAACCGGTGGCAGAGCTGGGCATTGTTGCGGGTCGCAACCGGGGATTCCCCGAAACTCCGGCGGGCTCGTCCGAGCTCCTGGCATGTTGGTGATCGATGCTTTTTCCTCAATGTGGCACAGGATGGTACCCGCACCATCGCTGATGTCGATATCACCGGTACTCACAAATATCCCAATGCAGGTGAGCGTCTTCAGCTCTCCAATGTTGCGAATCTTAATGCGAGTGGCTCTCCGTTGTTAAACGAGTATGGAGATGTCATCGGGGTGATCGGGGCGGGTACAGTGCCGGGTTCTGTTTCGATGCTAACGAGCCGGTTTGGCACATATGCATCCAGCCTGCGTACACGGATGATGGGAATGTTGGCATTACCCGTTACCGCGATCGCGGAGGATGCCGGCACATCGGAGGTCCAGTTCTCGGAGCTTGCAGCAAATGGTCAGTTCGTTCCTCCGCTGGGCAAGACCGATGTCATAGGGCAGGGAGCCCTGTCGTTGAGGATGGACCTACGCCCGAACGTTTCACCAATGCCCCAAGATGAACGTTATGAGTTTTCACGGGCAGACAAGCAGTTCGCGGTCTTCCTGCTATGGGCCCCGAAGGAGAAACTCAACGGCCAAGCCAACTTCAAAATTTACGACCTGAACAACCGATTACTGCTGACGGGAAAACCGGCGAAACTGAACGTTCGCGCAAACAACGTTGGCTATACAGGGTGGCAGATCGGAATCGAAAGCGTTCCTGCCGGAACATATCGATTGGATGCAGTCATTGGCGAGGAGTCGGTCTGGCGCACCTACTTTACAGTGTCAGACTGACCGACTCGGCGTGTGGATCGCACGAGCGTATTGGCTGCTCAGCTTCGACGACGCGAACGTTGTGCTTGATGCCGCGTGCTTGCAGCGTTGTTGAGAGAAGCGTCGCCACGCCGTCATGTCCAGAAGTAGCGAAGGCGACGATGGACGGGCCTGCGCCGCTTAAGCAAACACCGAGCAGATCGGGATGATCGAGAGACAGCAATTCGCCCAGGCCCGGAACGAGCTCTTCGCGATAAGGCTGATGCAGCCGATCCCTGAGTGCCTCGCTGAAAAGCGAGTAGTCTTGCGATTGCAGGCAGTTCAATAACAGAGCAACACGTTGTAAGTTGAACACTGCGTCATGTCTAGAAACATTCTGAGGCAGGACTTCGCGGGAATCGGCAGTGCGGAGCTGTACGTCGGGCGTAAGGACGATCATCTTCAGCGCTGCGGGCCATGCCATTCGAGCGGCTGCCACGGACCCATCCAGCAATTGACAGCTTGCGGTCAGGCCTCCGAACAACGCTGCGGCGACGTTGTCAGGATGTCCCTCGAGAGCCGCAGCAGCATTAAGCATTTCACGTTCGGTGAATGGTTCGCCGAGCGCATTCAACAAGCGGATACCCGCAACCGTTGCTGCCGCACTGCTTCCCAGTCCGGAACACATGGGAATCTCGCTGTGGACATCGATATCAATCGACGGCAGTGATGAGACCTTCGGCCCTGCAAGAAGAACGAATGCGCGTTCGATATAGTTTTCTCCGCGCAACTCCTGATCAACGAACCGGAAGTTGAGAGCGCCGTGGCCGGACAAGACACGCACGCGCAAGCGGAGGTAGAGTTTTACGGCGACGGCAAGCGTATCGAATCCGGCCCCCAGATTCGCGATGGACGCTGGGACCTTGATCTCGAACTCCGATTGCCCACGCATCCCCATCTCAGTTCGCCTCGATCGCTGCGAGTTCACGCTTCGCGTGATTGTGTCGCTTGATGATGAAGTCAGTGTCTTTTAGCGCATGTCCGGTGAGTATGGCCACCACTCGTGCCTCCGGATCAATCGTCTTTTGCGCGTGGAGCTTGTGCAACCCAGCAAGAGTAGTTGCTGATGCGGGCTCGCATCCGATGCCGTCGCGTCCGATCAACTCCTTTGCTTCGGCGATCTCTTCGTCCGACACATCCATTACAAGTCCGTCGGTTTCTTTCACGGCGCGCAGGGCCTTCTTCCATGAGCGCGGATTGCCGATGCGAATTGCAGTTGCAAGAGTCTCAGGTTGTTCGACGGGCTGAAGCTCCTTCGCGTTTGAGTGCCATAGTCTCGCGAACGGATTTGCGCCCTCTGCCTGAACGACGATCAATTTCGGAACACGCACGATCAAACCAGCAGATTTCAATTCGGCAAATGCCTTGCCGAATGCGGAAGTGTTGCCGAGATTGCCACCGGGAACTACGACGTAGTCGGGAGGATCCCATGCGAACTGCTCACAGAGCGTGAACATCGCCATCTTTTGACCTTCGATCCGGAACGGGTTGATCGAGTTGAGGAAGTAAATGTCGTCATGCGACGCCTGCAACATGGTGTTCAGTGCCGCGTCGAAGCTACCTTCCACTTCAACGACCTCAGCACCGAAGTCGAGGGCTTGAGCCAGCTTATTCGCGGACACTTTTCCGGCAGGCAGGTAAACGCGTGTGGAAACTCCGGCGCGTGCCGCATATGCCGCGAGCGAACCGGAAGTGTTGCCGGTCGAGGCGCATGCTACCGCTCGTGCGCCAACGAACTTGGCTTCGGTGATGCCCACGGCCATGCCCAGATCTTTGAAACACCCCGTCGGGTTCCATCCCAAGTGCTTAAACCAAAGATTGCGCAGGCCGGCATAGCCTGCGGATTTCGCGCCGCGTACGATCGGATTGTTGCCTTCAGCGAGAGTTACAACCGACTCGATCGGATATTCGGGGAGAAACTCACGAAACCTCCAAACGCCGCTCTGGTCGCGAGGATCGCTGGAGGACTTGCGATCTCGCCATAGTTGCTTCAGCGTTGCGGGATCCTGCGAAACTTCAGGCACTAACTCGAGCAGCTCTGCACAGCGGGGGCACTCGATGGCCTTCGCGTGGAGTTCAAGCTGGTGATGACATTCGCTGCAACGCAATCGCATCCAGTTCACCTAACCCAGTATCGGCATTTCAACCGGTGCAGCAACATGGAAATCAAGTTTGCGAATTTCATTCAAAGCCTCCTGCACCTTCTGCGTTCTGCACGGCTCAAGCGTCACCACGAACGGCAATTCGGATTTCGCATGTCCCGGGCGCTGCAACACCGCGTCTACGTTAATCTCATGCCGCGAAAAAACATTTGCGAGTGCCGCAAGAATGCCGGGCTTGTCTGCGACTTTAAAACGCACGTAGTGCCGGGTTTCGAAGTCGCTGCTTACCTGCAACTCGCGCACGCTCTCCACATCATAAGCGTACGCTCCGTTGTGCCGATTGCGCGCCACCCAGACAAGATCAGATACGACTGCGACCGCGGTTGGATCTCCGCCCGCGCCGAAGCCGGAGAATACGGTTTCTCCGCCGAACTCGCCAGTAGATACAACGAGGTTCTGGCTTCCGCTCACGCGTGCGAGTGGAGAGCTTCGGGGGACCAGCGCCGGTTGCACTCCCGCGAACAACGTTTTTTCCTGAAGTTCTGCGCGCGAAATTTGACGAATCGTGCAGCCCAAGTCGTGTGCATAGCCGAAGTCGATTTCCTCGACTTCGCGAATGCCGTGCGTAGCGATCTGCTCAGGCCACACATTCACGTGCAGGGCCGTGCGCGACAGGATCGCCAATTTCGCGCGTGCGTCGAACCCGTCGATGTCCTCCGACGCATTTGCCTCTGCGAAACCTTTGGCCTGCGCTTGCTCCAAAGCCTCAGCAAATGGCATGTGCTGGTTCTCGATCTGGCTCAGAATGAAGTTGCAGGTGCCGTTGAGAATGCCGGCGATCTTTACGATGTGGTCGCCAGCGAGGCCTTCTTGCAGTCCAGACAACACCGGAATTCCGCCTGCGACCGATGCGCCGTAAACTAGGTGCTGCCCATGCTGCCGCGCGAACTTCAGCAACTCTGGCCCTTTGCGCGCGATCAACTGCTTGTTCGCAGTCACGACTGACTTGCCGGACTCCAGCGCGCGCCGCACCCACTGTTCGGCGGGATCGAGACCGCCTACTAACTCGACGACAACGTCGGCATCGGATTTCAGGACGTCGTCGAATTCCTGAGTCCAGTTGACGTGCTCGTGTACCCAGCCGACGCGCTTGCGCTCGACATTGCGGTTATAAACATGTGTGAGCCGCAGCCCTTGTGGAGGGCGAGTTGAGAGGATGCGCGCCACCGACCGCCCAACCGTGCCGAACCCGACCAGTGCGATCCTGCATTCCCTGGCTGCAACACTGACTGGCAACTTAGTTAGCTTCAGCGACGCGACCACGACGCTCCTCCTTTGCCGGTTCGCTCACAACGGGCAAGCGCTCGGCCCTGACGTAATCCAGCCACTTCGCCGACAACTTATGTTGGCCGCGCACAGCCTTTGAAAACGCGCGCTGCAAGCGGCGGGTGATGGGCCCCGTTTCGCCAGTTCCGATTTTGCGGAAGTCAATTTCCCGCAGTGCTATTACTTCGGCCGCGGTGCCGGACACGAAAACCTCATCGGCGAAGTAGAGTTGATCGCGCGACACGGGCTGTTCGAGGACGGTGTATCCGAGGTCACGCGCTAGCGAGATCAAACTGTCGCGAGTGATACCTTCCAGAATTCCTGCGGAAGGCGTGGTGTAGACAACGCCTTTGCGCGCAAGGAACAGGTTTTCGCCCGTACACTCGGCAACGTAGCCTTCGGGATCAAGCATGATGGCTTCATCAAAGCCCAGTCGAACTGACTCTGTTTTGGCCAACACCGAGTTCACATAGTTACCGCAGATTTTCGCTTTGGTCATCGTGATATTGGGATGATGCCGAGTGAAGGACGACGTGTTCGCGCGGACACCTAATTCAAGCGCATCCTTACCGAGGAATGCGTCCCACTTCCAGGCAGCGATCCCAACGTGCGGAACGCCGGTATCGAGCGAAAGATTCCATCCTCCTTCGGCGAGATAGATCACGGGGCGGATGTAGCAATCGCCGAACTCATTCGCGGCGATTACTTCCTTCACCGCGGTGCTCAACTCTTCTATGCTGTATGGCAGGTTGCGCCAGCCGAGAGCGGAGGCCGAGTGCCCAAGCCGGACCATGTGATCCTTCAATCGGAAGACCGCTGGGCCAGAATCGGTGTCATAGCAACGGATACCCTCGAAAACGCCGATCCCGTAGTGAAGGCCGGCAGTGAGGAAGTGGACTTGCGCGGATTGGAAGTCCACCAGTGCGCCGTTCATCCACACATATTTTGATTGCTTCGACATTAGTCGTCGCCTCCAACGCTTAGGGCCGCCAGCTTGTATGAGGGTTCGCGTTGCCCGCTGCGTGCCGCCACGGCCGGCAACTTTGACTTGCGCGCGCGGTGGCTTAACGGTTTAGTGAAAAGTTCTCCGTGAAGAGCTTTAACCGCACGCGGCACATCAGGTTCGTCAACAACCACGCTGATGTTAATTTCAGAAGCGCCCTGCGAAATCATGTGCACGTTCACGCCGGTGTTAGCGAGCACGTTGAACACGGTTGCAGCAATGCCGACACGCCCCTTGATGTCGCGTCCTACGAGGCACACGATTGCCTTGTTGGTTTCAACTTCTACTTCGCCCAACTGCTTCAACTCGGGGACGATGCCGGCAATGTCGCGCGAGGGATCGACCACGAGAGAGACGCTGACCTCGGAAGTTGAGACCAGATCGACCGGGCACCGGTGATTTTCGAGGACCGCGAAGAGCGACTTCAAAAAGCCGTAGGCGAGGAGCATGCGCGGGGCTTTCACGTTGATGACGTTGACGCCCTTCTTTGCGGCGATGGCTCGGAACATGGTGCGACTAGGCGGGGCTTCGCTGCGAATGCAGGTGCCGGTGCTTTTTACGTTGCGGGAGTTCAGTACGTAAACCGGAATGTCGTGCTGCACCGCGGGCAGAAGGGTTGCGGGATGCAGGACCTTGGCGCCGAAATATGCGAGCTCGGCTGCTTCATCAAAACTGATCGCACGGATTCGATGTGCGTCAGGACATAGGCGGGGATCGGTGGTCAGCATACCTTCGACGTCAGTCCAGATTTCTACGCGTTCGGCGGAAAGCGCTGCGCCGACGATTGCGGCTGAGAAATCTGATCCACCACGGCCGAGCGTGGTCGTGACGCCGTCGCGCGTAGCGCCGATGAAGCCGCCCATCACCGGAACCTTGGCATTCGCGAGCAGTGGGCCCACGTGAGCCTGTAGTTTCTCGTTGGTAGGCCCGACTTCCGGTGCGGCACTCTTGTGCGTAGCGTCGGTTACAACGACTTTGCGGGAATCAACGTGGACTGCGGCGAGGCCGTCTGCCTGGAACGCTGCTGCGACCAGAACGCTCGAGAGCACTTCGCCGTAAGAAAGTAGGGAAACCGACGTACGGGGAGAGAGCTCACCCAAAGCGCGAACTCCCTTGAGCAGAGTTTCGAACCAGTCGAAGAACTGGCCGAATTCGCTGATCAGGTTCAGGAGTTCTTTACCGCGCACGAGTTCATGGGCAGCTTTGTAATGGCGCTGCTTGACGATCTGTAGCTCGGCGAGCGCGGACTCCAGGTCACCACGCGCCGCACTGTCGGACATTCTGACGAGCGAATCGGTGACGCCTCCCATTGCACTCACCACTACGACCGGGCGACTCTTCAGTCGGCCGCGGACGATCTGTGCCACGCGCTGGATGGCTTTTGCGTCCTCAACCGACGTTCCTCCAAACTTCATCACGATCATGTCCGGCCCTCTCGAAATCTGCCCCCAAAATGCGAAACCCACCGCTTTCTCTGGCGGTGGGTTCTAGGAGCTTTAAACTTTTCTCTTAGATCATTTCCTAACCGCCAGTCGTGTGTGCGCACAAATTCGCATGCCACCAATTGTGGCTGTTGTTGTGCCCATCGACATAAAGCGGTGTTGCATAAGAGTTCGTGCAGAATAGCCTGATCCGACAGGTCAGGTCAAGCCTCTTCTCTGGTTACGGAAGTGCGACTCGCGGCGCTTATGAAGCAAAGAGTAGCTCGCGTGCCCTCTGAGTTG
>Ga0307410_10001065_pt1 | contig 11925 bp, 6 predicted proteins | sample 322Ometagenome_3_FD_203707 | JGI IMG/M metagenome (GOLD analysis project Ga0307410, IMG submission 203707) | Maize rhizosphere microbial communities from greenhouse at UC Davis, California, United States - 322HYB-O-3 | ecosystem: Host-associated > Plants > Roots > Rhizosphere > Soil | place...
ACGTCTTCAACCTGCCGTTCATCTTCCGCGACGAGGCGCACATGCGGAAGGTGATCGACGGGCCGATCGGCCAGGAGCTGCTCGAGCGCGTCACGGCGTCGCCGCAGTCGCGCCTCGTCGTGCTGGGGTGGATGGACGCGGGCACGCGCAACGTCTATGCGAACAAGCCGGTGACCAAGCCAGAGGACCTGAAGGGCCTCAAGATCCGGATGATGGGCAATCCGATCTTCGTCGAGACGATGAACGCGATGGGCGGCAACGGCATCTCGATGGGGTTCAACGAGCTGTTCTCGGCGCTGCAGACCGGTGTCGTCGACGGTGCGGAGAACAATCCGCCGACGCTGCTCGCGCAGAACCACTACACGGTGAGCAAGGTGTACAGCCTCACCGGCCACCTGATCATTCCCGAGATCTTCGTCTTCTCGCGACGCACGTGGGACGGCCTGTCGAAGGAAGACCAGACGCTGCTCCGCAGGCTGTCGCGCGAGGCGCAGCTCGAGCAGCGCAAGCTGTGGGACGACTACGTCAGCGACGCGGAGAAGAAGCTCAAGGCCGCCGGCGTGCAGTTCGTCCAGGCGGACAAGGCGGCGTTCTACAAGGCCACGCAGCCGGTGCGCGACAAGTACGGCGCGAAGTACGCCGCACTGCTGAAGCGGATCGAAGAGACGAAGTAGCGGTCCCCGGCCCAGGGCACGCGCGCCCCGTCGGCGCGCGTGCCTTTTTCTTGCGCGGAGCACCGGATGACGAACGCACAGCGCCGCTACCAGTCGGCGATGGAACGGCTGTACCTCATCTGCATCGTGATCTCCGGCGCTGCGCTGGTGGCGATCACGCTGATCATCCCGCTCGGCGTGTTCATGCGCTACGTCATGAACAGCGCACTGTCATGGCCGGAGCCTGCGTCGGTCATCATGATGGTGATGTTCTCGTTCATCGGCGGGGCAGCGGTGTATCGCGCGAACGTTCACATCGCCGTCGAGGCGCTGCTGAATGCCGTCTCGGCGTCGACGCGAAGGCTCATGCTTCACGGCGTGAACGTCTGCATGGCCGTCATCGCGCTGTTCATGCTCGGGTACGGCATCCACCTGTGCATCGTCGTGCAGAACTCGACGATCGCGGAGTTTCCGTGGTTGTCGGTGGCCTTCGTCTACCTGCCGATCCCGATCGCGGGTCTCCTCACGTTCCTGTTCCTCGTCGAGCGCGTCTGGGTCGGTGATCCGCCGCCGACGTCGATCATGTACCGCGACCAGGCCACCGAGCTCGAATAGGAGGCAGCCATGGACATCCTCGTGCTGCTCGGATCGTTCGCCGTCCTGTGCGCGCTCGGCCTGCCCGTTGCGTACGCGCTCGGACTCGGCGCGCTCGTCGCCGCGCTGTGGGTCGACATCCCGCTCGAGGCGGTGATGCTCAAGATCTCGGACGGCACCGACGACTTCGCGTTGCTCGCGATTCCGTTCTTCGTGCTGGCCGGCGCGATCATGGCCGAAGGCGGCATGGCGATGCGCCTCATCAACCTCGCGCGCGTGTTCGTCGGCTTCATCCGCGGCGGGCTCGCGCTCGTCAACGTGCTGGCGAGCACCTTGTTCGGCTGCATCTCCGGATCGTCGGTCGCCGACACGGCGTCGATCGGCAGCGTGATGATCCCGCAGATGGTCAAGGCCGGCTATCCGCGCGTCTTCGCGACGAACGTCACGATCTGCGGCTCGGTGCAGGCGCTCCTCATTCCGCCGTCGCACAACGCCGTGATCTATTCGCTCGCGGCGGGCGGGACGATCTCGGTGGCCAAGCTCTTCATCGCCGGCATCTTCCCCGGCCTGCTGTTCGGCATGTGCCTGATCGGCCTCATTCTCTGGACTTCGCACAAGCGCGGCTACCCGAAGGGCGAGCCGATTCCGCTGTCGCAGGTACCCAAGATCGTCGCCGACGCGCTGTGGGGCCTGGTCACGGTCTTCATCATCATGGGCGGCATCCTCTCGGGCGTCTTCACGCCCACCGAGTCCGCCGCCGTCGCCTGCATCTACGCGTTTCTCGTGACGCTGCTCGTCTATCGCGACTACAAGTGGCGCGAGCTGCCCGGGCTGATCCATCGCGTGGTGAAGACGGTGGCGATGGTCATGATGCTGATCGGCTTCTCGGTCGCCTTCGGCTACATGATGGCGATCATGCAGATCCCGGCCAAGGTGACCGCGTTCTTCCTGTCGCTGTCGGACAACAAGTACGTGTTCCTGCTGCTCGTCAACATCCTGCTCCTGATCCTCGGCACGTTCATGGATCTCGCGCCGATGCTGCTGATCTGCACGCCGATCTTCATGCCGGTGATCGCGAAGCTCGGCATCGACCCGGTGCACTTCGGGATGATCATGATCCTGAACCTCGGCATCGGCCTCATCACGCCGCCAGTGGGGCCCACGCTGTTCGTCGGCTGCGCGATCGGCAAGGTGACGATGGAGCAGGTGAGCAAGGAGCTATGGCCGTTCTACGGCGCGATGTGCCTCGCGTTGCTGCTCGTCACCTACGTTCCCGGTCTTTCGCTCTGGCTGCCGGCACTGTTCGGCACGCGCTGAAGCCGTTGGCATGCGCGCGGCGTCTAACGCCGTCGCGAACTCGCTGGCGCTCGGACGCTCGCCGTGCCTTGCGCGGTGCGTCGAGTGCTCGGCCGTCCGCATCCGCTGGCCGCGCGAGTCGCGGCGGCAGCGCACGACAGCCCGACGCACACTCGCGAGCGCTCGCGCACGACCCGCGCCTGACAACGTCGATGCGGGTCTTCGGCATACGTACTAGCCCGGATGATCAGGCGAGTTCGATGCGGTGAAGGGGTGTGCAGCGAGCGCGAAGCGGTGGACGGCGCATGTAAACAGCTTGCCGTTAATACCATTCCCACGTAGCGTGTCGGCGCCCGGCACCGGACGACGGTGCGGACCAGTGCGCGCGTCGTCGATCACGGCGCGCGCGATCGCGGCAATGTCTACGTGGGGGAATCGATGCAACGTTGGATGAGAAGCGTCGCAGGCGCTGCGCTTGCGGGTGTATTCGGCGTCGTCGCCACGGTGGCGACGGCGGCAGGGGATCCGGGAGCGCTCGGCGCACGCACGACGGCGCTCCTGAAGCAGGCGCGAAACGACAGGTCGTCCACCGTCACGCTGATCGTCGCCTCCAAGGCGGGACAGAACGCGGCGGTCGCTTCGGCGGTCGCGAGTCTCGGAGGGATCGTTCGCTATCGCGACGACGACGTCGACTACCTGCGCGTGCTCATCGCGCCGGACAAGGTGAAGGCGGTCGCCGCGCTGCAGGGCGTGCAGGCAGTCGAGATCAGCGAGACGGTTCCGCTGCCCGATCCGCGCCCGCAGGGCATCGCGCCGATCGTCCCACAGACGCCGCCAGGCGCCACGACGCCGCGCGACAACCCGTACATGCCGATCAACGATATCCGTGCCGCCGACTTCACGGCCGCGCATCCGACGTGGGATGGGCGCGGGGTCACGATCGGCATTCTGGACACGGGCGTGACGCTCGACCATCCGAGCCTGCTCACGACATCGACCGGTGAGCGCAAGGTCACCGGCTGGGTGACCTACACCGACCCGGTGACCGACCCGGATCCGACCTGGGTCGACATGGCCGCCCAGGTGAGCGGCGCGACGTTCACGTTCGCCAATCTCACCTATACCGCGCCATACGCGGGCACGTTCCGCATCGGCCTCTTCAACGAGCGCGACCCGCGCCTCGGAGGCGAGCTCGGCAACGACGTCAACCGCGACGGCAATCCCGCGGGAAGCAACGGCACGTTCGCGGTGCTGTGGGATACGGCGTCGAACAAGGTGTGGGTCGACACCAACCAGAATCGCAGCTTCGCCGACGACCTGGCGATGACCGACTACCGCGTCGCCTACGACGTCAACTACTTCGGCACCGACAACCCGGCCACGGCGATCGCCGAGCGCCTGCCGTTCGTCGTGCAGACCGATGGCAAGAACAAGTTCGTGAACATCGGCATCGTCTCCGGCGCGCACGGCTCGCACGTGGCGGGCATCGCCGCGGGGAATGCGCTGTTCGGTGGCGCGATGAGCGGTGCCGCGCCGGGGGCGAAGATCGTTTCGATCCGCGTCTGCCTGTTCGTCGCCGGCTGCACCGCGCACGGCATGGTCGAGGGCATGATCTACGCCGCCAAGCAGGCCAACGTCGACGTGATCAACATGTCGATCGGCGGGCTGCCCGCGCTGAACGATGCGAATAACGCACGCGCGATCCTCTACGATCGCCTGATCGAGAGGTACAACGTGCAGATGTTCATCTCGGCCGGCAACAGCGGACCGGGGATGAACACGATCGGCGACCCGTCGGTCGCGACGCGCGTGATGAGCGTCGGCGCCTACCTCAGCAAGGCGTCGATGCAGAAGAACTACGGCGCCGACACGCCGCCCGACTACGTTCACAACCTCAACTACTTCTCGTCGCCGGGGCCGCGCGAGGACGGCGGATTCAAGCCGCAGGTCGTCGCCTCCGGCTCGGCAATCTCGACGACGCCGATGTGGCAACCGGGAAGCGGCCTGCCGTATACGCTGCCGCCCGGCTATTCGCTGTTCAACGGCACGTCGATGGCGTCGCCGCAGGCGGCGGGCGGCGCCGCGTTGCTGATCAGCGCGGCCAAGCAGGCGGGCGCGCAGAGGCAGCCGGCGCAGCTTCGCCAGGCGATCAATTCGTCGGCGCGGCTGTTGCGTAACACCGGCGCGGGCGTCCAGGCGAGCGAGCAGATCCCCGTGTTCGCGCAAGGCAACGGCCTGGTCGACCTCACGGCCGCATGGGAGCTGCTGCGCACGAACATCAAGACCGCCGACATCGTCGGCAGCGTGCGCGTCGACAGCGCGCTGTCCGGCTTCCTCGCGACGCCCGGCATCGGCACCGGCATCTACCTGCGCGAAGGCCTGCACGTCGGCCAGACGGCGCAGCGCGACTACACGTTCGTGCGCACGAAGGGCGGATCGAAGGCGATCACCTACAACGTCGGCTGGATCGGCAACGACGGCACGTTCTCGTCGCCCGCGACGCTCGCCCTGCCGCTCAACGTCCCGGTGCAGCTGCCGGTGTCGATCGCGCCCAATGCCGCCGGTGCGCATTCGGCGATCCTGACGCTCGACGACCCGTCGACGGCCGGCATCGACTACCAGGCGATGAACGTCGTCGTGGCCAGTCATGCGTTCGCGGCTGCCGGCAACTATGCGGTGACGACGTCCGGAGCCGTGGGCCGGGCGCAGCAGCAGCATTACTTCTTCGACGTCCCGGCGGGCACGCCGGCGCTCATGGTCGATTTCAGCGGCCCGAGCGCCGCCGCCCAGACCGGACAGGCGCGCTTCCTGCGGTGGCATCCGTTCGGCATCGGCATCGACGACAACGCGGTCAGCAACTGCTATACGCCGGCCGCCGCGGCTGGATGCTCGACCGGTTCACCGCTCAGCCGCTCGACGGCGAATCCGTTCGGTGGCGTGTGGGAGGTGACGGTGGACGCCCGGCGGACCTCCGATGCCGACTTCGCGCCGTTCACGATGACGGCGTCCATCCTGGGCGCCAGCGTGTCGCCGAACCCGGACGTGATCGCCTCGGCGACGGTCGGCGTCCCGGTGGCGCGCAGCTACACGCTGACGAACCTGCTCGGGGCGTTCACCGGTCGGGCGGTCGGGACGACGCTCGGCAGTGCGCACCTTGCAACGCCGTCGATCGCGAACCTCGCGCAGCAGCAATACCTGGTCACGGTCACGGCGGGTACGACGTCGCTTCGCGCGACGATCGGCGGCACGAGCGATCCCGCCGCGGACCTCGACCTGTTCGTGTACAACTGCACGACCGGCAGCTGCGTGCTGGCGGGACAGAGCGCGGACGGCGATTCCGAGGAGTCGGTGACGATCGCCAATCCGGCGGCGGGCACGTGGGTGGTCCTGATCGACGGCTTCGCGGTGCCGGCAGGGACGACCACGTACAACTATGTCGACGTGTTCGTGAACCCCGCGTTCGGCAGCGTCAGCGTCACCGACGCCAACGCGCTTCGTCCGTCCGGCGCGTCATGGACCGTTCCCGCGAGCGTCGCTGCCAATGCGGTGCCGGCGGCGGGGCGTGTGCTGCTCGGCAACGTGCAGGTGCGTACCGACAGCAACGTGCTCGTCGGGTCGGGCGAAGTCGTCGTGCAGTCGGTGGCGGCACCGTAACGCGTCGACATCCATGCAAACGGGCCGCGGCGTTGCCGTGGCCCGTTTTTTTCGCCCCGCGGTCGGCGGAGCAGCCGCGCGCGGATCGTCGGCGTCGCGCTGTCGCATCGAGCCCCGGCACGGCGTTGCCGAGCCCGAGACGGCGCGCGCCTGCTAAGGTCGGACGCTGACCGGCGTCATCGCGCCGTTGAGCTCCACTGCACACGCGCCGCTGACGGTGATCTGTTGCAGCGCGCGTGCCGGCACGTACGCCATGGCGATCGCCCGGGCGAGCTTCCAGCTGTACCCGGCCGACGTGATCTCGCCGACCGGCTCGCCCTGCACGTGCAACGGCTCGCCGCCCCAGGGAAACGCAGCCGGATCGTCGAACGTCAGCGTCACGAGCCGCTTTCGCAGCGGCTCGCCGGCCTTCGCGCGCAGCGCGTCGCGGCCGATGAACGATGTCGCCTTGTCGAGTTGGACGGCGAAGCCGAGGCCGGCCTCGAACGGCGTCTCGTCGGGCGACAGCTCGGCGCCCCAGGCGCGACGTCCCGCCTCGATGCGCAACGCGTCGATCGTGTAGTAGCCGGCGTCGCGCAGTCCGAACGCCGAGCCGCCGTCGCGCAATGCGTCGTAGAGCGTCACGCATTGCTCGACCGGCACGTACAGCTCGAACCCCGGCCCGCCAACGTAGCTCATGCGCGCCGCGCGCACGCGCGCATAGCCGACGTCCACGTCGCGCACAGTGGAGAAGGGGATCGCCGTGCGTGAGAAATCGTCGGCCGACAACCGCGCCAGCACCGCCTCGGCGGCCGGCCCCATGAGCGACAGCACCGACCACGCGCCGGTCACGTCGACGATCGCGGCACGCTCGCGCTCGTCGATCTGCCGATCGATCCAGGCGAAGTCGCGCGTCGCCTGGCCGGAGCCGCTGACGACGAAGAACTCGTCGGCGGCGACGCGCAGCACGGTGACATCGCTCTCGATGCCGCCGCGGCGGTTCAGCATCGCCGTGTAGACGATCCGTCCCGGCGCCACGTCGACGTCGTTCGCGCACAGCCGCTGCATCACGGCGACGGCGTCGCGACCCTTGACGACGAATTTCGCGAACGACGTCTGATCGAACACGACGGCGGCCTCGCGACAGGCACGCTGCTCGTCGAGAACGAACGGCAGCCAGCCGGGCGCGTCCAGGGTGGGCGCGGGTTCGCGCGCACCGGCCGGCAGGAAATAGTTCGCGCGCTCCCAGTTGAGCTTGCTGCCGAACACCGCACCGGCGGCCTCGAGGCGGTCGTACAGCGGCGAGCGACGCAGCGGCCGTACGGTCGCCAGCTCCTCTCGCGGCCAGCGCATCGCGTAATGCAGGCCGAGCGTCTCGACGGTGCGGTCGGCCAGGTGGCGCCGATTGGCGTGGAATCCGGCGAAGCGCCGCACGTCGACGTCCCACAGGTCGACCGGCGCGTCACCGTCGACGATCCATTGCGCGATCAGCTTGCCCGCGCCGCCCGAATTGGCGATGCCGGCGGAGTTGAATCCGGCGCAGACGAAGAAGCCGTCGACGTTCGGCGCTTCGCCGAGCAGGAAGTTGCCGTCGAGCGTGAAGCTCTCCGGACCGTTGAGCAGCATCTTGATCGGCGCCGTCTCGAGGCAGGGCGTGCGATGGATCGCGTTCTCCATCAGCACCTCGAACTGGTCCCAGTCCTCGGGCAGCAGCTGGAACGCGAAATCGGCCGGGATCGGCGCGACGTTCCATGGCTTGGCGACCGGCTCGAAGCCGCCCATGACGAGCCCGCCGACTTCCTCCTTGTAGTAGATGAAGCCGTCGGGGTCGCGAATGACCGGCAGATCGGGCGTCACGCCGTCGATGCGCTCGGTCACGACGTAGAAGTGCTCGGCCGAATACAAGGGAACGGTGACGCCGGCGAGCTGGCCGAGCTGGCGCGCCCACTGTCCGGCGCAGTTGACGAGCACCTCGCAGGCGATCGTGCCGCGCTCGTCGCCGCGCTTCCACTCGATCCCGTGCACGCGCCGCCGCTCGACGCGAACGGCCGTCACCTCGACACCCTCGATGATCGTCGCCCCGCCGGTTCGCGCACCCTTGGCGAGCGACATGGCGAGATCGGTCGGGTTCGCCTTGCCGTCGCCCGGAATCCACACCGCGCCGGCGAGGTCGTCGGTGCGAAGGATCGGCGCGATGCGCTTCGCCTCGCCCGGCGAGACGAACTCGAACTCGATGCCGAAGCTCCTCGCGCGCGCCATCTGCCGCTTCATCGACAGCAGTCGCTGCGGTGTCTTCGCGACGTTCAGCGAGCCGCACTGCTTCCAGCCGGTCGCAAGCCCCGTCTCGCGCTCGAGCGACGCGTAGAGCTCGATGCCGTAGCGGCTCATGCGAGTCGCGTTGCGCGTGGCGCGGGTCTGGCCGACGAGCCCGGCTGCGTGCCACGTCGTGCCCGACGTGAGACGTCCCTGCTCGAGCAGCAGCACGTCCTTCACGCCGAGCTTCGCGAGGTGGTAGGCGGTCGAGCAGCCGGCGATGCCGCCGCCGACGACGACGACGCGGGCGTGCGCGGGCAGCGGCGCGGACATCGTCAGAAACGAAGCGCGGCGACGCCCGCAGCAACGCCGACGGCGCCGGCGAGGCGCCGCCAGCCGAAGCTTTCCTTCAGGAACATCGTCCCCATCAGCGCGGCGAACACGACCGATACCTCACGCAGCGCGGCGACGACGGCGACCGGCGCTCGCGTCATCGCCCACAACGCGATCGCATAGGCGCCGAAGCTCGCCGCGCCGGCGAGCACGCTGCGCCGCCAGCGCACGCACAGGTAGTCGACCGCCGGGCGCCCGCGCAGCGCGACGATCCACACGAGGAACGGGATGCCTTCGAGGCACATCAGCCATACCGCGTACGACCACGGGCTGCCCGCGACGCGTGCGCCGGCGCCATCGATCAGCGTGTAGATCGCGATCACCGCCGCGTTGCCGAGCGCGTAGCCGGCCGCCGCGAGCGTGTGGCGGCCGCCGGCGAACCAGGCGATCGTGAGGATGCCGAGCGAGATCAGCGCGACGCCGGCCAGCATCGGCGGGCGCAGGTGCTCGTTCAGGAACACGACGCCGAGGATCGTGACGATCAGCGGCGCCACGCCGCGCATCAGCGGATACGCGAACGAGAGGTCGCCGCGGCGATAGGCCGCGGTGAGGAGCAGGTAATACGCGAAGTGGATCGCCATCGACGCGAGCGCGAACGGCCACGCGTCGCGCGCGGGCAACGGCACGAACGGCAGCAGCGGCACGCAGACGAGCGACGTGCCGGCGACGATCAGCGCCGTATCGAGCATCGGATCGCCTGCCGCCGACTTCAGCAGCGCGTTCCACAGGGCGTGCAGGAAGCCCGCACCGAGGACGGCCAGCGTGACGCCCAGCGAAAGGTCGACGGCGGGCAACTGAGGCGCTCGCCGTCAGACGCCGCGCGGCGCGTCCTTCAGCACCTCGCGCTTGCCGGCATCCTCGTCGGCATCGGCGATGACCGCGATGCCGCTGTCGGCCGGTGTCATCAGCCGCGTGCGCGCCAGCACGCCGGCCTCCTCGAGGATCGGGTAGGCCACCGAGCAGAAGTGCGAGTTGATGCGCCGCATGTCGGAGATGAGATCGAGATGCAGCGATGATGTCTCGATGCTCTCGATCGTGTTGCCCGCGAGGCGCGCGAGGTGCGAGTTCGCGTACGCGCGCTCGAGGTCGCGCACGATGACCTTCTGCGCGAGCAGCTCCTGCGCGCTCTTCTGGTCGCCGTGCAGGAACACGCTGGTCGCGAGCCGGAGGTTCGACACGAGGCGGCCGTGGAGGTCGGTGATCTCGAGCATTCCGGCGTCGGAGAAGCTGCGGCCCTTGTCGATCTTGCGATCCTCGATGTCGGCCAGGATGCGCTCGATGATGTCGCCGACCTGCTCCAGGTTGATCGTGAACGACACGATGTCCGTCCAGCGCCGGCTTTCGCGCTCGTCCAGCGCGCCGCGCGGCACCTGCGTCAGGTACAGCTTCACCGCCGTGTAGAGCTCGTCGACGACGTCGTCGCGCTTGCGAAGCTGCTCGGCCAGGTCGCGGTCGTTGGACTGCAGCACCTTCAGCATGCCGCGCAGCATCTCGTCGATGACATCGGCGATGCGCAGCGTCTCGCGCGCCGCGTTGCCGATGGCGAGCGCCGGCGTCTCGAGCGCCGACGGATCGAGGTGGCGGGCGCGCGCGGCGCCCTCCGCGGGCGGCGGCGCCGGCATCAGTCGCTCGGTGAACCCGGCGATGCGCTCGGTGAGGCCGATGAAGACGATCGCGAGCACGGCGTTGAACGCCATGTGGAACAGCACCACCTCGTGCGCCGGCGAGACCTGCGCCCGCTCGACGAACGTCGTCGCGTAGCCGACCAGGGGCATCGCGAGCACGACGCCGATCAGCTTGAACAGGAAGTTGCCGAGCGTGACGCGTCGCGCCTCGACCTCGGCGTGCAGCGTCGACATCACGCCGAGGAGGCCGTTGCCGAGGTTGGCGCCGAGCACGATGCCGAGCGCGACCTCCGGACCGACGAGGCTGAGCGACGCGAACGTGGCGACGAGCAGTACGACGGCGAGGCTCGAATAGACGGTGACGGTGATCAGCGCGCCGACCAGCACGTCCAGCATCACGTCCCCGGTCAGCGAGGCGAACAGCACCTTGACGCCTGCCGTGTCGACGACCGGGTGCGCCGCGGTGCGGATCCACTGCAGCGCGAACAGGATGAGGCCCAGGCCGATCAGGATGCGCCCGAAGCGGCCGGCCGCCGATGCCTGCCGCCGAAGGAACAGCGTCACGCCCACAACGACCAGCACCGGCGCAAGGAAGTCCAGGTCGAACGAGAGCACCAGCGTCACGATCGACGTGCCGACGTCCGCGCCGAGCATCACGGCCAGCGCCGGTGCGGTGGCGATCAGGCCCTGACCGGCGAACGCGGCGACGATGAGGGCGGTGGCGGTGCTGCTTTGCAGGAGCGCCGTCACCGACAGTCCCGAGGCGAAGGCCTTCCACCGGCTGCTCATGCTGCGACGCAGTAGCTTGCGCAGGATGCTGCCGTACTGGCGCAGGATGCCGGTGCGCACGAAATGCGTTCCCCACACGAGGAGCGCCACGCCGGCGAGGAGGTCGAGCAGGATCTTCATGCGCGATCGACGACGGCGAGCGCGTCGTCGAGGATGTCGAAGGCGCGCGACAGATCGTCCTCGCCGATGACGAGCGGCGGCGACAGCGTCAGCACGTTGCCCTGTCCCACCTTGAACGAGAGGCCGCGCGCGAGGCATTCGTACATCGCCTGCTCGGCTTCGTCGCGCGCGGCCCGTCCGTCGGGGTGGCGCAATTCGATGCCGAGCAGAAGCCCGATGCCGCGCACGTCGTGGACCAGCCGGTGCCGCTTCGCGAGCCCGCGCATGCGCTCGAGGGCGGTTTCGCCGAGCCGCCGCGAGCGTTCCAGCAGCCGTTCACCGTCGATGACCTCGAGCGTCGCCAGCGCCGCGGCGCAGCCGAGCGAGCTCTTCTCGTGCGTGTAGTGTCCGAGCGCCATCGTTCCTGCAACGTCCAGCTCCCGGCGCGCGATGACCGCCGCCATCGGCATCACCGCGCCCCCGAGGCCCTTGCCGAGCACGACGATGTCGGGCACGACGTCGTAGTGCTCGAAGGCAAACATCGTGCCCGTACGGCCCAACGCGATCGGCACCTCGTCCAGGATCAGGAG
>Ga0307410_10001066_pt1 | contig 11920 bp, 10 predicted proteins | sample 322Ometagenome_3_FD_203707 | JGI IMG/M metagenome (GOLD analysis project Ga0307410, IMG submission 203707) | Maize rhizosphere microbial communities from greenhouse at UC Davis, California, United States - 322HYB-O-3 | ecosystem: Host-associated > Plants > Roots > Rhizosphere > Soil | place...
TTGTAGTCGAGACCGAGAATGGCGTTCAACAACGTGGCCAGCGCGTGCATCGAGATGCCGGAGGAGAACACCGTCATCACCGCGAAGGTGATCGCGTTGAAGGCGCGGGTTTTTTCATCGAAACGCAACTTCAGGTATTCGGGCACCGAGCGGGCCTTCGAGCCGTAGTAGAACGGCATCATGAAAATGCCCACGAACACCATGGCGGGAATCGCGCCCACCCAATAGAAGTGGGAGGTCGAAATGCCGTATTTGGCGCCCGAGGCGGCCATACCCATGACCTCCTGTGCGCCAAGATTGGCGCCGATGAAGCCCAACGCGCACACCCAGGCGGGCAGCGAACGACCCGACTCGAAGAAATCGGCGCTGGTCTTCAGGTGCTTCTTCAGCACCCAACCTATGCCGATAACAAAGGTGAAATAGACCATCAGGATCAAATAATCGACCCAGGCCAGACTAAGGACCACCGAGCCATCACCGGCGGAGACGGCTCCACCGCCAGCGGCAAGGAATAGAGGAGAGATCAGGGAACTCACGGGGTTGACGACAATAGGTTAAGACGCAAACGAAGCTCATCGACGTATCCACTATGACATGGATTAGAAAGCTTCTTTTTATGAGACGCTTAACGATGCCCGCAGGCCGCCGGGCACTCGTGCTCCAAACCGCGCCTGCCTTCGGGCAAATGGACGCCGGCCTTGACGTCGCCCGGCCCGAGGGGCGTTGATGCGAACGCACCATCAATGTCTCTCCACGCCATCAAGCGCACCGTCGACATGCAAATCATCGCCGAATGGGTCGAACCCCGCTCGCGCGTGCTCGACCTCGGCTGCGGACGCGGCGTGCTCCTCGATTACCTCGTGCAAACCAAACAGGTCCATGCGGTCGGCGTGGACCTCGATTTCGACAAGATCTCCGCCTGCGTCCGCCGCGGCCTCACCGCCTATCAGGGCGACATGATGGCCCTCATGCGCGCCTTGCCCGAAAACCATTTTGACCGGGTCATCTGTTCCCGCACGCTCGAAGAATTGCCCGACCCCGGCGCGATCATCGAGCAGGCGCTGCGTATCGGTCGCACCATTACGGTGGGCTTTGTAAACCACGGTTATTGGAAAAACCGCACGGCCGCGTTTTTCCTCGGACGCAAACCGCGCAACGCCGTTTACACGACCGCGTGGTATGAGAGCCGCCCGACGAACCCCGCGAGCATCGCCGACTTCGAGGATTTTTGCGCGTTGCGAAAGCTGAAGATCGCCCGCCGCGCCCACCTAGGCGGCGACTGGAAAACGACGAGCAGCATTTTGCCCAACCTGCTGGCCGGCTACGCGCTCTACGATCTCACGCGCTGACGCGCGTAGGTAACTCTGTCAGCGCGACGAGCCACCCGCTCGTCACGAGTGCGTCAGATCGATGCCCGGCTTGGGATCAGGTAAAGCTGGCTTTGTCGCATAATCGCGCAGGACTTCGTTTATACTCACGCGACCATGGGAAGGCAGACGGCGCGGAAAAAAGTTAGGAAACCACGTATTTCCGCACCAATACAGCCACCGTTTCTCAGCCACGTAACCGCCGGGAACATCGCTTGCCTTGGCGAAGCGCAACGGTTCGCGAGCGTGGTCAAACATCCGCGCCTGCTCATACGCAGGAATGCGATCAAACATATCGCGAAAAATGATCCCAGACAACGGATGACGCGATCCGTCGGTGGCCACCAAGACGTTGGGCATCTCCACGTGATCCAGAGTCCATGCGTGCTCCAGCACGGGCCGATTGTCGATAAGTCGAGGCGAGCCGTAGAACTTATGCCCGACAGCATGCAGACCCAGAATCGCCACTCCCGCGACCAAGGGGAACCCCAGCGGCCAACGGGGAAAAAGACGCACCACCCACACACCCGTCCAAAAAACCACAAACGCGAGCCAGCCCCATTCACCCAAGCCGATCAAAAACAGCAGGAACACAACGCCAAGGGATGTCCCGACACCTTTTAACATGCGAGTGAGCGTGGAATTACGTCCCCTCGGCAGCAAGCCTGCCGGTCGAAGCCGCCATAAAGGACCGACTGCGACCGAAAAGTAGCAAGTAACGGTCCGACCCCGTTTTGCCATCGTCAATCACGTGGGGCCAAGCCTCTTAGGGACAAAAGTCTCGCTACCGACAGAAACTCGGCAAACGGTTTGCCATCATGAATCGCGCGCTGACGCAACCGAGTCTCTGGGCAATTAAGCAGATCGGTGATGCGTCACCTCCATGCCAGTCATGAATCGCCTCAACACAGCACTGCGTCACGCATTCCACCTTAACCCGACCGGCCCCACTTCCCATCAATGAAACGCATCTTCCTCGTCGCCACGTTCGCCCTGCTGGGGACGCTGCTCTCCTCCGCCCAGCTCCAAGCCGCCGGCCGCAACATGGAGCGTGAAGCCGCGATCGAAAAAGAACTCGGCCAGATCGATCCCTCGCTGGTCGAACCGTTTCGCAACGCCCGCATCGCCGGCGATAAAAACGATTTCGCCACCGCCGAGCCATTGCTCCGCCTCGTCACGGAAAAAGCCCCCGGCTTCGATGCCGGTTGGCGACGGCTCGGTGCCGAACTCAACCAGCAAGGCAAGCGATCCGAGGGCCTGCCCCTGCTTGAACACGCCCTCTCGCTGAAGCGATCCACTGCCAATCTCGCCAGCCTCGCGTATGCACTCGGCATCAGCGCGAAGGCGGGCACTGACGCCCCGGCCCAAGACCGCCAGCGCGCCCTCAATCTCTTGCTGGAATGCAAAGCCCTCCCCAACGGCGACGACGTCGATATCCTCGCCGTGACCGGACAACTCGCCCTCGGCCTCGACAATATCGACGCTGCCCGTGACGCAGTCACCCGGCTCGAAGAGAAGCACCCCGACGAAATGGTCACCCACTATTTGTCCGCCATCATCGCCGCACACGACGAGCACTGGATCCGCGCCGAAGACGAAATCCTCATGGCCCGCGATCTCGGCCTGTCTTCGGAAACTGTCCAAAGCTTCCTCGACAGTGGCATCCACAGCGTCGCCTTCCGCTGGCGCGCCATCCGCAACACGTCTCTCACCGTCGCAGTCTGGGCACTCGGCCTCGTCACGCTCTTCGTCGCCGGCTGGGCGCTCTCGCGGGCCACGCTCCATCGCATCGAACACAGCGACCCGCGCATCCCCATCTCCGATGGCGAAAAACGCCTGCGCAAAACCTACCGCGTCGTGCTGAACCTGGCGGGCATCTATTACTACATCTCCCTGCCCATCGTCCTGCTCCTCGTGATCGCGGTCGCCGTCGCGCTGGTCGGCGGACTCCTCATGATCGGCTACGTCCCGATTTATTTCACCGTGATGCTCATCGTCGGCGCCATCGCGACCATCTGGAGCATGCTCCGCTCGTTCTTTATTCGCATCAATCATCGGGACCCCGGCGAACCCGTCCCCCGCGCCGAAGCCACCGCGCTCTGGCAACTCGCCGAGGAAGTCGCCGCCACGCTCAACACCCGCCCCGTGGACGAAATCCGCATCACCACCGGCACCGACCTCTGCGTGTATGAACGCGGCACCTGGCGCGACCGCATGAACAACCGCGCCCAACGCATCCTCGTGCTCGGCGCCGCCGTGCTCACCGATTTTAAGAAAGACGATTTCCGCAGCGTGCTCGCCCACGAATACGGACATTTCGCCCACCGCGACACCGCCGGTGGCGATATCGCCCTGCGCGTCCGCAACGACATCTACAAATTCTGCATCGCCATGGTGAACGCCGAGCAGAACACCCGGCTCAACATCGCGTTCCACTTCCTCCGGCTCTACGACTTCCTCTTCCGCCGCATCAGCCACGGAGCCACCCGCCTCCAGGAAGTTCTGGCCGACCGCGTCGCCGCCCAAGCCTACGGACCCGCCGCCTTTCAAGGCGGCCTTACTCACGTCATCCGGCAAGACGTCCGCTTCCACTCGCACGCCAAGCGCGAAATCGACGAAGCCATCAAGGCAGGCCGCCCGCTGCAAAACCTCTACGCTCCGCTGCCCGACACCACCCGGCACGACGAAGACGCTCAAATCAAAACCGCGCTCACGCGGCCGACCACCGACGACGACACGCACCCGGGGCCTCAAGACCGCTTCCGCCTGATCTCCCCGATCCCCGCCCCCGACCGCCCCGCCCAATCCGGCACCGCTTGGGATCTCTTCAACGACCCCGACACGGTCATCCGCCGCCTCCTCGACCAAGTCGAAAAAAACATCGCCGAACACCGCCCCTATCCCGCCCCCACGACCTGATAATCCCCGCCCCTTAAAAATCCGCTGCTGGCCCCACCTCCGAGCACAAGCCGTCCCCTGAAAAAGCGACCAAGGGGATTATCGACGCGGTCAAAAGTCGAGCCGAGGGGGGTCGAGCCGATGTTTGTTGATTTCAGCGCACAAACCAAAACTCTATCAACAATCAGCGGCCCGACCCCGTCGATCCGACCTCTTGGACAGTTTCATGGGGCACCGTCTATTTTCACCGCTGCTGCGGCGTCCCAAGTCTCCCTGAGGAATTTGAATTCCCGAAGCTCCGAGTCGAACGATTTGATCGGAAACGCGGGAGACAGCGCAAGTCGCGGATAGGGCTGCGGAGGAGGTAAGTTGGCGACAAAAATCAGGATGATGAACCCGGCCATGACAAACCGGTAACAACGACGCCCTTCGACCCGCATGTAGGTCGGCTCGACCATAAAATCCCGAAAGTGATCCCCGTCGAATTTCAGGGCGAAAAGAACGACGGCATATGTCTCTGCATCTCCCGGTTCTCGGCCAAGGACCATTCTCCGGATAATCTCTTCGTGTCTGCCCAACCGCACGTGCCGGAACATATCCAGGCTGCTGACGGACGCTCTCCATAGGACCGAAAGGAAAAACAGCTTCGACAAGGTGTAGTCCAAGCGAGGATGAGTCCTAAAACGCTGTGAACCTTCCACGCACGCAGGCAGCGGATCGACGAACAGTCTTCGGGTATGTTTTTCGAATTGGTTAATGTGAGACTCACACTTCTCACATAGGAGTTTTTCTCTGTGTCCCTTCTGCGGCTTGGATAGTTTTCCGCCTTCGGCAATTTCCGAAAGCTCGATGAAGCGGTGATCCTTATCGTAGAGCGAGGAGTAGAGAAACTCAGGGATTATGTGCGAACGGCACAACTGGGCTTCATTGAGACATAGACGGCATGTCGTCATCAATCACAGCCCCCGGAACGGTTAGCATTTCCATTCATACTTTTGATCTAAAGGAACATGGTCGGCCTTCGAAAATCGAGTTGGTTCGCGTAAAGAATCTTTCGATCCATTGTTCGAGCCGAGGGGGTTGAACGAGCCGACGGGGTCGGGCCGCTGATTGTTGAGGTTTCGTCTCACGTGAATTGCCCAAGCTGTCAGGATGCCGTTTTTTAAACCTCGCCGCTTGCGCAAGGGATTGGCCACTGTCCGAGTCTTGCTCCCATGCCGACTCCCGACGATCCGCAACTCCCCGATCCCGCGCCTGTTCAGGTAACCGAGCGTAATCCTGAATCCGAAGAGTTCTGGGCGAAAAAGAAGCTGCTCAATACTTGGAGCCTGCTTGAGGGGCGGTTCCCGTTCGTGTCCCTGCTGCTCGTGGTCGCCAGCGTGGTCGTCACGATCTGCGCGCATCTCTTGCCCGAACCGACTCAAACGTGGTTTTACGCCAACGGCGGCAAGATCTGGATCGATCGGAAGTGGTGGGGCCTGCTGGGCAGCGCATTTATCCACGTCGGGATAATGCACCTCGTATTTAACTGTTACTGGATCTGGCTGCTCGGGCGCTTGCTGGAGCGTGAACTCGGCTCGGTTCGTTTTCTGGGTCTCTTCCTCGGGACCGCCGTAGTGAGCGGCATCGCGGAACTCGCCTGGGCCGGCCAGCTCGGCGTGGGCATGTCCGGTGTCGCCTACGCCTTCTTTGGTTTCTTGTTCGTAAACCAAGCCCGCCACCCGGACTTCCGGCGCGTGTTATCCGGCAACACCCGACTGCTGATGCTCGGCTGGCTGGTCGCGTGCTTCGTGCTCACCTACACGAAGGTTTTCAATGTCGCCAATTTCGCCCACGTGGGCGGACTCGTATCGGGCGGACTCGTCGGCGTGGCGTGGTATCCGCAGCGTTGGCAAAAACAGGCGCGGGCTGCGTGTCTCATGCTCGGAGCCGCAGCCCTTGCGGTGTTGTTTTGGGCACCGTGGCAACCAGCGTGGCAGATGGGGCAGGCTTATCGGGCACTGATTGCCAAAGACGATGCGACCGCACTCGCCGCACTTGAAAAAGTCCGAACCAAAGACCCTGCCAATGCGTGGGCATTGTCGCAGGAGGTTCAGCTGCGTGCGGCACGGGGAGAGTATGCGCTCACTCGCGACCTCCTCGAGGAGTTGGTGGTGGCGCAGGAGAATACCACGAATCTCAATCATCTCGCCTGGCTGCTCGCGACTTGCCCGAAGCCAGACGTGCGGGACGGCGCCAAGGCGGTCGAATTTGCCCTTCGCGCCTGTGCCCTCGACGGGTGGAAATCAGGCGCGATCATCGACACGCTCGCGGCGGCCTACGCGGAGATGGGCAATTTCGCCGACGCCGAGAAGTGGATGCTCAAAGCGATGGAATTATCCGGCGGAAAATCGCCGGTTTACCAAGCCCACCTCGATTTATTCCGCGCGCACAAGCCGGTGCGTGAAGTCCCGTCCGGTGCCCACTAGGACCGCTGACCCAAGCCACTAGATCCCACGCCTAAGCCCCCCGACCCCGTGGGCGCAAGATCGTCATTTCGCGGTTTATTTTTGTCCGAACCGACCCCGCTGGTTCGTTGACTGTATGAACTTCAATCCACCCAAAAACATGAGCACTCCCAATACCGATTATCCCGCATTCAGCCCCTACCTCAGCGTCCGTGATGCGGACCAGGCCATCGAGTTTTACCGAGCCGCCTTCGGAGCGACCGAACGCTACCGTCTGACCGACAGCAAAACCGGCAAGGTCGTCCATGCCGAACTCCTAATCCAAGGCAGCCTGATCATGCTCGCGGAGGAAAATCCGCAATGGGGCAACAAGGCCCCGGCCACGCTCGGCGGCACGCCCGTCACCTTTTGCGTGATGGTGGACAACGCCGATGCCGCGTTCGACCGCGCCGTCGCGGCGGGCGCCAGCGTGCTCATGCCGGTGGCCGATCAATTCTATGGCTTCCGCAGCTGCAGCGTGAGCGATCCGTTCGGTCACCAATGGATGCTCCAGCACCAGATCGAAACCGTTCCTCCCGAGGAGCTGCAAAAACGCTGGGACGCGATGAGTCGCGAATGCCCGGCCACTGCCGAAGCGGTGAAGTGATTTTCCCGAAGGGGTTTCGCAGACGCGCAATTTTCATGCATTTCCGATTGGGCAAACGCCGATGTATTTGGCTGATTGACTGCCGATCATGCCCAAACACTTCGCCCTTCTCCTTTGTTTTATCACCGCCCTTGGTTTCAGCGGGTGCGCAACCCGCACCAAGATGCCGTCGCTCGATAAAGCGGTCACCTTCGCGCCTGCGGATACTCCCATCTACCTGATGACGGTCACGCTGAGAAACGATAACGCTCCCCGCTATCAACCCGAGTTGCTCGCCGTGAATGTCGAAAAGAAAGGAGCCATCGCCAAAGCAGATCGGCTCAATTTCACCCCCGATGACGAAGCCGAGCAGGAGTTCGAAGACGAAAAGCAGGGAGCCCGTTATTTTGTCCGGCTAAAAACGCCGCCCGGTGACTATGACATCATCGCTTTCACCTCCCTGTGTAGCGGGTTTCCTTTTCATGGTGTGTGCACAGCCCCGCTTTTGGCCTCCCTGCCAAAAGAGGCCGCCGGCTTTGTCTACATCGGCCACGTCTCTGCCACGGTGCGGGAACGCAAGGGCAACGAATTCCGCGCCGGCCCCGTGGTGCCTCTGATCGATCAGGCCGCTACTGGCATTTCCGGAGGAACCTTCGATATCTCGGTGGAAGACCGCTGGACCGAGGACCAAGCGGAATTTCTCGCCCGCTTTCCGGCCTTAAAAAACGCCGAGGTGCGGAAGCACATGCTCCCCGCCTTCAATCGCGAGAAGGCACAAGCCTGGTGGGAAGCCCTGTAACAAACGACCGTTCCGCACCGCTCTGCGACGTCTCAAACGCGTTGGCTGACGGCTAGGCGCATCGATCATTTTCGATCCAGCGTGTTAAGGGCAACACGCTCCACCTTCAGCGACCACAACATCACGACTCTTATCTGGGCGATGACCGGACGCAAAAAAGCCGGAGGCGCGAGCCTCCGGCTTTTTTTGAGAGCCGAACCGGCTCGACGCTAAGTCGAGCCCTACGCCGGCACGCAGGCTGCGTTCGGCTTAGAAGAACGTCAGGTAGTTGCCTTCGCCCATGCGCTTGATGAGGAGCGCGAGTTCCATCGCGTGGTAGTCGCCCCACATCGACGACTCGCCGCAGGGGACTTTCTGGCCTTTCGGGATGTGATCCCAACCGTTCGGGCGGTGATAAACGCTGTGCAACAACAGGCCCTGGTGTTTCGGATCGGAGGAGAGATACGCGTCGGAGAAGAGCGTGTTGGCGACGGTGAGGCCGGCCTGCGTGTAGTGCTTGCCGGCGGTCTTTTCGCCCTTGGCGGAGAGCCAGTTGCCGAGGCGGAGAAAACCTTGCGCGGCGATCGCGGCGGCGGAGCTGTCCACGGGCTCGAAGGCGTTGAACGGATCGGCGTTGGTCTTGGTGATGTCGCCCAACGCGGCCCAGTTGAGCGCGGCGCTGTCCCAGTAAGGGATGCCGTCTTTCGCGGAGTAACCATCGATGTAGTAGTCGCTCGTCGCCATCGCGGTTTCGAGGAAGAGATCGGTCACGGCGCGGCGACCGCCGACCGCGTCGAGGTCGGCGCCTTTGACCGTGTCGAGGAACTCAAGCTGCTCGGCATAACCGGCGATGATCCAGGCGGCGCCGCGCGTCCAAGTGGTGAACGGCGAGTAGCCTTGCTGCGAGGACGGGCAACGGAACTGGCCGTCGTTGCGGTTGAAAACGGATTCGTGAGCGACGCGACCGCGGATGTCATAGCTGTCGCGGCCGGTGCCAAAAAACACGTTATAGCGCGCGGTGGTCGCGGCGTGCTCGATGGCGCGGTGGAGGAGGTTGATGGACTTGTCGCCCTCGCCCATCAGCGAGTGGCCGAGCTGGTGCGCGACGACCAGCGCGCGCATGGAGCGGATGGTGTCGGCGAAGAGGGACTGCGGGCCGTTGAAGGAGTAAACGTAGCCGGAGGGCTTCACGCCGGGCGAACCCTTCACGGGCGACCACGCGGCGGTCTGATTGGTGGTCGCGTGACGCGCGGCCTGCACGGCGCCGGAGACTTTGAGCGCGAGCTCGGCGAAGTTGAGCTCGTCCTGATTGAAGGGGATTTTGCCCTCGAGGATCAGACGGCGGAGGTTGCCGTAGGTGGAGACGTTGTTGAAACCGTGGTCATGCACGCCGACATGCGAGACGTGCGAAGCCATATGCTTGACGGTCTTTTCGCGGCCAAGCTTGAGGAAACGCTCGTCGCCGGTGGCGTCGTATTGGAGGAACGCCATGCCGAACTGAAAGCCCTGCGTCCACTCGGTCCAGCCGCGCGAGGTGTATTTGCCCTTCACGGTGAAGACCGGCGTGCCCTTGGACGGATCCCACGATTTGTTGATCGAATCGATCTTTTGACCGGCGAGTTCAAACACGCGGTCGACTTTTTTCTGGAGCTTGGCGGGGGTCAGCGTGGCTTCGATTTTCATGGTAAATGGATGGTGCAAGCGTGCCTGCGGAGATTCGTGAAACAAGGGCCAACTCACAGGACAAACCCGCAATGCCAGCACGAACCCGACCTCGGTAGCCCAATCTTGTTTGTCACCTATTAAGTGACAAAAAGATCGGGCGGTTGCGCCGTTTGTGTGGCCGGCTCTACGGCATTACCCCGCGAACGTCGTCATCAGCTCCGCGTAGATTTTCGCGCTCGCGATCAACTCGCGCACCGAGGCGCGTTCATCGACCGCGTGGCAGTTGTCGCCACCCGGGCCGTGTCCGAGCGTGGGGATCTTCAGGTAATGCGAGAAGAAGTGCATGTCGTTGAAACCATACGACGTGCGGAAGACGCTTTTCTCCTTCCTCACACGCGTCACGCAGTCCGCCATCGCGGCGAAAAACGGATCATCGGGCGAGGTGAAACACGGGTGGTTGTCCGAGACTTTGTCGATGGTGATGCGGCAATGCGGAATCGCCTTCGCCGCTTTGGCGAGAAACGCCCGCAAGTCCCGCTCCGCCGCGGCCACCGTCTCGACGGGCAGCACGCGGCGATCAATGGAGAAACTCGCGAGCGCCGGCACGGTGTTGATTTTGCCGCCTTCGCCCGAGGCAAACACGCCGCCGATGTTCAGCGTGGGCGTCTTCACCGTGCCATCGGGCGCGGTGAACGTGCGTTTCGCCAAGAGCTGCTTGTAATCGTCGAGCGCGCGCACGAGGGCGGACATTTTTTCAAGCGCGTTGATGCCTTGATCGGGACGGCTGCCGTGCGCGGCGCGACCATGAACGGTGACGTTGAGCCAGACCACGCCGTTGTGCCCGCAACAGATGCCATTGCCCTCGCCGCCTTCCATCACGATCGCGTAATCGGGACGGATCGGCGCGTGCTTCACCAGCCAGCCGGCACCGAGTTCGGAGTCGGTCTCTTCGTCGGCGGTGAACGACACCTCGATGTGGGTCTTGGGGGCGACGCCGGTGGCCCGCAGCGCGCGCAAGGCCAGCAACAGCGAAGCGTGCGAGCCCTTCATGTCGGCCGTGCCGCGACCGTAAATCCAACCACGCTCGACCGCGCCGCTGAACGGGTCGCCGTGCTTCCACGCACCGGAGACAGGGACGACGTCGTAGTGGGCGTTGAAATGAAGCGTCTTCTTCGCACCGCGCACGGCGAGTTTGCCGAGGACGTTGTAACGCGGGAACGCCTGTTGCTCCGGCGGCAGGTATTTCTTGAGCAAGGTCCGCGGGATCGTGAAGCGTCGCGTCTTCAGCCCCGCCGCGGTCAGCTCATCCGCGAGCAGGCGCGTGATGGCGTCGTAGTGTTCGCCGGGCGGATTGACCGTCGGAAGGCGCACGAGACGCTGAAGCAACGCGATCAGGTCATCGGCACGCGTGTCGATATAGGCGGAGGGCGACATCGCGCCGCAACGTAGACGGTTTGCCATGCCGAGCGAGGCGATAAACATCACGACCATGCCAACCGCCGCCGAAATCATCGCACTCCTGAAACTGGAGCCGTTGCCCAACGAAGGCGGCTTCTTCCGGCGCACTTACACCAGCACGGCGACTCTGCCGGGCGGGCGTCCCGCGGGGACGGCGATTCATTTCCTGCTCACGCCGGAAGGGTTCTCGGCCCTGCACCGCTTGCTGACGGACGAAGTGTGGCACTTCCATGCCGGCGATCCCGTCGAGCACCTCATGCTCGACCCTGCCAGCGGCCGGGGCACGCGCACGATCATCGGCTCCGATCTTCCCGGCGGCCAACAGACCCAACTCACCGTGCCCGGCGGAGTCTGGCAGGGCGCCCGCCTCGCCACGGGCGGTGCGTGGGCGCTGGTGGGTTGCACCATGTCGCCGGGTTGGGACGAGAGGGAGTTTACGCTGGGCGAGCGCAACGTGCTCATCACCCGCTTCCCCGAATGGGCCGGCGATATTCGCGCGCTCACGCGATGATTTTTGACAGCTCCGGTGCCCGGGACATCGTAAACGGCCTATCACCATGTCCCTCGCCGATCTTCGCAAAGATTACAGCCTGTCCGGTCTTCTGGAAAAAGATCTCGCGCGCGACCCCTTCCGCCAATTCGACAAATGGTTTCAGGAAGCCCAGGCCGCCAAGCTCGTCGA
>Ga0307410_10001067_pt1 | contig 11920 bp, 14 predicted proteins | sample 322Ometagenome_3_FD_203707 | JGI IMG/M metagenome (GOLD analysis project Ga0307410, IMG submission 203707) | Maize rhizosphere microbial communities from greenhouse at UC Davis, California, United States - 322HYB-O-3 | ecosystem: Host-associated > Plants > Roots > Rhizosphere > Soil | place...
ATGTGATGACTGGCCGCGCGACTGTTGCGCATTGCGACGTGCTGCTTGCGGTATGGGACGGACTGCCTCCGCGCGGGCGCGGCGGCACGGGAGAGGTGGTGCAGCTGGCGCTGACACACGGCACTGAGATCATCCACGTGCCCCTCTCTCCTGGGGGCGACACGCGGGTTTTGTGGAGCGCGTTCGATCCGACCGTGCTGACGGTTGCAGACGACCCATCCGTTGCACGGCCGCTGGAGCGCGGCGACGTCGACAAATTGCTGCGCGGACTGCTGATGGGTCCGCCGGACGAATTGGAGCAGAGGTTCCTCCGCAAGTTCCTGAGCGAGCGGTCGCCGCGCATCCGCGCGCGCGTCGAATATGCGTTGCTGCTGACGGCCACCGGAGTCCGGAGGTTCCGCGCGAGCGACCTAACCTCGCGACATGCCGAAGCGCAGATCCGCGACGAATGGGCGCGCTACAGGGCGGGCTGCGCCGAAGCACACAACATTCACGCGCCGATTGGATCGCTCGAGGAGGCCTATAGTTGGGCCGATCGCCTGGCGACACATTTCGCGCAGACCTATCGCAGCGGGCACATCTTCAACTTCGTGCTTGGCGGAGTGGCCGTGTGCCTTGGCCTCAGCGCCTTCATGGCCCCCCGTTACAAGCTCGAGTTCGCGGCGTTCGAGCTGCTGATCACCTTTGCAATTATTGCCAATGCCGCGATCGGATCGCGCAACCAATGGCACCGGCGGTGGCTTGATTATCGTCAGCTTGCCGAGCGCCTGCGGCCAATGCGCAGCCTGAAGATGCTCGGGATTGCCGCACCCGATCCGCCGGGCACGCCGACCAACCCGGTGCCGCTGCGATGGATCGACTGGTACGCCAGCGGGGTCTGGCGGGCGATGGGTTGCCCGGCCGGGACCATCGACCGCCACTGCGCGGCGCGTTTGGGCGTGGCGATCGCCGATCACGAAGTCGCGCCGCAAGTCGACTATCACGAACGCAACGCCAAGCAGATCAACATGTTGGACCATCGCCTGGGCCAGATCGGGATGATCCTGTTTGCGGCAACTCTGATCGTGTCGGTGGCGACGATCATCGGGCTCGCCGCGGGATCAGACTTCGTCAACGACTACAGCAACTGGTTCACATTGGTGTCGGCGGGTTTCCCGGCGCTTGGCACGGCCGTCTTCGGAATCCGCTTCCAGGGCGATTTCGGCGGCGATGCGCTGCGGTCGCTGGCGACGGCGGAAACGCTTCGCCAGATCGACCATGAGTTGCGCAAGCATGTGAGCCTGTCGCGGGCGGCGGACCTTGCCGAGCAGTCGGCGCGAATCATGCTTGGGGATCTGGATGAGTGGCGGCTGGTTAACCAGCAGCGGGACCTGTCGGTCGGTTAGTCGTCCTCGCCCCAGCGCCAGCGCCAGCCGCCGCGGGTCGTTCGCGCGGCGATGACGACGAATCCGATGATCAGCGGCGCCAGGATGGCGACGAGGATCGCCGGCCGATGTTCGAACCAATATGACAAGCCGACGGCAACGAGCACGAAGGCGCACGTCAGCGCCCATCCCTGCCAGCTGATCGGGAGGCCAGCGCCGTAACCGTAGCGTTTCGGCGCGAACCAGGCCGGAGCGTCGTTGTCGTCCATGCTTACTTCTCCCTGGGCGGTCGGCCGCGCTTGCGCGCGACCGGCGCCTTGAGCTTCACACCGCGCGCAGCGAGCGCCTCCCGCAGCAGGCACTCCACCTGCGCATTAACGCTGCGAAGCTCGGCCGAGGCGCAGCGTTCCACCGCGGCCCACAGGGCCGGGTCGACGCGTAATGGATACGCCTTGCGGTCGGCGTCGGGCACTGCCTCCGCCTATTGATAGAGGGTGCCGGTGTTGACGACGGGCTGCGTGTCGCGCTCGCCGCAAAGCACGACCATCAGGTTCGAGACCATGGCCGCGCGGCGCTCATCGTCGAGCTCGACCACATTCTTTTCGCTGAGCATGGCGAGCGCCATTTCGACCATCCCGACCGCGCCTTCGACGAGGGTCTTGCGCGCGGCGACGACGGCCTGCGCCTGCTGTCGGCGAAGCATCGCGCCGGCAATTTCTTGCGCATAAGCGAGATGGGTAAAGCCGCACTCGTCGACAGTAATACCGGCGACCGCGAGCCGCGCCTGGAGCTCGGTCCTGAGTTCGACGCCGACCTGGTCGTGGTTGCCGCGAAGCGTCACTTCCTGGTGCTCGAAATCGTCGTAGGGATAGCGCGAGCCGATGGTGCGGATCGCGGCCTCCACCTGGACGCGGACGAACTGCTTGTAATCGTCGACGTCGAACAGGGCCTGCGCCGTGTCGACGACGCGCCAGACGATCTGCGCCGCCATCTCGATCGGGTTGCCGCGCAGGTCGTTGACCTTGATCTTGTCGGAAATGAAGTTGTTGGCGCGAACCGACACTTTCTTCTTGGCAAGCCACGGCCAAGTCCAGCGCAGACCGGTGGTGCGGTCGGTACCGGCGTAGGAGCCGAACAAGGTGATCGCCGCGCCCTGGTTGGGCTGGAGCATGTAGAAGCCAGGCATGACGAGGATGAACACCAAGGTCGCGGCGACAACGACCGGAATGCCCAGCGCTTCGCCTCCTTCAGTGCCGAGCCGCGTGATGCCGTAGATATCCGCGAGGATCGCCACCAGCAGCACGAGCAACATCGCGTATCCGCTCATGGTCGACGCCGGGCGCTCGCTGGTTGCCGTCAGCGCAATGATCTTGTCGTTGGCCACTCTTGCCTCCCTTTTAATTGATATCATAATAATATGAACAGCGGTGAGCGTCAACTGGCGCGCGATTGATGCGGCGGCTAAGGGCGCGACATGGCAAGTTCGAACTGGAAGCTGGTGATCCACGGCGGTGCGGGATCGGAGCGAATCGCGCACAACGATCCGGCCCATGAAACAAGCGCGCGCGCCGGACTGCATAAAGCGCTGGATGCAGGAACAGCCGTGCTTTCGAATGGCGGTTCGGCGGTCGAAGCGGTCGAAGCGGCGGCGCGGATGCTGGAAGAGAATGCCTGCTTCAACGCCGGACGCGGCAGCGTGCTGACCGAAGATGGCGTGGTTGAGCTGGATGCAGCGATCATGGACGGCCGGGCCCGGGCTGCGGGGGCGGTGTCGGGAATCCGGACGACGCGGGCACCGATCAGCCTGGCGCGACGGCTGATGGAGCAAGGGCCGCACGTCCTTCTTGCCGGCGCGGCGGCCGATCGCTTTGCGATGAAAGAGGGCCTGGAACAGGTCCCCAACGACTTCTTCGTCCTGCCGGAACGGCGGCGGCAGCTGGAGGAAGCGCTGGCTGCAGGAAGCGCGGCGGACCCGATCAAATATGGGACGATCGGCGCGGTCGCCGTCGATAGCCAAGGCAATGTCGCATCGGCGACGTCGACCGGGGGAATCACGGCTAAGCGGTGGGGCAGGGTTGGCGATTCGCCGCTGATTGGCGCCGGAACCTATGCCGACAATCGGGCGGCTGCCGTATCAGCGACCGGGTCGGGCGAGTATTTCATCCGCGCGGTAGCCTCGCACGAGCTTGCGGCGCGGATGCGACTGGGCGGCGAAAGCCTGCAGCAGGCGCTCGACGGCGTGCTTGCGGACATCCAGTCGTTGGGCGGCAAAGGCGGTCTGATTGCAGTCGCGCCCGACGGCACGACGGCCTGGGGCTTCACGACGCCGGCGATGTATCGCGGACTCGCGGATGGTGACCGCCGCGTGGTCGGGATCTACGCAGGGGACGAAGAGCGGTAGGGCAGATCCCGCCGCAACCATTCGATCTCCGCCGCAACGCCTTCGCGCTCGGCTTTGAGGAACTGGGCCACCGCTTCGCGGAAGCTCGGGTTCGGAATGAAGTGCGCGCTCCTAGTGATCACGGGCTCATAGCCGCGAGCGACCTTGTGCTCGCCCTGCGCCCCCGCCTGGACGCATTGCAGGCCGTGATCGATCGCCCACTCGACGGCGCGGTAATAGCAAAGCTCGAAATGGAGGAATGGCACCTCGTCGATGGTGCCCCAATAGCGGCCATAGAGCGTGTCACTGCCGACGAAATTGAGCGCGCCGGCGATCGGCAAGCCATCGCGGCAGGCGAGGAACAGCAGCACGGATTCGCCCATCCGCTCGCCGACGAGATCGAAGAATTCGCGCGTCAGGTATGGGCGGCCCCACTTTCGGGAGCCGGTGTCCTGATAAAAGGTCCACATCGCGTCCCATTCGGCAGGCCCGATTTCCGAGCCGCGAAGGATACGGATATCGAGGCGATCGATGGCCGCAGCGCGCTCCTTGCGTAGGGTCTTGCGCTTGCGGCTGGAGAGGGTCGCGAGGAAATGTTCGAAGCTCGCGTAGCCGCGATTGAACCAATGATATTGGACGCCGTCGCGGACCAGCCAGCCGCGGCGTTCGCACTCGGCGGCGCCCGCACCGTCGATGAAAGTGATGTGCGCCGACGACATCTGATGCTGGATCGTCACGGTCTCCAGCGATGCGAGGAGCTGCTGCGGACGGCTGCCGAGCAGGCGCGGTCCGGGCACGGGAGTGAACGGGACCGACACCTGGAGCTTCGGATAATATTCACCGCCGGCGTGCTGCCAGGCCTCGGCCCAGCCATGGTCGAACACATATTCGCCCTGGCTATGCCCCTTCAGATAGGCGGGTGCGGCAGCGACTAAGCGATTGCTTTCGTCCTCGACCAAAATCGGCGCGGGCGTCCAGCCGGTGCCCGGTCCGACGCTCCCAGAATCTTCGAGCGAGGACAGGAAGGCGTGCGTCACGAAAGGGTCGCCCGCGCTCAACCGGTCCCAGGCGTGCGCGTTGAGCCCGGAAACGCCGGAAGCGATCTTCGCGACGAAGTCAGATTCCTGGTCGGCCATCGCCCTCCCAAATGAGCGCGTCGGCATGAACCCCCGCTTGCGCGCGTTGCTCCGCCGTCTTGATGGTCCAGCTGTAGAGATTGAATTTCGTCCGCGCTTTTGCGGCCCACCGCGATCCCAGCAACGTCCGCTCGACCGACAGGAAATTGGGCGAGCCAAAACCGACGGCCGTCCATCGCTCCAACGCCGACGCGCGCGCCGAGACGACCAGACCGCGATGGCGATAAGGCGCGTTCCGAGCGAACCACCAGCTGACCCTCGGGTCGAAGCTCATCACGCCGACGGGGCCGGCATAGTCCGCCAGGTCAGCGGCAATCGCTCCTGCGAGGCGAGCCGCGTTACCGTTCCACACCTTCGCTTCGATCAGGATCGGGGCGCGGCCGGCGACCAGGTCGAGCAACTCGCTCAGCCAGGGAATGGTCGCTTGGGTGCCGAGCAGCGGCCGTGCGGCGAGGACTTCCGCGCGCGTTCCTTCGACCGAGCCCTCGATCCCGCAAAGCCGCTTCAGATCGTGGTCGTGGAAGACCATGACCTGGCCGTCGCCGGACAGACAGACATCGCATTCGATGCCGGCGCCGAAATCTATCGCGGCCTGAAATGAAGGAAGGCTGTTCTCAGGCACTCCGGGTCCGTGCAGGCCGCGGTGCGCATAGCCTGCCGGACCTGGGTCTAACGGGTCAGGATCGGACCGCGACGATCGCATCCACTTCGACGGCGACGCCGAGCGGGAGGGCGGCAACGCCGACAGCGCTGCGGGCGTGACGGCCGGCTTCGCCGAAGACTTCCTGCATCAGCTCGGAGGCGCCGTTCGCAACCTTGGGCTGGTCGACGAAGGACGGGGCGCTGTTCACGAATACGCCGAGCTTCACGACGCGTTCGACGCGGTCGAGCGAGCCGAGCGCGGCCTTCATCTGGGCGAGCAGCATGACGCCGCAGCGGCGCGCGGCGGCATAGCCGGCGTCGAGGTCCATGTTCTCGCCGAGCCGGCCGACGATCCGGCTGCCGTCCTCGGCGAAGCTGATCTGGCCGGAGATGTGGAGGAGCCCGTCCCGCTCGACGGCGGGGACGTAGGCGGCGACGGGCGCGGCTGCCTGCGGCAGCTCGATGCCCAGCTCGGAGAGGCGCTGGTCGATGCTCATGGCAACGCCCCAAGCACCGGCGGGAACTGGAATCAAGCCTCGCGATGCACGCTGAAGCCGCCCCAGCTCTGGGTGACGGGCATCAGCTCGACCGTGTTGATGTTGAGGTGGGGCGGCAGGGTCGCCAGCCACCAGAAGAGCTCGGCGAGGTCGTCGGAGGTCATCGGATCCATGCCGGTATAGAGCTTGTCGGATGCTTCCTTGTCGCCACCCGTCCGGACGATGGTGAACTCGGTTTCCGCCATGCCCGGCTCGACCGAGGTGACGCGAACGCCGGTGCCGGCGAGGTCGCAGCGCAGGTCGAGCGAGAACTGGCGGACGAACGCCTTGGTGCCCGCGTAAACGGCGCCGCCCTTGTACGGGTAGGTCGCGGCAACCGACGACAGGTTGATGATCTGGCCGCGGCGCTCGATCAGCTTCGGCAGTAGCGCGCGAGTCAGCGCAACGAGGCCGGTGATGTTGGTGTCGATCACGGTTTGGACCCGGTCCCAATCGGTGTCGGGCAGCGGATCGGTCGGCGGCGCGAGACCGGCATTGTTGAGCAGCAGGTCGATTTCGCCCCACGGCGCTTCCAGCTGCGCCAGGCTTTCCAGCGCCTCGCGGTCGCGCATGTCGATCTCGAGGGGCAGGAAATTGTCGCCCAGCTCGTCCTGAAGGCGCTTGAGACGGTCCGCGCGCCGGCCGGTGCCGATGGCGCGCCATCCGCCGCCGACGAACTTGCGCGCGGCCGCTTCACCGAATCCAGCGGTCGCGCCGGTGATCACGATGGTCTTCATGCTTTTCCTTCTTCGAGTTTGCGTCGCGCCTCTACGAGGTCTTCCGGCTTGCAGCCAAGGGTCTCGGCGACGGCGAGCAAGTCGGGCTCATGCGCTTCGAGGAAGCGGAGCAGCGCCGCGAGCAGGTCCGGCTCGCCGGCGCGCGCACGCAACTCGTCAGTCCCGATTCCGGTCAGATCGATGAACCGTTGCGCCCGACGCTCCTCACTGAGCGTTGCGGCAAGCGCGCCAAGCGCGAGGGCGACGGGGTCATTGGGGTTTCCGTGCATCGCAGCTAAGTATGCGCGGCGCGTTGAGAAGGAAGCAGCTTGGCCAAGATTTTGATCGTCGAGGACAATGCGCTGAACATCAAGCTGTTCTGCGACCTGCTGGCGGCGCATGGCCATCAGCCGGAAGCGGTGACCGACAGCCGCAATGCACTGGGCGCCGCGCGCGAGCTGCGTCCCGACCTCGTCATCACCGACATCCAGCTGCCGCACGTTAGCGGGCTCGAGCTCATTCGGCTGATCCGCAAGGACGAGGACCTGTCCGAGGTGCCGATCATGGCCGTGACCGCTTATTCGGCGCAGGGCGACGAGGAGCGCATCCGCGCGGCCGGCGCGCAGGCCTATGTGTCGAAGCCGATCTCGGTGGTGAAGTTCGCGCAAACCGTCGACGAGCTGCTGACGACGAGCAGCGAAGAGCCAGGCGAAATGCCGGAGTCGATGGCTAACGATGATGACGGCGGCGGTGGCGGCGGGCCCGGCGAAGCGGGCGGCGAAGAAGCCTAAGCGGCGACTGAAGCGCCGCTACGGCTTACTTGATCTTCGCTTCCTTGAACTCGACGTGCTTGCGGACCTTCGGGTCGTACTTGCGCATGACCATCTTTTCCGTCTGCGTGCGCGGGTTCTTCTTGGTGACGTAGAAGAATCCGGTGTCAGCGGTGCTGACGAGCTTGATCTTGACGGTTGCCGGCTTGGCCATCGAACGGTCCCAAATGCTTGAAAAAAGAAAAGCGGCCTTCTCGCCGCTGCGGCGCGCTCCATGACGAACGGGAGTGATTCTGTCAACTGAAGCAGCGCTGTAACCGGCCCTTAACCTTCTTGGGTGAACCTGCGTTCAATCCAGGAGGCACGTAATGGCCGCAGACCCGCTCAAGACCATCCGCAACGAGGTCGGTCTGCGCTTGGCCGAAATCCGGAATAGCGGACCGCGCCTTTCCCCCCTCGACCTTTACGCGAAGATGGATGCGATTCGGCAGCTGGCCGTTGCGCACGGACTGGTAGCGCTGGAAGGCCTCGCCCGCTCAAGTGCGCAACGCGCGCTGCTGCCGGGGCATCGGGTGACGATGCTGTCTTGCCTCGAGCATATCGAGGAGGCGATCGACAGTCAGTCCGACAACGACCGCACGACGATCCTCGCCGCGCTCGCCGTCCGCCTGCACTAAAGGCCGTATCCGGCACCGCAACGCCGTTCGCGCATTGGTTGCGCGATGGAGCTGGCGCGGATCGGGTTTTGCTGCACCTATGTGTCGCCGACCGGCGACCAGATTGAGCAGCGGGCGCTCAACATGCGCGGGCCGACGGTGGCGTCGATCGTGCGGGCGGACAGTCCCGGTGCGCGGCTGGAAGAGATCATTCGCGACAATCTCGACACGCTCGACCGGCAGATTGCGTACGTCGCCGGGCTGCCGACTCTGGAGCGCTTGTTCCGGATTGTCAGCGGCTTCCTGATCGGCTGGTCGCACCCGCTGCTGACCGACACCTGGACCGTCGATCTTCGCGCCGAAGTCGCGCGGCGGCTGGCCCGTTCAGGCGAGGCGGCGCGGGCCAGGGACGTGCGGCTGTCGATGCATCCGGCGCAGCATGCGATTCTGGCCACCAATACGGACGGTGCTTTGGAAAATGCGCTGCGCGACATCGAGGAGCATGCGGAGATTTTCGCGATGCTCGGGTACGACAGTGGCTGGCATCCGCACGGCGCGAGCGTGAACATCCATGGCGGCGCGCGTAGTGCCGGCATCGACGCCGTTCGCGCCAACCTCCCGAAGCTGTCGGATGCGGCCCGCAACCTCATCACCATTGAGAATGACGAGATCTGCTTCGGGGCTGGACGACCTGCTCAAGGTTTCGGATGACGTCGCGATCGTGCTCGACTTCCATCACCACTGGATTTTCTCGCGCGGAGAATGGATCGAGCCGGACGACCCTAGGGTCGCGCAGGTCATTGCGAGCTGGCGGGGTGTGCGGCCGCTGTCGCACATCTCGGTCAGCCGCGAATATCTGCTCGAAGACCACGATCCGGAGAGCCTGCCCGACTTCGAGGCGCTGAGCGCATCCGGTTTGAAAGCATCGCAGCTACGGGGCCATAGCGACCGGATGTGGAATCGCGCCGTCAACCGCCTGGTCGAGCGCCACCTCGCCTGGACGGACGTCGAGGTTGAAGCGAAGGCGAAGAACCTGGCCAGCGCCGACCTCGCGGGGCAGGTCCGCGAAAGGCTCGCTGAACCGGTCTGATGCGCGCTTTTTCCCAACTGCTCGACGACCTGGTCTACACGCGATCGCGCAACACCAAGCTTCGACTGATCGGCGATTACCTCAAGGAAACGCCGGACCCTGACCGCGGCTATGGGCTTGCGGCGCTGACCGGCACGCTCGACATTCCGCACATCAAGCCGGCCGCGGTGCGGGGGCTGGTGACCGAGCGTATCGACCCGGTGCTGTACACGATGAGCCGCGATTATGTCGGCGACAGCGCGGAGACAATTTCGTTGTTGTGGCCGAAGCGGTCAGGCGAGCCGAGCGAGATCGATGATGCGACGATTCGCATTTCGGATGCCATCGACCGGCTGCGGAGCGCGTCGAAGCTCGAGGCGCCGCGGATCCTGGAAAACATGCTCGACCATCTCGATGCATCTGGACGCTATGCGCTGCTGAAGCTGGCGCTGGGCGAGTTGCGGGTGGGGGTGAATGCGCGGTTGGCCAAGCAGGCGCTGGCGGACGCGTTCGGGCTGGCGGTCGAGGGCGTCGAAGAAGTGTGGCACGGACTGAAGCCGCCCTTCACGGAATTGTTCGATTGGGCCGAAGGTCGCGCGGACCAGCCGGTGGTGTGCGATGTGCCCGTGTTCCGGCCATTCATGCTCGCGCATCCGCTGGACGAAACGCGGGTCTCGCTCGACGATTATGCGGCGGAGTGGAAGTGGGACGGAATTCGTATCCAGCTGGTGCACGCCGGCGGCGACACGCGCCTCTATAGCCGGACCGGCGACGACATTTCCGGCAGCTTTCCAGACATTGCCGAGGCCTTCCGGACGCACGGCGTGCTCGACGGCGAGCTGCTGGTGCGCGGTTCGGGCCAAGGGGCCGACGTTCACGGCGGCGAAGCGGCGAGCTTCAATGCTCTGCAGCAGCGGCTCGGGCGCAAGAATGTTACCGCCAAGATGCTTGGGTCGTACCCGGCATTCGTCCGGCTTTACGACATATTGTTCGACGGCGACGAGGATCTGCGTGAGCTGCCTTGGGAGCAGCGACGCAAGCGGCTTGAGCACTTCGCCCGACAGCTCGATCCGGAGCGGTTCGATGTCTCCCAACTGATCGATGCGGCGAGTTTCGAAGCGCTCGAAGACATGCGCCTCAACGCACGGGATGTCTCGATCGAGGGCATGATGCTGAAGCGGCGCGACAGCGCCTATGTCGGGGGACGGCGGGTCGGCCTATGGTACAAATGGAAGCGCGATCCGCTGACGGCCGATTGCGTGCTGATGTATGCGCAGCGCGGGTCAGGGAAGCGGTCGAGCTTCTATTCAGATTACACCTTCGGTTGCTGGACCGCGGAGAATGAGCTGCTACCGGTGGGCAAGGCCTATTTCGGCTTCACCGACGAGGAGCTGAAGTGGCTCGACAGCTTCGTGCGCAAGAACACACTCAATCGGTTCGGACCGGTGCGGGAAGTCGAGAAAAGCCTGGTGCTCGAAGTCGCCTTCGATTCGATCCACAAAAGCACGCGGCACAAGTCGGGCCTGGCGATGCGCTTCCCGCGGATCAGCCGCATCCGCACCGACAAGCCGGCGAACGAAGCCGACCGCGTCGAGACCTTGCTGTCACTCGTAACTTGAAGCGGTGGGTGGGCGCGTTACGCTGACGCACTTCTTCAGGGGGAATCACATGATCAAAGCTCTGCTCGTCGGCACCGCCGCGCTCGCCATCGCATCCGCCGCCACCGCCCAGACTTATGCGATCCAGGCCGGCCGCCTGATCGTTGATGCAGCACAGCCGGCGCGCGGCAACTCGACAGTGATCGTCGACAAAGGCCGCATCGCGCGGATCGAGCAGGGATTCACGGCACCGGCAGGCGCGATCGTCGTCGATGCCCGCAGCCAGACCGTCATGCCGGGCATGACCGACGTCCACGTCCATTTGACCGGCACCAGCGGCCAGCCCTGGTATGTCGGCTATACGCAGAAATATTCGAACGCTTATTCGACCACGGTCGGACTGACCCACGCGCTGGAAATGGCGCGCGGCGGATTCACGACCGTTCGCGATCTCGGCGGCGACACGAGCGCCTCTATCGCGGTGCGCGATGCCATCGCTGAGGGCCGCTTCCCCGGTCCACGGGTCAAGGTTTCGGGCGGTCCGCTATCGATCATCGGCGGTCACGGCGATGCGGCCACGGCGCTACCGCCGGAGCTGGCCGCCGCGGTCAACGAAGCGCACATGAGCCCGTCAGTCTGCACGGGCGTCGACGAATGTCAGAAAGTCGTGCGGCAGCTCGCAGCGGCAGGCGTCGACGTGATTAAGATTATGGCGACGGGCGGCGTGCTCGACCCCGGCGCGATGGGGCTGGAGCAGCACTTCACCGATGCCGAACTCAAGGGCATCATCGACATGGCGCATTCGCTGCACCTGAAGACAGCGGCGCACGCCCACGGCGCTCGCGGCATCCTAGCAGCGACCAACGCCGGGGTCGATTCGATCGAACACGGCACCTTCCTCGATGAGGCAGGTGCGCGGGCGATGAAGGCGCACGGCACCTATTTCTCGGCGACGTTGCTGGCTTTCAGCGGCGTTTCGCGGCTGCTCGGGTCCGGCAAGCTAACGCCCGAGATGGAAGCCAAAACCCGGATGACGATGGGCGTGTGGGGCAA
>Ga0307410_10001068_pt1 | contig 11917 bp, 14 predicted proteins | sample 322Ometagenome_3_FD_203707 | JGI IMG/M metagenome (GOLD analysis project Ga0307410, IMG submission 203707) | Maize rhizosphere microbial communities from greenhouse at UC Davis, California, United States - 322HYB-O-3 | ecosystem: Host-associated > Plants > Roots > Rhizosphere > Soil | place...
TTTGGCAACATTGCTCGGATCGCCCGACGGTCTCCCTGCGGCGCGTAGATCACGGGCATTGTGTACCTCTCGGCCACCCGCTGGAATGCGAGTGCGTCGGTGGTCACGACTGTGAAGGGTTGCCCGGCTCTCTCCAGATAAGGTGACCACAAACCGATGTGGAAGGCGGCATGCCCGTTATAAGGCATCGTCAGTACCGGACGGTATGCCCGAAGCTTGTCGAGCACCTCCTGGTTGTACCTGGTGAAGCGTGCATGCTGCACCCGAATCACGGCCAACATCCCTACGGCTAGCACTGCGAGCACTAGGAACACCGCCGTCGGCAGCGATACTGTGGCAGCGACAAAGCCGAGTACCAGAAACCCGCAAATCACCGCCCCGCCGCACCCATACGGCCAACGCGGAGGATCAACCGGCTCTTCCGGAGCTCCTGGCAGGTTCCGGGCTTTTAGTTGCACTACATCAGCGTCTTTTTGCGCCGTCCAAAACCACCAGAGCCCAGCAAGTACTACGAGCAAGCCCGCAACGACTAGCAACGGCAAGCGCGGGAAGTTCGCCAGATACCAACTGGCGACTCCAGTGCACAGTAGGACGGCGGCGCTCAGCGGAACGGAGAAGGTTCCCAACATGCGCGTGCGGATGCTGAGAGCGAGCAGCGCCAGCTGCTGCGCGATCCCGATAACCAGTCCAGCGGCGCAGGCGAGTCGCAGCCACAGGACATCCCCTGCCCAGACAGATGTGAGACCAGCGGCCAATGCCAGAACCGACCACGCTCGCGAGCGCAACAGTCCTGACACGAATGATCCTCCCCGAGATGCTGGCTCAGACCCTATCTGTTTTTCGATGCGTAGGCTCGCATACCTTCTTTCGGCTGAATGCGTCGGAGGGCTACGTCGTGGCCGGCGGCGCCGCGCTGGTCGGGTCGGAGCTGATTAGGCGCCCCACTCAAGATCTGGACCTCTTCACAGCGGCTCCGGTCATGTCGGTCTCTGCGGCCGCGAAGTTCTTCGCCCGCTGGGCCGAAGAGCTCAGCCCTGCCTGACTCCAACAATGCGGCCCAGCCGGCGATGCTGGCGCCAGCTTCGAACACTTCCGGATGTCCGGACCACCTGCTGTTCATCTGCATGCTCGCCCTGCCCGCCGCCCGACGACGCCCCCGCGCGCTGGCCACCCTCCAGAGCCTGGCGCTGCTGACCGCGATCTTCACCGTCGGGCACTCGGTCAGCCTCGCGCTGGCCGCCCTCGGCTGGGTCACGCTGCCGTCGCGGTGTGTGAAGACCGGGATCGCGATCACGATCGCCCTCGGGGCCCTGAACGCGACTGCTTGACATCGAAGGTCGCATTCTTGCGATTCGTTGGTTGACGCGCTGTTCGTTGGGCGTTGGACTGGAACGAGAAAAGGTGTTTGACCCGACGAGGAGGTTGCCGTGCCGAAAGTGTTGTTACTGACGGGAGATGCTGCAGAGTCACTCGAGGTGATGTATCCCTATCAACGCCTCATTGAAGAGGGGTACCAGGTCGACATCGCCGCACCATCGGCCAAGAAATTGCAGTTTGTCATCCATGACTTTGTCGACGAATTCGACACCTACACCGAGAAACTTGGCTACACATGGCCAGCGGATTTGGCGTTCGCTGATGTTGACCCGTCACAGTATGTCGCTCTTGTCATTCCCGGCGGGCGCGCGCCCGAATACATCCGCAACGACCCGGATGTGCAGCGCATCGTACGACACTTCATGGAGGGCGACCTTCCCGTGGCACAGCTTTGCCACGCGCCGCTGGTGCTGGCCGCGGCCGGCACATTGCAGGGCCGCCGTACTGCTGCATATCCGGCACTTGAGGCCGATGTGAAGGCCGCTGGCGGGGAATTCGTCGACGGCGCTGGAGTCGTGGACGGGCAGATGGTGTCCGCACGCGCGTGGCCAGACAATCCAGCGTGGATGCGCGAATTCATCGAAGTGCTCCGGGCGAAGGCCCCAGTCACCGCGTAACGGACGTCGCGATGGTTGCGGCCGCCTGACACTAGGCGTCGCTACGGTCACCCAGGCGATTCGTGCCATGGGCGTTCACTGGCAACGTCACCACGCTGGTCTCGGTGTCCACGCGGGGCCAACTCCCGCTGCTCAGCTGAGCCCCCGTTTGACGCGACACTCCTGTTGGATCCGGGCTCTCGGGTACACCGGAGCCTGCTGATCTGTGGGCTTCCGGCAACGTCCGCTAACTGTCGTTCCGCTAGCGTCGAGCGCATGACGATCCAACGCGTGGAGCACGTGGGCACCGTGGTCGACGACCTCCGTCCTCGCTAGCTTGCGAGCCCCGCGGCGCGGAGCTCCTTGGCCAGATGGAGCGCTACGAAGACAGCTATCGGCTCTGCTACGTCCGCGGCCCGGAGGGGATCATCGTCGAGATGGCGGAGCAGCATAACCGGTGGCGAGACCGGCCTTTGTCAACCAGCATGACCAGGGTGAGTGAACAACCCAGTCGATGGAGCAAGGCAACCGTCTACCCAGACATGTGGGTTAACCCAGATGACGATCCCCGCAACAGCGGCGGAGTCAGTCCGGACGGCGAGCTGGCGACGCTGCAGGACTATCTGTCGGACTATCGACTAACGCTTCGGATGAAGTGCGAGGGCCTGAACGCGGAGCAGCTGGCTCGCCGGTCGGTGCCGCCCTCGACCATGTCACTTCTCGGCCTGCTCCGCCACCTCGCCGAGGTTGAACGCGACTGGCGCAACTGGATCACGCCTAGTGATCCGCTGCCGAAACTGTATGGCGAGCGCGACGCCGACTTTGACGGTGCCGTCGCCGAGCAGACGGTGGTCGACGCCGCGTATGCCGACCTCGCCCACGAGCAGGCCGCGACTGACGCCATGCTGGCCGAGCATCCGAATCTGGGCGAGCGTTTAGGGAAGGACGGTATCGCCGTCAGGGAGCTTCTGAATCACAGAATCCAGGAGTACGCCAGGCACTGCGGGCACGCCGACCTGTTGCGCGAATGCATCGACGGCCGCGTCGGCCAGTGATGGATCGGCTTGCCGACCGCCTGTGAGGAGGCAGTTACCCCACAGCAGCCGGTCCCGGTTGAGCAGCCGCCCTAGCGCGACCGTCCTAGGCATGTCCATTGCGGCTGCCGTTCTTCGTAGGGCAATTGAGCGAAGGGCCTCGGCCCACACGTGGTCGCTCGATCCGATGAGTTCTGGCGCGTTCTCGGGTCTGTCCTGTCAGTAACCAACTCGAGAAAGGTCAGCGATGAGCACCGTGACGTCGGCCGACGGCACCACGATCGACTATGACGCGTACGGCTCTGGCCCCACTGTCATCCTCATCGGCGGCGCCAGCCAGCACCGGGCAATCGACCCCCGCACCACCGAGATCGCCAAGCACCTGGCGGTAAGTGGCTTCACGGCAGTCGACTATGACCGGCGCGGCCGTGGCCGCTCAGCCGACACCCCGCCGTGGTCGCTGGACCGGGAGGTTGAGGACCTCGCAGCCCTCATCGAGGCTACTGGGGCACCCGCCGCGCTCTACACCAGCTCCTCTGGCGCTGGTATCGCGCTCGCCGCGGTCACCTCCGGCGTCGCGGTCTCGGCGCTCGCTCTCTACGAGCCGCCCTACTTCGCCGGTTCTGATGGGCGCGAGCACATCGCCACGCTCCAGCGAATGCTGGACGATGGTCAGCGTGACGAAGCCACCCGCTACAACATGACTGCGATCATCGGGCTGCCCGGCGAGGCTGTTGACCAGATGGCCGAGGCGCCGTGGTGGCCGGGCCTGGTTGCGGTCGCGCCCACCCTGGTCTACGACCACAAGGCCTCGCACGACATCGAGACCGATCCGGACTGGCCTGCCCGGTGGGCCCGCGTCACCGTGCCCGCGGTCGTCTATTCGGGCGATCGGACCTTCCCCGGGCTACCCGAGGCTGCCGACGCCGTCGCGGCTGCTCTACCGAACGCCCTGCGCCGCGTGCTCGCAGGCCAAGACCACGGCCCAGCGCCTGAAGTGATCGTCCCCGAGCTGGTCAAATTCCTGCGTTCTGGCGCGTAGCAGGGTGATCCTAATGGGGCCCTACGATCGCATTTAGGTCAGCTCTTTATTCGCGAGTGACTCCAGGTGGCACTGCGTCCTGATCAGGCTGGACCTGGCGCGCGTTCGCGATCGGATCCGCTGCAGCGCCTCGATCAGTTCAGCCGAACCTCCGAAGTCGGTCCAGGTGTCGTCCCGCAGGGCAAAGGCGAGCCAGGTTCGAGCGCGGAAGAACAGGTCAGGGAGGCCACCTATGAGTCCACCGCGCATGTGACCGGTCCCGCCACGTCAGTGTTTGCGCCAGGGCCGGCTTCGACGAGGACGTACCTCCAGCCCCAGTAGAGCGTCACCTGGGGCGCGGTGTTGAAGACGCCTGACGATGAGTTTTGCCAGCTGTCCTGGTCTGACCACGCGGACCTTTGGTACGCGAGCGGGAGGCCGGAATGTTGCTGGAGAGTCGAAACGCAGTGGTCTACGGAGCTGCCGGAGCGCTGGGTAGCGCGGTTTCGCGGGCGTTTGCCCGCGAGGGTGCGGCGGTCTTCATGACCGGCCGCCGGCGGGCACCACTGGAGGCGGTGGCGACGAAGATCCGGGCCGTCGGCGGGGCTGCCGAGGTGGCTGTGGTGGACGCCGACTCCGAGCAGGCAGTCGAGGAGCACGCCCAGGCGGTGGTCGACCGAGCTGGAAGCCTCGACATCTCGATCAACCTGATCGGGGTCGACCATATCCAGGGCCGGCCATTGGTCGATATGTCGCCAGCCGACTTCACGCTCGGCCTCGAAGCACGCGTGCATACCCACTTTGTGACGGCGCGGGCAGCGGCACGGCACATGGTGCGGCAGCGATCGGGTGCCATCCTGATAGTCACCGCGACCCCCGACCGGCTCGCCATCCCCGAGGTAGGTAGCTTCGGCGTCGCGAATGCCGCCTTGGAGGGGCTCACCCGTACGCTCGCCACCGAGCTGAGCCCGCACGGTGTCCGGGTCGTCTGCTTGCGGTCGGCCGGCTCGCCGGACGCGGCCGGCGTACGGGAAGCGTTCGGCCTGCACGCGGCGAACGCCGGCACGACGCTGGAGACCTTCACGTCGACTCGGGAGGAGCGCATCCTGCTGCGGCGGCTGCCCACGTTAGCGGAGGTCGCCGACATGGCGGCGCTCATGGCATCGGACCGGGCCAGCGCGATGACCGCCACCATCGCGAACGTGACCTGCGGCGAGATGCTCGACTGACCGTCCTCAACCCTCCGCGTCAACGGGAGTGGCCCCTGCGAGAAGTTAGCGTCCAGCCGTCCGGCGCACCGCCTCAACGACGACATCGACGAGCTGGCCAGTTTTTGCAAAGGTGCGGCGCTGGCCTGTGGCACCGGTGCCAACCCGCGTCAGCCGGTCGATCCCGACCTCGACGCGCTCGATATCGCCAAACCCCTCAAGGGAGTCGTGGACGTGGATGACCAGATCGCGCACCACGTCAATCCAGGGGCGGGGCCTTCCTGACACTGGGTCCACCAGCATTCCGCCGACGCCATCGTGGCCGGCCCGCCAGACCGCAAGACGTAACAGCGACGTCGGCATCTGCGGCACCGGCTCACCGCGCGCCGCCTCGGCCGCAGCCGTCTCGACGAGTGCTCGGCACAGCGCCGCAACGACAAGCGTGTCTTCGAGATCGACGCACACATCGGCGACCCGGATCTCTACCGTGGGATAGCGCCGCGACAGGCGTGCGTCGAAGTAGATCATCCCATCGTCGAGGAGTACGCCGGACTCGACCATGGAGCGCACCAATTCGTGGTACGCGCCCGAGGTCCCAAACGTGTCGGTTGGGCCTGCCGACGGCCAGCGCATCCACAGCTGCGACCGGTAGCTGGCATACCCGGTGTCGCGACCGTCGTAAAACGGCGAGTTCGCACTTATCGCGAGGATGACCGGCAGCCAGACCCGGATCCGGTCGATGGCCGCGATGCCCTGCTCGTCTGATGCGACGCCGACATGTACGTGACAGCCGCAGGTCAATACCTCCTGCGCGATCGGACCGAAGCGCTCCGCCATTCGCTGATAGCGCGGGGTCCGCGAGATCAACCCGGCACCCGCCAACGGTGCGGTGCCGATGGCTGCGACGCCAGCGCCGGCTTCCCGGGCGGCAGTGGCCACGACACGTCGCCACTTACGCAACGCTTCTTCAACGTCGGCAAGCTCGGTCGCCGCGGAGGATTGGGTTTCCACCATGTAGCGCTGGAGCTCGGCCTCGACTCCGCCCTCGCCGGCTCCGGGGACACTGTCGCCGTCAGTGGCTGCGATGACCTGGCTGGCGACTGAGCGCGGCTTCCCGGTGTGCGGGTCGACGAGCAGCAGCTCCTCCTCCACGCCCACTGTCCGCATGGCGGAAGTCTGCCCGAATACCTCCAGCAGCGCCGCGGCGAGCTACCCATCGCTCAAACCGACTGGAATCGCGAAGGTCTGTCCTCATCCCCCCGATCCTCGACCTGTTGCGGCACTCGACCGACTCATCACGGTATGGTCGTCGGTCCGGAGTCGGAAATAGCGGCCGTGATCATCGATCCGGGTATGCAACTTATCCGCGCCCCATACTCCAACCTCGAGCAGACCGCCCAGGCGGATGACGCGACCCAACTCGGTCAGAGCCAAGTTGATGTCATTGCCGGGCAGATGCATGAGGGTGCTCATCGACCAACCAGCATCGAAGCTACGGTTCCTGAAGGCAGATTGATGGCGGAAGCCTGGACGGCGTGCAAGCTCAACCCAACGCACAATCCCACTCCGACGGCGGATAGGTCGACTCCGGTGCAGGCGAGACCGGCGGCCCTGATCAGCCTGCCGTCGTGGCCCGCTCCGCATCCGACTTCAAGGACGGACTCCAGATGCCATGTCCGGCACGTGTCGACGAAGTCCCGGAGATGCACGCTGCGATGAGAGTTCGTCGATGGATCTGTTCTCGTGGGCAGTTCCGCGTCGTAGTAGGCACGCATCGAATCGTCGTGACCCACAAGCGCAGGCTATCGGTGGTCCTCTGACCAGCTGTGCTGCTCCGGGGCCGTTCACTGGGCGGTGTCCCGATGATTGATGCGGAAGATGGGCGGCAAGGGTCTGGGCGCTGTGTCCGCCGGCGTGAATGCGCGTGGTACTACTCGGCGTCCTCGATCCGGATTCGCAGGCGGCGGAAGCCGCGACCCTTGCTCTCCACCTTCGTCACCGCGATGCGGCCGATCATGGCCGTGGAGGCCACGTGGGTACCGCCGTCGGCCTGGATGTCGATGCCGTTGATGTCGACTATCCGGACCATCTCGATATCTGACGGCAGCCGGTCGCTCGCGGTGCGGATGATGTTCGGGATCGCCATCGCCTGCTCCCGCGGTAGCACCCGGACATCGATCTGCCGGTTCAGGCTCACCGCTTCGTTGCAGGCATCTTCGACGCGCTGCTTGAAGTCTGCGGGCACATCAAATAGGTCGAAGTCCATCCGGGCTATGAGCGGTTCCATGTTCCCGCCGGTCACTGGGGCACCGAAGTCCCGCAGCACGATTGCGCTGAGCACGTGTAGACCGGAATGCGTGCGCATGAGGCTGGTGCGGCGCTCGTCATCGAGGCCACCATGAACGCTTGTGCCCGCCGGGGGCAGGGGGTCTCCCTCAGCCGGCAGGAGGTAGAGGTCGTCACCCTTGCGCGTGCCGACGATCCGCGTCCGGACATTCCCCCACAACAGCACGCCGTGATCCGGCGGTTGCCCGCCGCCGCCGGGATAGAACGCGGACTGGTCCAAAACGATGCCCTGATCGGGGTCAGCGAGCAGCACAGTAGCGGCCCACTCGCGAATCGAGGGGTCTTCGAGGTCGAGGCGGTGCGTGTGGTACCGATACGGGTTCCCTGACACGGTCATGGATGTGATTCTGCACCGCTGTCGGTTCGACCGGCTTGCGCCGTCTCGTCGCTGCTGAGACTCCGGCACCGGCATGAGCATCGGAAGCTCCGGTCGTGTCCGTCACCGTGAGAAATCGTGGTTATGCGGATGACTCGGCGAACAAGCCAATAATGCGCGCGGCGGTTACATCAACCCTGGCTGACGTGCAGTTCTTGCAAGGACCCTGGGCGGTTGTAAATGGCCATGGCAAGTTCGACCTACGATTCCCCCGTGACCGTCGCGGCCTTCTTGGCACACAGCCTGCCGCTCGTGCTGATAGCGGCCGTGAGCCCCGTGTTGTTCCTCAACGCCTCGCGGGTCGTCGAGGCCGCGGGCATCTCCGCGGGCTTCAGCTTTGCGTGCGGCGCCGTCCTTTGCCTCGTCGCTTTGGGCATCCCGACAATGGGTCTGATGGGTGCCGCAACGTCACGGCTGGTCGCGGTCGGCCTAGCCTCGCGTGGTGTCGACCTGGCGCTCGCGCTGGTTCTGATCACCTATGGTGCCTGGCAAGTCGCCCGGAGCCACAGAAATCGGACTGCTACGAGTGCATCGCGTGGGAACAAAGATGAGGCGCTGCCCACGGGCGGCCGTGCTCTGTTCGCCGCCGGGCTGCTCGGCATGCTCACCAACTTCACAAGTCTGCCGCTCTATCTGAGCGTCGCCCAACGCATCGGCACCGTCGCGGTCGCGTGGTGGGCACGGGCTCTGCTACTGATCTTGGTGGTAGTCGTTGTGGCGGCACCTGTCTGGCTTCCCCTCGGACTGAGAGCTGTCGCCCCAGAGCACTCTCGGATCAGACCAGAGACTCGGCGCAGGATCCAGAAGGCCACCCAGCGGATCTCGATCGGCGCCTGCTTTGTGGGCGGCGCATTGATCATCTGGCACGTCGTCAGAGGCTGAGCACCTCTTCGCAGCTAGAGGGTCAGTTCGTCCGAAACTACATTCCATGGAATCTATTTCCCAAAGTATGGTGCGGCCGTGGACGTCGATCTAGTCGAGCTGTTTCGTGACCTGGTCCGTTTTGAGACCGAGCTGTGGGACCGGCCAGCAGTACCCCTTCGGCGGTTTCGGGGGCAATGACACCACGCTGTGCGGCGCGAGCCACGCCACCCTGCCGCCAAAGCGTGGCCACCGTGGGTCGGCTCCGAGCGAGCCGGCGTCCGGCCTCACCGGAGGCGCGGGCTTTCGCGAAGCTCGGCATCCGACTCGCTCCGACGAGCGGCATGGCGGGTGGTGAGGAGTCGATGCAAGATCACGATCGCAACCGGGCCGTTGACCAGGGCCGGGACTCCCGCGCCGTATTCGCCGGTGAGCAGCGACCAGGCGGTCCATGCTGCAGCGTTTGCCAAGACGAGCCAGTAGGTGGCGGAGGAGATGCCGTCGAGCTGCTTGATGCTTATCGTCCGCACAACCTGCGGCAGGCTGATCACGCAGGAGAGACCGGCCCCGAACCATCCGAGCAGCTCCGCCACCACCGCGTCACCTTCACTCGCGCTCGATGTGACGCTACGTCCCTCGTCTTCCCGCGACATTCCGGGCGGCTTCCCTGATGCGGGCGTAGCGGGACACCATCAAGAGTCCGCTTGGGGTCGGGCCGAGTGCGCCGAAGAGCAGAGGGCTTGTGGTACACGCCGTCATGCGCTGCCGTTAAGTAGGGTTCTCGCCGTGGCCTACGAGCGTAACCCTGCTGAAGCGTTACTCGATCTAATGGAAGGCGCCTCGAACCGAGAGTCGGAACTCAGGGAAGCCCGGCGTCTGAGTCTGACAGTACGTCGGCGTGCGCTGCGCTGATCGGCTAGACGCGGTCGAGGAAGTCCAGGACCCGGCGGGTGAGAAGCGCAGCGGCCTCGGCGTCATAGGACGGCAGCGAACTGTCGGCGAAGTAGTGCTGATCGCCGGGGTAGAGGAACAGCTCGGCGTCGTCGACGGTCGCGACGATCTCTCGGGCGGAGTCGAGGTCGCCCTCCCCGGCGAAGATCGGATCGGAGTCCATCCCGTGGATCTGCACCGGAACGCCGTCGGGCCAAGGGCCGAAGGCCCAGTCGCCCGTAGTCGGGATACAGGAGGAGAACAGCAGAGCGCCGCGAGCCCCGGGTCGGGTCTGGGCGAGCTTCTGCGCCGCCATCTCGCCGAGGGAGAATCCAGCGTAGACGAGGTCGGTCGGCAGCTCGTCGGAGTTGCGGACGTTCCGTTCCAGGATCTTCTCGAAGCCGACCTGCTCCGCGTAGGCCATGCCCTCATCCAGCGTCGCGTACGTCCGACCGCCGTAGAAGTCGGGGACGTGCACTGTGTGACCGGCCGCCCGCAACTCGTCGGCGAACGACCGAATTCCGCCGGTCAGACCCTGAGCGTGGTGGAAGAGCAGCACATCGGTCACGGCAGATCCCCTGGAGGTGAGAACGGATTTGTCGCGCTTACCTTAAGCCGGCCGCCCTGGCCGCGCCGCTACTTCGAGGGTTGTCTGAGGGACCGCTTGTGCGAGTAGGGGTCCGGCATGAAGGCACTGGGAGCGGTCCAGCACGCGCGCCCCGAGCACTGTCTAGGTCGCGGGCATGTTGTGGCCGAAGAGGAAGATCGCGTCGGCGTGTTCGATGTCGATGTACGTGCCCGGTTACCCGTCCGCTCTCGCAAGCTATGTCAGTGAACGTTCCTGCGATTGACCGCCGCTAAGAATCCTGATCAGTGCCCGCGTAGCGGTGAGGTTCCCCTGCGGGCAAATATCTGAGTGAGAGAGTTCAGCGTCTGCATTGCGTCGTCTTGGCAGCGGGCTTTCGACTTTCGGCAGAGACTGCCGTTGCCCGCGAGGTCGTGACTGGGTCTAATAGCCCGGTGACCACAGCGGATGAGGCGTTCGAGGCGACTGCCGCGCTCGAATCAGCGGCCGAGGCCGATCAGCGACGGGGCGCGGGCGGACGCGACCGGCGGATCCATCCGGCGTGGTGGGTGGCGTTGGTCGCGTTCGTGGCCCTGCTTGGTGCCGCTGGTTTCCGGGCTGCGCCCGGGGTGTTGATGGTGCCTTTGGAGCAGGAGTTCGGTTGGCCGCGAACCCTGATGTCGAGCGCGGTCAGCCTGAACCTGGTGCTGTACGGGTTGATGGCTCCGTTCGCCGCCGCGCTGATGGACCGGTTCGGGATCCGCTGGGTGACTAGCCTCGCCTTGGTGCTGGTGGCCGCTGGCAGCGGGCTGACCATCGTAATAAGCCATGGCTGGCAGTTGATGATCACCTGGGGGCTGCTGATCGGCCTTGGCACCGGCTCGATGGCCATGGTGTTCGCGGCTACCATCGCCAACCGCTGGTTTGTGCGCCGGCGTGGCCTGGTGATGGGCGTGCTTACTGCTGCCGGCGCCACCGGTCAGCTGATCTTCCTGCCGGTGATGGCCGTGCTGACCGAGCGGCATTCCTGGCGGGCGGCTTCACTGGTGGTCACCTTCGCCGCGTTGGCCGTCGTGCCGTTCGTGGTGGCGGTACTCCGCGACTATCCCGAGGACCTGGGCGTTACCGCGTATGGCGCTCCGTCGGGCCGGCCGCAGGCGCCGGCGATCCACTCAACCGGAGCCGCGAGCCGGGCGGTGCGCGCCCTGGCCGACGCGGCACGGACCAAGACGTTTTGGGCGCTGGCCGGTGGCTTCGCGATCTGCGGCGCCACCACTAACGGTCTGATCGGCACCCACTTCGTGCCCTCCGCCCACGATCACGGCATGCCTGATACCACTGCCGCCGGATTGTTGGCGCTGGTCGGAATCTTTGACATCGCCGGGACCATCGTCTCGGGCGTGCTCACCGACCGGATCGACCCGCGGCTGCTGCTGGTCTGCTATTACTTCTTCCGCGGAGTCGGTTTGCTGGTGATGCCTTGGCTGCTGTCGGACGCCGTGCGGCCGAGCATGCTTTTGTTCATCATCGTCTATGGGCTGGACTGGGTGGCCACCGTGCCGCCCACGGCGGCGCTGTGCCGAGAAGCGTTCGGAACGTCGGG
>Ga0307410_10001069_pt1 | contig 11915 bp, 15 predicted proteins | sample 322Ometagenome_3_FD_203707 | JGI IMG/M metagenome (GOLD analysis project Ga0307410, IMG submission 203707) | Maize rhizosphere microbial communities from greenhouse at UC Davis, California, United States - 322HYB-O-3 | ecosystem: Host-associated > Plants > Roots > Rhizosphere > Soil | place...
GGCGTTCGGGGGTGCGTGCCAGCAGATCAGCGAGTCCCACGCCGACTGCACGACCTCGCCGGGGTCGGTGACGTAGTGGGCAGACCCGCCAGCCGCGTCCGAGCGGAAGTAGGCGGCGATGTTGCGGGCGCCACCGGGCTCACACGGAGACACGGTGGAGTGGATGACGATGCGACGGATCGGCTTGTTGTCGCCCTTCGACCACTTGTCGGGCGGGCCGAGGTACGGCGGCGACGGCGGCTTGATAGGCACGACGGCCTCCTTGGTGGGTGAGAGCGTGGCGAGCAGGCGGGCGAGACGGACGCGCAACGACTACGGGTGGCGCTTGTCGGCCGCGAGCCGGCGCAGCACGCACTCCAGCACCTCGGCCTCCCCCTGCCGCCCCGCCTGGTCGGCGCAGGCCGCAGCGTAGGCGGCGACCTTCCCGATGTCGGAGACGGCACGGGCGGTGCGCTTCTGCCCCTGCTTGTAGCACTCGCCGCTGGGGGTCGTGCAGTCGATCAGCCGCTCGTTGGTGGTGGCGGTGACCTTCTGCTGCTCGCGGATCGTGGCGGCGAGGCTGTAGGTCTGGACGATGATCCCGATGATCCCGATGACCAGGACGGCGAGGAGGAAGTAGGTCAGGAGGCCCGCCAGTTCGCGGCGGTGTCGCTCGACGCGCTGCTCGGTCCTCGACGGCTCGGTCACGGGATCTCCTCGAACTGCTCGAGCATGCCCTTCAGCATGTCGAGTGCCTTCTCGATCGCGTCTTCGGTCTTGCCCCAATGTGCCTTCGCCTCGTCGTGGTGGTGGTCGAGCTTGTCCCCGATGGCGACCCAGTGGACCTCGCCGGTGACGACGCGGGTCAGCGCCTCCAGCTCGACGGTGACGTTGTCGAGGTCGCGGCGCAGGTCGGCGTTCTTGGCTCGCAGGTCGTCGCGTTCCTGGCGGTCGGACTCGCGGCCCTTGCGTTCGTCCTCGAGCTCGTCGCGGAGCGCGGAGACCCGGCCGCGGAGCAGCCCGTAGCCGCCTGCGGTGGCGAGTGCGAGGACGGCGAGGGCGGCGGTGAGGAGGTTGGAGAGGTCGAGTGCCATCGCGTCGCACCTGCCTTAGAGGTAGCCGCCGACGACGCGCCCGGACTTGGGTGGCGGGTAGAGGCGTGGGGAGCCGAGGCCGCGGTTGTCGTCGCGGGGGTACTGGCGGGTGGCGGCCTCGGCGGTGACGGGTTCGGGTGCGGGTTCGTCCCAGGTGACCCGTTTTGCGAAGTAGGCCAGGTCGATCGACATTCCCGACGCGGTGCGGAGGTCGATCCGGTTAAGGTCGAGGTCGGACTCCAGTCGCTCAAACCGGCCCACCACTTCGCCCCAAGCCCCGTTGGGTATGTAGTCGATCGCATAGTTGCCGGTGCCGACTGTGTCGAGCTCGAAGAATGGAAGCGTCTCCGCCTCCGGAGTCGTGCCGTAGGTGCCCGGTGGCGAAACAGCCTGCTGGCCGCTGGCGCGGGCGACAACCACGTACTGCTCGACGATGCCGGTGGCACCTTCCGGCGGCGTCCACGTCTCGAAGCCACCCGCGTTGCCTGTTTGCGACGCCACCCGGAACCGGGTGTGCCCTCCCGTGGCTATCGCCATCGTGATGTAGGAGGAGGTGTCGGGGTCTCCGAGGATCGCGGTGACGTCCTGTTCGCCCGTCACGTTGAACTCGACCGCGTATACCTCGATGCCGGTCAGATCAACACTCGGCACCTACGCCCCCGCTTCGAGCTGCGGCCACATGATCCGCCCCGCCGGGACCACCGTGTCCCGGTCGGCGTACATCGCCACGTACAGCACCGGCTGCGCGAACGTGCGGTAACCGAACTGCGCGTCGTCCTTCCAGCGCCCGGTGAGCGGGTTCGTGGTCTCGCCGTCGGTCTTGTGCTTCGGGTAGTAGCCGCACGGGTCCTCGTTCGACCCGGCCACGTAGAGGAGGAAGTTGTTGTCGTCGAGGTCGTCGCGGACGTCCTCGTCCTCCCACTTCTTCGACCCGGCCTCCGTCAACGGGTTCCCGACCCGGCGAGTGAGCCGCTTCTCCATCGCGTCGGTGTCGAAGACGCGGCCGAAGACGGCGCACACAAACTCGGCGTTGGGGTTGGTCCGCAGCCGCAGCCGCGCCACCGTGCCCTCCTGCCCGGCGACGACCTCGAAGATCGTCCACCGGTGGCCCGGGACGGTGACGTTGTCGCCGAGCAGCCCGCCGACCTCGTCCCACCCGTCGATCGCGTCCTTGATCTCACCGGACGCGCGGTGGTCGCGGACCCACTGGCGGGCCGGGTTGCGCCGCGACTCGCGGTTGCGCTGGATGACCTCCCAGACGGCCATTGAGTCCCGCGCCCTGGTGTCGACCGTCGCCGTGACCGTGCCGTCCTCGCCGACCGACACCGCGGAGACGTGGACCACGATGCCGCCGTCGAACAGCGGGAGGGACAGGTTCATCCCGGGACGCAGCGCACGCGCACGGAAGATGTCAGACGGTGCCACCGGAGTCCCCGGGGTGTGGTCGCCTGCCACCAGCGCCCCGGTGTGGAACACGATCTGACCGACCCAGTTGTCGTCGGTGGAGGCGTCGATCTCGGCGCGGGCGAACTCGCGCATCTGGGAGATCGTGAACCCCGAACCGAGGTCGACGGTGCGGTCGCGCTTCAGGCGCCGCTTGTCGTAGTTCGGGTTCTTCCGCAACTGGGCGCCCGCCCCGGAGCGGTGCCACTGCTTCGTATAGGTCTTCTGCGCGGCGGGCATGATCTGCGACTGCCGCAGCGAGAAGCCAACCTTGTCGAGGTCGAACAGCGCCCGCCACGACGCCGGAGTCATCGTGCCGGTCACCGGCAACCCGGCGTCGTTCTGGAGCTGCCTGACGCCCTTCTCGGCGTCGGCGTCGTACCCGCCGGGCTGGTCGATGGCGTCCATGTACTTGTGGACGCGGAGCTTGTCGATCATCACCGTGACGCCGTCGCCGGTGTCGGTGTCGGCGTTCGTGGTGCCGAGCCCGAAGTTGCGGTTGTCGTTGAACGGGTACGGGGCCGCGGTGCCCTGCTTCAGACCCGGATAGGCGCCGAACCGGACCCGCTGCCCCTCAGGGGTGACGCCGGTCGCGTAGAGCCGGTTCGGCTCCTCGGCCAGGTCCCGGCGCAGGGAGCCCACCGTGTAGGCGTCGTCGAGGTAGGCGGTGGCGTCGATCGTCGTGGTGTCCTTGCGGACCATCCGGTAGGCGCCGGTGTCCGTCGACGGCATGATCGTCCACTGGTTCCCGCTCTGGGTCCACGCACGGGCACAGAGCTGGGAGATGTAGTCCAGATGCCCGGTGCCGCCGAACCGGGCCAGCTTGATCCCCGTGTCGGGGCCGAGGCGCGGGGTGAACGGGAGGCCGAGTGCGCGGATGGCGTAGTAGGCGTGGGCGCCGATGTCGTTGACGGTGCGGAAGATGGGCGGCTGGCGCTCCATCAGCGCAGCACGACCGGACGCCTCGCCGCCGATCTCGACGGTCAGGTCGGCGCCGGCTGTGTCGAAGGCGACGATGACGCCGCGGTAGTCGGTGGCGACCACGTCGCCGGCCTCGTCGACCCGCTGCACCAGGACCCGCTGCTCGGTGCGGAGCCAGTCGAGGTCGCCTGTTCCCAGCTGCTCGAACGCTGCCGCCACCTGGGGCAGCCGCAGCGTCGCGGGGCCGTAGAGCAGGGGCGAAACGAGCTGGTAGGCGGGTGTCGGGGTGGAGACGCCGCGGAAGAAGGTGACGTCCTTGCCGCCGACCACGACCCGGGTGCGGTGCCGGGTCCGTGAAGCCTTGTCGACGTCGAAGACCGGCTGGGTGCCGTTCATGGTGACCGGGCCGTAGGCGTGGGCGACGTCGCGGGCCTCGCCGTAGACCACGGAGGCGGGCGGGGTGACGACGGCGGGTTCCCAGGTGGCGACCGCGTACCCACCGCGCTGCCTGCCGCCGACTCGGTTGGTGGCGTCGCCTACGTAGTAGCCGAGATCGACCGACAACGGGTGGACCGTGGTCGTCTCGGAGACCAACCCGAGGGCGACGCTTTCGCCACCCGCGCCGATCACCGTCAACGGGTGGACGGTCGAGGTCTCCGAGACCAGGCCGAGGTTAACCGTCGCGGAGCCGTCGGCCACGTCCACCGTCAACGGGTGGACGGTGGTCGCTTCCGCAACGACCCCGAGCGCCTTGACCGCACCGACCTTGGCTGTCAGCGCGTGGGCGGTGGTCGTCTCGGAGACGACGCCGAGGTTGACGGAGGTGGCGCCGGTGGAGACGGCCGGGTAGAACTCGTGCAGCTTGACCGTCTGCGCGGCACCGAGGATGCTGCCGAAACCCATCTGAGTCGGCGTGAACGTCGCGTGCGCCAGCGCCGGGGTCTCCGAGGACCACGTCGCGCCGTAGTCGGTGCTGTAGGACGTGTAGTAGTTCGTCCCCGACTTCCGCAACCTCAGCGCCGTGGTCGACGACGGCATGGAAGTCGTAGGCCCCTGCTGGAATGCAGACCCGTAGCCCCACGCCGACACCTTCAGCGTCAGGTACGAAGCGGGCGCGTCATACCACGACGCCTGGACGCCGTTGCCGGAGGCGTCGAGGATCATCGGGCCGATCATGCGGCCGCCGATGGTGGCAGACCGCGACGCCAGCGCGACGACCTCGAAGTCGCCCGACGGGCACGGCGTCAGGTAAGCCTCCCCTGCGGAGAACGCCTGCTGCACGCCGTGGAGGTACAGGTCGACCGCGATAGGGCCGACGGTGGCGGTCGCGTTGGCCGACATCGTCGCAGCCGTGTCGCTGGTGACCGACAGGATCCGGGTGCCGAACGGGATGTTGGAACCCGTGATGAGGGCGCCTTCGTCCCACGTCTCGAACGTGCCCGCGGCGGCGGTGATCGCAGCGCTGCCGGAGGTGATGCTGACCGTCTCGGAGCGAACGTCGGACGGGACACCGCCCACCCACGTCTCGTCACCGGCGACGATGCCGCGACGGGTCCAGTGGGACGCCAGGGAATGCGCGAACGCATCCGCCGGGGACGGAACGAGGATCGAGTCAGCCACGGATCACACCCCCTCTCGGCGGTCGGCGGGGAGGGGTGGTCAGGCGGACTCGGCCAACCCCGAGGCGTTGATCGTGGCCGTGATGTCACCGCCCGCAGGGGTGGCCGCGAAGTCGTAGCCGTAGAGGGGGATCAGGTCGGCGTCGGTGCCAGCAGTCGTGTCCGGGTCGTAGCAGACGATCAGCTTCGCCGTCGCGTTTCCCGTCGCCGCAGTCCACACGGGGTCGGCCGCGTCGACGACCCACTTGTCGGTGGTGTCGTTGACCGCCGATGTCACCGAGGCGAGGGTCTTGCGGCCCATCGTGGTCTGCTCGTTGTTCGAGGCCGCCAGCAGCGCGGAGAGGGTGTCGTAGTCCTTCAGCGTGGCGTCGGACTCCACGCCGGTCGCCTCGATCGGGACGGCGATCAGCGCGTCGTTGGTGGCGGGCAGCGAGGCGTAGTAGCCGTGCCGACCTTTGGCGATGTTGAAGCAGAAGTCCATGTCCGGTCTCCGTGTCTGCTAGTGGGCTGGTGAGGCGAAGTCGGGCGGAAGGGTGGCGTCACAGTCGAGGCAGCGGAACGCGACCTGGTTGGGGACCTTCGTGGGCTCGGCGATGATGCGGAAGTGGGGACACGACGGCGCCCTGTCCGAAGCCTGCGATGGTGGGGGCGTCTTCTTCTTCCCCGGCATGTGGCTTACACCTCGTCGTCGAGGGAATCGCTGTAGAAGATGACCGGGATCACCTGTGGCCCCGGGCCCGCCTCGGTCACCTCGACCGCCTCGGTCAGCGGGCCGTAGTCCCACAGCGTCGTGCCGTCGAACAAGCCCCAGAACGTCGCCTCGTCCTGCTCGCCCGCCACGTCCGGCATCTGCACAGGGGCGACCGTCTGCTTCTGCCCGTCCGCAGCCGCCGCCCACGTCGCATCGTTCGTGATCGTCGCGCGCCCGTAGCCGGTGAGCTCGGTGGCGATGTAGGTGCCCGTGGTGTCGTCGATCGCCGACGGGTCCAGGTCGAACAGCGCCAGCTCGTGCGAGGCGGGCACGTTCGGGCCGTGGGTGGCGCCGTAGTCGTTGTCGAGGGAGGCGTTCATCGCTGCGATGTCGCGGATCGGCACGTCAGCTCCTCACCGGATGGGCAGGCAGGGACACCGACCACGACGGGATGTGGTGGGTCACGTCGATCACCGACCGATCACCGGACGGCATCAGCGACCCGGGGCGACACGTCCACGCCTCCGGGGTGGCGTCGTCGACGGTGACGGTCACGACGTAGGTGAACTGGGTGATCGCCGCCCGCAGCTCGGCCAGCAGCAGGCGGGATGCGTTCTCGGTGGTCTGGTTGAAAGTGGCGACGCCGAAGTTCAGCATCGTCTCCTGCCATGCCCAGCCCAGCGGCGCCTCGCCGTGGATGTAGGCCGAGGTGGGCGCGTAGGCGAGCCGTGCCTGCATCGCCGGCTCCGCGTAGGTGGTGATCCCCAGCGGGGACGGGTCAGGGTCCTTGTGGCCGTTCATCACCAGCGGCGTCAGCGCCAGGGATGTGCGGTCGATGCTGATGGTCAGGGTGGGACTCACGGGAGCGGCCTTCCACCGAGTCCGGCGCGTTGCGCGTCGTTCTGGAGCTCGCGCTTGAACCCGCCGTAGCCGTCGCTCACATGCACGTCGCCGTACAGGGGTCGGACCTGCGCCATCGCAGCGGCGAGACGGGTGTAGTCAATCGCCGGGCCTGCCGCATTCACGGACACCACCGGCGCGGCGTGACGCTGCACCAGGCCACCGGATGCGTACCCGCGGAGGTGTCGGTGGAGCTGTTCGAGCATCGCGACGTTCCCGTGGGTCGCTTCCTTGGAGAACACGTACTCGTCGCCGTGGACAACACCCTTCGGCTGGTACTTCCCACCCGGGCCTGTCCAGCCACCGCCAGCGAACCCGCCCTGCGCCCCGAAGCCGGGGGAAACTGCCGCCGTCCCGGAGTAGGTGGCGCGGATCGTGATGTCCTTGCTCTTGAAGTCCTTCAGCCGCTCGATGGCCTCGTCGATGCCCGCTAGTGCGGGCCGGTTGTTGACACCCAGCGTCGGGGTGGGCACTCCGCCGACGGCGTCGGTGTAGCCGTCGACCGCACCCTCGCCGCTGCGCCACGCCCGATTCACGCGCCTGATCTGCTCCTCGGTGGCGTTGGCGAGCTGGCGCATCCGAAGGGCGCCCGCTGGTCCCGCCTGTTCGAGCTTCTGGATCAGCCCCTGGTCGACCCCCTTCCGGCCCGCCTCCTCGGCGTTCTTCTGGAAGTCGCGGAGCGCCTGCGCCTGCTTCTCCAGGTCGCGGATCCACTCGCCGAGCGACACCTTCGCGTTGTCGACCTTCTCGCCGAGCCCGAAAAACTCGGTGGCGGTCGCGCGGGCCTCTTTGCGGGACTTCTCCAGCGCCTCTGCCTGCTCGGCCGTCATCGTGCTCAGGGCGCCGACGGACTCTGCCGCACCGGCCGCCGACGTGCTGAGCGCGTCGTTCGCGGCGGCCGCCAGGTCGGTCTGGTTCCCCGCGCCGGCTACGGCCTCGTCGTACTGGGGCAGCATCTTCCGCAGGCGGTCCATCTCGTCGGCCGAGAGCCCCTGCGCCTTGCCGAGATCCGTCAGGGCCGCCGCTGCGGCATCGGTACTGCCGGAGGACGCCATGTTCGCCAGCGCCAGGTCCAGCGCCTCGATCTCGTTGCGGGCCTCGGACTTCCGCTGACCTTCGGCCTGCCCGAGGGAGAGCAGGGAGAGCAGCGAGTCGCCCGCGTGCTCCAGCCGGTTCTCTGCGGTCAGGCGCCCGATGCTGTCGCTGAGCGAGTCGAACTCCTTGCCGAGATCCTGGCCGCGCCCCTTGTTGAGGTCGAGCAGGCGCCCGGTCAACTCGTTGACCCCGGGGAGGCTTTCGTCGATCGCGTCCTGCAATGCGTTGATGCCGAGGATGCCGACCTCGAGGACAGCCAGCCCAGCCGCCGCCCGCCCCAGGCCGCGCATCGCACGGCCCGACTTCTCCGTGGAGACACCGAGGTTGTCGAGGGCTTCGCGGGTGTTGGCGACACCGTTGACGACCTTCGTCCCGAACCACAGGCCGCCGCCGATGACAGCGGTGATGGCCGCCATTCCTGCCGCCGCGTCCTTCGCGGGCTGGGGGAGCTTGTTGAAGGCGTTCACCAGATCCTCGGCGCCCTGCACGAGCGTCCGCAGCGGTCCCTGTGCGCCCTCACCGGTGCCGATCAGGGCGGTCTCCAGCGCCCCGCCCAGCTTCTCGAGGTCGCCCCGGAGGTTGTCCTGCTTGATCGCAGCCGTCTCGGCGGCGTAGCCGGCGTCGTCGACCTTGTCGATCCACTTCTGGACCCCGTCGGCGCCGTTGTCGTAGACGATCGAGGCCGCGCGGACGGCGTCGGAGCCGAAGATGGTCTCCATCGCCGCCGACCGCTGCTCGGCGCTCATGCCCTTGAACGCCTCGCGCATCTCACCGGCCAGCGCGGTCATGCCGATGAAGTTGCCCTGCGCGTCGTAGGCGGAGAAGCCGAGGTCCTGCATCGTGTTGGCGGCCTTCTCGCTGTTCGGGGTCAGCGAGGCCAGCATCTGCTTGAACGAGGTGCCCGCGTCGGAGCCCAGAAGGGACTGCTCGGCCATCGCGGCGAGTGCGCCGGTGGTCTCCTCCAGCGTCAGCCCGGTCTGCGACGACACGGTGCCGGCCTGCTTCAGCGCCATCACCATGTCGGAGACCTCGCCCTGCGCCTTCCCGGCACCAGCGGCGAGCAGGTCGGCGATGTGAGGCACGTCCTCGCCGTCGAGCTTGAACTGCGCCATCGCGCCGGCAGCAGCCTCGGCCGCCTCGGCGACCTCCATCTCACCCGCTGCGGCGAGGTCGAGAGCCCCCATCAGGCCGCCCGACAGGATCTCCTCGGTCTCGACGCCAGCCTTCGCCAGCGCCTCGATCCCGGCAGCGGCCTCGGTGGCGGAGAACGCCGTGTCAGCGCCCGCGTCGAGCGCCGCCTGGCGAAGGTCATCCATCGCGCCGGCCGACTCGTGAGTCGCGGCACGGACCTTGCTCATCGCAGAGTCGAAGTCGGCGGCCTTGACGACCGCAGCACCGAGACCGACCGCGGCAGCGAAACCGACCTTGCCTGCCACCGAGCCGAGGCTGGAGAGGCCACGTCGGGACTTCTCGCCCTCCTTGGTCAGCGCCGTCATGTCGTTGGCGACCTTGCGGGTCGAGGCCGACGCCTGCGCCATGCTCGCCTGGAACGACCCGAGCTCGGCCCGAAGCCGGTACACCACGGAGCGATCAGCCACAGGACACCGCCTCTCAGGTCACACGAAGTCGTCGTCGGGCGTCAGGTCATCAGGCGACACGTAGAGCCCCATCCCGTCGAGCGGGTGTAGGTCCGCGACCCCGTCGGGGTGCCCGTGCTTCTCGTGCAGCCGCCGGGCAGTCAGATCACGAACCGCGGAGGCGTAGCACATGCGCCGCTGCGGATAGAACGCCCGCTCCGGGTCCGAACAGACCGACCGGAGGTTCCCGCAGTCCGGGCAGACCTCGGTGAGGTAGGCGATCATCTCCGCCTGGTCCTCGTCCGGCAGCGCCCGGAACGCCGAGGGGGACAGCCGCCAGTAGTGGGCGGCGCGGACCTCTAGGAGTCGTTCCTCGTCGGCGAAGCGGGCAGCAGTTTTGGGTCGCGGCGCGCCTCCATCGTGAACAGGTACGCCTCATGCGCGATCGAGGCGAACTTGCCCGCGCCGAGCTGGCCCGCCCACTCGTCGAACGCCGCCCGCGACTCGAACCGGGGCTCCTCCAGCGCCGCGAACACCAGGTCATCCTCGGCGGTGTCCACGTTGAACCCCGCCACCCGGTCGGCCTTCACCGTCTCAGCATCAGCGTCGGTGCGCGGGGGATGGTCGGCCTTGATCTTGCGCCAGTCGTTGCGGCTGATCTCGCGCAGCACGACATAGGTCTTCGCCTCGCGGGACGCCTGCTGGGACTCGTCGCGCAGGGCGTCGTACTCGGCCTTCAGCTCGAGGTACGGGTCGCCCTCGTTCATCGTGCGTGCCGTGGTGTCCTTCAGCGCCTCCTGCGCCGCCCGATAGGCGACGTCGAGACGTTCAGGGAAGTCCCCGACCGGGAACTCCAGCACCTTGCGGCTGGCGTTGTCTGACATGGGTGCTCCTTGACGAGAGGTGACGAGAAGCCCCGCTGCCGCGTCTCGTCAGCGCAGCAGCGGGGCAGACGAGAGAATGTGCGTGGCGGATCAGGCCACCGTGACGTTCCACTGCACCTGGATCGGGGACACCGGCGCGGTGAAGATGTAGATGCCGTCGGCGCCCGCGGTCGTGCGACCCGGGATGGGCTGGTCGATGTCCACGACGGCCACGTCGACGAACTCGCCGGCAGTCGCGTCACCGTTGCCGGCGGGCGAGTCCTGGCGGCGCACCGCCCACCCGGAGAACGTGCCACCGTCGAGCAGGTCCCACGCCTTCTTGCCGTCAGCGCCACTGGCGGCCTGCGGGTCGAAGGTGATCTGCATGTCGGCGGCGGTGACGGTGGTGTTGCCCGCGATCTCGGTGATGACGGTCTCGAGCATCACCGCGGGGAGGGTGACGCGGTCGGTGGACACGGTCAGGCCCTCGTAGTCCTGAAGCAGCATGCCGGAGATGTTCAGTCCGGTCGCGCTGTTGACCTCGGCGGCGGTCGGCGCAGCAGGGTTGGCGCCGGCCGGAACCAGCCACCAGGTGTCCTTGCCGTTCGCCAGCTTCTTGGCTGGGGTGACGGGTGCGGCCATTTTCAGCTCTCCTTCTTGTTGGCGGCGCTGGAGCCGGCCTTCTTCGCCCCGGCGGTCTGCTCGGGCACGTCATCGGTGCGGACGGGCACGCCGTCCTCGTAGCGGGCATTGCGGGTCTGGTCGGTGCGGACGGGCACGCCCTCGCTGGTGGCCCCGTCCTTCTTCTTCGTCGCCATGTCGCTCCTCAGAATCGGTAGGTGTGGGTGATGGAGAGCACGCCCAGGTCGTCGGGGTCGCGCAGGATCGGTGAGGCGATCTCCTGCGTGCAGACGTCGCCGTCGACACGCTGGCCGTCGAAGGTGGCGAACGTCGCCGCAGCTGCGGCCTCGACGGAGTCCGCCGAGCGTCCGAAGTGCTGCACGGTGAACCGGCGCACAGGCTCGCCAGCGCCGTTCGTGGTCCGCTGGACGGGCGCGTTCGGCGAGTAGCCGACCACCCGGTACGGGTAGGGCGGGGATGCTGGGACGGAGCCCATCGGGTAGACCCGTGCCGCCGCGCCCCCGGCCTGCGCGACGAGATCAGCCGTGACGCTCACTTGAACAGGAACCCGACCGCTGATTCGACCATCCGCTCCGCACGGACCTGCAGCCCGTCGAGAGCGCGGAGGCCGTCGAGGTGGGGCGGCTGGTTGCGGGAGCCAAACTCGAAGCCTCGGCCCATCGAGCCCTGCTTCTTGGACTTGTCCGGCCCCACGTCGACCGAGATCCCGCCGACGTCGAAGACCAGCTCGGCGGTGATCGAGTCGGGGTAGTGGATGCCGTGCTCGCCGGAGGTCTCGCGGGCATTGCTCGCCCACTCGGCAGCGAACGACTCGCCGACAGCGCCCATGACACCACGCATGGCGGGCACCGACTTCGCACCGATCGAGGCCAGGTCAGCAGCCATCTTGAACACCTCGGAGGCGTCGCCGCGCAACATGCTCACGTCAGGATCTCCTCCACCTGGAGCCGCCGGGCCGTCGTCTGGGAACCCGGCGCGGGGCCGGAGAGCCGCAGTCGGGCGCCGAGCAGCGTCGGGTCCGATGTCGGGTCGACGGCCGTGCAGACCGCTACCGCACCGACCGGCACCGCGTCGGAGTCGACGGGATGTGG
>Ga0307410_10001073_pt1 | contig 11891 bp, 19 predicted proteins | sample 322Ometagenome_3_FD_203707 | JGI IMG/M metagenome (GOLD analysis project Ga0307410, IMG submission 203707) | Maize rhizosphere microbial communities from greenhouse at UC Davis, California, United States - 322HYB-O-3 | ecosystem: Host-associated > Plants > Roots > Rhizosphere > Soil | place...
GTAGTACATCACCCAGACTGCGAAATCGTCCGTGAACTCCTCGAAGCGGTGCGGCCGGCCGGCCTCGGCGAAGAGGAAGGTGCCGGGGCCGAAGGGCCGACGCGTCTCGCCGTCCCAGAAGAACCCCGTGCCCTGCGCCACCACGTAGATCTCGTCGCGCGCGTGCGGGGTCTGCGGGTCGTGGCCGCGCGGCGCGTAGAGCTTCACCTGCAGCGTGCCGTGCTCGAAGACCACCGTCGACCGCTCGCCGGCGGGGCCGGGGAGGCGCGGCAGGATCTCCGACCAGTGAAGGTGGGCGGTCGCCGGGCCGCTCACGGGATCGCCGCCTGCCGGGTGTCGCCGAGCAGGTGCTCGCGGACGAAGGCGACGGTGGCGTAGAACTGGAAGTCGGCGTTGCTCTTCTTGCGGAAGCCGTGGCCCTCGTCCATCGCGAGCAGGTACCAGACGGGGGTGCCGTTCCGCTTCACCGTGGCCACCATCTGCTCCGCCTCCGAGCGCGGCACGCGCGGGTCGTTGGCGCCCTGCACCACGAAGAGCGGCTTCGTGATCCTCGCCGCGTTGGCGAGCGGCGCGGTGCGGTCCATCCAGGCGCGCGTCGCCGGGTCGCGCTCGTCGCCGTACTCGGCGCGGCGCAGGTCGCGCCGGTAGCTCTCGGTGTTCCTCAGGAAGGTGCCGAGATGACTGATGCCGACCACGTCGAGCGCGCAGCGGATGCGCGCGTCGTAGGTGGTGGCCACGGCCAGCGTCATGTAGCCGCCGTAGCTGCCGCCGGTCACCATCACCCGCGCGCTGTCGAGCCCGGGCTGCGACGGGATCCAGTCGAGCAGCGCGCCGATGTCCTTCACGCTGTTCAGGCGGTCGGTCCCGTTGTCGAGCTTGACGAACGTCTTCCCGTAGCCCGTCGAGCCGCGGACGTTCGGGAAGAGGAGCGCGACGCCGAGCTCGTTGAGGAAGTAGTTCCAGCGCCCGATGAAGCCCGGCGTGCTCTGGCTCTCGGGACCGCCGTGGATGCTGACGATCACCGGCCGCCGCCCCGTGAAGCGCGCGGGCGGGCGGTAGAGGAAGCCGCTGATCTCGCGCCCGTCGAAGCTCGTCCAGCCGACGAGCTCGGGGAGCGGCAGCGAGTCGGTGACGAGCCCGCCCGTCTCGCTCTCGGTCCAGCGCACGAGCTTCAGCGTACGCGCGTCGAGCGACCACGCGTCGCCGGGCGAGCGCGCCGTGGCGACGGTGAAGCCGAGCTCGCCGCCGTCGGGGCGCCACGCCAGCCCGCCGACGCCGCCGATCGGCAGCCCCGGCACGGCGCGGCGCCGGCGCGTCGCGGTGTCGAGCAGGTAGAGCTTCGCGACGCCGTTCTCGTTCGTCGTGAAGGCGAGGGTGCGGCCGTCGCGCGTGAGCTCGAGCGACGCGACGTCCCAGGGGATGTCGGCGGTGAGGGGCACGAGCCGGCGCGTGGCGAGATCGAGGTGCGCGAGGCGGCGGAACTCGCCGCCCCGGTCGCTCGTCACCCAGAGCCCGGTGCCGGCCGCGTCGAAGCGCGCGCTGCCCCACGCCGTCTGCTCGGCGGTGTCGGGGGTGACGAGCGTCTTCGTCCCGCTGGCGACGTCGACCAGCCAGAGCCGGCTGTCGTTCACCGAGCGGAACTCGGTGACGAGCAGCCGGCGGTCGTCGGGGCTCCAGTCGCTCACGCTCCAGCCGCCGCCCCGCACCTCGAGCACGCGGCGGTCGGTCTTCGGGTCGGCGGGGTCCATGACGTAGAGGTCGCGGTCGGCGCCGTTGCGGCGCGTCGAGCCGTAGGCGATGCGGTCGCCGGCGGTGGACCAGGCGACGCCGCCGTTCTGCGAGCGGCCGCCGTCGGTGAGCAGCGCCACCTCGCCGCTCGCGGCGTCGCGCCGGTAGAGCTGCGTGAACTCGTCGCCGCCCACGTCCCTGCCGAAGACCACGTAGCGCCCGGCGCGCGGCTCCCAGCTGCCGCCCGCCACCGGCTCCTCGAAGAACGTGAGCTGCGTGCGTGCCGCCCCCGGCGCGCGCACGTGGTGCAGCTGCGGAGTGTTGCCGAAGCGCGTGACGACCAGCATCTCGCGCCGCGTCGGGTGCCAGTCCGCGAACCCCGCCGAGCGGTACTCGGTGTACCGCCGCACCTCGTCGGCGAGGCGCGCCGGGATGGCCGGAACGCCGTCGGCGACGAGGTTCGCGGAGGGCTCGATGGTGCGTCCGGCGGCGGAGTCGGCGCGCTGCGCGGCGGCGGGTGCGGCGGCGGGTGCGGCGAGCATGACGGCGAATGCCGCGGTGGCGGCGAGGCGGGGGATCGGCATGGGCGGCCCGGGTGGAGGTCGGATTCAACATGCGTCGTGGCGGAACGGTTGTCACGTCCTCCCCCGGCTCTCCCCCGTCGCCACGCCCCCCGCCACCAGGTGCGCCACGCGCAGCGGCTCGGGGACGTGGCCGTGCACCGCGAGACGCGTCACGGCCGCCGCCGCCTGCTCGAGGCTGAGCCCGGCGCGCTGGACCCAGACGCCCGCCGCGGGCTCCATGGGGCCGAGGCGCTCGATCAGCGCCCACTTCCGCGCGCCGCCGGGCACGCCGCGCTCGAGCAGCGCCCGGCGGACCAGCGCGAGCCTGGGCTGCCGCCGGGCCACGACGAGCACCGGCAGGCCCAGCGCGCGGTGCAGCGCCCCGATGTCGACCACGTTGAACCCCGCCAGCGCGATCCCCTGCAGGAGCACCAGCCGCAGCTGCGGGCGGAACTTCGAGCCGCCGATCATCGCGGCCAGCGCCCGCGTCGCGTTCGCGCCGTCGCGGCGGACGCGGGAGGCGAGGATGCCCTCGAGCCGCAGGCCGCTGAACACCGCGCCGACCACGGCCACGTCGCCGCGGTGCGCGCGGTCGAAGGGGGCGTCGTCGACGCCGACGACGTGGGAGAAGCCGCTCGTGGCGCTCGTGGCCCGCATCCCGCCCTTCCCGCTGCGCTAGGCAGCCGGCGGCTCCAGCCAGGCGCGGGCGAGCGCCACCATGCGCCGCTCGCCGGGGAAGGCGAGCATCGCCTCCGCCTCGGCGAGCGGCACCCAGCGCGCCTCGAGCACCTCGTGGTCGTGGTCGGCCACGTCGCCGGCGAGATAGCGGAAGAGGAAGAAGTGCACGCGCTTGTGGATGCGCGTGCGCCGGCCGAAGTCGGTCGCCACGAACCAGTACTCGATCGTCTCGAGCGGCGCCTCCAGCTCCGCCGCGATCCCCGCCTCCTCGCGCACCTCGCGCGTCGCCGCCTGCTCGGGCGTCTCCCCCTCGTCGACCGTGCCCTTCGGCAGCTGCCAGCGGGCCCCGCGCCGCGCGTCCACCAGGACCAGCGCCACCTCGAAGCCCGCCTCCGCGCGGCGGTACGCGACGCCGCCCGCGCTCGTCTGGTCCCGCACGGCCAGGGGCGGACGCCCGGCGCTCACGCGGGGCCGCCGAGCGTGACGAGGTGCACCTCGGGCCACGCGAAGAGCCTGAGCGGCAGCAGCGTGTAGCCCACGCCGCGGCTCACCACCAGCGTGCGTCCCTCGCCGACGTCGAAGCGGCCGTGCGGGTAGAGGCGCGAGAGGCGGCCCGCCGGCAGCATCGGCGCCCATCCGCTCGGCAGCGTGATCTGCCCGCCGTGCGTGTGGCCGCAGAGCGCGAGGTCGAAGCGCGCGCCGGCGAGGTCGAGCAGCGACGACGGCGCGTGCATCAGCACCACGCGCACCCCGTTCGCCTCCGAGAGCGCGCGCGCGGCGTCGGGCGCGCCGAGCAGGTGGTCGTCGAGGCCGCAGACCCAGACGTCGTCGTGCGGCTCGGCCAGCCGCACGCTCGTGTTGGTCAGCAGCACGATCCCCGCGTCCCACAGCGCGCGCGACACCGCGGGCTCCGCCCAGTAGTCGTGGTTGCCGAGCACCGCGTAGCGGCCGAGCGGGGCGGGCACCGCCCCGAGGAGCGCGGCGAGGGCGGGGGCGTAGGCGGCCTCGAAGTTCACGAAGTCGCCGCCGTAGAGCACGACGTCGGGGCGCGCGGCGGCGAGCGCGGCGCACGCGGCCTTCAGGTGCTCCGGATGGGTGAGCGGTCCCGCATGGAAGTCGCTGGCGAAGGCGATGCGCAGCGGCGGCCGCGCCGCGTCGCGCCCGGGCAGCGCCACCCGCTCGCGGCGCAGCCGCACGCCGCGCTGCCACCCGACGCGCCGCGCCAGGCGCGCCGGCCAGCCGCCGTGCGCGAGCCGCGCCTGCGTCCATTCCCACGCGTGCACCAGCCGTGACTCGCTCATGCCCGCATGCCCCGCCTCCTACCGGGTGTCCGCGTCGGCGTCCGCCGCTTCCGCGTCGCGCCGCAGCCGGTTCACCAGCCGGTGCGCCCGGCGCGTCGTCTCGGGCTCGCGGAAGCCGGCGTCCAGGGCGAGCACCACCGCCACCGCGGTGTCGAGGTCCATCAGGTGTCCCGGGGACACGTAGACCGGCTTCACGCCGGCGCGCAGGCGCAGCGCCATGCCGACGACCTCGCCGCGGTGCTCGAGGGGCGCCGTCGCGCCACGCTCCGTCGCCAGCGGGCCGTGCGTGCCGACGAGGATGGACTTGGCGCATCCGACCGAGGGCACCCCGAAGGCGAGTCCGCCGTGGCAGGCGATGCCGAAGCGCCGCGGATGCGCGATGCCCTGGCCGTCGAAGACGAGCACGTCGGGACGCGCCCCGGGGTCGAGCCGCGCCCACGCCTCGGCGAGCGCGGGGAGCTCGCGAAAGGAGAGATAGCCCGGGATGTAGGGGAAGGTGAGCGTGGCGACGGCGCTCGCCTCGGCGACGGTGGCGAAGGCGCCGCCGGCGCCGCGCTCCAGCACCGCGATGCCCGCGTAGGCGACGTCGCTGCCGCGGCTGAACGAGACGTCGAGCCCCGCGAAGCGGCGCGGCGCGAAGCCCGGCGGCGGCGCCGGCACGACTTCCGCGCGGAGCCGCTGCTGCAGCGCCTTCGCCTCCTCCGGGGTCACGAGTAGTAGCGCCGCAGCTCGGCGGCCACGCCGTCGAGATCGGGGAAGAGGCCGCGCTCGTCCATGCCGACGAGATCGAGCTGGTCGCGCACGCGCCCGGTGACGTCGGCGGGGAGGACGTACTTCGTGAGGGCGCCGCCGAGCCCGTGCGCCTCGAGGAAGGCGTCGAAGGGGCGCGTCCTGTCGGAGCAGAGCGTGAAGGTGCCGCGCTGCGCGGCGATGCGCGCGTCGATCGTGCTCGGCTCGATCATGCAGGCGAAGTCGCGCGGGTGGCGGCCGGCGAAGCAGGCCCAGGGCGTGAAGCGGCCGTCGCGCCGCTCGTGTCCGGGCTCGGCGTCGAAGAGCGTCTCGAGGTCGTCCACCAGCAGCGCCAGCGGCGGGAGGTCGAAGCAGCGGTGCACGGCCTGCCAGTCGAGCCGCCAGACGGCGCAGTCGCGGGCGGCGTCGCCGCCGCGCAGGTGGCGCGTGGCGAAATGCGCGGCCACCAGCGGCGAGTAGCTCCAGTCGAGCAGACGCGTCGGCACGCCGTGGTGCTGCGCCGAGGCGAGCAGCTCCCACTCGCTGGCCGGCGGGGCGTCGAGGTAGGGGCGCGAGTAGCGCGCGAAGTTGCGGAGGATGTGCTCCTCGAGGTCGGCCTTCGCGTGCGGCGCGCCGCCCTCGCGGGTGCCGAGCGCGTCGAGGCTCGTGAGCAGCGGCTCCCGGGCATCGGGCTCGCCGCGGTAGACCCCGGTGTCGCGGCGCCGGCCCGTGGAGGGATCGGGCTCGCTGGGCGTGAGCCCGTCGATCAGCTCGCCCAGCGAGCACACCCGGATCTCGCGCACGGCCATGCGCTACAGCTTCCGGATCTCCACGATCTCCACGATCGGCCCCACCTGGTGGATACCCATCATGTCCGGGCGCGGCCGCAGCCGCGCGCGCACGCGCAGGCCGTCCTGCCGGTACTCCTCGGCGAGGTTGGTGGGGTCGTAGGTCTTGCCGTCGTCGCCCCTGATGGCGAAGAAGCCGCCCTCGATCTCGAAGCGGGCGACGGTGCCCGTCACCTCGATGGTGCCCTCCCGCTCCTGGCCGCGCGACGTGTCCACGGGGGCGCCCTCCGCGGGCGCGCCCGCCGCGGGGGCGCCGTCACCGGGCTGCGGCGGGACGTCGGCCCGCCGGCTGCAGGCGGCCAGGGCGAGCGTCAGGAGGAACAGCGTTGCGCGTCGCACGATCGGTCTCCTCGGTGGATGCCGGAACGAAAGCTGGCGCGGCCGGGAGGGCCGCGCCAGGATCGGGGTCACACGCGCCGGAGAGGCGGTTGGGCGCTCTCGCGCCCTGGCTAGCCGCGCCGGCGGCAGGTGGGGCAGATCGACTGGCGCCAGCGCGCCGGGAGGAAGCGCCGCCAGTCGTGCAGGTGCCGGGCGCAGAGCCGCTCGCCGCAGCGGCGGCAGGGCCCGCCCTCGGCGTCGATCGTACCGCAGACGCCGCAGGGCCGGGGAGGCTCGATGAGGACGCGGATCCGCTCGCGCTCCCGCTCCCGCTCCAGTTCGCGCTCGCGAGCGGTCTGCCGCCTCATCGGCCCGCGCCGGTGTCGGTGGCGCGGAAGTCGGGGTTCTGGATGACGCCGAGGAAGTTGCCGAACGGGTCGCGCAGGGCGCCGATGCGGATGCCGCCGCCCACGTCCTGCACGGGCTCGACGACGGTGGCGCCGAGCGCCTCGAGGTGCGCCGCGGCCGCGTCGGCGTCGGCCACGCCCCAGTAGGCGACGCCCCCTTCCTGCCCGGTGGCGGGCGGGGGATCGCTCTCCTGCGGCACGATGCCGAGCTCGAAGCCCTCGACGCTGAAGCCCACGTAGAACGGCTCGTCGAAGTAGGGCGCCTGGCCGAGCACGCGGGCGTACCAGTCCTTGGCCGCCGCGAGATCGCGCGCGGCGTACTTGGCGGTGCGCAGGCCCCGGAAACGGGCGGACGGAGGCGTGGCGTCGGGCATCAGCGGTCGGTGTGGTGGGTGGTCGAGGAGCCGGGGGAGGGGGCGCGGCCGCCGCCGGCCATGGCCACGAGCACGGCCGCCATGGCGAGGGCGAGCCCGGTGCCCATCAGCGTCCAGCGCAGCCAGCGCACCAGCGGCGCGAAGCTCCCCAGCGCGAGCAGCAGGAGGCCGACGGCCAGGAAGCGCGTCCAGCGGGCGCCGCGGTGCGTCTCGTCCCGACTCATGGCTCCCCCGTCCGGCGTGGATGACACAGGGAGAGTAACGACCCGGCCCCCGCCGCGTCCAATCCCGCCGCGCCACTGGCCGCCCGGGGGACGCGGGGGGATATTTCGGGCCGCCGGCGGGAGCCGGCGGTCCTCATTCTCGTTCGGGAGCCCGCGTGCGCCGCACCCTCAAGCACATCCTCGCCGAGTACGGCACGACGGCGCTGGTCGTCTATCTCACGATCTTCACCCTGGTGCTCGGCGGCTTCTGGGCGGCGATCGAGTTCGGCTGGCGGCCGAGCGGCGCCGCCGGCAACCTCGGCGCCTTCACCGCGGCCTACCTCGCCACCAAGGTCACGCAGCCGCTGCGCATCGGCGCGACGCTCGTGCTGACGCCGGTCGTGGCGCGGCTCTACGAGCGTCTGCGCCCTCCCCGCGGCACGTAGCCCCCTCCGCCGCGTCAGGCGGCGCGGCGATACCACGCCACCGCCACCAGCGCCCAGACCAGGTTGAAGAGCAGCACGAAGAGCGGCATGAGGGTGCCCAGGCCGAGGCCCAGCATGCCGTAGGGCGTGGTGCGCGGGAAGAACCAGAAGAGCTGCGCGAGGGTGGGCAGGAGCGCGAGCACCACGACGCGCCAGCCGGGGCTGCGCTCGAGCACCGGCAGCAGCAGCACGAGCGCCCAGAGCCCGCCCCAGACGACGCGCGGGTAGAGGAAGCCGGGCGTGAGCGCGGGGGCGAGGCGCACGTGCGCCATGCGCGTGAGGCCGTACTCGCCGCTCGCCCACACCGTGATCCCGTTGAGGAGGCCGCCCGCCGCCCCGGCGGCGAAGGCGGCCGAGAGGCGGCGGAGGAAGACCTTCATCCCAGCCCGTAGCGCTCGCGCAGGACGCGCTGGTGGTGCCGCTCGTGCCCCGCGCAGATGAAGAGCAGCGCGCGCACCGTCACCCGCTGCCCGTTGGCGCTGCCGGCACGCGTCCACGCGTCGCGGTCCAGGCCGCGGAAGAGCGCCAGCGTCGCGGCGCGCACCGCCTCGCGCTCGGCCGCGAGCTCCGCCAGCGGGCGCGCGTCGAAGCCGGCCACGGGCACCCAGGCGTTCTCGTCGAACCCCGCCAGCGGCGTCTCGTCACTCCGCGCGATGCGCAACGCGCGATACGAGAAGACGCGCTCGGCGTCGCATACGTGGCCGAGCACCTCCTTCACGCTCCACTTCCCCGGCGCGTAGCGCTGCCGCGCGCCGGCGTCGTCGAGCCCCGCCAGCAGCGCGCGCCACTCGTCGCCCTGCGCCACGAGCGCCTCGAGCGGGTCCGCGTCGCCGAGCGCCGCGAGGTAGGGCGCATACCACTCGGCGTACTCGCCGGGCCCCGGCCGGCCGATGGTCGAGAGCGCGGGCGCGCTCATCGGCGCGCTCATCGGCGCGCTCATCGGCGCGCTCATCGGCGCGCCACCGCGGCGGCGACGAGCCCGCCGGCGAGGTAGAGGCCGAAGGTGAGCGCCGGCGTCAGCGGCGCGCGGCGGCCGGGCTGGCGGCCCAGGCCCATGCGCTCGGGGAGGAAGACCGCGCCCAGGCCCGCGGCCGCGCCGAGGAGCAGGCCTCGGCGCCAGGCGGTGCGGCGCGAGCCGGCCGTGGCGAAGGCGTAGTAGAGCGTGTTGGCGAGGATGTCGCCGGCGAGCGTCTCGCGGTAGAGCCGCTTCGGGCCCGGCTGGTGGCCGAGGGGCCCCAGCACGCGCATGAGCGCGCGCATGCCGATGGCGTCCATGCGCGGCGCGCCGCGGCCGATGGCGAGGCGCAGCCCCTGGTGGAGCGCGGTGGTCGCGATCGCGCCGGCGAGGCCGCTCGAGAGCGGACGCGAGGCCAGCGGGAGGCGCGTGGGGCGCTTCGCGCGGGCGCCGGCCGCCATGGCGTGCCCGCGCGCGGGGGCGTGCACCGGCCTCGGCTCGGCCGAGACGGGCGGCAGCCCCTGGCGGCTGCCGGTGCCGGTGAGCAGGGCGTCGCCGTGCTGCTTGCGCGGCGCCGCGGCGTCGAAGGTCGCGTCGTTCGGGGAAGAGCTGGGCATCGGGCCTCCTGGGTGCGTCCGGGGCACCGCGCCCCGTTCACCCGGACGATAGGCCGCTCAGCCGCTCGCGTCCACCCACGCCACGTCGCGGAAGAGCAGGAAGCTGAAGAGCTCGTCCGTCGGCGCGCGGTAGGCGCCGGCGGCGCGCAGCACGTACGCGGCGATCGACGTCATCTCCCACCCGTCCACCTCGTCGGCCTCCCACTTCGGCGTGGTGAGCTGCCAGAGCCCCTGCGCCTCGCCGTGGAGCCGCACGTCGCGCACGTCGTGCACCAGCTCCTCGGGCACCTCCGGGTTCGCCCACCCCCAGAGCCAGGTGCCGGTGGTGCGCGAGATCGAGCCCACGAACTGCACCGTGGCCCGCACGCGCGCGATGCCGCCGGTGGAGAACTCGATCACGCGGCCGTCGTCCACCATCGCGTAGCGCTCGTACTCGCCGAGCCGGAACTCGCCGCGCAGCCGCTCCTGGCGCGCGGTGAGATACGCGTGCGCCGCGGTGACGAGCTCGACGAAGCGCTCGTGCTCGGCGGTGTCGGCGTGATGCATGTCACGAATATGCCGTGCGCCGTGCGGGCTTGCGAGGCGATCCGGTTTCGGCTTTCGTTCGGGTGCAAGAACACCAGCGACAGGGAGGTCCAGATGGCTCGCAAGCAGAACACCCAGGCGCCGAACACCCAGGCGCCGAACACCCGGGCGCAGCATCCGCAGGCCGAGCAGTCGAACACCGTGAAGGACCCGAACGAGTGGACCACCGGCGCCGAGCCGATGACGGGGGCGCAGCAGTCCTATCTGAAGACGCTCTCCGACGAGGCGGGAGTGGAGTTCGACCCGAACCTCACGAAGGCCGACGCGTCGAAGCGGATCGACGAGCTACAGGAGAAGACGGGGCGGGGGCAGGGGGCGCAGTCCTGAGGTCGTCCGCTCGCCCCACGATGAGGACGAGAAGCTCCACAGGCGGAGGGCCTCAGCGGTGCGCCGCCTCGTGCAGCGCCCGGAACTGCTCGCCCAGCGCCGCGACGCCGTAGTGCGCGTTGAGTCCGCTCGGGTTGGGCAGCACCCAGAGCCGCGTGCCGCCGATCGTCTCCTCCTGCGGCCCGATCGTGGCGAGCGGCCGGCCGAACGCGAGCCGGTAGGCGCCGATGCCGAGCACGGCGAGCCAGCGCGGCCGGCGGCGCCGCACCTTGCGCACGAGCGCGCGGCCGCCGGCGACGTACTCCTCGGGCGCGAGTTCGTCGGCGGTGGCGGTGGCGCGCGCCACGACGTTGGTGATGCCGTAGCCCCACTCGAGCAGCCGCAGCCGCTCGCTCGGGTGCAGCACCGCGGGCGTGAAGCCGCCCAGGTGCAGCGCCTTCCAGAAGCGGTTGCCGGCCTTGGCGAAGTGCCACCCGGTGAGCCCCGACCAGAGGCCGGGATTGATGCCGCAGAAGAGCACGACGAGGTCGTCGGCGATCACGTCGGGGATCGCGCGGCCGCGCGCCGCCTCGAGCTCCGCGCGCGTGGGGCGGAGGCGGGGAGGCGGCGAAGAGGAAGAGGCGTCCGTCACCGTCCTCGCGGGCGCGCCGCTACCGCCGCGCGGGCGGGTAGTTGAGCGGCAGCTCGATCGTGGTCGGGATGGCGCAGTCCTTCACCATCGCCGGACGGAACTGCATGCGCCGCACCGCTTCGGCCGCGCGCGTCTTGAAGGCGGCGTCCTTCGTGCCCTCGACGACGAGGGTGCGCTCCACCGGCGCGCCGGTCTCGTCCACCTGGAAGCGCAGCAGCACCGGCCCGCCCGCGTCGCTCGGCGGATCCCCCTCGGGCAGCACCCACGTCTGCGTCAGCACGCCCGACGCCTCGACCGGCGCCTCGCCGCCGGCGGCGAGGCGGCGCACCAGCGCGCGGCACTCGGCCTCGGGCATCGTGTCGACGACGGTGGTGGTGACGCCGCGCGCGGCGGTGTCGCTCGTGGCGGGAGCCGCAGCGGGCGCGGGCGGCCGCGTCGCGCGGATCGCGTCGCCGACCGGGCCCTCGGGCGTCGTCGTGTCGCGCGTGGTGGTGATGCCGCGCTGGTGCGGCGGATCGACCCCGACGCGGCGCGCGGTGTCCGCCGGGGCGGGCGCGGCGGCCGGAGCGGCGGCGGTGTCGGTGCGCGTCTGCGGCGCAGCCGCCTGGTAGCCGCTGGTGTCGACGGCGCGGACGCCGGTGTCGGCGGCAGCCGTGGTGTCGCGGGGCGTGGTGTCCTGCTGGGCCGCGAGGGCGGGCGGGGCGAGCACGGATGCGAGCGTGACGGCGCCGGCCAGCGCGAGCGAGCGGGGGAGTGGGGACATGCGGACCTCCGGGAAGGCGTTCGGGGCGCTCACTGCATACTAACGTCCCGCGCCGCGCCCCGCGTCCTCCCGGCCCCGGCGTACCCAGCGCAGGATCGAGGTCCCCACCACCACGCCCAGGATGCCGAGCACCACGTAGGGCCAGACGACGGGCCGCTGCATCCCGGCGCTCGCCGCGAGCGCGCCCTGGAGGCCCAAGGCGAGGTAGGCGACGCCGAAGGCGACGAAGATCCAGCCGGCGACGCGGAAGGCACGCCCGAAGTGCATGATCATCGGAGTCTCCTCCTCCATTCGATCTCGGCCACCACGCCGCCGGCGAGCGCGCCCAGCAGCATGGGGCCGATGGTCAGGAGCGACCAGACGGTGAAGCCCACCCCCG
>Ga0307410_10001074_pt1 | contig 11890 bp, 5 predicted proteins | sample 322Ometagenome_3_FD_203707 | JGI IMG/M metagenome (GOLD analysis project Ga0307410, IMG submission 203707) | Maize rhizosphere microbial communities from greenhouse at UC Davis, California, United States - 322HYB-O-3 | ecosystem: Host-associated > Plants > Roots > Rhizosphere > Soil | place...
TCAGGAAGGTCGGCGGCGCGAAGCGAAACACGCCATGAGGGGCGCTGTGCTCCGGCAGGTTCGACTCGCTTGCACTGAAGATCAGGCCTGTTCCGGTCAGTTCGCGGAACACGTCGAGGTCGCTACCGTACACCAGCAAACGCGCGTTAGTTTCCTTGCGCAGGATCTCGAGCTCGGCTTCCCATATGCCGAGATGATCGCGGACGGGCAGCTTCGACGAGACCAGGATAAGCACTCGGAAACCGAAATCCCGGTGAGCCATGATCATCAGGGGCCGCAGGACATTCACGTCCTGCACGAGGTTGATGAGAAAGACGGCGGTCTGCTGCTCGAACATCCTGCGATCAGATCACGACTTCTGGAGGCAAAGGCGAGTTTTCGGACAGGATCGCCGTTCCTTGACCGAACGCATCGGACAGAAGAGCGACGGTTTGACCAATCACCGGCTCATATTGTGCAAGCTGCAAGGGCAGCGAACGTTTCTCACTCCCGCCAGAGCCTGCCTGCCCCGTCCCCAGTTGACGATACTTGCGGCGGCCGACCTTGTGCTCCCCTTTCGCGACCCTTCGAAGATCGGGGCGAACCTGACCGAACGCCTTGTCGGAAACCAGCAAGACGGGACTGCCTTCCGGCCGCATACGGACGATGACGTCGGATTCCAGCGGTGCCGCGCAGAATGGAGTGGAAACGGTCAAAACCCCTGCCGCTCGCGCCCTTTCATGGGCGGGCCGGCTGCTCGCCAAGCCGTGAATCAAGAACACCGGGCGCGCATCGTCCACCGCCCTGCTTGCCGAAGCGATTTGTGCCAGGAAGTCGGCCAGTTCGGCAGCTTCGGCCGGGGCAGATGCCAACGCTGACAGCGAGCGTTCGAATTCGCCCAGGCGGTCGGGAGAATGGCGCAGCTCTCCGCGATCGAAGTCATCGATCAGGCTGTCGGCGCTCGTGTAAATGAATGGTTCGAGCCGCTCATAGAGCGGGTATCCCGCCGTCAGCACCTGACATCCGGCCGTCAGGGCCGTGACGGCGCGGTTGAGCGACTTTGCCGTGCTGAATGACTGGGTGTTCACGGGAAGGAAGCAAGCCATCGCCGTGCCGAGCAAGTCGGATTCTTTTTGCTCTGACCATTCGTCGATCTCAACCTGGAATGGCAATTCCGCTAGCCGTGACAATCCATCAGCGCCAAGCGCACGCGCGTTCGTCAGGATGGTCAGGTGAAGCGGGACGTCGCGGTCTGCGAACGGTGAAAGCGTTCTCGCGAACCCTGACACATCGGAAAGACCGACAGGGAAATAGGGATTGTCGCCGACCCCGAACCAAGCCAGCCGGAACACGCCCTCTGATCTCGCCGCGCTCAACTTTCGATCCAAGGCGCGGACAATCGAGCTCACGTCGCCATCCTGAGCGGGATCGTTGAGGACGTGGATCGAAAGGTCGCCGGGGTATTCCCGGACACGCTCAGCCATGGCGGGCGTCGAGCACAGGATGAAACTGCTGAAGCTGAGCATCTGGCGAAGCCAGCTTCGCAAACGACCCAGCCTGCTGTCCGAAGACTGGCTGAAATAATCGTCGAACACATCGACGCCGACAGGCACGCCACGGCGAGCAAGCAATGCCGCGGCAACAAGCGCGCGGGCGTCATAGCATTTGCTGACGATGACCACGTCACACGATGATTTCACCGGGTCGAACATGGAGACTTCGACCATCGACAACGTCACGCCCTTATCGGCCAGCGCAGGCGCAAGACGTGAATACCGAATGCGCGCGCCCGCATTTCCCATGTAATCGCGGGTCGGGACGAGGATGACGAGTTTCATCCGACAAGCAGATCCAGCGCAATGGCTTGCGACATGTCCGCCGGCGGTAGGTCAATCGGTGACGTCTTGGACGGCAAACCGAGCGTGCTCACGGTCACATGCGAGGTGCAAAGGTGAGAGCCCCCACCCGGCAGCTGCTTGCTGGATGACCAGTCTTTCACGCTCTGCGTACGTGCGATCCAGACGTCCTGTGGCGGGCCGGCAAGTGGCAGGACCATGCGAGGCAGCCGATGCAAGTCCGCCGCTGCGGCAGGCTTGACGATCCATCCGCTTCCGCGTGGTTCGACCGAGATCACCTCAGGCGAGGCTGTGAGCGCGGCAGATGAATCAGCGATTTGCTCCAGTGCCTCTACCGTCCGTCGATCATGGAAGACGACGCCGGCTCCCAAGTATCCGACGAAGTCTGTCTTCACGAGGCTCAACGCGTGCCCGAGATCCTTCGCGACTTGGGAAAACCCCGAATTTTGGGGCGCATTTCCAACCGCCAAAATGGCCGCCGGTCTGCGAGACTGCAGAGCGAGCGCTTCCAGCGCGTCCGCAAGGTGCTGGCTTTTCCACTGCTCAGGCCAGATCAGCCAGGTGGTTCGCGATTGCTCCTCCAAGTCGCCGGTCGATTGACCGCGCGGCGCTGGGAAGAGCAGCTCGGCCTCCGTCTGAACGCGGTGCCTCGGAACCTGAAGCGCGATCGCTACGAGTTCTTCATCCGCTCCGCCCGCCAAGCTCGGCAGCCCCAGGCCCTGACCGGGCAGACCATCCGCCTGCAGTCCCTGAGGCACTCGGACATGCGTCGACGGCTGAGCGGGCTCTTCGGCGCTGACTATCAATGAGCCGAGAACCTCCTCGTCGCGCCTATCGGCCCCACCGGCAGCCACCAGAACGGAAATTGCGGGGATCATTCCGCCGTGAATCTTCAGGGTCGATCCCGCGGCGCGCTTGGACTTGTCGGTAGAAATACACGATTGGAGATACGCATTGCCCGTCGATTTCGGCGTCGCGACCGCGGCGGAGATGGAGACCCCAAAGAGGTTCGACAGCCATGATTGGTACCGTGCATCGAACAACGGCTGAGTCCCGTCGCACTGATCGACGTCAACGATGATGTGGGAAATTAGCGGCGCACTGGCATCTGCGCGAAGGCGTACAAGCTTCTCGCAAAGAGCCCGATCGACCGACGCGATGTCGAATGCGGGTTGGCCGGTCGCCGAAATCGCCAGGAACTCCGCATAGTACATGCCCCCCCGGCACAAGGCGGGGAACATCAGCACACTCGTCCCGACGATCTCCCCTTCGACGGTCGTGAACAAGAAGAGGATAGGTCCCAAATCCGCGGCCCCGCGCACATCGAGGATGTCGAGATCGCTGTTGATGACGGTCTCGCCGGTGAAGCTGAGGCCGTTCCTGTTATGGCGAAGCGCTCGAACCACCAGCGGCGTAGGCCCGGAATGCCAGCGAAACCGCAAAATGCCTCGCCCCGCGTCCCAGGCGTCGAGGATGGCCAGGCACTCTCCCCAGTCCAGCTTGCCCGCATCTACCCCATGCTCGGTCCACGATGTGAGCGCTTCGAATTGCGCTGACGCTTCCTGCCAATGCTGATGGGCAGCACCGTCAGGGGCAAACGCAACGATCCTGCCCTCGATCTCGATCGTGCGCCCGGAAATCGGGGTGATCCGGCCTACCCTTTTCCACGGAACGAAACCGTCGATCGGCAACGGCGCGCTGAGGCAGGGCGCGGCCGCGCCGAACTCTTCGAGCGGCTTGATCGAAGATCTCGTAGGCGCCCCAAACTCGGGAGTGCCGCGGCCTTCGGCATGCCCGTATTCGACGAAATGAAGCAGAGGATTGACGCCCAATGCGGCGACGTCCGAATTCCCTTTTAAATATGCCGCGCTGGAAAAATTCGGTCCCGGGTCGCGGCCTTCGCGCCAGCCAGATTCCAGATAATGCCGGAGCGGGTCGACACCGCTCTCCCGGACGTCGGCATAAGCCTCAAGGTACCAAGCCGCATCGAACAATCCGGATTGATCGAGCAGGCGCATTTCCTGCTTCCGCCGGTCGCGCCCGCCGAACCCGCTAAAAAAAGTCCGCAGAGTTTTGAGAAGGGCCGCAATCACCGCGCAATAGCGTCCATCCGCACCCGGGGAGCCGTCCTGCCTTCGGCCCTGCCATATTCCACAAAATGCAGGAGGGGATTGATGCCCTGCTCGGCGACATCCGGATAGCGCTTCAGATAGGCCTTTGTTGAGAACTCCGGCCCCGGATTGCGGCCCTCTTGCCAGCCGAACTCCAAATAGTGCCTTGCGGGATCGGCTCCGCTCGCGGCCACGTCAGGATATTGCTGAAGATACCAGCCGGGTTCGAACAAGTCCGAGTCCGAGAGGAGCTGCAGAGCGCGAGCGAGATCGCCTTTCGCTTTGCGAAGCTTCGGAAGTGGCCAATGAGTGGCGTCCTTGTTTCGCGCCGATGCAGGCGCCGCGACCTTCACCGGTTTGCCGAGCCGACCAGTACGCTCTTTCGCGGACTGGAGGCCGCCCAAGCTAAGCGCGATGGGCGACGTGTCCGACACAAGCACGTCAGCACCCGGAAACGCCATTCGGCACGCGTCCGCCGCGAACCGCATGACATCCTCGTAGATTGGCAGGCCGAGGATGGGATGGGCCGGATCGGGCAAATCGATGAAGAATTGTGGAAGGCCGAGCGCGACCGTGTCGATCTTCACGAATTCCAGATCGAGAATTCGCTTCGGCTGATCTCCGCTGCGCACCGGCAACTCATACTTGGCGGCGGTTTGGGGCGTCGTACGCATCACCAGCTCGCGACCCAGCCGATCGAACCGGACCGGAAAATTCCAGCTCGACTTGTTGAAGAGCGTGCTGATCGACAATCCGCCGATGGCTCCGACCGCCTTATGATATCCGATCGTGCTGGCTCGCCCGTGGATCAGGCAGACCAGGCGCCTTGCATCTCCCCTGGAGCCGCTCCCTTGCGCATCTCGCGCTGCGCCGACGAAACGTTCGGCCGCCTGCCGGGGATCGGCGAGTTCGGTCAACTTGGCCGCCAGATCGTCGATGCGCTCGCCGCTGGCGCCCAAGGTGCCCGCTTCCAGGTCGGCGATCAGATCGTCGGGCGAGCGATAGAGAAAATCTCCCAAGCGCTCATAAAGCGGATAGCCGAGGTTCAATAATTGGCACCCCGCGTTCAAGGCCGTGACGGCGCGGTTCATCGACTTGGCGCGGCTGAAGGACTGGGCGTTGACCGGCAGGAGCGCCACGGTTGCCCGCCGCAAGGCGTCCAGCTCAACGTCGTCGGACCATTCCAGCAACTCAAAGCCGACACTGAGCCGGCGAAGAATCTCGCCTCTCGCCCCGTCGAAGGGCCTGCGGTTGGTCACGATGCGCAAATCGACTTTCCAGCCGGCGCGCTCGATCTGCGCCAGCGCACTTTCGCAGGCGGCCAGGTCGATAAGCCCCACCGGGAAGTACGGATTATCGCCGATTCCGAACCAGACGATCTCCAGGGTTCTCGACGCGCGGGCTGCCTCGATCTTGGCTTCTGCGAGCTGCCGCACGGCGGCAGCGTCGAAGCCGCTCACCGGGTCCTCAATCGCCGTAACCTTCACTGCGGGCAGATAGGATTTCAGAACCTCAGCCATGCGCGGCGTGCTGCAGACCGCAAAGTCGGTGACCGGCGCCATATCGCGAAGCCAGCCGCGAAAGCGCTGCAGCCGGCGGTCCGAATATTGAGAGAAATAATCGTCGAAGAAATCCTGGCCGACAGTCTTGCCCGCCGCCCGAAGTCGCCTTGCCAGAAGCAAGGCCCCGGTGTCGAAGGTCTTGCAGAAGACGTAGACGTCGTGGTCCAGCGTCTTGGCTGCACTCAGCTCAGCGACCGTGAGCGCATCGATTGACGCTCCACTTCCGTCGAGGTTCTCCTGGAACCGATTGTAACGGATGCGCATACCGGCCGAGTCACGAAAAGCGTCAGACTGAATGACGATGCAGACCCTCATGCGATTCGCTGCACCAGGGTGGAGGATTGGACGATGCGGGTAAGGCTCTCGGGCGATATCCGGTACGGCGATGTCAACGCCACTTGAGAGGGTCGTGCTCGAACTGCCGAAAATGCCGAGACCAGCGTCGAGCAGACGTTGATACCGCCGGCCTCGATCAACTGGATCCCGAGCAAGAGATCATCGACTTCCGCGCGCAACGCAGAAGATCCATGCGAACTGATGTTACGCAACAATCGGGTTCGGGTGACCGTCGCGGAGAGGCAATTGGCGACAACCGGATAGGTCGTCGGACCGCGCCAGACAGCGGCGTCGATCATTTCGAAAGCGATGGATGGAGCGCTTCGCAGATTGACCTGGCTCAGCGAATAGCCGGCGCCGACCATGGTCATTTTCTCGTTGGCCGCGCGGATCAGGCACCCTGCGGATGCCACGTCAGGTATCGCCAGCATCGGTTCGAGAGTTGCGAGACAGCGCTTGTCCGCCAGGACGGTCGCCGCGTCTGCGATGAGGACGGTTTCTCCCGTCAGCTGCGCTTGCGCCGTCGCAATTTGCTCGAGGCGCCCGGCAGTGGGGGGCAGGCTGACGACGCCGTGACGGTCCTTGAAAAGTCGGCCAAGCGCCTGCGTGACCTGCACGTCAGACACGCCCTGCGGACGGCAGAGAATGACTTGCCCGATCGACACACCCTCCTGCTCGGCAAGGGATTGGATCAGAGAAAGCGGGGACGAGTTCGCGGCGTCGAACAGGACCAGCACGCTTACTGCAGCGCGGCCTGGCGTTGCTCCGGATCGCAACAGCGGCTTGTCGATCTCGGTAGCCGTCTCAAGCGGACTTTTGACACCCGCCTTGGATGGCCACGGACGGAACGCGAGGGCCAAGGGAAAATTGAGAGCGACCGCGCGCTCCGCCCCGGCGACGCGCTGCCCGTGCTCCACGACCAGCACGGGTACTGCCCGCTGACTGTCCGTTAGTTGCAAGCCTTCGAGAGCTGACGCAAACGGCGGCTGCCACAGCGACCAGACCTTGCCGTGCCGGCTCGGATCGAGGACGCCCAGGCCACCCGCCAGTCGTTGCGCAGCGGCGTCACGAGGCAGGATCGTCACCAGGGATGCGATGGTTGGGATGCAGTCCGCCGGGAGCTCCAGGACATGCCCCGCGCACGGCTTCGCAGTGGCGTGACGACCAATAATTTCGGAAGCGATACCGGTCGGCTTGCCAGCGTTCCCGATCCGAATGGCGACCCCGAAGAAGCGGCTCATCCAGTCGAGCAAATCCTCATTGAGCGCTGGCTCGAGACCGGTTTCCGTGGCGGGATCCAGATCGACTATTCCGACTCCACCGGCGGGGTCATCCAGCCGTCTCAGGAATGCCGTGAAAAGCTCGGACGCGACCGTCGCCGTATCCGCAAGATCGTCGGCGCCGTGCGCGGCAAGCATGCGCTCAGCGGAATGCAAACCCCCACGAACCAATGACGGGAACGGCAGGAAGTCGAGGGCGTCAATCGCATTGTCTTCGCCCTTGATGACGAACAAAACGGGCGCGAACGGATTGATCAGGACAATGTCGACGACCGATGTCAGCGCGTCGATCGAACGATCGGCAGCGACGGTCACCAGTTGGCCCGCCGCGCCCGTTTGATACGCATCGAGCGACTTTGGGACTTTCGGACTTCCTTCGAATCGCAGCCTCAGGTTGCGGCTGCCATCGATCCAGATGTCCGCCATCCGGACCAGCTTGCCTATGCCGTGGCGCGAGCCGAGGGGTGCAAAGGCAGGATCGGCACCCTCGCGAAGCGGCAGCGCAAAGCGCTCACGACCTTGCCCCGCGACACTCTCGGCTACAATTGCAATGTCCGACAATCCGCACATGTACGCGAACGCCGCCAGTCCGTGATCGGGCACCCTGAAGCCAGGGTTCGAAACGGCGAAGCCGAGATGGTCGTCGACATCAGGTCGAGCCACGTCCCGGCGAATATTGCCCACGAATATCGATCCCACGACAAGGCTTAGCGCGATAGCGTCGTCGGCCTGCTCCTGCGCGGTCGGCGCTACCCATCCGGCCATTCGCGACGAATCCGTATCGAAGGAGAGCTTCATCGTCCTGTCCAACACAGTCATTGTGCGTCCGGCGATGATTGCCACACTGCAGCGACGCGCGGCGGAAAGGCTAATCGGGCGTCGACATGTTTCGACGAGAAGTTGGGGCTGTGGAACGGGTCAGAATCCAGCAGCGCCCCCCAGCGTTCAATGAGCCGATTCTTGTCCTTGCTAAGACGCTCACGCTTGGCCGGAGTGACGTCCTTGCCGCGCGACTGGGACTCCAGATGATAAACCAAAGCGTCGGGTGTCCACAGGATGCGGTAACCGGCGGCTCTGACTTTCAGGCATAAATCGACGTCGTTGTAGGCCACCGGGAAATCCTCATCCAACCCGCCTACTTCGTCCCACACATCGCGGCGCATCAGCAGGCACGCCGCGGTGACGGCGCTCAGATCCTGGGGGGTGACAAGGCGTCCCTGACGCCCGCCCGCTCCGCCCGGGAAGGATTTGTACAGGTGTGATGCCAGGCCGATGCCCAAGGTAACGCCAGCGTGCTGAACCGTGCCGTCGCCGTGCAGCAGCTTGGCGCCCACTATCCCGACGTCGGGTCGGACGGCGTGGCTCACCATTTCGCCGAGCCAATCGGGATCGAGCACCTTCAGGTCGTTGTTCATGAGGCCGATCAACGATCCCGTCGCATGGCGGGCAGCCTCATTGTTGATCTTGGAATAGTTGAACTCCCCGGGCACCGGAACAACTTGGACCCGCGGGTGAGTTGCGACTTTGGCGAGGAAGCTCTTGCTGTCTTCTTCCTGACTGTCGTTGTCCGCAATGATGATTTCCAGGTTCTTGTAACGGGTCTCGTGAAGGAAACCGTCCACGACCACACGCAACAGATCGGCGCGGTCCCTGGTGGGGACGATCAGCGAAACTCGCGGGGCCGGATCGGGAATGGGCCAGTGGATCTTCACCCGTCCGTCGGGTGCGCGCTTCGCCTGAGCACCGGTGAACTGCGCATTCGAGCCGAGGATCGCGTTCACGGTGTCGGTCAAATCGACCGATCTGGAAGCGTTCGAAGCATCGCGATGATAGAGGACGAACGGCAAGTGCACGACATGCTCACCGTCCTGAAGCGCCGCCCTGACTGTCATTTCGAACAGGTCCAGGGCGGATAGCGGAACTTTGTCGAGCTGCTTCCGGGGAATGACCGCTAGGCGGCTGACGTAATCCTGCGCAAAACCCAGATCAGGGCTCCACTGCGCCTTCAGATATGGGAACGCCCGGAGGCCAGTCTCGGGGTCGAAGCGATCTTCGTCCGAGTAGATCAGAGAGAATTCCGGGTTAGACGCGGCCGCCTCGATCAGATGCAGGAATGCCGTTGGCGACAAGATGTCCCCGGCCTCGACAAAGGTGATGAGCGCCTCCTCAGCGTACAGGTCCAGCGCTGAATCAGCGTCGGCTTCGGCAACGGCTCTCAACCGTGGATCCTGAGCCTCGATGTCCTTTCCCGCGCCAATGCAAAGCGCCTCCCAATCGCCGTACACCTGATCGCGGAGCGACCCGACCGTCCGCTTGAGCGCCTCCCGCTCCTCGCCAATGACGAGGACCACCAGCTTGGGCCCGGTGCGCTTGCGTTTCTTACGATATTGCCGGGCAAGATCGGCTTCCTCGACACTCTCGTGATGCCGCACCCACGCTTGATATTCGGCCGCCTCAGCGGGCGTCCCGCCAAGGACGTCCGCCGCGACGACCGCTGGTGGAGCATGAAACCTGCTCAGGTCGTCAGGCAGCTTTGTCCGTCCTAGTTCCTGGCCAAACCCGGCAAGCCGAACTGAAACTTCCTGCCCGCCAAATTCAGGCGCGATGCGACTGAACGGGACAAGGAACCGCCAGGGTTCATCCGGCGCTCGGTCCTCAAGAGCCCCCTCCGCAAGGCAAGTCTCGGCCAAGATGAGCGTGCCGTTGGCCAGCAACTCGACGACTGGGACGATCTCCGGCCGTCCCGCGATCAGCACTTGGCCCGAAATGCCGCGGCCGCCGACCTCGTCAATCTGGCTGGATACTTCCAGATTGCCCTCCGCCGGCCATTGAAACGACACGGCGCCTTCAACCCGGCCGGGAAGGCGCTCGGCCTGGTCCTTCCAGAGTTTGGCCAACGTGCGATCGCGCGCCTCGATTTCCTCGATGAATCGCGCATTCAGGTCTTCGGCCAACGTCAATTTTTGCTCGACGGCGGCCAGAGCCTGCACCAACTCCTTGGCCGCTTCGGCCGAAGCCAGCCGCGCGTCATCATCGCCATGCTCAGCGTGATAGGCATCGCGCCATTGGCGAGCCGCCTCGATCATTTTGCGCGCGCGGTTTCGCTGCTGGGCGACGGATGTTCGACGTTCGGTCTGAACAGTGTCCAGCAAGCGTTCATGCTCGCTGGTCTCGTTGGCGAGACGCTCTTCAAGCCCCTGCCGCTCAAGCGTCTCGGCCGCCAGACGGGCCTGCTGGGTCTCTATCGTCCTGCGCAGCTCATCCGCCTCTTGCTTGGCCGTCGCGATGTCAGCTTTGTGCTGCGCTGATTCGGATACAAGAGCGGCTATTTTATCAGTCAGGGAACTTGGTTCGTGGCCTGCCTTTCCAACACCAGCGCCAAGCTCGGCTCGCACTGCCGCGACTTCGGCCGACAACTGGCGCTGCCCCGCGGCCCCTTCTTGGTTCGTGACATTCGCCGCCTCAAGCAGCCGCGCGGTCTCGGCATGCTCGGCCCTTAGTTCGGTGGCTTCCGCCGCAAGCGCGGCATGGCTCGCCGTCAACTGGTCGAGGTCATGAGCAACTGGCGCGAGCGACTTGAAGAAGAGATCCACGAGCCGCAGCTGGGCGCGAAGATGCCTGACGTCGGACTCGCTCGGCGGGTTTCCGGCGGTCATCGCCTCGTACAGCATGGTCGCGATCGGAAGACCGGAGGCGACGCCCGCCTTGCCGTCGACTTGATGCCGGTAATCCGGGCGCACCAGGGAGTTCATGCACTCCGCCAGATCCTCGTCGCTCAAGTCGCGGCCGATTCCCAATTGCTGAGCAAGACGCCTGGCCATTTCAGTGGGCGCCGCGAACCATTCGTCATAATCGATCAGAATGCTTGGCGACTTCGCCAACACGTAGCGAGCGATGTCGTAATTGTACGACAGCCACATCAGCTCGCCGTTGGCGACCGACATCTTCCGCGCGGGACTTTTCTGCGACATCGAAACCGACGCTTCGGCGGGATTCCGAACAGCGTTGACGTAGACTGGCTCCAGATTTAGTTCACGGAACACTTCCTGCCACAGCGGCAACAGCCGGCAGGTTCTGGGATCCTTGAACCCCCACGGATTCGACGACTTCGCGAGCTGGCTGCGAACATAGTCGACCAGCTTGGGCTTCAGGGCCTGGACGTCCTTGTTTCGCCACCAAGCCGGAGGGAGCGGCAGGACATGGCTGGGCTGTGCAATGGGGCGCCCAATCGCCGCCAGGATTTCGTCATGGATGGCTACCAGCTCGGGCCGCTCCCAGAAGCCACCGGCGTTCTTTGGACTGACATGGTCGGTCGTGTCGGCCATGTCCACGCCGAGGATATGCAGGACATTGGAGAGTAATGACGTGCCGCTGCGGTGCATCCCGAGCAGGATGACTACCGGTCGCGGCGCCTCCGTCGTGACGTCTCGGGCACCTTGCACGTCGAGATTGACGCGGCGGATCGCAGGGAGACCTTCCTCTACCGATGGGGTGCGTTCGCCGCCGTTCATGCACTTACCATAACGCTGCATCCCAACCGCTATCACTTCGACACTCTGCGGTCAGTAAACTTCTCTTTTCGCTACAACCAAGCGCCGACCGGCTACTCTCATGGACACGGCTTCCACTGTTGGCGCTGCCCGTCGCGCCTGCTAGCCGCACTGCCCTGCAGCTAGCAAGGCCTCCCCGAGGGCTAGACGGGCATCGCCGCCTTGCGCTAGTGGCACGTAGCTATTTAGCCACTGGCTAATCATGTAAAACAGCGA
>Ga0307410_10001075_pt1 | contig 11888 bp, 8 predicted proteins | sample 322Ometagenome_3_FD_203707 | JGI IMG/M metagenome (GOLD analysis project Ga0307410, IMG submission 203707) | Maize rhizosphere microbial communities from greenhouse at UC Davis, California, United States - 322HYB-O-3 | ecosystem: Host-associated > Plants > Roots > Rhizosphere > Soil | place...
GTCTGGCGGGTCCGCCGTCGCTGGCTTCAGACTCCGGGGGAACCCGCCCTACGGCGGCGCACCTCGGCGGAACCCGCCCTACGGCTCGGCCGCGCCGTCTGACAGAGCCGGCAGCGGTGCGGCTGCTGTTGACGGGCACGTGCCTCGGCTTTCTCGCGCTCTTCCTGGTGCTGCCGCTGACGGTCGTGTTCGTCGAAGCGTTTCGCAACGGTATCGGCCCGTATCTCCAATCGATTCGCGAGCCGGACGCTATTGCGGCGCTCAAACTGACGCTAATCGCCGCGGCATTCGCGGTTCCGGCGAATCTCATCTTCGGCGTTGCCGCCGGATGGGCGATCGCCAAGTTCCGCTTTCGCGGCCGCACGCTGCTGACCACACTCATCGACCTTCCGTTCGCGGTCTCGCCGGTGATTTCCGGAATGGTGTTCGTGCTGCTGTTCGGCCGCCAGGGTGTGCTGGGTCCGTGGGTGGCAGAACAGGACCTGCGGATCGTCTTCGCCATTCCGGGCATCGTGCTGGCGACGATTTTCGTGTCGTTTCCCTTCGTCGCCCGCGAAGTCATTCCGGTGATGGAGGCGTCCGGCACTCAGGAAGAAGAGGCGGCGCGCGTGCTTGGCGCCAGCGGCTGGCAGACGTTTTTCCGCGTGACGCTCCCGAATATCAAGTGGGGCGTCCTCTACGGCGCGATTCTGTGCAACGCGCGCGCGATGGGCGAATTCGGCGCGGTATCGGTCGTTTCCGGAAAGATTCGCGGCGAGACGAACACGCTGCCGCTCCACGTCGAGATCCTCTACAACGAGTACATGTTCCAGGCGGCGTTCGCCGTCGCGTCGCTGCTGACGCTGCTGGCGGTGGTGACCTTGATCGTGAAAACGATTCTCGAGCGGAGAGTACACGCAAGATGAGCATCGCAGTTGCACACCTGACGAAATCGTTCGGCAGCTTCGTCGCGCTTCGCGACGTGAGCTTCGCTGTGCACTCGGGCGAGCTGGTCGCACTGCTCGGCCCATCCGGTTCCGGCAAGACCACCCTCCTGCGCGTGATTGCCGGTCTTGAAACCCCGGACGCCGGATCTGTGTTCTTCGACGGCGACGAGGCGACCGGACGTGATCCGCGCGACCGTGGCGTCGGGTTCGTCTTCCAGCACTACGCCCTGTTCCGCCATATGACCGTGTTCGAGAACGTCGCCTTCGGCCTGCGCGTTCGGCCCCGCGACCAGCGGCCGTCTCAGGACGACATCAGCCGACGTGTGCACGAGCTGCTCGGCCTGGTGCAGCTCGATTACCTGGGCGACCGCTACCCCTCGCAGCTGTCGGGAGGGCAGCGCCAGCGAGTAGCGCTGGCCCGGGCGCTCGCCGTCGAGCCGCGGGTGCTGCTGCTCGACGAGCCTTTCGGTGCGCTCGACGCCAAGGTCCGTCAGGAACTGCGCCGTTGGCTGCGGCGCTTGCATCAGGAAATCCATCTCACCAGCGTGTTCGTCACGCACGACCAGGAAGAAGCACTCGAGCTGGCCAATCGTGTCGTTGTCATGAACGAAGGCAGGATCGAACAGGACGCGCCGCCGGGCGAGGTGATCGAGAGGCCCGCAACGCCGTTCGTCGCTGATTTTTTGGGCGATGTGAACCTGTTCCACGGCCGCGTGCAGGTCGAGATGCACGACGAGGATGGTCGACCGATGCCGCTGGAGCTTGATGGCGAACGGTCCGAAGCAGTGCGGGTAATCGTCGGCGATCGCGTCTATGTCAGGCCTCGCGCCGATCGACCACGGTCGCAATAACCAGATCGCCGCTGACGTTCACCGCCGTCCGGCACATGTCGAGGAACCGGTCGACGCCGAGGATCAGCCCCATCCCTTCGGCTGGAATCCCGACCGACTGCGCGACGATGAGCACCATCGGCAGCGAGCCACCGGGCACGCCGGCGGTGCCGATGCCCGCCACGATCGACATCACCATCACCCGCACCTGCTGACCGACGGTCAGATCGAGGCCGTAGACCTGCGCCAGGAAGAGCAGCGTCACCCCCTCGAACAGCGCCGTCCCATTCTGATTGGCCGTGGAACCGACGGTCAGCACGAACCGGGCAATCCGCGGAGAGATCCCCAGCTTCGTTTCCGCCGCCTTCAGCGACAAGGGCAGCGTCGCGTTCGACGACGCGGTCGAGAACGCGTAGAGATAAACCTCCCGGCAGTCGCGGAAGAACTGGATCGGCGACCGCCGCGCCGCAACCCTCAGCACCGCGCTGTAGACGATGAACTGCTGAATCAGCAGCCCCACGACGACCGTTACCACGTAGAGCAGCACCGCCCGGAACACGTCGCCGCCGAACGTGCGCGCGGTGTTGAACACAATGGCAAACACCGCCAGGGGAGCGATGACCATCGCCCAGCCGACGATGCGCATGCAGGCGTCGAAGATCTGGTCGAAGACCCGGACGAGGATATTGCGTTCGCCGTCGGCCACAGGCGCGCGGCTGATTGCAAAGCCAAAGATCAGCGCGAACACCATTAACGGGAGCATCTCGCCGTCGAGCGCACGCACCGCCGAATCCAGCGGATTGCGTGGGATCAGCTCGATCAGCACATCGCCCAACGGCTTCGCCGCCGCGGCATTACTCTCCAGGGCGGTCACCCCGGCCGATGCCGCAGCAGGTTGCACGGGGAGGTCCGCGCCAGGCCGCACGACGTTCACGAGCAGCATCCCGACGATCACCGAGACGGCGCTGAGCAGGAGCGTGAATGCCAGCGTTCGCGCCGCGACACCGCCGAGGCCCCGTTCGCGGCCCAGTTCGTAGACCCCGATCACCAGCGCCGCGAACACCATCGGCACCACGGTCATGAAGATGATGCGAAGGAAGATCTGACCGATCGGCCGCAGGATCTGCTGGCCCAGGAAGTCCACGGCGGGAGAGCTGCCGTAGGCACGAGCAGCAGCGCCCGCGGCGAAGCCGGCAACCAGCGCGAGCAGGAGCTTGGTGTGCAGTTTCACGAGGCGTCGGGCTAGGGCTCAGGAATCAGCGGGGGCGCCTCGAACCTGGGCCATCGTCTCGGCACGCTTCGCCTGCGGGAGCTGAACGGAGAAAAAGCGGTAGAGCAGCAACGTGTCGAGGACGCCCACCGCCGCGAGCACGAGGAATGCGAGGTTGCTTTCGACGAGGTGCAGCTCCTTGAGCAGGTTCGAGAGCCCGAACGCGACGATCCACGCGTCGAAACTCATGCAGATGCGGCGAAAGGTTTCCGGCCGGATCCGCTGGATCAGCGCCGCGCCGATCGGGACGCCGATGGCGATGCTCGGCACGATGTACGGCACCAGGCGCAGGCTCTCCACGCTGTACAGACCGGCCCAGGCGTACGCGACCGCGGTAAAGGAGGATTCGGCGAGCCGGATGAACCCGAGCGCGGCGCGGAAGTCGCGCTTCGTCAGACCCTGGTTGCTCAACATCACAGCCAGCGGCGGCCCCGAAATCGTCGTGACGGAATACAGCACGCCAACGCCGACGCCGAACCCGAGACCGATCGACCGCTCCGACTGAATTGGCCGACGATAGCCGGCCGCCTGCAGCAGGATCAGAGGCAGCAGCGCGATGAAGGTGCCGAACTTCAGCCAGCCCGGACTCACTCGCGACACCAGCATCGTGCCGGCGATGACGCCTGGCAGCAGGCCGACCACGATGGGAAACACCCGGCGCCAGACGTTCGGCAGCGATTCGCGGTTGACCCAGAGGACGTAGGCGTTGAGTGCGACCTCGATCGGGACCAGGGCAGGGTTCAGGACCCGGTTGGTCAGGAAGAGCAGCGCGAGCGGGACCGTAATCGAGGAAAAGCCGTAGCCGAGCGCGCCGTTGACAATGGCGGCGACGAAGGTGATGCCGAGGAGAGCGAGATACTGGGGTTCCATGGCCGAGCCGACCCATTAGCTTACTGGACGTGAAAGGCCGACCTGAAGGTCGGCCTCTACCTGTGCGCCAATCTGCATGAGCTGGTCAATAATCGTTGATCGGAGGCAAAACATCAGTGGACAACCCTGTCCAGGCGGGCCTGAGCATGCCCGCCCCACGCGTTGAGGGCGGTGCGCGCATCGTCCTCACGGCACCGCTGACCGAGATCATCGACCACGCAGGCTATTTCATCCAGATGAGCATGGCCTCGCTGCCGATGTGGCTGGAAGGCATCCTCAATAAGAAATATCCGGAGTGGCGCAAGGTCGAATACAACCACGACGGCACGGCGCGATACATGCCGGCGGGCGTCCGGGTGCTCGAAAAGTCGCTGCTGCGCCGGTTCGACGCCTCCAGCATCGTCTGCTGCTATCCGCAGGACCTCGACGCGTTCATCGGTCCGAATACGCGCGTCGTCGCAGTCTCGACGCACAACCCGCTCGGCGTGACGTTCGCCGCCGGGGTCTATACGTCGATCTTCGGATCGGCGAAGCAGCCGATCAACTCCCACTATGCCCGGCAGATGTTCGCCACCATCAAGGCGAACCCCTGGCGGGCGAACTTCAAGGTCATCGTTGGCGGATCGGGCGGCTGGCAGATCACCCAGAACGACATGTTCGACGAGTTGAGCGTCGACTGCGTCGTCGAAGGGCGCAGCGAATCGGAACAGACGCTCGCGTTGTTCGACCAGGCGCTGGCCGGACAGGAGCTGCCGCGGCAGATCGACGTCGCGCATCCGACGACGCGCGACGAGATTCTGTTTCCTGACAAGCGCACGACCTTCGGCGTGGTGGAAATGACGACAGGGTGCGGGCGCCGCTGTCAGTTCTGCCTGCCCGACCTGAATCCGCAGATCGATCTGCCGAAGGACAAGATTCTCGCCGCCGTGCGCGCGAACGTGCGCGAGGGCAACAAACAAATCTCGCTGGCCACGGAAGACATGTTCATCTGGGGCCAGGTCCACACGAATACGCCGTTCTATTTCCCGAATCGTGAGGCGCTGCTCGACCTGTATTCCGAGGTGGTCGATACCCCCGGCGTCGAGCAGCACGTGCTCAGCCACGCGACGATCGCTCCGGCCGTCGTCGATCCGATCCTGATTCGCGAGCTGTCGGCGAAGCTCCTGGACAAGAGCCCGATTCACCTGCCGGTTCTGAGCTCACACCCGAACCGCAAGGCGCTGGTGCCGCTCATCGGGCTCGAGACCGGATCGGTGCGGATGGCCAAGCAGGTGATGCCGAGCAAAGGGGTGCCATTTCCGATCGACGAATGGCCCAGTGTGGTCATCCGCGGTCTGGAGATCCTCAACAAATACAACTGGTTCCCGGCGATGACCCTGATCATCGGCAATCCTGGCGAAACCGACGACGACTGCCGTGCGACGCTGGATTTGATTTACGAGGTCGAGCGCCGCGGCCTGTTCGCGTTCTTCATCCCCTCCATCTTCACGCCGCTCCACGACACGCGGATGGAAAAGAAGAAGGGTGTCGCCGAGACCGCCGAGTTGAGCCCGCTGCAATGGCAGCTGATGATGAAGTGCTGGAAGATGAACCTGCGGCCGGGCCAGAACAGCTGGTGGGGGCCGACGGCCTGGCGCGTCGGCGCGCTCGGGCTCTGGGCGTGGAAACTGCGGAAGCTGAACGGCCCCGGCTTCACGTGGCCGCTCTTCATGTTCGCGAACGCCATTCCGGAATCCCTCATGGCGCGGATGGGCAAGATCTACATCGGGAAACCGGTGCACGTGAAGACGCGCAAGGAGCTGCTGGCGTCGGTGAAACCGTCCATGCGGCAGCACCTCAGGCCCGACACAGGTGATATGCCTGAGGGTGAGATACCTCCGCCGTCGAAGCACACGCCGTTCATTCCGCTGGTTCCGCAGGCGGTGTAATTCGGATCTTCGGATCGGCGCGATTCAAGGAGCTGGATGAGACAGCCCAATTGTGATCGCAGCGTGTGAAAACATGGGGTTTTCATCGAAGGTGATGCGGTACAGCTCGTGCTCTTTAGGCAGCAACCGCCGACGCCGGGCTCTGACAGGTGAGGTGAAAGCGGATTACCGAATTGGCGGAGTCTGCGTGGCTCCGCCAGTTCCTCCTGCCCCTCCTTCCTCCTGCCCCTTCTTCCTCCTTTCCGATGATTTAAATCAAGCCGCCCGGTCTAACTATCAGATACAGACGGTACCGTCGTGCCGGAGAGGAGCGAGGACATGCCTTCCACGGTTCAGTTTCATCGAGTTCTGCGAGCCACGCCCGAGCGGGTCTATCGGGCCTTCCTTGACGCGGACGCTATGACCAAGTGGCTGCCGCCGAATGGCTTCACCGGCAGGGTCCACCAAATGGACGTGAAAGTTGGTGGCAGCTACAAGATGTCGTTTACCAATTTCACCTCGGGGAAGAGCCATTCGTTCGGCGGCGAGTATCTCGAACTCGTTCCACACGAACGGATCCGCTGGACCGACCGGTTCGACGACCCGAACCTGGCGGGCGAGATGGTGACCACCGTCACGCTGAAGAAAGTGATCGTCGGGACCGAGGTGAACATCGTGCAGACCGGGCTGCCGGACGTCATCCCGCCGGAGGCGTGCACGCTTGGCTGGCAGGAGTCGCTCACGCTGCTCGCGAAGCTGGTCGAGGCGGAGATTCCCGATTAAGGGACGAGCGCGAACGCGATCTCCGATCGGCCGCCGTGTCCGCCGGGCGTGGCGGGCACGAACTCGCTCCAGGCCAGGGCGAACCCATTGCGCCACGGCTCGACGGCGGGGATCAGCGACGACATGCTGTTGTCGGTGACGCGCCGGGACGCGGCCAGGGCGCGACCGCGTCGATCGAAAGTCTGGAAGTAGATCTCGTGCTGCCCGACGGTGTCGTCGCACCAGGCGAGGCCGATGCGCGGACCGTTCCAGGCGAGATACGCGCCGATCGATTCTCCGCGCGTGTCGGTCACCCGCTGCGCGCGGTCATCAAGCTGCGACGTCAACTCGCCGGCAGGACCGGCGAACAGATAGACCTCCGTATTGCCATCCCTGGCGTCGAACCAGGTCAGCGCCGCATCGTTGGCGCGGATGGCGACGTCCGGATACTTCGACGCGTGGCCGTCATCGTTGGTCAGGAGCGTCACGGATGCACCTTGGGGCGTCAGGCGCGCCAGGAACAGTTCGCTGGCGCGTGTCTGCCAGACCGCGTCCCAGACGACCCACGCGATGCCAGCGTCATCGACGTCGAGATTCACGTTCCAGGTGGTGCGATGCGCCATTCCGAGGCGCCGTGGCATGCCGATCGGTTCGCCCGCCTCGTTCCAGTATGCGGTCCACACCTCTTCGCCATCACCGGCGGCAGCAGGCCGGATCCAGGCGGTGACGATTTGCCCACGATCGACGCCGACAACAGGATTGCGGCCGCCGCCGGGCAGGGTGTTCGTCCAGATGTTCATACCTGCGGCGCTCCAGAGACCCACTCTCGCCGTGAGCGTTCCGTCGGTGGCCTTGTCGTACCAACCGACGACGACCCGCCCGCCGGGGGAGGCCGCGATGCTCGGCTCGTACGATTCGGCCGGGTTGCTTGTCAGCCGCGTTTCACTTCCTCGCGGCTGGCCTTCGCCGTCAAGGGTGCGGACGTAAATCTCGCCGTTTCCGTCGCGGACGTCGTACCACGCCGCGATGAAGCCGGTGTCCGTCGCGGCAAGCGCTGCCTCGTAGGCGCCGGCGGCGCTGTGACTGACCTGGCGCGGAGTGACGGGAGGAGACCCGCAGTGTGCGCAGAGCGATGCGGCTACGAGAACACTAAGGGGTCGGGACTCCCGACCCCTTAGTCTAGGGCCGCGGCGCGCCACCGAAGGTGACGCGAACGCCCGCACGGGCGGTGAGCGGCAGTCCCGGAAAGCCGAACGACGGCTGGTATTCCTGATCGAACAGATTCTCGATGACCAGGTAGCCACGCAGCCGGCGATGGACCTGGTAGGCGGCGCTGAGGTCGACCTTCTGGTAGCCGGGCGCAAGGTCCTGGTTGGGCAGGAGCATGCTGGTGTCGAAGAACCCGTCACTCAGGAACGTACTGTCGTCGCGCCGGCCGGAGAAGAACGCCGACAGCGCCACCTGCGCCGGACCGTTCATGTAGGACACAAACAGGGTTCCGGAATGGGTGGGGCGGCGGAACGGACGCTCGCCGACCAGCGGCGAGAACTGGCCGATCTCAATGCCGGGGAAGGCGGGGTTGATGGATACGGACGCGCCGAGCCCCTCGGTGACCTCGGCATCGAGATAGGTATAGGACGCGCCAAGCCGCAGCATGTCGCGGACCACCACTTCGCCCGACGTCTCGATGCCGTCCGCCCGGAACGAAGCTGCGTTGAAATAGGCAAATTGAGCGGCGGCGGCGATTTCGGGCGGGACGCCGGCGAGCGTCAGCTGCTGGCGACCGAGGAACTCCAGCAGATCGTCAAAGGTATTGTGGAAATACGCCACCCGCACTCGGGCATTGCCGTTCAGGAAGCCCTGCTCGACGCCGATGTCGAAGCTCTTACTGCGTTCGGGGCCCACCGGCGACACGTTCGATGCGAGGGGTGTCCCCTGGAGGAGCGCGAACAACGAGTTGTTGGATTGGAACACGCTCGGCGCTTTGATTCCAGTACCGGCGTTCAGCGTGATCTTCGTGTCGCCCACCGCCGCCGCGCTCGGTAGCCGCAGATACGACGCGATGGACAGCCGCGGCGTGAACTCTGACCCGAACACCTCGTTGCGCTCGTAGCCGAGGCCGGCATTGATGTAGTGGCGATTCATGAACGAACCGCGTCCCTCGACGAAGACGCCGCCGTTGTTGCGTGTTGCCGTCGGATCCTTGTCAGGATCGTCATAGCCGCGCTCCTGTTCGAAGCGCGCACCAGCCGAGACGCCAAACATCTCGTTCACATAGAACGTGGTGTCGCCGGCGATGAGACGGCGGTCCGTGCGCGTCGCGAAAATCGACGGATACGTTCCGCCGAAATCGAGGATGCCGCGGCCGGTCACACTGCGTCCGTCCGCACCCGTGATCGTGACCGTATTGCCCAGATAGTTGGCGCCGAAGCCAAACGGATCGAACGGTTCTCCCGTCGGCGACGGGTTCACGTACTCGAACTGTTCGTCCGTCCAGCCGAACCTGACCGTGCTTTGCAGCCGGTCCGTCCACTGCGTGCGCGCGGAGGCCGTGAAGTACGACTGCTGTTTGTCCTGCGACGAGTCGTCCGGGATGCCGTAATTGAGGATGGCGTTGCTGCTCTCGTACTCGCTGTCGATCCGGCGGATGCTGACGCTCAGGTCGGTGTTGCCCGCAATCGCCGCGCCGAACCGGCCGGCATAGCTGCCGTTCTCATATGCGTTGTTCGGGACGTCGTTGTTGGTGTCGAACCGCGAATAGCTCGAGAAGTAGTCGAACCGGCGCGCGACGCCGCCAACGGAGAACGTCGTGGCGAATGTGTCCAGGTTGCCGCCGTCGATTGAGTATTCGACCTCGGGGACGCGGGTGCGGCCGCGTCTGGTGGTGATGTTGATGACGCCGGCCAGCGCGTCGCTGCCATAGACGACGCTGTTGGTCTGACGGAGCACCTCGACCCGTTCGACGCCGCCGGTCGGCATCTGCCCGAAGTCGAAAGCACCGCCGATGTCGTTCACCGGAATCCCGTCGACGAGCACCTTGTTGAAATTCGCGTTGCCGCCGCGGATGAACATGGCGGTCGTCCCGCCACGTCCGCCCGTGGGCACCACGTGCGATCCGGGAACCAGGCGTAATGTCTCCGATAATTCCGTTTTGTTCAGCGCCTCGAGTGTCTGCTCGTCGATCACCGTGACCGGTGCGCCGCTCTGCGCCTGCGAGATCTCGCTTGCCGACGCCGTCACGAGTACCGCCTGCTCGATCGCGCCGACCCGCAGCCTGATGTCCGCTGTCGCGCGTTCCCCGGCGCCGACGAACACCGGATCCGAGGTGACGGCTTCGAAGCCCGTCGCGGTCACGAGGACCTGATACCGGCCAGGTGTCAGATTCTGGAAGGTATATACGCCGTCGGCGTTGGACCGGGTCTCTCCGGCCTTCGGTTGTTCACCGATGAGCGTCACCGAGGCGCCGGCGACACGTCCGCCCAGCGAATCGACGACCGCTCCGGTTAACGTCCCCTGCTGCTGTGCAGCGGCGATCGACGGCAGCACACAGACTGCGATCGCCAGCACGAACGTCATCCACGCACGCAGTTGAATCATCACCACTCCAGTCACAACTCAGGGGCGGATTGTATCGGCCGGCCAAAGGCGTCGTGCCTGAAGAGTTCCTGAAGTCTTTGTCAGGTACCGATCGGCGCCTGTCTAACGAAAACTTCAGGGAAGCTCGTCATCTGCCGGCGCTACACTGTGCGGCCGATGCGTGCGTTCCTCTACCGGCCACAGGGTGTCTTCTTCCGCCGCGCCCTGTTCCAGGTTCACCTGTGGACCGGTCTCGTTGCCGGCCTCTACATCTTCGTGGTGTGTCTCACCGGGGCCGCGCTGGTGTTCCGCATCGACATGCAGCGGGCGGCGCATCCGGCGCTGTTCACACCGGGAGATGGCCCTTCCGCCGACCCGGGCATCGTGCTCGAGCAGGTGCGCGACGCCTTTCCCGCCGACGAGGTGTCCTTCGTGGAAGCGCCCTCGCGCGTTCGTCCGGTCTACCTCGCGTATCTGAGACGCGGTAAAGACTTCCCGGCAGTACTGGTGGATCCGGCGAGTGGGCGAGTGCTGGGCGAGGTGCCGCAGCACTCGGCGATCCGCGCGCTGCAGGAACTGCACTTCGATCTGCTGGCCGGCCGGACGGGACGTATCGCCAACGGTATCGGCGCCGCTCTGCTCCTGCTCCTGAGTCTGACTGGCGTGGTGATCTGGTGGCCCGGCGTGCCGAACTGGCGCCGCTCGCTGAAAGTTCGCTGGACGCGGAACTGGCGGCGCGTGTCGTGGGATCTGCACAGCGCGACCGGCTTCTGGACCGTCGTGCTGATTGGCATGTGGGCGGTCACCGGGATCTACTTCGCCTTTCCGGCGCACTTCCGCGACGCCGTCAACCGGATCTCTCCGCTGACGGTGACCGCGCCGCCTGCGTCCACACCCGCGGCGTCGGACGTGCGTCGCCCCGAGTGGCGTGCATTGGTGGCTCGCGCCCGGCAGGAGCGGCCTGGTGAAGGTGTGGCGCGGATGGTTCCGCCTGCGGACGAGAAGGCGGCGTTCGTCGTGATGTTTTCGAGGGAAATGCCGCTCCCCGGCGGGCGGGCCGACCTCACGCCGGTGTATCTCGATCAGTACAGCGGTGCGGTGCTGAAGTCGCCCGACGTGAGGCACAGCGCGGGCGACCTGGTCATGGACTGGGCCGGCTGGCTGCACGTCGGCGGGTTCGGCGGCAATGGAGTGCGCATCACATGGTTCGTGCTCGGTCTGGCGCCGCCGCTTCTCTTCGCCACCGGGTTCACGATGTGGTGGACGCGCGTCGTGCGGCCACGCACGGCGAAAGAGCGCCCGACGGAACGAGCGCGCTAGTTGGCTCTTCGCCGGCGTCCGTAACGCCACGCGACAAGCAGGCCGAGGACCGGCAGAGCAGCGGCCGCGGCCTGCCATTCGGACGGAACGGCATCGCGTCGCGCGTCGTTGCGAGGAGCGGTTGAGGTCTGCCGCGCTTCCATCACCTGTCCCTCGATCTGCCGCACATTCCGGCTTGGCGCGGGCACCGCCTCAAGGCGCGCGGTAACTCGCGCGTCGTTGCTGCGCGAGAAAGAGTCCAGGCGCTCGGCCCCGGCATCGATTCCTTCGCCGGTCGCCCGTTCCATTGCCTTCTGGAACCCTTCGAGCGCCGGGACCGGAACACCCATCCTGCGCCCCTGTTCCATCACGAACTTCTGCAGCTTCGCATTGCCACAGGTGTGTTCGGCGCAGCCGACGCCGTGACGGTTGACGCTGCCGACGTACA
>Ga0307410_10001078_pt1 | contig 11883 bp, 11 predicted proteins | sample 322Ometagenome_3_FD_203707 | JGI IMG/M metagenome (GOLD analysis project Ga0307410, IMG submission 203707) | Maize rhizosphere microbial communities from greenhouse at UC Davis, California, United States - 322HYB-O-3 | ecosystem: Host-associated > Plants > Roots > Rhizosphere > Soil | place...
ATTGTGGAGGAAGCCTAGGCGCTCGTTGATCTCCTTGAGGATGACGTGCGCGATCTCGCGTTGGGTCGGATTGAGCTTCTCCTCGAGGCTGCCGAACCAGGCGAAGGCGTCGGCGACCGAGCGGCGCGTGGAAAGGGAGATGTCCTCTCCGGCGATCTTCACGCTGAGCGCTTCGGGCTTGAGGCGGGCGCCGTGGCAGACCTCGCATGGGCGGCTGGCCTGGTAGCGGCTGAGCTCCTCGCGCATCCAGGCGGACTCGGTCTGAAGCATGCGGCGATTGAGGTTGCCGATGACTCCTTCGAACGGTTTCTTCACCTCATATGACTTGCGGCCGTCGACGAAGCGGAGGGTGACGGGGCGGCCTTTGGTGCCGTGGAGGACGACGTCGCGGGCCTCCTCCGGAAGCTCGCCCCACGGCGTTTCGAGGTCGAAGTCGTACGCGCGGGCGAGCGAGCTCAGCACCTGCATGTAATAGGGCGAGGGCGGGTTGGACTTGGCCCAGGGCACGACCGCGCCCTTCTTGATCGAGAGCGCGTGGTTGGGGACGACGAGGTCCTCGTCGAACACCAGTTTCTCGCCGAGGCCGTCGCAGGCGGGGCAGGCGCCCTGCGGCGCGTTGAAGCTGAACAGGCGCGGCTCGATCTCGGCGATGGTGAAGCCGCTGACGGGGCAGGCGAATTTCTCGGAGAAGAGAATCCGGCCGGGCGGGGCGTAGTCGAGCTTCATGCCCGAGGCGGCGGATGCTTCGGCGTCCGCGGGGTCGGCGGGGTCGAGGTAGGCGAGTCCGTCGGCGAGCTTCAGCGCGGTTTCGAAGCTGTCGGCGAGGCGCGGCTCAATGCCTTCGCGAACGACAATGCGATCGACCACGATCTCGATGTCATGCTTGCATTTCTTGTCGAGCGCCGGCGCGTCCTCGATGTCGTAGAAGGTGCCGTCGATGCGGACCCGGGTGAAGCCCGCCTTCTGCCACTCGGCAAGCTCCTTCCGGTACTCGCCCTTGCGGCCGCGGACGACGGGCGCGAGCAAATAATGCCGCGAGCCTTCGGGCAGCTTCATCGTCCGGTCGACCATCTGGCTGACCTGCTGCGCCTCGATCGGAAGTCCGGTCGCGGGGGAATAGGGGATTCCGACGCGCGCCCAGAGCAGGCGCATGTAGTCGTAAATCTCGGTGACCGTTGCGACAGTCGAGCGCGGGTTGCGCGAGGTCGTCTTCTGCTCGATCGAGATGGCGGGCGAGAGGCCGTCGATGTGCTCGACGTCCGGCTTCTGCATCATCTCCAGGAACTGGCGGGCGTAGGCCGAGAGGGACTCGACGTAGCGGCGCTGGCCCTCGGCGTAGATGGTGTCGAAGGCGAGGGAGGACTTGCCCGAGCCGGAGAGGCCCGTGATGACCGTCAGGCTCTCGCGTGGGATGTCCACGTCGACGGCCTTGAGGTTGTGTTCGCGTGCACCGCGGACGGAAATGTGAGTCAGCATCGGAGTCAGTTCGTTCCGGTTCTGTTCTAGTCTAGCGTGAGGTGCTGCGATCGGTCAACGCGGCTTCGCACTATGTGGGTTCCCGCTACCGAAACCGCAACTCATCGATACTAGCCGCACCTTGGTCGATGCCAGGTGGATGGACTCCCTCGGGTGACTAGCTAAGCCCTTGATCCAGATTCATTTTTCGGGGGATTACCAATGCGCATTCGTCACGCCGCGATTTCCGCTGCGCTTCTTCTTGCGGGCACCGCTTTAACCGCGCCGGCATTCGCTGAGCAGGGCACTTCCGCCGCTGCGTCGACCGATCCGAAGCCGCTCCACTTCGGCGCGTGGGGTGTGGACCTGACGGCGCGCGACCTGTCGGTGAAGCCCGGCGACGACTTTGACAATTATGCGAACGGCGGATGGCGCGCGAAGACCGAGATCCCGGCGGACCAAGCGTCGGCGGGCGTAGACTACGACGTCTATAATCTGACTCAGGACCAGCTTCGCGCGTTGGTTTCCAGGGCGTCGGCCGATAGCCAGGTCGGTGCCCTCTACCAGAGCTTCATGGACGAGGCCCGGGTCGAGCAGCTCGACGCCCAGCCCCTCATGGCGGACCTCGCGAAGGTCGATTCGATCTCGAGCCTGGACGAGATGACCCGGTTCATGGGCACGACCCAGGGTCGCTTCGGAATCTCGATCGTCGGCCCAGGTCCCTATGCGGACCCCGACACTCCGACCATCAATACGCTGTGGGTCGGCTCTGGGGGCCTCGGGCTTCCGGACCGCGATTACTATCTGACGGACGGCTTCAAGACGCAGCGCGAAGCTTACCGCGCCTACATCGCGCGCACGCTAAAGATGGTCGGCGTGGCCGATTCCGAAGCCGCCGCAGACAAGATCATGGCGTTCGAGACGGATATCGCGAAGGCGACCTGGCCAATCGCGGACCGCCGCGATTTTTCGAAGATCACCAACCGCATGACGATGGCGGAGCTCACGACCTACGCGCCGGAGCTGAACTGGAAGGTCTTCTTCGAGGGTGCGCAGATCCCGGACCAGAAGCGTCTGATCCTCCAGGAAAACACGTCGGTCCGCGACATCGTGAAGCTTTATGCCGCGACCCCCCTCGACACGCTGAAGCTGTGGGAGAAGTTCCACATCGCAGACCAGGCGTCGCCCTATCTGTCGAAGCGTTTCGTCGACAACCGATTCGCCTTCACCAAGACCCTTTCCGGCGTGACGGAGATCCGGCCGCGCTGGAAGCGGGGATTGACGCTTGTCGATGGAAGCCTCGGCGAACTCGTCGGCCAGACCTACGTCGAGCAATATTTTCCGGCTTCTTCCAAGGCCAAGATGCAGGAGCTCGTCGCCAATCTGAAGTTGGCCATGGCCGACAGGATCAAGGCGAACAGCTGGATGGCGCCGACGACCAAGGCGGCCGCGCTCGACAAGCTGTCGCGAATGATGGTGATGGTCGGCTATCCCGACAAGTTCCGCGACTATTCGAAGCTGACCGTTCGAGCGGACGACCTTTATGGAAACGTCCAGCGCAGCGGCGCCTTCGAATATCAGTATCAGCTCTCCGATCTTGGAAAGACGGTCGATCGCAAGAAGTGGAGCATGACCCCGCAGACGGTAAATGCGTACAATGGGGGCCTTCAGAACAAGATCGTGTTCCCGGCGGGCATTCTTCAGCCGCCCTATTTCGATCCCAACGCCGATCCGGCGGTCAATTACGGGGCCATCGGTTCGGTCATCGGCCACGAAATCAGCCACGGGTTCGACGATCAGGGACGCAAGATCGACGCGACCGGGGCCCTCAAGGATTGGTGGACGGCCGAAGACGCCAAGAAGTTTGAAGCCCAATCCGAGATATTCGGCGCGCAATACGCGAAGTACGAGGCCGCCCCGGGCGCATTCGTCAATCCGAAGCTGACGATGGGCGAGAACATAGCAGACCTTGCCGGGTTGCAGGTGGCTTATGACGCCTATCATCGGTCGCTTGGCGGGAAGCCTGCTCCGGTGATCGACGGCCTGACGGGAGATCAGCGCTTCTTTCTTGCGTTCGCGCAGGGCTGGCGAAGCAAGGAGCGTGAGGACTCGATCAAGTCGCAGGTGGCGTCCGATCCCCATACCCCGTCGCGCTTCCGCGTCATCGGTCCAGTCCGCAACCTGGATGCCTGGTACGCGGCCTTCGGAATCGGCCCGGGCTCAAAGTTCTACATTGCCCCGGAGCAGCGCGTGCGAATCTGGTAATCGGCTGGTTTTCCAACCGCCGGTGGAATGCGCGGTCCCACGCATCGTCGGGGCCGCGCATTTTCATCAGTCAGCAAAAAAAAGGCGGCCCGCTTTCGGACCGCCTTTTTCGCGCGACACCTGTCAATTAGGCAAGCTGCATCAGGCTCGGCCGACGCCTACGCCGCATGGTGAAACCGATCGCCCCGAAGCCCACCAGCATCAGCGCCCAAGTCGCCGGTTCGGGAACGGCGGCAGCCGCGGTCTGGCCGATACGAACCTGGCTAACGGTGTCGACCGCCCCGTCGGTTACCGTGAAGGAAAGGCCCGCGATCAACTGGCCGTCGATGGCTTGGAAAGCGAACTTGTTCTGCCCGTTTGCAAGGTCGAAGATGAAGTTGCCCGTGTCATCCGACGTGAACAAATTGCCCATGTTGTCGAGCAATGAGAAGCTGACGCTTCCAGTGCCCGTGAGCGAGAGCTCGATCCAATTGAAAAGGGCATTGTTTTCGAGCGCTATATTGAAATCCGTAATTCCGAACGTGTCGTTCGGATTGCTGGTGCCGGCGTCCAGCGCGCCCGTGATCTTCGCCTGACCCTGACCGTTTGAAAGCATGAGGTCACTACTGTCGGTCGTCGTGCCGGTGAAGAGAACGTCGATCCCGCTGCCCTGACCAAGCTCACCCAGAACGGTTGTGCCAACCGATGAGGAGCCGTCGTTGTGGACAAGGGTGCCATTCTGGTCGGACGGGGTCGCCCCGATGATGTCGGCAGCGGCGGGAGCCGCCAGGGTCAGTGCGAGCACAGCCAAGGTGGCTCTCAAGGGATGTTTCATGGAACGCGACACCTCTGTTCAACCGGGCCGGCGGACTTGCTGGACCGATGGCGAAACAGGTAGTTAACCATATGGTTCCAAGGGCCATTCACGAAGTTGGCACTGTGGACTTCTTGCACCGGCGAGCTGTGCTTAGTTGTCGGCAAGTTGATGAAAACGCACGCATATTAGTCCCATCGAGAGACACATCCGATCGCTGGTAGACGGAAGTCGGCGATCTCTTCGTAATGGGCCCCGTGCCGGCTGAGCTTGCTTTCGAACAAGACGAAGCGATCGACCGGGAAGGGGGTCGTCTTAAGGTTCGCGTTTCGCCGCAGGAAGTTGTCCACCGCTTCGGCATTGCGGCGATTCCAACGCGCCAAGGTAATGTGCGGCTTGAAGGCCCGGTGCTCCGCCTCGAGCCCCGCTTGCTGAACAGCGCGCTCAATCTTTGTCGCGAGTGCGGCGACCGGCAGCTTCGGCCTGATACCGGCCCAGATCGAGCCACCATTGCGTTGTTCGAACTTCCCGACCCCCGCAACCTCGAGATCGAAGGATGGCGAGCGAATCCGCTCAAGCGCGGTCGCAACATCGTTCGCTACCGGCCGCTCGACTTCGCCGATGAATCGGAGCGTGAGATGCAATTGTTCGTCACCAACCCAACGGAGTGCGGGGTTATCGTCCATGGCGTCGATCAGAAGGTCCCGGACCTCTTCCGGCGGCCGTATTGCGACGAAGAGCCTGTGCACCTTTTTATGAACGTCCGTTCAGATAAGCTGTTTCGTGTCCGGTTTTGCTTGAAAGGCTCTCCGGCATCCACGATATTCCGCAGGTGACGGGCCTCTTGCCTGCCGCAAAGGAGATGAAATGCAGAACCAGTATGACCCGCGCACGACGACCGGCGTGAATACGACCGCTACGGTTGGTGTTCCGCGCGCCGCCCGCGATGCGGGCCTTCGGTCCTACATGCTTTCGGTTTACAACTACATGGCTTCGGGCGTGCTGCTGACCGGCATCGTCGCCTTGCTTTTTGCGCCATATGCACAGGATGTCCTCATCAGCCAGTCCGGCCGCGGACTTAGTGGGCTGGGCTGGATCGTAACTCTGGCGCCGCTGGCGTTCGTCATGGTCATGAGCTTCGGCATCAACCGGATCTCGACCGGTGGGTTGCAGATGCTGTTCTGGGCGTTCGCCACGGTCATGGGCTTGTCGATGTCGACAGTCTTCATCGCTTACACCGGCGTTTCCATCGCTCAGACTTTCTTCGCGGTGACCGCGGCGTTTCTTGGTCTCAGCCTTTACGGCTACACCACGAAGCGTGATCTGAGCGGCTTCGGCACGTTTTTGATCATGGGTGTCGTTGGCCTTCTCGTCGCGATGCTTATCAATCTCTTCCTGCAGTCGCCTGCCATGCAGCTGGCGATCAGCGCGATCGGCGTTCTGCTGTTTGCGGGCCTGACCGCCTACGACACGCAGAAGATCAAGAGCATGTACGCCTATGTCGCCGGCAGCGACATGATGGGCAAGGTCGTGATTATGGGGGCGCTGAACCTCTATCTCGACTTCGTGAACATGTTCATGTTCCTGCTGCAGTTCATGGGCGATCGCCGCTAGGGCACCGCTCAAGAGCAACCGACAAGGGGCCGGTGGAGCAATCCGCCGGCCCCTTTTTCTTATGCGCCGAGGTGTTTCCGGAAGAAGTCCAGCGTCCGCTTCCACGCCAGATCGGCAGCGGCCTTGTCGTAGCGCTCCTCCGACGTGTCATTGTTGAAGGCGTGATTGACCCCGTCATAAAGATAGAACTTCACCGGCTTCTTCGCCGCTCGAAGCGCTTCCACCCAAGGGAAGGACGTCGAGTTAACGCGGTCGTCCAGGCCGGCGTCGTGGATCAGCAACGGAGCGTGCACTTTCGCGGCCTCTGACGAGTCGGGGGCCGGGCCATAATAAGGCACGCCCGCCGCCAGCTTGTCGCCCGCAGTGACGGCGAGCCGATTCACGAAACCGCCGCCCCAGCAAAAGCCGACTGCGCCTACCTTTCCGCCGCGGCTCGATCTCGCAAGCTCGTCCAGAATGGCCACGGCATCCGAAACCGACTTGCCAAGGTCGAGCTTACCGATCGCTTCACGCGCAGTGTCCTCGTTGGCGGGAGTGCCGCCCGAGAGCGAGAGGAAGTCGGGTGCGACGGCGCGGAAGCCGGCGACGCCCAGCCGACGCGCGATATCGCGGATGTGGTCGTTGAGTCCTCGATTTTCATGAATCACGACCACAGTCGCCTTGAGCGATCGCGTGCGCGGCTCGGCGACGTAGGCCTTGTAGTCTCCGACAAGGTCCTGCGTCCGCGTGGTCAGTCTCGGGTCGTCGACCGGAACGACTGCTGCGGCCGCCGGCGAGGCGGCTATCGTTGCGATCAGGGCCTCCGCGGCGGCGACACTGCCCGCCAGTGCGACCATGCGGGTCATGAACAGGCGCCGATCCGTCCCTTCGTGCGTGAAGCGGTCGTATAGGAGGATGGCCTCCTGCTTCAGTCCTTCATCCATGAATTTGCTCCTATGCCGGTTGCGGCTGCTGGGCTTGGGCTTCGGCAATCAGCCTGGCGTCGATGCCCTTCGCGCGGCGATAAGCGTCGCGATCGGTCATGCGCCGCGCATAGTCGATGAACGTCGGTCGCGGCTCGAGGAGGTTGAATGCGAGCATGAAATTGACGTTCGCTCCGACGAACAGATCGGCGGCCGTGAAATGGTCGGCCGCAATAAATTCGCGACCCGCCAGCCCTTTCTCGAGGTTGTTGATCGCGAGGTCGTAATTGCCGTAGCCGAACATGCGCTGGCGCTCGGGCGTTGGTTCCCAGCCCGCCGCCTTGTTGCTGAAGGCGGCCTCGATCGGGCCCGATGTGAAAAAAATCCAGCGATAATAATCCGCGCGTTCTCCCGGCGGCGGGGCCAAATTAGCGTCCGGAAAAGCATCCGCGAGATAGCAGCAGATCGCGGCGACTTCCGTGACGACCTTGCCCTTGTGCTTGATCGCCGGGACCTTCCCCATCGGATTGATCGACAAATATGGCTCGGCCTTCATCGTCGACCCGTAGTCGAGGATTTCGGTTTCGTAGGGCGCGCCCACTTCCTCGAGCATCCAGCGGATCGTCTGTCCGCGCGACTGCGGATTGGTGTAGAAGATGAGGTCGGCCATCGCTCGCTCCTGTCGTTGAGCTGGCCGAACTACGCTTGTTCGACGGCCTGCTCCAGCATTTCGAGGAGCACGCCCAGGGATCTCACCCTGACCGCGCCGCGGCCGAGCGCACCGAAATGCTCCTGCCGGTGGACGGTCTTGTCGCCCCGACGGGCCAGAGCGAAATGGACCAGCCCTTCTTCCCGGCCCGGACCTGCAGGCCCAGCGAAACCGGTCACAGCTAAGGCGAGATCGGCGTCCGACCGGCTAATGGCGCCCTCGGCCATCGCTCGCGCAACATTTTCTGAAACGGCATCATTGTGGTCAAGCAAATCAGCGGGAATCCCGAGCAGACCGGTCTTCGCTTCCTTCGTGTAAGTCACGAACCCGCGGTCGAAGCCGTGACCGGCCCCCTCGATATCCGTCATTAGCGCGGCCAACATTCCTCCGGTGCAGCTTTCGGCCGTCGCGACCTTCAGTTTCTTGTCACAGAGGCGACGCATGAGCCGCTCGGCCCGTTCGTCCATTTCCTCCGGCAGAGCAGGCTCGAGCGTTTCGCTCAACCGCGTTCTCCGTCGGACCCGGCCGGACGTTCGCTCGCCGTCTGATCGCGGGTTGCCCGGAACTCGCTATCCTGGCTCCAATTGGGCCATTCGCGTGAATTGGCCAGCCGCTCGCCGAGCTTGTGGAGCAGGTTGGTGTCCTCTGCCATGCCGGTGAAGTTCCACGTCGGCGACCATTCGTCGTCCGGCTGGTGGTACTGCTTTTCGTTATAAGCGGCCTGCAGCGCCTCACCGCGCGCGACGCCGCCATCCACCATGTCGTTCCCGTCGTTGTAGCTGATCGCAGGAACGCCGACCTTCGCGAAGGAGAAGTGGTCCGACCGGTAGAAACTGCCGTATTCTGGGTGCGGGTCGGGACTGTAATAGCGGCCCTGTTTCTTCCCCTCGGCGATGAGCATGTCGAGCAGGGCGAGCTTGGCCGTTCCTGAAATGGTGAAGTTCTTCGACGGGCCGTAGATGCTTCCGCCATCGGTATTCAGGACGCCCACCGTCTTGCCGACCGGGTAGAGCGGGTGGGTCGCATAATATTCCGAGCCGAGCAGGCCCTTTTCCTCGGCCGTGACCGCTAGGAACAGTACGGAACGGTCGGGCCGAGGTCCCTTGGCGAAGGCGCGCGCCTGCTCGATCAGCTGGGCGATGCCAGTCGCATTGTCGAGGGCGCCATTATAGATGTTGTCGCCGTTCGCGTCGGGCTTGCCGATGCCGAGATGGTCCCAGTGTGCGGTGTAGATCAGCGTTTCGTCGGGATGCGTCTTGCCGGGAAGCAGTCCGGCGACGTTGCGTGACGTGATCGTCCGCGAGTTCGCCTGGATGCTGGCGCTGAGCGTCGCCTTCAGCGGAATCGGTTGGAAGGCGCGAGTCCGCGCGTGCGCTTTTGCCTGGTCGAAGTTGAGCCCCGACGCCGCGAAGATCTGCTCGGCCAGCGGACGCTGGATCCAGCTTTCGAACGCCGTGTGCTCGGCCGCCGCATTGTCCCTGACGATGTCGAACATGGTGTTGGTGTTGGAGTTCTTGACCGTGTTCCAGCCGTAAGACGCCGGCTTCGTTTCGTGGACGACGAGCACGCCGGCTGCTCCGCGGCGGGCCGCTTCCTCATATTTGTAGGTCCAGCGGCCGTAATAGGTCATGGCCTTGCCGCCGAAATCGCCTTCGCCGCCTTCGAAATCGGGATCGTTCACGAGGACGACGAGCAGCTTGCCCTTCACGTCCTGGCCCTTGAAGTCGTCCCAGTTGCGTTCTGGCGCGTTCACTCCGTATCCGACAAAGAGCAGGGGGACGCTCGCCAGGTTCACAGTCGTCTGGCCGTTGGTTGGAGCTCGGACGGCGATCTCCTCGCCCTGCGTCAGGTTGAGCGTTTGCCCATTACCGAGGTTCAGGGTGAGCTTCGGCGTTGAGGCATGGTCCGACTGAAGCAGCGGCACGTCCTGCGTCCACTTGCGCTTGCCGTCGACCAAATCGCCGCCCGGCTGAAGGCCCGCTGCCTTGAACTGGCCGACGATGTAATCGATCGTCTTCTGCTCGGCGGGGGTGTTGACGCCGCGTCCCTCGTAGGCGTCCGAACCGAGCGTCTTCACGTGCTCGGAAAAGCGGGCCGGGTTGAACACGCCCATGTCCGCTGCTGCTGACTGAGTTGCCGCCAGCGCGAACGCGGACGCCGCGAACCAGATGAATCCCTTCACTTCTCTCTCCCCGAAAGTGGCCGATCGAACGCAGTGCCAGCCGCTGAAGGAGAGCAGATTCAACTTTCCGGCGTGTCCCGCAAGACTCCGGCGCCGAAAGTGTAGACCAGCCGTCCTCCAAGCCACCCGCCGAGCGCCAGGACCCCCGCGCTCAACAGGCTGATCCAGACGGAGAGCATTGCCACCGAAACGCTTCCTGAGAACACGTCCCTGCGCAGGTAGAGCGCGATGGCGTACCCCAACCAGGCCAGGCCGACAGCCGACATATGGCGCAAAGCATGGGGAACGATTCGAGCGTCCAGGCGGCTGAAATCGATCATTCCAGCACCCATAGCGAGGAGACCGCCGGCAAGACCTCCCGCCATCATGACGGCTCCGACCTGCACGTTGCCGGTCAGGCCTGTCACCCAGGCGATGTCCGCCAGCGTGGACGAGAGCAAAAGCCCGATCGGGAAATGGACTAGGGCAGGGTGAAGCGGATGACCGAACATCGTCGCATCCTCAGATCAGCGAGAACGCCCCGCCGCAAAGCAGGAGGAATCCTACCACCGCCACGCCGGCGTGAATCAGGACGACCGGTTTCGGGCCGGGGATCTTCCTCGCGTGGTACGAAGCCAGGAAGAAGCCGCCGAGAGCGGCCACGATCAGGACGGCGAGTGCGATCGGGATAACGCCCTTGCCTTCTTCGGATCCGCCCAGGACGACGAGGGCGGTTAGCACCAGACCGGTTGCGCCGAGAGCGGCATGGAGGAGCGACAGGCCCCACGAGGCCAGGCGGCCACGCAACACGGAACTCGCCAGGATCAGGCCACCGACTGCGCCAATCGCGAAGATCAGAACCGCAAGCTTCAGCATGACAATCTCCCCTTTATTCTGGCTCGTTGTGCAGCCGGCGCGGCAACTTTGTCAACTTATTACATTACAAAGTTGCCAAAGAAAAAAATGCAGTTAGATTCGAATGTGATGAGCTCACTCGCTGACGAACTCGATCTCGCTAGCAGTCGCGACCGAATCCTCGATCTGCTCCTGAAATCCGAAGAGCCGATGTCCGTTCAGGACTTCTCGATCCGGCTCGGCATCTCCCGCAATGCTGCTCACCAGCACGTGATTGCGCTGGTGCGCGAAGGACTGATCGAGAGGGCGTCCGCGATTCGGACGAAGGGTCGTCCTTCGCAAAGCTACCGCCTCAGCCCAGCGGGCGGAGCGACGTTCCCCCGACAGTATGCGTTGCTCGCCCGGGAATTTCTCGCCGAACTCTCACGTCACTTGAAAGGGGATGAACTGCACGGCGTGATGGCGCGCATCGGCGAGACACTCGCCAGCAAAATCGGCGGCGACGAACATTTGCCAGTTGCGCGGATCGCCGAACTGATGGCCGAGATCGGCTATGAGTCGCGGGCCGTGGAAGATTTGGACGGTCCCCGGATCGAAGCGCACAATTGCGTTTTCCATGACCTGGCGTTCGCCGACCCCACGATCTGCGAAGTCGATCTTGCTCTGCTCCGGGCACTGTCGGGGCAGCGCGTCGAGCATCGCCGCTGCATGGCACGAGGCGAACGCTCGTGCCGCTTCGCCTTCACCGGCGCAAAGCCGGAGTAAAAGAAGGGCCCGCCGAGGCGGGCCCTTTGCGTTTTGGCTGGAGCTACTCGGCGGCCGGAGCTTCGCCCCTCGGCTTGGCGATGGCCTTCTGTTTCTTGCTTCCTGCCTTGGCCTTCGCTGCCTTCGGCGGTGCCGGCATGATCTCAAACGTCGGCGCATTCTCCTTGATGCGGACCTTCACCTCGCCGCCGTTGACCAGCTTGCCGAACAGCAGCTCTTCGGCGAGCGGCTGCTTGATCTTCTCCTGCACCAGCCGGGCCATTGGACGAGCACCGTAGAGCCTGTCGTAGCCGCGGTCGGTGAGCCACTGCCGCGCCTCGTCGTCCAGCTCGATATGGACGTTGCGGTCGGCCAGCTGCAGCTC